>Ga0181584_10004703_pt1 | contig 10332 bp, 8 predicted proteins | sample 071ome_30_FD_132462 | JGI IMG/M metagenome (GOLD analysis project Ga0181584, IMG submission 132462) | Coastal salt marsh microbial communities from the Groves Creek Marsh, Skidaway Island, Georgia - 071406AT metaG (megahit assembly) | ecosystem: Environmental > Aquatic > Marine > Intertidal zone... | reverse complement strand
GACGTTCGCCTGGAAGGGTGAAACCGAAGAAGAATACGAATGGTGTATCGAGCAGACCATCCTGAAGGACGGCAAGCCCTGGAACGCCAACATGATTCTCGACGACGGCGGCGACCTGACCCAGGTCGTACACCAGAAATACCCGCAGATGCTGGACAAGATCCACGGCGTCACCGAGGAAACCACCACCGGTGTGCACAGGCTGTATGAAATGATGGCTGAAGGTACACTGAAAATTCCGGCAGTCAACGTCAACGACTCCGTCACCAAGTCCAAGAACGACAACAAGTACGGTTGCCGCCACTCGCTGAACGACGGCATCAAGCGCGGTACCGACATGCTGCTGTCCGGCAAGAAGGCGCTGGTCATCGGTTATGGCGACGTGGGCAAGGGTTCAGCCCAGTCCCTGAGCCAGGAAGGCATGATCGTGAAGGTTTCCGAAATCGACCCGATCTGCGCCATGCAGGCCTGCATGGACGGCTACGAAGTCGTGTCCCCGTACAAGAACGGCAAGAACACCGGTCAGGTCAAGGACATCAACAAGGCCCTGCTGGAAAATACCGACCTGCTGGTGACCACCACCGGCAATTTCAATGTCTGCGACAGCGCCATGCTCCAGACCATCAAGTCAGGCGCCGTGGTGTGTAATATCGGGCACTTCGACAACGAGATCGATACTGCCTACATGCGCAAGACCTGGAAGTGGGAAGAGATCAAGCCGCAGGTGCACAAGATCAGGCGCGGCAAGAACAAGGACGGCAGCGAGGATTACCTGATCCTGCTGTCCGAAGGCCGCCTGATCAACCTGGGCAACGCCACCGGTCACCCGTCACGCATCATGGACGGCTCCTTCTCCAACCAGGTGCTGGCCCAGATGTACCTCTGGGAACGCAAGTTCGCCGACCTCGACGCCGAGTTCAAGCCTTCCAACATCAGGGTGGAAGTACTGCCGAAGACCCTCGACGAGGAAGTGGCTGCCTGCATGGTGAAAGGTTTTGGCGGCGTGCTCACCAAGCTGACCCCGGAACAGGCAAAGTACATCGGTGTGAAAGTGGGAGGCCCCTACAAGCCTGAGCACTACAAGTACTAAATCCAGTACGGAAAATCAAAAGGGCGCCAATCGGCGCCCTTTTATTATTCCTCGAATAAACTTTCCAGGGAGCCGGTTACTCCCATAGTAACCCCGTGACGTGTTTGCCCATCACGGCGCCATCGAAGACGACCTCTGCTTTCGTACGGGCCATGCCGTAGCACACGTGCAGCGGCAGCAGGTGTTCGGGTCGAGGATGGCATTTCAGAGCGCTGGGCGCCTGATGCCAGTTGGCCAGCCGGCGCATGCGCTCCCCCTCCTCCATCTCACTGCTGCAGGTATCCTGCAGCCAGGACTCGAAGGCGACATTGTCTTCGTCACTGACGAGACCGGGGACAAAAAAGGCGCGCAGGTTGTGAAAGGACATGCCGGAACCCACCACCAGGATGTTTCTTTCCCTGAGGGGCGCCAGCAACTGGCCAAGGGCAATGTGCTGTGCGGCATCCAGGCTGGCCAGCAGTGACAACTGGATGACCGGAACGGATGCTTCCGGGTACATGAGTTTCAGCGGCACGAACATGCCGTGGTCATACCCGCGACCTTCATCCAGCACGCAGGGTACGCCCGCCTGTTCAAGCGCTGCCGCGAGTTCCCTGGCCAGGCCGGGATTGCCGGGCGCCGGATAACGGATTTCGTACGCTTCCGGGGGAAAGCCGCCGTAGTCATAGATCAGTTCCGGAGCAGCGCCCGCAGTGACATGCGGGACTGGCATTTCCCAGTGGGCGCTGATGACCAGGATCGCCTCCGGTGTACCCAGCCGATCCGGAACGGTTTCCAGGAATTCGGTGAGGGCCGAGTGCTCAGGATCATGCAGCAGGGGCATGGGGCCGCCGCCGTGGGGAAGAAACAGAATTCTGGCCGCCATAATGTTTTTCCGGACTAGAGTGACTGGATGAACTCCCGGATGCCGTTGAGCAGCATCTGGATGGCCAGGATCACCAGGATCATGCCCATCAGCCGCTCCAGGGCCCTGGAGCCGCGTTCACCGATCAGGGAAAGCACCTTCGGGGACAGGACCAGCAGCACTGTCGTGGCGAGCCAGGCCAGGATAAGGGCGATGCACCACTCCCAGATGCGTCCGGGCTGGCTGGAGCCGAGAAACAGCAGGATGGCGATGGTGCTCGGCCCTGCTGTCAGCGGTACGGCAATGGGGACAATGAATGGATCCTGCTCATCGTCGCTGTTGTACTGGTGCCGGCCGGGAAAGATCATGCGCATGGAAATGATGAACAGCAGCACGCCGCCGGTGATGTTCAGGGAAGGCTGCGTCAGGCCGAGAAAGGCCATGATGGCGTTGCCGGCAAACAGGAAACCCAACAGGATGCCCAGGGCAATAAGCATTTCACGGGCGATGACCCGGGTTCGCCGCGCCGGTTCGAGCCGCGACAGGATGGCGTTGAAAACAGGGATGTTGCCCAGTGAATCAAGCACGAGGAACAGGGTAACCGCGGTGGAAAATATTTCTGTCCAGTTCATGTGCGTTCCCTGTACCCGTTCGTCACCTGGGGCAATTGCGGTTTCTTAAAGGCTGGCATGGCGCACAAGGTAAAGCAGGGACGGCATGCCGACAAGGCATTTAATCCTGACACCCGTTCAGGCTTCCTCCGGAGTGGTCCGGAAAATGGTGTCATGGCCAGGGGAGCGCTCCGACTCGGGCCTGCCGTTGGTGTAGTAATACAAGGACAGGGACTTGCGGCTCTGACCCTCCGGGCAGCTTAATGGATGCGGGTGGCCATGGTAGGACCAGTCGGTGGTGCTGAATACCACCGTGCGGTTGAACACCGGCGCGATCTTCTTGTAACAGCGGCTGATGTCCCTGTCCCAGAGCTCCAGGTGCCCGCCCCAGGCATCCTGCCAGTCCTCGTTGAGATAGATGAGCATGTTCAGGCGCCGGTCCAGCTTCATCTTCGGATGGATGTTGAAATCCACGTGCACCTTGAGAAAACCGCCCGGAAGGATCTGGTGCAGGCCGGCACCGCCAAAATACGGATCCGGAATGAGCCCGTCGATGCCGGTCAGTTTTTCCAGGAAATCGAGCATGGGCGGTGCGTTCATGGACTGCAGGAAATCCCAGATGACCGGTGCCAGCGTGTTGGTGTGCCAGTAACCGAGCTTTTTTTCCGTATCCGAATCGAACGTGCGCCAGGGCATGTCGCCGGCCTTTGGAAACACGCCCAGTATCTGGCGCAGCAGATCATCATCGAACAGGTTGTCGATGACGATGTGGGGAAAGGGTTCGGCCGTTCGGTAGGAAGCAGCCAGCGCTTTCGGGTCCGCGTTCAGATTGGGGCTCAGTTGCATGGCGCTACTCTACAACAGCATCGACGCAACAACCACCTGGCCCACATGCCTGCGATCAACTATCCGCTGCCTTCGCAGTGAATCCTTCAGGCTGCACGTCGCCACTTATTGCCTTGTTTGCAAATGACATGACGCAAGCCGGTGGTTTTCATTACACTGCATGACCATGGTCTACCTCATCCTCGGCATTCTCCTGTTCGTGCTCATCCTCGGTCCTTCATGGTGGGCGAAGAGCATCCTGCAGAAACACGCCGGTCACCGTGACGACATACCCGGCACCGGCGCCGAACTGGTAAAGCACCTGAAGAAAAAGTTCGGGCTGGATTACCTGAAGATCGAAAATACGGAACTGGGCGATCACTACGACCCCAATGACCGTGCCGTGCGCCTGTCGAAAGGCAATTTCGACAATCGCTCACTGACCGCCATTACCGTGGCCGCCCACGAATTCGGGCATGCGCTGCAGCACCACAAGCAGTACAAGCCCCTGACGACCCGCACTACCATGGTGAAGACCGCGCAGAAACTGGAGCGCATCGGTGGCGTCGCCCTGCTGGTGATTCCCTTTGCGGCTTTCACACCGGCCGCGGCGCGCCTTGCGTTGCCCCTCACCCTCGTCGTCATCCTCAGTATGCTGGTTAACACGGTGGTTCACCTGGTCACGCTGCCCGTGGAATTCGACGCCAGTTTCGGCCGCGCCCTGCCCATCCTCAGGGAAGGCCAGTACATCAACAGCCGCGATTACCGCGCCGCTCGCCGCATCCTGACCGCCTGTGCGCTGACCTACCTGGCCAGTTCACTGTCAGGGCTGCTGAATTTCTGGCGCTGGCTGCGCGTTTTCCGTCGGTAATACAGAACACCTTTTAACCCCCAGCCATCTCCGGACAGCCTTGTCTCTTGCCTCTTTACGCTTGTCTCTGTGTTAGACTTGCCCGCCTGCATTAGAAGAACATCTGAAGGGGAAACCACCATGCGATTTACATTGATTCTTGCCGCCCTGCTGGGCCTTGCCGCCTGTTCCCAGGAAAGCGCGGAACCGCAGCAGCCGGCGACCGCGACCGGTGCTGCCACGGCACAGGCACCGACCCTGACACCCGTTACCGACGCCGATCTCGTCAATGCCGCTGACAATGCCGCTGAATGGCTGTCCTACGGCCGTGATTACGGCGAGACCCGTTACAGCCCCCTGAACCAGATTACCTTTTCCAACGTCGCCGACCTGGGCGTGGCCTGGACCTACGACACCGGCACCTTCCGCGGCCTGGAAGCCACCCCGTTGGTCCGCGACGGCATCATGTATGCCACCGGCTCCTGGTCCATCGTGTTTGCCGTGGATGCCCGCACCGGCGAGGAACTGTGGCGCTACGACCCGCAGGTCGACCGCTCCATGGGCTGGAAGGCCTGCTGCGACGTGGTCAACCGCGGTGTTGCCATCTACGGCGACAAGGTGTTTGCCGGCATCATCGACGGCCGCCTGGTCGCCCTGAACGCCCTCACCGGCGAAGTGGAGTGGAGTGTCGTGACTGTCGACCAGAGCAAGCCTTACACCATCACCGGTGCTGTGCGCGTGGCCGACGGCAAGGTATTGATCGGCAATGGCGGCGCCGAACTCGGCACCCGCGGCTACCTCACCGCCTACAATCCCGACAGCGGTGAGATCGAATGGCGGTTCTGGGTCGTGCCCGGCAATCCGGCCGATGGCTTCGAGAATCCCGACATGGAAGCTGCAGCGGCCACCTGGGCCGGACAATGGTGGGAATACGGCGGTGGCGGCAATCCCTGGGATTCCATCATCTACGATCCCGAACTGCGCCTGGTCTTCCTCGGCACCGGCAACGGTTCTCCCTGGAGCCATGAATACCGCAGTGACGGCTTCGGCGACAACCTCTACCTGTCTTCCGTCGTTGCCCTGAACGTCGATGACGGCAGTGTCGCCTGGCACTACCAGACCACACCCGCGGATAATTTCGACTATACCGCGGTGCAGCCGCTGATGCTGGCGGAGATCGCCTTCAACGGCATTCCGCGCAAGGTCGTCATGCAGGCCCCGAAGAACGGTTTCTTCTATGTCCTCGATGCCGAGACCGGCGACCTCATCTACGCCGATCCGTACGCCCGCGTCACCTGGGCAACCGGCGTCGACCTGGAAAGCGGCCGGCCCATCGAAACACCACAGGCCCGTTACGACAACGCCATCTCTTTCCTGACCCCGGGACCGTCCGGTGCCCACAACTGGCACCCGATGTCGTTCAACCCGGAAACCGGCCTGCTGTACGTGCCCACAATGCAGGGCGGCGCGTTCCCCTACTCCGTTGACGAGAACTGGGACTACGAGGGCGCCGGCTGGAATCTCGGCATCGGCCTTGGCACCATGACCGACCGCCCTGTGCGCCCGGACGATGCCTATGCCGAAGGCACCGGTCCTGTGTATGACTCACCGGGCGTCTTGCTGGCCTGGGACCCGGTGGCGCGCGCGCCGCGCTGGGTGCGTGAATATCCCTTCACCATCAACGGCGGTACATTGAGCACTGCCGGCAACCTGGTGTTCCAGGGCGGTGCTGATGGTCATTTGCGTGCCATGACGGCCGAATACGGCGAACTGGTCTGGGATGTCGACCTGGGAGTAGGCATCATGGCCGCGCCCATGACCTATGAACTGGACGGCGTCCAGTACCTGTCCGTGCTCGTCGGCTGGGGCGGCTCTTCCGGCCTCATTGGCCCGAATTCCAGCGGCGCCTACAAGCCCGAGGGACGTCTGTGGACCTTCCGGCTCGGCGGCGACCCGATCGTGCCCGTGGCAGGCCAGCCCCTGCCAGAGCTTACCGCCATCGACTACAACGATGATCCTGCGGTGCTGGCGCATGGTGAGGACGTCTATGTCACCCATTGCATGCTATGCCACGGTGCCGGCGGTGCCAGCGGCGGTGCCCTGGCCGACCTGCGTTATGCAGCACCCGCCACCTACGACATCATCCAGAATATCGTCCGCGAAGGCGCCTACGGCGGCCGCGGCATGCCCAATCTGGGGCATCTCCTTTCCGAAGAGGATGTGGATGGTGTGAAGAACTGGCTGTTATCCCTCCGGGCGGGATTAATGGCGCAATAAGCAGTTAGATCGGAAGCGGCCGAAAGGCCGCTTTCCGTTTTAGCACTCCCCGCCACGGGAAAGGGGAAACCCATGCGAAAGTCAGTCCTTCGAATACAGCCGGGCATCGCCCTGATCCTGCTGCTGGCGGGCTGCAGCCGCCCGGATGATGCCTCCCTCGCACTGGGCACACTCGAACGCGACCGCGTTACTTTGTCCGCCACCGCAGCTGAAGTCATCACCGCCCTGCCGGTGCATGAAGGCAGCCCGGTTACCCAGGGCGATTTGCTCGTGCAGCTCGATGACAGCCTGCAGATGGCCGTGGTGACCAATGCGGAAGCCGATGTGCTGCAGTTTGAAGCCAACCTCGAAAAACTGCGCAACGGCCCCCGCGAGGAAGAAATCATGGCAGCTGAGGCTCGCGTGGAAGCCGCCCGCGCCACCCTGCAGGAGATAACCCAGGACATCAGCCGAATCCAGCGCCTGGTGCAGCAGCAACTGGCGCCTGCCGCCGAACTGGAAACGGCCCAGACCCGTCGCGACGCCCGCCAGGCAGCGCTGAATGAAGCACAGGACCAGCTGCGCCTGCTCAATGCCGGCACCCGCCCCGAGGATATCCGCCTGGCCGAAGCCCAGCTCAGCGCCGCGCATTCCCTGCTGGACCGGGAAAGGCAAAACCTGGCCAACCTGACGGTAAGGGCCACACGCGATGGCATCCTCGACAACCTGCCCTGGAATGTCGGAGAACGTGTGTACATGGGCGCCCCCCTGGCGGTGCTGCTGGCGGAGGGCCCGCCCTTTGCCCGCGTCTACATTCCCGAGCCCGTGCGCGCCCGTGTCAGCGTCGGGGATACACTGACCATTCGTGTCGACGGTATCGATGCCGCGATGACGGGCACCGTACGCTGGATATCGGTAGAGCCGGCGTTCACTCCCTACTACGCCCTTAACCGCGAAGAGCGCTCGCGCCTGATGTACCTGGCGGAAATCCAGCTCGGCGAAGATGCCGCTGCCCTGCCGTCCGGGCTGCCGGCACAGGTAGAACTGCCCTGATGGAACCGGCCATCGCAGCCAGCGGCCTGACCCGCCGGTTCGGCGCACTGGTGGCCGTCGACAACCTCGACCTGCAGATCCCCCGCGGCAGTATTTACGGCTTCCTCGGCCCCAACGGTTCCGGCAAGTCCACTTCCATTCGCCTGCTGACCGGCCTGCTCAAACCCGATGCCGGCAGCATCAACGTGCTGGGCCTGACCCTGCCGGCCCAGGCCGAGGCCCTGCGTCGGCGCATCGGGTACATGACACAAAAGTTTTCCCTTTATGGCGACCTCACGGTGGAGGAGAATCTGCGCTTCATGGCCAAAATCTACGGCGTGCACGGCCAGGCGGAGAAGCAGCGCGTGACCGAGTTGCTGAACCTGTATGAGCTGGCTCCCCAGCGCAGGCAGCTGGCCGACACCATGAGCGGGGGCCAGAAACAACGCCTGGCCCTGGCAGCCGCCACCATACATGCACCTGAACTGCTGTTCCTCGACGAACCGACATCCGCCGTCGACCCGGAAAACCGTCGTGAATTCTGGGAGAAACTCTTCGACCTCAGTGAAGCCGGCACCACGATACTCGTGTCTTCCCACTACATGGACGAAGCCGAGCGCTGCCACGGCCTGGCCATTCTTGCCAATGGCCGCAAGCGTGCCGACGGCTCACCGCAGCAGCTCATGGATGACATGGGCGCCAACGTCGTCGAGATCGGCGGACCCGGCTTGCGTAATCTGAAACAGGAGCTTCTCAGGCTCCCCGAGATCATTTCCGTGGCACAACAGGGCATCCGCCTGCGCGTGCTTGTTGACGATGCGGTGGCCCAGCCGGTGACCTGGCTTCAGCAGCAGGACGCCTGCCGCGGCGGCGACTATGAAATGAAGATCGTGCGGCCCTCCCTGGAAGATGTCTTCGTCACTTCAACCGGGGACGAAAGGCTGTGAGCATATTGACCCGCATCAGCGCCATCACCTTCAAGGAGTTCCGCCAGCTCTCGCGGGACAAACTGACCTTCGGCATGGTGGTGATGCTCCCCCTCATCCAGCTGCTGCTGTTCGGTTATGCGATCAACACCAACGTTCGCCATATTCCGGTGGGCGTTTTCGATGACGCACACAGCTATGCCTCGCGCAGCATCATCGCCGCGGTAAGCGCCACGCAGGTGGTGGAATTCGTCGGCAGCTACGCTTCAGTATTCGCCGCTGAACAGGCCATCACCAATGGCGAGGTTCGCGCGGTACTGGTACTTCCTCACGACCTCGACCAGCGCCTGGCGCAAAGCCAGTCGGCCACAGGCAACCTCGGCGCCGGGGGAGACATGCCGCCTCGAGCCGTCGGCCAGTGGCTGGTGGACGGCTCCGACAATATCGTCGCCTCCACGGTACGCGGATTGCGCTCGATGCCGCTGGCGGAACTGGCACGCGGGGCTTCATTGCCACCGGCGCCAACCTTTGAAGTGGTCCAGTACTTCAACCCCGAACAGCGCACCGCGGTGAACATCGTCCCCGGACTCCTTGCCATCATCCTCACGATGACAATGATCCTGTTCACTTCCACCGCCATCGTGCGTGAACGCGAACGCGGCAACCTCGAGCTGTTGATCACAACACCGGTGCATTCGCTGGAACTGATGCTCGGCAAGATCATTCCCTATGTACTCATCGGCCTTGTACAGATGAGCATCATCCTCGGTCTCGGCTACCTGATTTTCCGCGTACCCATCAACGGCGCTATCAGCCAGATCGTGCTCGGCACACTGCTGTTCATCGCTGCCAGCCTGACCCTGGGCCTGATCATCTCCACTGTCGCCAGAACGCAGCTGCAAGCCATGCAGATGACCGTGTTCATCCTGCTGCCGTCCATCCTGCTGTCGGGCTTCATGTTCCCCTTCGAGGGCATGCCGAAGGCGGCACAGTGGATAGCGGAGGTGCTGCCGACGACCCATTTCCTGCGCATCATTCGCGGTGTGGTCCTGCGCGGCGCCAGCATCGACAATGTGCAGGCGGACGCCCTGTTCCTGGTGGGTTTTACCGTGGTCGGGTTGATGGTGGCTACATTGAAGTTCAGAAAACGACTGGATTAGCGGACGCTTACAACTTTTCCAAAGCGGTGTTAAGCTTTCGGGCAACATAAAGGACCATGCAACGTGGTCCGACAATTAAAACAAGTAGAACAAGTAGAACAAGTAGAACAAGTAAAACAACAGGTACTAGAAGTACCGAGGGGGCTCCATGAAATATGCATTCTGGTTTGTACGTCTGATCTTCGCGGCATGGATGATTCCCGCCGGTCTCAATCACTTCCTGCCACTCTTCCCGCAACCAATGGGAACACAGCCGCTCAGCATGGAGCTCATTGTCGCCCTGCTCGACAGCCGCCTGTTCGACATCGTCAAGTTCGTGGAACTGATCGCAGGCATCGGTGTGCTGTTCGCGTTCTTCACGCCACTGTCTTTGCTGGTATGCCTGCCGGTGTCCTTCGGCGTGTTCTACTGGGATGCTCCCCTGGAAGGCTGGAGTTCGGGGGCATCGACCTTCGGCTACGCCACCCTGCTGTGCAATGTGCTGCTCTGCCTGGCCTATAACAAGTATTACCGCCCCATGTTCTCCGTGAAGACGGAAGTCAGCGAGCGCAAGCAGCTGGTCATGGGTGCGCGTATCGCACTGGGCTTGCTGTTGGTGGGCTACGCCGCCAATACCCTGTTCCTGGGCTCCGCACCCACCGGTTCGCAGCCATTGTCCGACCTGCTGATGACCTCGCTGACCAATTCACGCCTGCTGTACGTGGCCCTGGTAGTGCAGCTTATTGCGGGTGTGCTGCT
>Ga0181584_10004700_pt1 | contig 10338 bp, 8 predicted proteins | sample 071ome_30_FD_132462 | JGI IMG/M metagenome (GOLD analysis project Ga0181584, IMG submission 132462) | Coastal salt marsh microbial communities from the Groves Creek Marsh, Skidaway Island, Georgia - 071406AT metaG (megahit assembly) | ecosystem: Environmental > Aquatic > Marine > Intertidal zone... | reverse complement strand
TCACTCACTCACTCACTCACTCCAATCTCTCTCTCACTCACAAATTCCTCGGTTCCCTTGCCAGGCTACTTCATCGCCGGCTCGCTGCTCGGGCAGGGCGGGTTTGGGCTGGCCAAGGAGATTGTCCAGCTGCAGAGCGTGTCGCAGCTGGGCGTCCAGTTCCTGCTCTTCACGCTGGGCCTGGAGCTCAATCTGACCAAGCTGAAGGCCGTCAGGAACGTCGCGCTGTTCGGCGGTATCATCCAGGTGGCCCTCATGTCGGCCATGGGCGCCGTCGTCGCCTTCCTGATCGGGGCCGGCTCGTACCACGGCGCGTTTGTGGGCGCCCTGCTGGCCATGAGCTCGACCTCCATCGTCGTCAAGTGCATCCAGGAGGCGAGGGTACGTGGCCACGTATGGCCGTCTCGCGGCCCCGATCCTCAGCTCCATTCTCTCCTTCTGATTCTCACCCCCACCCCACCCACCCCATCCCCACGCTCCGCGCAGGTGTCGCACCAGCCGCACGCGCAGATCACCATCGGGACCCTGGTCCTGCAGGACTGCGTCGTCGGGCTCATATTCGCGTTCATGCCCGTGTTGGCGAGCGCCAGCTCGGCAGGCAGCGGCGCCTTCACGGCGGGGGAAATTTTCCGGATCATCGGCAAGGTGTTTGGCACGCTCTCGATCGCCGTCATTCTGACCGTCCTGTTTGCGCTGATGGCCGCTCCGGCGTTCGTGCAGTACATCAAGCGGTCGTCGGCAGAGACCTTCCAGCTCTCCATCCTAGGATTTGCCCTGATGCTGGCGCTGTGCACGACCAAGCTCGGCATCTCTGCCGAGCTGGGCGCGTTTATGGCCGGCGCCGCGCTTTCGGCCACCGAGGACCAACAGGCCATCCTCCACGCCGTCGAGCCCACTTCCAACCTTTTTCTGGCGCTGTTCGTCTGCTCGACCGGCCTGACTATCCCGCCGGCCTTCCTGATCGAGCACTTCATGGTGCTGGCGTCTGGCGTGGCCCTCATCATCGCCGGCAAGTCGTTCCTCATCGCGTCGGTCGTGCTGCTGTTTGGGTTCCCATCGCACACGGCCGTCCGGGTCGGCATTAACCTCGCCCAAGTGGGGGAGTTTGGCTTCGTGCTCCTGTCCATAGCCAGCAGGTACGGAATGATCCCGCACGAGGTCTCGCTGCTCTTGATCGGCATCACGGCGCTCTCGCTGCTGTTGACGCCATTTTTGATGACCGTCTCTCTCAAGGTGGTCCCTCGAGTCGCAAAGTCGAGTCGATACGACGACAGCGAACGCGCGCCCCTCGTCAGTCACCACACGAACTGAGAGAGAAATGGCGGGGAGCGTGTCGAAAACAACAACGGATGAAAAAGCCACACTGGATTTCCTTCGTCGTTCCTAGTGTCCTAGTGTCCTAGTGTCCTAGTGTCCTAGTGTCCTAGTGTCCTAGTGTCCTAGTGTCCTAGTGTCATGTCATATCGTGATATCATGCGGTGATTACAGGATAGGGTATCGGTCAGTCAGTCAACCCCGCCGTCAACGCCGATCAACCTGCGGCATTTTCGACCAGCCGGACAAAAACCCGAATCCGAAAAACTTCTTCGAAGTCGACGACGACGACTTGGCCTCGACCTTGGCGACGTCAGCAATGTCGATGGCGTGGCACGCAAACGCCTGCTCCTTCTTGATCGCGTACTGATGCTGCATGTACTCCTGCATCGTCGGATCATCTAGAGACATCGACGTCATCCCGCTCGACTCCCTGGACAGAAGCATCGGGATGGCCGAGTCTTGTTTATTGAGTTTCACGTCGGACGCGGCCGCCAGGCGCGAGTCCAGGACGACCAGATTGCCGCCCGTGGGTTCCGACTGTGCCGACGGCAACGACGGCGTCATGGACTGCATCGATGTAAACGGCGACGGTTGTAGGGCCTGGCTGCTACCCGCCACCTTGAAACTGCTACTGTCGCCAATCTCCTCCTGCTCCTCCTCCCGCCGCCACGACATGCACCGCCGCTTCGAGTCTTTCCTCCCTGCGTGCACCGGGCTCGACACCCTCGACACCGACAACGTCTTCATGCCGATCAGCGTCACGTTGGACGCCTTGTACGCCACGTTCGTCTTGGTGATGGGAATCAACAGGTCGTCGAGCGCGTCAACGCCCCGCCGCACGGCCAGCCGGGCGCACACGGGCCCGGACCCCCGAGAGAGCTGCGTGAGCTGCTGCGGACCCTGGACCCATATACGCGACGTGCGGGGCACCGAGGCGATCTGGTGCTCGAGGCGTCGCCGCGACATTGTGAAGTAGGTCAGCGCGCTGGAGCAATTCCCCGGCCAGAGGAGCTTCGCCTGGTCGACGGCCCTGTAGTCGGTCAATCCCGTGCACTCGACGCACTTCCGGCACTGCGACCTCGGCTGGTGGCGGTGGTGATGGGAGAGGGGTGGGGGGCGGGCGCGTTGGTGCGAGGTCCCAAGTTGAGGGTTGACCGAAATTGAACCCTGAGAAAAATCGCTCAGGGACGAGCTCGCGTTCAATAGGACGCTGTTGAACGACCCATTGTATAATTTGGTGTCGGAAAGCGTGTGCGCGTGTGCCGTGAATTTGGCGAACGGAGATTCGCGCCGGGCGTCCATCTTCCCACGTGGCTGAACCAACAACTGTTCGCCGACTGCTACCTAGCGCGCTCGCGGGCACAACCTGAAGCTACAGAGACATGGTTCCTTTCAAGATGTACTTGGGCGACCGGTGAAGAAACACAATGGCTTGTGTGAGCGACCCGGGCTGCTTTGCTCACCGGTCGAACGAAGGGGGTCGATCGTCGTGTTCGTCCCACGTGGGACGAAGAACGCGTGGGAGACATGGAGAGAGAGTCCTCGGCCTCGCCGCTCCGCGGACCGCCAACCCCGCATCGATACACTTTACACGATACACGATACACGTCATCACACTAATAGGGCGAATACCGCGTCTTCCGACCCGCATCCCCGCCACTACCACCCCCGCCCTCGTCGCCGGCCCGCCACAAATTGATTTTGCCGTCTTCGCCACAGCTTACCACCACGCTGCCGTCACCGAGCACCTCCACGTCCCGCACGACGCCCTGATGCCCGCCGACGAGCGCGCTTGTCGGAGAGGTCCCAAAGCGAATCGCGCCGCCTTGGTCGTGGCACCCAAAGGCCATCACCTGGCCCTCTGCCGTCCCGGCGAAACAGAGCATCGAGCCGTCCGACGCCTGGGAACACCGGATGAGGTAGTGCGCGTTGCCCATCTGTTCCCGCGCGTCCAGAGCCTCGGCCGTATCGACGCCCGATGTCGAGGCCTCGTCGCAGGCCGCCCGCCAGTCCCACCAGTGCAGCGTCTCTGTGTTGCTGCAGCACCACAGCCGCTCGTTCTCGCGACCAAAGAGGTCCATCCTCCGCATTGAGTTGATCGACACGGCGCCCACAAAGCTATCCTCCTCGCAGATCACCTCGGACAGGTCAAAGACGGCCACGTTACCGTCCTCGGACGCGCTCACGAACGAATTCGGCCCGCACCAGCGCACCTGGACCACGTCCATAAAATGCGTGTCGGGAAAGTGCTTGATCGTCTTTCTCGTCCGCCGATCCCACAGATACAGCTCGTCGCCCACCCCACCGAGGACGCGCAACGCGTCGCTGTCGCACGAGTGCACCTGGCGAGCGAGTGAGCGCAAGAGGTAGTCAGAGAATGCGACAATGCGAGAATGCGAGAATGCGAGATTGGCGGGCGGCGAGTGTGATCCAATGGTATCCAATGGAATCATCCAATCTTTTTCGTTCATTCAAACACCTACGGGCCCGCCGTGCTGCGACGAATACGATTCCACCGGAGTCGCCCCCGCCCGCGTGTCCCACGTCCGTACAAAACCGTCCAGTGAAGACGTCTGGAACAGGTTTGGATCGCCCAGCGACTGGCGCGCGTGCACGTCAGTCACCCGCTCGACAAACTGGAACGTCTGGCCCTGGACGAGCCCGGCGGGCGCCACCTGCACGAACTTGAAGCCGCCCGTCGACAGAGCCGCGAGGATCGTGTCAGCGTGTGGCAGATGCTCGAGCTGTAGGACGTAGTGCTGCTCGCCGACAGCGTCGCAGAGAGACGCCGAGGCAAGAAGCGAATGCATTTCTCGCTCGCGCTCCCTCTCTCGGTTCGCCGTTCGACCCCAAGGCTTCCAGTGGCTAGGGTACGCCTGTTTGTATATCCCACGCGATCACGCGACGTCCAATCTGGAGCGAGCAGCGGCGCGCCTGGGCTTCGACGCTTGAGTCGAATAAAACTGGGCAACGCAGAGCGAATTTTCCGTTTCCGCTTTCCTTCTGCGGCGCAGCAGACAGCAGACTGCCGTGTTTACCATTCGCATTGGCCAAGAAACGGCAGCGCATGGCGGCCGCGTCGAAATCGTGAGCGAGCGTCTCTGTCTCGACTCGAATGGACGCCTCGACGCCAAAGCCAGAGAACCCCGCGGGGAACGGGAACCCCGCGGGGAACGGGAACCCTGCTGCTGCGGCGAACCCTGCTGCGGCGAACCCTGCTGCGGCGAACCCTGCTGCGGCGAACCCTGCTGCGGCGAACCCTGCTGCGGCGAACCCTGCGGACAAGGGCCGGCTGGCAATAGATCACGAGAATCACGTACTCGATCTGGAGTATTGGCCCGTCTTGGACATTGGTGACAGCTTTCTCCACATCGACTTGCTCCCGGAGTCTGATCCGCCGGCGCACGACAGCCATGCCGAGACGCGTCCCGCGAAAACCGACATGCAAGAACTCGACGAGGCGCTCATCGGCGACGTCGTCTTCGATCATATCGATCATATCGATCATATCGATCATATCGACGACCTCGGCTACGCGGGCGGCGGCGACGGCAACGGCGGCGGGAACGACGCGACAGCCAACGACACCGAGGATTTCACAGGCACGGTCACAGGTGGGAGCTTTGATGCCGGCACCAGTATCGCCATTGAAACCTCGAACTCGAAGAAAGGCAAGAAGGGAAAGGGCGCAAAGAATAACAAGCGGCGTCTGCGTTGGACACCCGAGCTGCACTCGCTTTTTGTGGAGGCCGTGAATCACCTCAAAGGACCGGAGAAGGCGACGCCAAAGGGAATCCTGGGATACATGAAGATCGAAGAGCTGACGACGTTCCACATCAAGAGCCATCTGCAGAAGTATCGGCTGAACTGCAGTCAGGCGCGGGAAGAGGCTGCGGCCGCCGGTGGAGGCACTGGCGGCACTGGCGGCACTGGCGGCACTGGCGGGGGCGGCGTGACGCGACCGGCGCCGTCGGGACCCTCCAGGCCGGACCAATCAGAGACGGGCCGGGCCAGAAGGCAGAAGAGACCAAAGACCACTCCAGCCTCAGGACCTGCGAGCGAAGCGACTGAAGCGACTGATCACCATAAACGGATCGAACAGGCCCTCTTGGTTCAGATGCAGATGCAGCGAAAGTTGCAGGATCAGCTCGAAGAACAGCGGCGGCTGCAGTTGAGCATGCAGGCGCAGGAGGAACACATTAGAGAGCTCAAAGAGGAACTCGAACGGTCGCATGCAGCCGAGAAGACACGGTAGGCGGGGGTGTTCCCGCCTGGTTCCTGCCTCGTGCGTCGGCGTCGGCGTCGGCACGCTGACACAGCAACGGCAACCCAACCCCATGATACAATGAGTGTACACTTTTGAATCTGCCTTTGAGGCCACCCCTGTGCATTTCGTTCTACGCCCAATGTGACAAAGTTTTTGAGTCTGCAGGGCCACGCGAGCGAGGCCATCGCACGCCTGATTCCTCGAAGGATCTGAATCCTCCAACCAAAATGTTGTTGGAGGGTCTCGACAGTAACCCCGGGACGATTCGAAACAGACCTATCTTTACTCGTATATATATCGTGTCCATCCAGATACACACACGGACACCGCATAGAGTGTTCTGTCTTCCCAGAAACGCTGAACCTGGCCGATTCATACGTAAGACACCCCAGAATCCCAGAAGTTCGCACCGCCAGGCAGCAGCAGCCCCGTCCCTCGTCGCGTCCGGCACCAAGCGCATAGCAGACTTTCTCTGGGGCTGACACGGCGATCGAACGGGCCTCTTGACGCGAACCCTTATTCGAACAAACCTCTCACCCACAACTGGCTTCATGCACCAGATGGACGAGCCAGACGCATTGAGCTGGCTGCGCGGGTTCCCGGCGCTGGACACGTGCCAGGTCTCACTACGCGAGGACGGAACAATCAGTCGGCGCCAAGTCCCGGACCCAGACGATAACAGTAACGACAACAACAACGCCGCGGACGCGGACGTGCACCAGGCCCTTCCGCAGAAGGGAGACGCGTCCCTCGAAACGCACCGGTCGCCCACCGCCGCGCTGCTCGCCAAGCTGCAGCAAGAACAAGACGTGATGAAGGGGACCTTTGTGGCGTTTCGTCGCTGGGCTATGGACGCCACCAAGACACTGCGCACGCTGGAGGCCCGCGCAGAGTCGGCAGAACGTCGGGCCAGGGTCAACCAGGCCGAGGTGCTCAGACTTCAGGAGCTTTTGGCCCAGAACGAGCGGCAAACAATGACCCGCAAGCGCAAGATGGAGTGGAAAGACGGTAAGCCGAAGAAAGGGGCCGGAAACGACGGCGCCGATCACCCCGAGGACGAAGTGTCCTCCGGCGACTCTGATGATATCGAAGACGTCGAAGTCCCCGATCGCAAGCAGTCGGAATGCGGGGATGCAGAGCCCTAGGTATCCACTGCCTTAGTCGGCCCACAACAAACGAAGAACAAACGAAGAAGACGAACCCGCTAATCGACGACAGTAGAAGGCGGCCGCCACGAGGATGTCGCAAGAACGAAACGAAGACCCTTATGATGATGCCCGCTTGATACTATGTACGTATAGAGTTCTAATGTTAAATTCATTCACTGCCGTCCGGGTCGCTTGGCGCCGCCCCGCTCGCGAGCGTCAGCAGCCCGTACTCGTTGTCGACCCGCTGCTCGACGGACCTCAAGAACGTTCCGTACGCCACGGCCTCCAGGACTGCCCGACGCTGGGTGGCGACCGACACGACCAAGTTGCTGACCCGGTCGCTCTCCACCGCCTCCTGCACGCGCTTCATCAGCTCCTCTACGCTCGCCGCGTCCTGTCCGACTGCTTCCTGCATCTCCTTCTGCAGCTCGGTCGCGTCGCCGAACAGCGCTTCTGTCTGTCGCTCGACCAGCGCGGCTCCCTCCACGCTGAACAACCTCGCCGTGTTCATCATCGTCTCCTGGTCGAAGCTCTCGACGTACTTCCGCAACTCTCCCTTCTTATTTTTATTCTCGGCACTGCCGTTGCCAGAGGCGCCGGCCGCAGCGCTGGCCGCAGCGCTGCCGCCGCCCTCCCCACCCTCGTCGTCCTCGGCCGCGGCAAACAGCCGCTCGAGCCGCTCCACGGCGTCCTCCTGGCTCTCGGGCAGCATGCCCAGCTGTTTGGCCAGCTGAAACCGCTGGTCCACCCGGGCAAGGAAGTACCCGAACATGATGGACGCCGCGTACACCTGCGCCGACTGCAACTTGCTCATCTTGATGACAGTGTCCCCGTAGGCCATGCTCGCCGGTCCAAGCGCGCCCAGCATGTGCTCCTTGACCATTTCGATGGCCTCCCGGGTATGAACGCCCTCCGTCAGCGCCTTGAGAGCGTCCATGTCCTCGTGCATCGGCCCTAGCTGCGGCAGCATGCTCACCCCGAGCTGCCGGAACTTTTCCAGGATGCACACGTACATCAGGTCCTCGATGGCCAGCGCCGCCTCGGCGTCCTTCACCTCTTTGATCCTCTTCGACAGCACCAAGTCGACGGACGACGCGTCTGGCGCGGCGCCCTCGGCCGAGGCTTCCCGCTGCTCCTTCAGCCTGCGAAAGGCGCCGTCGACCGTCTCCTCAAACAGGTGCGGCTCCTTGGACAGGTAGTAGACGGCCATCTCGCCGATGGGGGAAGACGGCATGGACGGGGCCTGCGGGAAGGGCGAAGGGCGAAGTGTGAGGAGGAAAGGGTGAAGCTTCGCGAATGAGCCAAGGCACCGACGACGACGACGACCAGAGCCGTTCCCTCTTCTCTGGAGGGTTGGACGTACCAGTGCAAACTCCTCGTCGTTAGAAGAACCACTCGCAGCGATCCGTGAGACAATCTGTCGCCGAGCAGCGACACGGGAGGGCAACATCCGGTTGGCCCTTGGAACTGGAGACGCCCGATTGCGAGCTCCTAGGGTCCTCGCCGGGGCAATGGACAAGACCATGGTTTCGGAACTGATTCAAAAGACCAATGTGCGGACAGAAACGTCGTGTTCTTTCTTTAGGAACGAAGTCTTCGATTCGATTCGATTGTGGTCGAGTTTGTGGGCCCCGGAGAGAAGCGGTTCCCCTCCTCCTCCAGTTCAAATAATACATGTAGTACTACCAGAAGACTCTTTTGGGACCATCCTGTGACGATCGCGATCACCACGCACCGGACGCCGCAGGGCTCTCTTTCAGGCGCTTTGCATGAACTGGATGGGTGCATGCTCCTAGATAGACTCGGTAGAAAGAAAGAAAAAGCACAGACCAACACCCCATGATCTCGGCCCTGTCCTGGATCCCGAGAGGGGTCTCCAAGCTCAAGCTTGAGCACATTGCCGATGACGACGAGGAGGCGCTCAAGGCCATGAAGCTCTACGCGTCGCGACACGCTGCCGATTCCGGAGACTCTGGCTCTGAGGACGCCGATATGATGGGGACGAGCGATCCCGACTCCAATCCAGATTCCGATTCCGATTCCGATTCGGAGATGGACGACGTGGCGCGGGCGAGGAAGTTTGCCGCCATGCTCAAGGAGGACGCAAAGGTCGCTGCCAAGTCTTCGAAAGTCGGGAGAGGGCAAGGGCAAGGGAGCAAGGGCGCGCAGCAGATCTCGGACTCGCTGGCAGAGCTGAATATGGACGCGTATGATGACGATGACGGCGATGACGAGGACATGAACCGGATACTGGGCGGCGGCAACCCGGGGATGGCGTACTACGCCGACCCGAATGACGATCCGTATCTGAACAAAGGCAAAGGGGGCGAGTCCGAGTCGGAAGACGAGCTCGCGTACAAGGAGACTGACCTGCTGATTGCGGCCGCGCGGAACGAGGAAGACATCAGCCACCTCGAGATATGGGTCTACGAGGAGGGGGACGAGACGAATCCGGACGGGAATATCTACGTGCACCATTCCTTGCTGCTGCCGGCCTTCCCGCTGTGCCTGGCGTGGGGGCCGTGCGATCCGGCCTCGGGGTCGGTGGGCGGCAACTTTATGGCGGTGGGCTCGTTCGAGCCGGGCATCGAGATATGGAACCTGGACGTCGTGGACGCCGTCGAGCCCGTGGTGACGCTCGGCGGGGCTGATTACGAGGCTGCGCGGCAAATTCAGCTGGACGCGTTGACGAAGAAGAAGGGCAAGAAGAAGGGCAAGGGGGGCAAGGGTGCAGACGAGGTGCCCGAGGTGCCCGTCCTGCCGGGAAGCCACGCCGACGCCGTGCTGGGACTCGCTTGGAACCAAGAGTACTGCAACGTGCTGGCATCCGGGTCGGCGGATCGAACGGTCAAGATATGGGACGTGGCCACCCAGCAGGCGACCCTGACCCTGACACTGCACGTCGACAAGGTCCAGGCCGTGAAGTGGCGGCCCGTCGAGGCGTCGCTCTTGCTGTCGGGCGGCTTCGATCGGCGCCTCTTCCTCAGCGATCTGCGGGCTCCAGACGCCAAGGCCTCGTCGTGGAAGGTCGGCAGCGACGTCGAGGCGCTGGCATGGAACCCGCACGATCCCAACACGTTTGCCGTGTCGACGGAGGACGGGAAGGTCTCGATCTTCGACACCCGGAACAAGGCCGTGATCGAGGCGTTCCAGGCGCACAAGAAGGCCGTCACGTCGGTGAGCTTCTGTCCGTGCCTCGACGGGGTCATCGTGACGGGATCGACCGACGGCAAGGCCAAGATCTGGAAGCGGGGCGACGCCGGCAAGACGTTCGCCGAGGTGGCCAGCGGAAAGATGGGCGTGGGTTCCATCTTTTCCGCCGAGTACTGCCGGGACGCCCCGATGCTCGTGGCCGTCGGCGGGGCCGAGGGCACCTGCTCCGTGTGGGATACGCGATGGGCCTTTGAAGGCGCGTGATGATGCAGTGGCGAGTGCGGTGTAAATATGAAATACCACACGCGAGGTATTCTAGTTCATCCTGCTAACCGAGGGGGGCTCCGTTTGTGGTCCGACCGCACGAGACGACGGTTATCTCTCCTCCTCTCCACCTGCTCATCGTCCTCCCCGTCGTCCTCCTTCTTCTTGATGTCCTCGTAACACTTCTGC
>Ga0181584_10004698_pt1 | contig 10339 bp, 8 predicted proteins | sample 071ome_30_FD_132462 | JGI IMG/M metagenome (GOLD analysis project Ga0181584, IMG submission 132462) | Coastal salt marsh microbial communities from the Groves Creek Marsh, Skidaway Island, Georgia - 071406AT metaG (megahit assembly) | ecosystem: Environmental > Aquatic > Marine > Intertidal zone... | reverse complement strand
CCAACTCCAAATGGCCCGAGGAGCTCACCGGCAAGAATTCGGTTAACCCCTGAATAATGCCCAGAATCAGAGCACTCCAGATGTCCGCGTTCATGACTTCGGGCGTCGTAAAATCGCAAATACCTCTACCACAAAGCCCAATACAATCAAGAGCGGCGCCCAGGTGATGCGTCGCGCGTTAAAAAGCGCCTCGTTGTATACGTTGGGATCTTCCGAGCCGCCCCCGGCCATGAGGATAAAGCCAAGCACAATGAGGGCGAGTCCTACCGCAAACAAGAGGTAGTTGGTTTTGTCGAAGAGAAAGGAATTTTGGCTCATTAGTCGTAGAGTTGATTCGTTTTGAGAGCGAGGTATCGGCGGACCGCCATGGCTGTGCTGCTTGCCGTGAGGAGAAGTCCCACCACGGTCATGGCCAAAACCTCCAAGGCCCATAAGGTCCATGGCAGCGAGCTGGCCAGTTCAGGATACACCTGACGGGTCGATTGAAAGAGTATGGCCAAGAGCACTGCAGCAAACAGCCCTCCAAAAAGTCCCAGTCGGAGGCCCTGACGCAAAAAGGGACGGTGAATAAAGGCTTTGGTGGCCCCCACCAACTGCATGGTTTTAATCGAAAACCGTCGGGCATAAATGGCCAATCGAATGGAGCTATTGATCAAGGCCATGGAAACCAAAAGAAGTACGAAAGCGGCGGCCAGCATGGCCGTTGTGATTCGTCCTATGTTTTTGTGAATCGCGGAGATTAATGCCCGGTCATACACCATGTCTTCGACAATGGACTCTTTCAACAGACGTGCTTTCAGGTCGTCAAGCACCACTGGCGTAACGAAATCTGCATTCAACTTGAGGTCCAAGGCATCACTGAGCGGATTGTAGCCCAAAAAGTCCACAAAGTCCTCGCCGAGTTCAGATTGAAATTTGGCCGCGGCGTCTTCCTTGCTGATGAAGACAATCTGCCTGACTTCCGGGGCCATCGCCCAAGTCGCTTCCAGCGCTTCCCGTTGGGCCGTGGTGGTCTCGGGTCGCAGGAACAGCGTGAAGGTGAAATTTTCCTTGAGTTCGTTGGTCAGGGTGCGCGCTTGATAGAGGAGCGTCATCATCACGCCCAGGACAAACAGAACTAGGCCGATGCTCACGATGACCGAGAGGTAGGAATAGCGCAAGCGCTTCCGATTAAACTGATCTTCTCCTTTCGGTCGACTCATAGTGCAAATCTAACGAATTGCCCGGCTATTTGGCGTGGATTGCCCCGTGGATTCCTGCGGCCACCCCGCCTGTGCAATCTCCGCTCAGGGCGTACTTTTGCTCCCATGGAGTACCGCCCCGCTGAACTGGATGCCAAATGGCAAGCTTACTGGAGAGAGCACCGAACTTTTTCGGCTGAATTCCCGAGTGATAAGCCCAAATTTTATGTGCTGGACATGTTTCCTTACCCTTCAGGAGCCGGATTGCACGTGGGGCACCCCCTGGGCTATATCGCCAGCGACATCGTCGCGCGCTACAAGCGCCACCGCGGCTACAATGTTTTGCATCCCATGGGCTACGATGCCTTTGGTCTGCCTGCCGAACAGTACGCGATCCAGACCGGCCAGCATCCCGCCATCACGACGGAAGCCAACATTGCCCGCTACCGCGAGCAGTTGGACCGCATCGGCTTCAGTTTCGACTGGGGCCGCGAGGTGCGCACGTGCAACGCCGACTACTACCAGTGGACACAGTGGATTTTCATCCAACTCTTTCACGCCTGGTTCAACGAAGCAAGCGGCAAGGCTGAATCCATCGATACCTTGATCGCCCATTTGGCTGCACAGGGCACCGAAGGATTGCGCGCTACCCACCATGGCGATCCTGCATGTACGCCTGAAGAATGGAGCAACTTCGATGCCGCAGAGCGTGAAGCTTTCTTGCAGCAGTTCCGACTCGCCTTCCGGTCCGAATCGGTCGTCAACTGGTGCCCCGCTTTGGGAACCGTTTTGGCGAATGACGAGGTGGTCGATGGGCGCTCAGAACGCGGCGGTCATCCGGTCGTTCAAAAGCCCATGCTGCAGTGGAGCTTGCGCATTTCTGCCTACGCCCAGCGCCTGCTGGACGGGCTGGACAGTTTGGATTGGTCCGATTCCATGAAAGAGACGCAGCGCAACTGGATCGGCCGCAGCCAAGGAGCCCGTGTCCGCTTTGGACTTCCTAGCATCGAGGGCGAAGCCCTAGAGGTCTTTACTACCCGACCCGACACCTTGTACGGCGTGACCTTCATGGTCATTGCCCCAGAACATCCTATGCTCGCTTCGCTGACCACAGACGCTCAACGCGAGGAGGTGGAGGCCTACCAAGAAGCTTCGGCACGCCGCAGCGAGCGCGACCGCCAAGCGGATATAAAAACGATTTCCGGCGCCTTCACGGGAGCCTATGCCCACCATCCGTTCACAGGCGCTCCAGTGCCCATCTGGACCAGTGACTACGTATTGATGGGCTATGGAACGGGGGCCATCATGGCCGTTCCGGCGCACGACAGCCGCGACTATGCCTTTGCCAAGCATTTTGATCTACCCATCCAAGCCGTGGTAGCCGGTGGAGACCTGGCCGTAGAATCGTACGACGCCAAAGAGGGCGCCCTCGTGAATTCGGACTTTTTGAACGGCTTACAGGTCAAAGAAGCCATTGAGCGCGCCATTGTAGAAGTGGAAGCGCGTGGTCTGGGCGAGCGACGCGTGCAGTACCGCTTGCGGGACGCGGTGTTTGGCCGCCAGCGCTACTGGGGCGAGCCCATTCCGGTGGCCTACCGCGACGGGGTGCCCGAGACCTTGCCTTTGGAAGAGCTGCCTTTGGTCTTGCCTGCCGTAGATGCCTACTTGCCCACGGAAGACGGCGAGCCTCCTTTGGCGCGTGCGGCGGCGTGGCAGTCACGCGAAGGCCTTCCCTTGGAGACCACCACCATGCCCGGTTGGGCAGGAAGTTCCTGGTATTTCTTGCGCTACATGGACGCCCAGAACGACGGCGCCTTTGCCGCGAAAGACAAAGTGGACTATTGGAACCAAGTGGACCTCTATGTCGGCGGCAGCGAGCACGGTACCGGCCACCTCCACTACTCCCGTTTTTGGGGTCATGTCCTGAAGGATTTGGGGCATATCCCCTTCGCCGAACCATTCCAAAAACTTGTCAACCAGGGCATGATTCAGGGCATTTCGGCCTTTGTGCACCGGCTTGAAGGCACTCAAACCTATGTGAGTTCGGAGGCGTTACAGGGCCGAAAGAGCCAGCGAATCCATGTGGACGTTCGGTTTGTGAATGAAAAAGACGAACTGGACCGAGACGGTTTTAAAGCTTGGCTGCCCGAATTTGCCCAGGCGACCTTTGAACCCGCTGATGGCCCGATTAAGCTTGATCGGGAAGTGGAGAAGATGTCCAAGTCCAAGCACAACGTCATCAACCCCGATGCCATCTGTGCCGACCACGGCGCTGATGCCCTCCGGTTGTACGAAATGTTCCTCGGCCCCTTGGAACAGTCCAAGCCCTGGGATACCAAGGGCTTGAGCGGCGTGACCGGATTCTTGCGCAAGGTCACCCGTTTGATGGACAAGCGCAGCGCCGATGCTGCGAGCAAAGACGAACTCAAGACCTTGCACAAGCTCATCGAAAAAGTGGAGAAAGACATGGAGAATTTATCCTTCAACACCACCGTGAGCGCTATGATGATTGCGGTCAACGAATGGTCCGGGCAAACGTCCATTTCCACCTCCACTCTCCGCGAATTTGCGATCCTACTCTCCCCCCTGGCTCCTCACTTGGCGGAAGAACTGTGGGAACAATTTGGGGGGACGACGAGTATGGCCTATGTTCCTTTCCCTGTATTGAATCCGGAATTTTTGTTGGAGGATGCTATCCAGTACCCCGTCCAATTCAACGGGAAAACGCGCTTCTTCGTGGAAGTACCCACGACGAATACGGCCGCTGAAGTGGAAGCCCTCGTGCGAGCCCATGAAAAAACGGAGGGCTATGTGGACGGCAAAACGATTCGAAAAGTGATCGTAGTGCCAGGCCGTATTGTAAATGTAGTGGTAGGTTAAATCCTACTCGGCAAGCGCAGCCAAGGAATCAATCTGTGCTTTGAGCGGCGCCATGTGGGCCTCGTAACTTGCCCACAATTTGGATGGCAGGGGTTCCGTCCGTTGCATGGGCTCACGCAGTGGATCCACTTGCTTCCCATTTTTCCAGAAGCGGTAGCAGACATGAGGCCCGGTCGCCAAACCGGTTGAGCCCACATAGCCGATTACTTGCCCTTGCTCTACGCGTGTGCCATTTCGCATACCTTTTGCGATGCGGCTCATATGCAGATACTGTGTGGTATAGGTTCCGTTGTGTTTGATTTTTACATAGTTCCCGTTCGCACTCGTATACGTGGCCGCGACAACCATACCACCAGCCGTCGCGAGGATGGGCGTACCGGTTGGGGCCGCATAATCCGTACCTAAGTGGGCCTTCCAACGCTTCTGAACCGGATGGAAACGGTTTTTCGAATAGCGTGAAGTGATGCGCGCAAATTCCAATGGTGCCTTGAGGAACATTCGCTTCAGCCCTTCCCCCTCTTCGGAATAGAAATCGCGAATGCCGTTGGCTTCATCTTCAAAACGAAAGGCATAGAAAGGCTTCCCATTGTGCACGAAGCGGGCTCCGAGAATTTTTCCGGTCCCAACAAAGGAGGTGTCATCGACATAGCGCTCTTCAAAAATCACTTCAAAGCGATCTCCTTTTTGAATTCGGAAGAAGTCAATGGTCCAGGCGTAGACTTCGCTCAATCGGACGGCTACGGCTGGCGATACATTTTGGTTGGAAAGGGTTTCATAGAGCGAACTTTCAATGGAACCGGCCACCATCCGTTGCACCACCTTGGTGGGGCGCTCTACGGCTTGAACATACAAGCTGTCCAAACCAAATATGATGTACTCCGTCTGCGAGGATTCGTACACGAAATACTGCGCCGCGGAGGCACTGTCCGCCGCACGAAATACCCAATAAGCATCTCCTGCGCGCCATCGGCGTGGATTGAAGGTTCCTTTGGCCATTTCTAGTAAGTTGGCCACCTTGGAATACGGCACGCCTAGCTCATCCATGACTTGCCCGAATGCTTGGCCTTCCTTCACGAGGTAGCGCGTAGGGGCATATTCGGCCAAGGATATGCCATACATGCTACCGGGGTCCACGACTTCTCCCGAGTCACCCAGGAAGGGATCCTCACCAGACCCGGTGCAGGCCCGGACCAAGAAATAGAGAATGGTCACGAACAACACGCCCATACCACCGGCTTTGGCGCGGCGCACAAGACGCTTTTTGGATTTCTTGGGAGAGGTCATCGACTAGGTGGGGAAAGTTCAAAACTACGGACCACCTCCGGGAAAGCCACGTAAAATTTCAGCATTCCCATGGAGTTTTTCCACATCGACTGCCAGATCCCAGAGCGGACAGGCTATACCCCTTGTGAATAGCGATCTGCAAAGGACTTGCCCCACTCCGCCTGTTCTTCGGGCGACCACAAAAAGGGAAAGAAAATACGCTTTTGGAAGCGCGGGGGAAGGTATTTCTGCCAATTCGTCCCGCCCGTTGCGCGGGCATCTGCTGGTTGTTTCGCCAGGTAGCGCACCGCGGAACGGTAGTGCTGTAGAGGCCACAAAACATTGACATATTGATCAAAGGCACGAAGCTCTTTCACTAAATCCTCGTGGAGGCTTCCCGAAGCATGTAGGACTGCCGCACGCTCAGAAATGGACCGCCCCTGTGCCTTCCGGGCACGCCTGCTAAATTCCTCGCCATATTTTAATTCAAATTGCTGCAAGGTGAGCGTCTTCTGGCCATCCTTTTCAAGTGTAGCACCGCGCAGCCAATAGATATTCTCCAGTAGGGTGTCCGTGCTCGTTTCGGAGGCAAGGATCTCACGTTTTTCGAGGTGCACCAAGTCGTTGAGCTTCGCGCTCGCCAGCTCAATCATACGGTACTGGCCAGACTGGAAACCGCTTGCAGGAATGAGGGCCATGCGGAAGCGCAAAAACTGTTCGCGGTCCATACCATCCACCATGACACCAAAGCTGTGCTCTAGGGCGCCGAAGTAGCGGTTGGCACGACGAATAGCCTCTGTGAGGGCTTCTTGGTCGGTCGATTCCGCGGCCACCATGGGTTCCAACTCATGCAGCACCAACTTGAAATACAACTCTGTAATCTGATGGTACATGATGAAAATAGGCTCATCATGGTGGGAAGTGCGGGGCTGCTGAAGACTCAGCAAGCTATCCAAACGGATATAATCCCAATATGTGAGGTAGTCTGCCTCGAGCAATCCGTCCAAAAAGTCTAACAACTCTTGGCCCGAAGCGGCATATTTTTCTTGGAGGGCTTTTATGCGCCCTGAGATGGCGTCGTCCATACCCGAAAGGTACGGCAGACCAACGGCTGCTTGGCGCTTGGGGCTTAGCTTCCCTTTGAAATCGAAAAGGAGAACGTCGTGCCGGCACCCAGGGCGCTCGTCACCTTGATCGAATGCCCGTGGGCTTCAATAATGTGCTTGACGATGGCCAGCCCCAAACCAGTTCCACCGATTTTTTTTGTGTGGGTTCGGCTCCGGTCCACGCGATAGAACCGCTCAAACACCCGATTGAGGTCTTCTTTGGCGATGCCAATGCCATTGTCTTCGATGGTCACATTGTAGTTCTTTTCCGCATCCAGTATCGAGACCTTCACCAAGGCTCCTTCGGTTTCACGAGAATATTTGATGGCATTGCTCAGCAAATTCAAGATGACCTGATCCATGCGTTCAGGGTCCGCATGAACCATGCAGGGCGATGCGGCATCATAGTCACGAATCACCTCAATGTCTGAACTCTGAAGTCGATCAGACATTTGCTCGAGGGCATCTTCGACCTGCTCTGAGAGGCTGTACGTTTCTTTATTCAGCGCCAACTGGCTTGATTCGAGACGTGCTAAGACATCCATATCCTGCACCAAGCGAATCATGCGCTCCACATTTCGGTTGGCTTTTTTCAGATAGTCCTTGCGGACTTTGCCTTCCTTGACCCCGTCGATCAAGGTTAGTATGTAGCCTTGAATATTAAAAATAGGTGTCCGAAGTTCGTGGGAGAGGTTGGCAATGAATTCGCGGCGCACGTCATCTCGGGCCTGCAGGTTGACCACTTCCGTGGAGGTGCGTTGTGCCCAACTGCGCACTTCCATTTCTACTTTTCCGATTTCTTCCGCATCGGCCAAAAGCGCATTTCGGTATTTGTCCGGGTTGGAAATCACCTTGTAAATCTTGAGCAATCGGGTGTACAGGAATTGGCGAACCAAGGCCTCAACCAAAAAGGCGACGGAACTCGCGATGAAGATGCTCAGCAGGGAGATTTCGAGAAAGGGGATTTCTGCGATGGGCAATGGCAATCCCCCGGAGGGGCTTTGGACAAGGACGAACAGGGCAAACATGACGCCCCAAACGACCGGACCCAGGCAAGCCGCCACAAAAAAGGCAATCCGTTCTGGACGATCTAGCATTCGGACTTATTCTTCGAATTTATAGCCCACCCCTTTGATGGTCTTGATGCGGTCGTCGCCAATTTTTTCACGGATTTTTCGGATGTGTACGTCAATTGTACGGCCCCCGACCACCACTTCTGTTCCCCAAACACGGTCCATAATGGTATCGCGTGAGAAAACTTTGCCCGGCTTGCTAGCGAGGAGTTGAAGCAGCTCAAACTCCTTGCGAGGCATGTCGAGGATTCCCTCCCCTTGATGCACTTGGTACTTTTCTAAGTCGATGCGCAAATCGCCCCGTTCAATGATGTTCGATTCACCTTCTTCGGACTTGGCATTTCGGCGAAGCAAAGCCTTGATTCGGCTGACTAAGACCTTGGGTCGAATCGGCTTGGTGATGTAATCATCCCCACCTGATTCAAAACCGGCCACTTGGGAGTAATCCTCCCCCCGAGCACTCAGAAAGGCGATCACGGTGTGGGCAATTTCTGGAGTGGCTCGAATGGCCTCGCAGGCTTCCATTCCATCCATCCCAGGCATCATCACATCCAAGAGGACCAAGTCCGGCTTGAATTTTTTGCACATCTCGACCCCTTCCAGTCCGTTTTTGGCTGTTTCCACCTTGAAACCTTCCTTCACAAGATTGAAGGAAATGAATTCACGAATGTCCGGATCGTCGTCGACGAGTAGTATGGTATGCTTACTCATAACTCCATATTTATGGGGTTGATATTCCCAAATTTACCCCCATATAACCCTGCAAAATGGGGATTTACAATTCGATAACACCGAATCGATTTGGGGCTAACATCCCCTGTTGGAATGTTAGGATAATATTACGAAAACCCTCGGGAGCCGTGGGAAAATATTTGTTGATGTTCGCTTAATCGTCTCGTAACATGGGCCCGATAGGTTTGCCTCATCAAACAAACGAACAGACTTATGTACAAGACGCTTTCAATCCTTGCAGTCGCAGCAGTCACATTTGCTTCTTGCGAGCCTTCCACCCCGGTAGATCCAAACCCGGGTGATAATAAAACCAAAATTATCTCTGAAAACGTTACCGCCAACCAAACGTGGTACGCAGACACCGTGTATCAGTTAGGTGGACGTATTACCGTTACGGCTGGCGCAACCCTTACCATTGAGCCTGGTACCGTCATCAAGGGTGAAGCAGGCACAGGTGCCAACGCTACCGCCCTGTTAATTGCCCGTGGTGGCAAATTGATGGCTGAAGGAACTGCCTCGATGCCCATCATCTTCACAACCGTGGCGGACGAAATCACCCACGACCAATTGATGACCGGAGATTTCAAGAGCCCAAATCTTGACCCCACCGTAAACGGCCTTTGGGGTGGTGTCATCGTTCTTGGAAACGCTAAAATTTCTGCTTCGAACTCTTCTGGCGACGTGTCGGAAGTCCAGATTGAAGGCATTCCCACCTCTGACGCCAACGGTCTTTACGGCGGTTCGGATGATGCAGACAATTCCGGTGTTATGAAGTACGTTTCCATCCGTCACGGCGGTGCAAACATCGGTTCCGGAAACGAAATCAATGGCCTGACCCTTGGGGGTGTTGGTTCTGGAACGACTGTTGAAAACGTAGAGGTTGTTTCGAACCAAGACGACGGTGTTGAATGGTTTGGTGGAACCGTAAATGTGACCAATGTAGTGGTGTGGAACGCCGGCGACGACGGTATCGATACCGACCAATCTTGGGGTGGCACTTTGGACAATTTTGTCGTCATCACTCCTTCCGATCGTGCTTTTGAATTGGACGGCCCAGAAGGTGCTTATGAAGCCTCGCATACCATCAAAAATGGAAATGTTCAGGCCTCAAGTGCTGACATCACTTCAGGTGATTTGATCAACACCGACGCCAACTCATTGGTCAGCTTGGAATCGATCTACATCACCGATATCATGCCCGGTCAAATCATCAACCGAATTGATGCAGCCGGTGTGTTTTACACAGACATCGTTCTAAATGTGGATACGGTAAGCAACTACATCAAAAACAACGGCACACATCCTGGCATCACCGCCGGAACAACACCTAAAGCCAACACCTCTGTCTTTGGTTGGACTTGGGCCGCTCAAGCTGGTGTTATCCAGTAAGTTTCTAAACCATTAACAAATGGTTAAACAAGTGCCCGCACGAAAGTGCGGGCATTTTTTATTTAGACTTTTGCGCCAACAAATTGAGCACCTATGCGCACTTTTATTTCTACTGTCCTGTTTATCAGCTCTTTGAGCGCCATTGCTCAAAACGGAACGCTTCGTGGAACCGTACTGGATGGCGAAACGGGCGAAACCATCATTGGAGCGGCAGTGAGTTGCGCTACATGTGGAAGCGGAAATACAGCGACCGACCTCGACGGCCACTTTACCTTGAAAGCGGCTCCAGGGACGCACACGGTGGAAATCTCCTACTTCACCTTTCAAACCCTCAAATTGATGGGCGTAAAAGTGCTAGCCAATGAGGTGACCGTGCTTGGTGAGTTGACCCTGCAGCCGGAGGATAATTTAAAACTCGACGAGGTAACCATTGTAGCGGAGGTGCAACGCAATACCGATGTGGCCCTTTTGACCTTAAAGAAAAAATCCACGGCCATGGTCGATGGAATTTCGGCCGCCCACATTGGCCTAATCGGCGATGCTACCGCCGTGGAAGCTGCCAAGCGTGTAACCGGTGTGACGGTAGAAGGCGGGAAGTACGTCTACATCCGAGGATTGGGTGACCGCTATTCGAAGACGACACTCAACGGAATGGACATCCCCGGTTTGGACCCGGATAAGAACACCATACAAATGGACATCTTCCCCACGGACT
>Ga0181584_10004693_pt1 | contig 10344 bp, 8 predicted proteins | sample 071ome_30_FD_132462 | JGI IMG/M metagenome (GOLD analysis project Ga0181584, IMG submission 132462) | Coastal salt marsh microbial communities from the Groves Creek Marsh, Skidaway Island, Georgia - 071406AT metaG (megahit assembly) | ecosystem: Environmental > Aquatic > Marine > Intertidal zone... | reverse complement strand
GCTCGTATCGCTGCGCCAAGACCGACTCCTCTGTCTTGATTTCGGCATCTATCCGCGCCGCCGCTTCCGTTTGTGCCTCGTCGTCTGAAAGGCCGCTGCTCACCAGCGCAGCAGCCGCGTCAGAGATACGCTGGTCCCGTACCGCGCGAATTTTGCGTAACTCATCCTTGTAAACATACTCAACCCCTGCAGGGCCCATCACCGCGACACGAGTCGTCGGCAACGCGATCACAAAGTCCGCGCCCGTAGAATAGTTGTTGTAGGAGGCATAAGCCCCTCCAAAAGCATTCCTAACCAGAACGAGAAATCGAGGCGTGCGCAAATCAACAATCGCATCTAGCATCGCGCGACCCGCCTGCACGATTCCCCGATGTTCCTGCTCTCTGCCGGGCAAGAATCCGGTGGTATCTTCGAGAAAAATCACCGGTATATTGTAGAGATTGCAAAAGCGGATAAAACGGGCGTTTTTATACGCGGCATCGATATCGATCTGACCGGATGACACGGCCGAGTTATTGGCGACGAAGCCCACCACGTTGCCGCCCATTCGACCAAAGGCAGTAATGGTGTTGCGAGCGCGATCAGCCTGAGTCTCTAGATAATCTCCGTGATCACACAGCTGTTGAATCATGATATTGATGTCAAAAGGCGTGTTGAAACCCGTTGGCGAGTTAAATGCCTTCTTCAGCAAGATGTCGATATCAACGGTCTGACGGTGTGTAGGGTCAGAGGTTTCTCTAAACGGCGCCAACGATTGATTGGAATCGGGCAAGTATCTCAGCAGCTCTTTAACCTTCCTGAGCGCAGCGACCTCGTCCTCTACGACAAAATCGGTTACGCCTGTTTGGCTGTGCACCATCGGACCACCCAGCTCATCAGGCGTGATGTCCTCGCCCAAAACACTCTTTACAACGCCCGGACCCGTCAGACCAAAAAAGGTGTTTTTGGGTTGGATCAGAAAGCTCCCTTGGCGAGGCAGGTAACTGCCGCCACCGGCGTTAAAGCCAAACATGCACATGATGCTGGGCACAATGCCGCTAATTTTTCGCAATGCGGTAAACGCGTCAGCGTAACCATCAAGCCCCCCGACGCCTGCAGGGATGTAGGCACCCGCGGAGTCATTGAGCCCTACCAGGGGAATACGGCGCTTCGCGGCGAGCTCGAACAGCCGCGCGAGCTTTTTGCCGTTGGTCGCATCCATGGATCCAGCCCGGACGGTAAAGTCATGCCCGTAAACCGCAACGTCTCGCCCATCGACCGTAATCACCGCCGTTACCAGTGATGCGCCATCTAAATTCGGGCCCCAATTCTGATACAGGACATGCGGCTCATCGTCCGCCAAGTAGCGGATGCGCTCCCAAGCCGTCATGCGGTCCTTGAGGTGCTGGCGACGCCGACTGGCCGTGCCGGCAGCAAGATAGGGTTTCTGGCGGAGTGTCTCTCCCCTTTTCAGCGTTTCTTCGTAACGCCCGCCGTCCGCATCATTAGACTTCGTCGCGGCAAACGGGTTATCAAGGGACACCACAGCCGGCTGGGATTTGACGGCCTCGTCAGTACCATTTTTCATGGATGAACTCTCAGGTTAGAACCGGGACACAAACCGCCACGCAGGGCCCGCCGCGGCTGAGCTATCGGCATCGCTGTGCAGAAGGCGAGACATTACTTATCCTTACCCATCGATGTCAATTTTGTCCCTACTTTAACTAGGGTTATTTATGCCTCTCGCTGGCGAATCCATCACTTTGCCGTTCAGTCGCTGCCTAGAAGATTGGGGAAATGCATTCGCCCACCTACCGGGCTTTGTCTATCTCGATAGCGGCTGTAATACGCCCGACGCGGAACGCGAATTGGTCACCGCACTTCCAACCCGCTGCTATCAGTTGCGGGATTATTCGGGTTCGGCCACGGATTGGATGACCGCCATAGAGAAGGATCTGGCGGCTGCGCAATTACCGGCGAGCGACGGGCGATTCAATGGCGCGGCGGTGGTCGGTTGCCTTGAATATGACGCAACCGCAGATGCGCTGAGGGGAGACACTACGAATCAGCGACAGTCTGTCGCCAGGCTCTATCACTGGGGCCTGATGACTGAGCTGGAAACGCGACAGACAACCCTGCAGTTTCATCCGGATTGCCCTGCAGTCACGCGAGAGCACATCAAAGCGATCGTTGAGAATAACAACCGGGAACCTCAAGCATCAACAGCGTTCGGCCTGTCTCGCCCCTTTGAACCCTGTATTTCCCGAGATCAATATCGCAGCGCGATCGGACGTATTCACGAATACATACTGGCCGGGGATTGTTACCAGGTAAACTTCGCGCAACGATTTGAGGCCGCCGCCTATGGTGACCCGTGGCACGCCTATCGGGTAGCACGTCAGCGCCTAGCCGGAGGATTTTCTGGCTTTCTTCGCGCGGCGCAGGATGAAGCGATCCTCTCGCTATCCCCTGAACGCTTTTTGCAAGTTAAGGATGGTGTCGTGATAAGCCAGCCTATTAAGGGGACCGCGCCGCGACATGAGGACCCTGAGGCGGATCGGGCCGCCGCAGCCACCCTTATGGCCTCAGTCAAGGATCGAGCAGAAAATGTCATGATTACAGATCTGCTGCGAAACGACATCGGTCAGTTCTGTGTGCCCGGTTCGGTCCGCGTGACGGAACTTTGCGGCCTGTACAGTTTCAGCAACGTGCATCATTTAATCAGTACCATTGAGGGAAGGCTCGCCGACAACATAAGCGCTGGGCAAGTCATGGTCGCTACCTCCCCCGGCGGGTCCATAACCGGCGCGCCGAAAAAGCGCGCCGTGGAGATCATTAAAGAGCTGGAGAGCCACCCGCGGCGAGCCTATTGTGGCTCGCTGTTTATCATGCTCGGTAACAACTCCCTGCAGAGTAGCATCGCTATCAGGACACTGGAAATGCGCGGCGAGCGCCTTTACTGCTGGGGTGGTGGCGGCATCACGGCCAGCTCCGATTGGGCAGCGGAATATCAGGAAACGCTAGACAAAGTCGGCCCGATCATGCGGCTACTCGAACAAACGTCTTAGTGCTCAGGAAGCTCGATACCCTCGTAAAGCGCCACACGCTCGGATAGTTTCGCCCTAGAAAGCGCCTCTTGTACCAGATCCCTGCCGAGATGAGGCGCAAGCTCATGAATGAAGTCGTGCATAAATCCTCGGAGGAAAGTGCCCTTTCGAAACCCGAGGCTGCTAACAGAACTCGCAAAGAGATGCGACGCATCGACCTTAACCAGATCCTGATCCAGCTTCTCGTCGTAGGCCATTCCTGCGATGAGCCCTACTCCCAGACCCAGACGCACGTATGTCTTGATGACGTCTGAGTCGACCGCAGTAAAGACCACCCGAGGCACTAAGCCGCGATCCTGAAAGGCCTCATCTAGCTTCGATCGGCCAGTAAATCCCGTGGTATAGGTCACGATAGGGTGTTCGGCTATCGCTTCTAACGAGCAGTGCTCGAGCTGGGCCAGCGGATGGTCCCGCGGCACGACCACACACCGATTCCAGCGGTAGCACGGCAGCGTAATAAGACTGGCAAACTGATTCAGTGCCTCGGTAGCAATGACGAAATCGACTTCGCCATCTGCTGCCATCTGGGCCACCTGAGGGGGCGTACCCTGCTTCATAACCAAGGATACATCGGGGTACTTGGCCATGAATCGCTGAATGACCTCTGGCAGCACGTAACGGGCTTGCGTGTGCGTAGTGGCAATGGAAAGCGTCCCAGATGTTTCGTCTGAAAACTCCTGCGCGACACGCTTAATCGAGTCGGCTTTTCGCAGAATCTCGCTGGCGAGATCAAGAATGACCTCGCCAGCCGGTGTAATGTGAGTCAGGTGCTTACCACTGCGCGCGAAAATTTCGACCCCGAGCTCGTCCTCTAGCAAGCGGATCTGCTTACTAATACCCGGTTGCGAGGTGAACAAACTCTGCGCGGTGGCCGAAACATTAAGGTCGTGATGGGCGACTTCCCAAATATACCGGAGCTGCTGAAGTTTCACGTGATCGACTCAATATTCGCGGGCAATGCTCGAGAAGTTACTCCCCTTCTCGAGGAAGCGCCACTCTTTGGTAATAAAATTTTTATTTCTTATGCAAAAATTCACTCGGCATTTGCGACACCGTGCGGCACATGCCCGGTGGGAATATGCCCTGCCGCGTCGTCGCAATGCACTCGCTGGTCATCAAAAAACACGTCAGCGCGGTAAGCCTTCAAAAACTCGGTCTTGGTCAGACCACCCAGAAAAATCGACTCATCGATGCGAATATCCCAGGCGCGAAGCGTTCTGATCACGCGCTCGTGCGCGGGTGCAGAGCGCGCGGTGACCAATGCGGTTCGAATGGGTGACTGCTCGGCCGGCAACTCCTGCTGTAGCCGCTGCAGCGACGCCAAAAATTTTTTAAACGGCCCTCCCGTCAGCGGCTGCTTGCGCGCCGCATGCTCACTGGCTGCGAACGCCACCAGGCCTTCGGTTTTGTAAACGCGCTCTGCCTCGTCGGAGAAGAGCACGGCGTCACCGTCAAACGCAAAGCGGAGCTGCCCATCGTCGTTTTGACTTGCCGCCCTCGATACCAATGTCGCGGCGGCGACGCCATTATCAAGCGCAACACGCACATCACTCCCCTCTGCAGAGAGAAACAGTTGGCAACCAAAGGCGTCAATATAGCGCCACGGCGCCTCGCCTCCGCAAAAAGCAGCGCGCGTAATGCCGAGTCCGTAGTGCTGAATCGAATTAAACACGCGCAGCCCGGTGTCGGCGCTATTGCGCGACAATAAAATAACCTCGATCCCTAGCGAGTCCGGCAAGCACGCGTTAAGGGCTAGGAGCTTTTTGACCATGGGGAACGCCTGCCCCGGCTCCAGCACCTCATCCTCCATGTCGATCTGATAGCTGGAGTACGCCTGTAATCCCTGCTCTTCATAAATCCGGTGCGCAGCGTCCAAATCGAACAACGCCCGCGAAGAGATCGCAATGACCAGCTTTTCCGAAACGGCACTCACAACACTGATCGTCCGACCACCTTCATACGGCGCCAGTCGCCGCTTTTGAAGAAGAAAAATAGGCTTTGGACAGACGGAATACCACGGGCGAGAGCAGCAATAAAGCGATCAGATTTGGAATCGCCATGAAGGCGTTCAGCGTGTCCGCAACCAGCCATATCAGCCCCAGCTCGGTCCCGGCACCCACCGGAATTGCCAACACCCAAAGGATTCTGAAAGGCAGAATGCCACCTGTGCCGAACAAGTAAACCACGCACCGCTCCCCGTAGAATGACCACCCGATCATGGTGGTCGTCGCGAACAGGACGACGCCGACCGTCACAACGAGTTCGCCTCCAGGAATGGTGGATCCGAAAGCCATTGCCGTCAGGCTGGCACCTGACACCCCAGATTCCAAAACACCGGTGAGCATGATGACCAACCCCGTCATCGTACATACCACCAGCGTATCGATGAACGTCCCGAGCATTGCCACGAGCCCCTGCTCCACTGGCTCATTGGTCTTTGCGGCAGCATGGGCAATCGGTGCGCTACCCAGACCGGCCTCATTGGAGAAAATGCCCCGCGCTACGCCGAAACGGATCGCGGCCCACACCGTCGCGCCAGCGAAGCCGCCCGCAGCAGAGGCACCGGTAAACGCTGTCGATACGATGGTCTGGAGCGCTCCAGGGACTTCTTCGAAGTGCATCATGATTACGATGCTGCTCATGAGCACATAAGCAATCGCCATCGCTGGCACAACCGCACTCGCGGTGGCGGCGATACGCTGTATCCCACCCAAAATAACGGCGCCCACGACCACCATCAAAACAAGGCCCGTTGCCATCCAAGGGACTTGAAACTGATCCGTCAAGACCTGCGCCACAGAATTCGATTGAACAGTGTTGGCCAAGCCAAATCCTGCCATGCTCCCGAACAAAGCAAAGGCCGCGCCCAAAAAAGCGAATCTCGGACCCAAGCCGTTGCGGATGTAATACATCGGCCCGCCACTGTATCCGCCTTTGTCATCCTGCTCGCGATAACGGACCGCCAGCACTGCCTCGGCATATTTCATCGCCATACCGAACAGTGCGGTTAACCACATCCAGAACAAAGCCCCCGGACCACCCAACGTCATTGCGGTCGCCACGCCCGCGATGTTGCCCGTACCGATGGTGGCGCTCAGGGACGTCATCAGCGCGCGAAAAGGGGGGATATCCCCCGCACCGCGCCCCTGGAAACCACTGAACAACAGGCGGAAGGCAAACCTGAGACGGCGCCAGGTCAAGAACCCCAAGCCGAGCGTCAAAAAAATACCGGTGCCTAACAACAATACCTGCATGGGCACTCCCCACGCCCACGCGTTGATCTCGGTGACGATGTCTTCCATGCTCTGCCGTCCTCAGCTCATTGCGATGGGAAGAATATCAGGAATGTCACGCGTCAGAGGGATTCTGTCGGGGAGCCGACGCGACTGGCCAATGCGGGCACCGATTATCGGTGAGCGGCGGTCTGACTGAGCGACCGTTCTAGCTCGTGCGCATGGGAGAAAATCCCAAAAACGCCGCCCGTATGCACGAAAATAATATCGTCGACGCCATCAAAAAAGCCCGATCGAATATCTTCGACCAGCCCATGAAAGGCCTTACCTGTATAAACGGGATCCAGCACAATGCCCTCAAGCCGCGCTAGATGGGCTATACGCTGATAAACCTCTGATGTGGCTTTTCCATAGCCGGGGCCTACAGAGTGATCGCGTGTGGTGGCGGATACAGCAACAGCGGGCAGCTGCGCCCAGCGAGCCAGTGACGTCTCCCACTCTGACTGCACCCTGTGATTGAACCAGTCGGCGTCATCGCACACCGCATAGCCAACGACGCTCAGCGGAAGCTCATAGATCGCGACACCGGCGGTGAGCCCTGTCTGAGTGCCCCCCGAGCCTGTTGCCAACGCCACTGCTGCGTTATCGATACTCATCGCCGATAGGTCAGCAGCCAATTCCTCCGTCGCCGCGAGGTAGCCCCAAACGCCTAGGCTATCGCTCCCGCCCGTAGGAATCATGAGCGCTGGTTCACCGCGCTCTGCGAATTGCCCTTCGAGCTCGTCGAAACGCCGCTCCAAAGCGCCGCTCCAACCCTTGGCCGGCAGAATCTCCCAGGAGGCTCCCGCCAATTGATTGAGTAAAAAGTTACCTGTTTCCAGAGCGGTTGCCCCGTCGTCACGCAATACCAAGTGACAGCGAAGCCCTAACTGCGCGGCCACCAAAGCCGTGGCGCGGCAATGGTTGGATTGCACACCCCCACAGGTCACCAATGTTTTACAACCCGTCTCAAGCGCATGGGCGGCAATAAACTCAAGCTTGCGGACTTTATTGCCCGTCAGCAGCGAACCCGTGAGATCGTCACGCTTGATCCACAAGCGCTTTCCACAACCCCACGCCTCCGACGCACGCTCCAGCGGGTGCAGCGGAGTCGGCAACCGCGCTAGCGATAGGCGCGGCGGGTAATTAAGCAGACTCAACGCCCACCGACTTCAACGTACCCTTAGGCAGTACCGAGGTGACATGAATCTTCTGAAACTTGATTTCAACATTTTGACCGACTGACAAGACCAAGTAGTTATTATCCAGAGCGCTGATCTTACCCAGCATACCCGAGGATAAAGCGACCTCGTCGCCCTTCTTAAGTCCCGAGACCATCGCCGCATGCTCTTTCTGACGCTTGCGTTGGGGTCTTATTGTGGTGAAGTACATGAACAACAAAATTCCTACCATCATCAACGGTAGAAACAGTCCTCCCCCTTGAGGTTGCTGTTCTGCTGTCTGCGCAACTGCCTGGGAAATAAACATGCCGAAGCCTCCTTTTAGCGTGGCCACACTCTAAGGGCTGGGATCCTTTTCAACAATACAGACCAGCAACAGAAAAACCTGAAACTACCACTCGGATTCTTCCCCTCTTCGCCATCCCGCACTTCGCCAGTGCTCAAACCTGGCGCGCGAGGAGTGCGCCCTCAGTCACCACAAGACCCGACTGTAGCGACCTTGTGCGGTTCGCAAACATTGCCGCGCGATCGGGCTACCTCGGTAGGTCGAAGTCAATCGTCAATGGCGCGTGATCGGAGAATCGCTCGTCTCGGTAAATTGACTGGCGCAACCCTGTTCCGGACAGCCCGGGGGTTACCAGCATATAGTCCAGGCGCCATCCGACGTTGTTGACCCAAGCCTGACCGCGGTTCGACCACCAGGTATACAAACCTTCAGCGTCAGTAATCTCGCGAAAGATATCCACCCACCCGAGCTCGCTAAAAATACGATCAAGCCACGCCCTCTCGTGCGGCATGAATCCCGAATTCTTCTGATTCGTCCGCCAATTTTTCAGGTCAATGTTTTGATGGCAGGTGTTCCAGTCGGCACAGATAATAAACTCGCGGCGCTTGCGGCGCAGGGCGGCAAGATGCTCATAAAAAGGCTCCATAAAACCGTCTTTTCGGGCCTGCGCCGCTTCGGAGGCCGAGCCCGAGGGAACATACAGAGAGATCACACTCAAACCCGGAAAGTCGACCTGCAAGTAGCGGCCCTCAGTGTCTACTATTTCCCAGTCAAGCCTAGAAATCACACGCTGAGGCTTTTCCCTGCAATACACTGCGGTGCCCGCGTAACCCGGACGATCAGCTTCGTTGTAGTAGCAATGGTAGCCCTTGGGGTAGAACACCTCATCGCCGAGCTGCACCTCCTTCGCCTTAATTTCTTGAATGCACACCACATCGGCGGACTGCTTCTCTAGCCACCTAAAGAAACCCTTGCGTTCCGCTGCTCGAATACCGTTGGTATTACAAGTAATGACTCGATACATCTCGCCAGATCTTCGCGTTAATGCCAGCCACGGAGTCAAACAAACATTGCCGACGGGTACAACCAAAACCGGCCCACCCCTTGGCGTGAAATCCGCCTCACCCTATGCTGGACCCAATCAGACTCCGAAGGTGTTATAGAATCCGCGTGCGCATTACTTTTCTTGTCAATCTAGATTTGTATAGCAACTACGCGCTGAACCTGCTCCTGCCCGCGCTGTCCCAACAGCACGATCTTATAGTGTTCTATTCAAGCGGTGTTGGGACGCCTCCGCAGGAGGAGGCCCTGCAGCAACTGCGATTTTTTGAGCAGACCCTGCCCGTCGAGATTCTCTTTCCGGTTATTGATAGGCTCGCGCGGTCAGGTCCCCTGAGAACCTTCAACGGACTGTCGCCCTATCTCGCGAGCTCTCCCACGGCGCTGGAAGAGCCCAACAGCGAAAAAGGCTTAAGCGAGCTCGCGCAGGCAAACCCCGACCTCATCATTAGCATTCGTTATGGCCGAATTCTCAAGAGGGAAGCCATCGACATTCCCACCCTTGGCGTCCTCAACCTCCACTCAGGCAAGTTGCCGGACTACCGAGGAGTGATGGCAACATTTCGAGCCATGATGGCCGGTGATCATGCGCTCAGCACCACGCTGCACTGGATTGACGACAACACCATCGACACAGGACGGATTATCAGGATCACATCTAGGGACCGAGATGAAGAACGGTGTTACTTGAGCGCTGTTGTAGGGTTGTATGAGTGGGCCTGCCCCGATCTGCTCACCACTGTGGAGGAGATTGCGCGCGGCGACCTCCCCGATGCCAAAGCCGCGACCGAATTGGGGGAGTATTACTCCTACCCCACTTCGGACGAGTTAACGGCTTTTACCGAAGCCGGATTAAAGTGGGTCGATGCCAGATGGGTTACAAACTTTTTGCGGCGCTACCAGCCAACGTAGGCCGGCGGAACCCCGATGCCCGCGGACGGCTCGGCTATTGCCACAGACTCCGTTTCACGCCGCTGACAGGATTGCGTAACGCTAGGATACCCACGTTTTTTGGGGTAAAAATAGCCGGCGCCGCTCGGCGAAAATACACAAGCCGTTGAAATATATTTAGTTATTTCAATTTTCGTGTTTTGCTCTTATTTTTGCAATATGCTTGACATTATTCGCATATTGCGACATTCTGAAGGCCTGTCAGGATGACAAAGTCGCTTCAGGTGGCCACGGATGGCCTAACGACCCAGGCCTGAAACGCTTACTCGGGGGCACGGAACGCCCCCTTTCTTTTTGCCCACGACACGTTTCTCACCCTTCTTCTGTCTGCGACAGGCCGGAGCCCTTTCAACGATCAGGCGCTACTTTAAACAGTTCGAGGCAAGTACAAGGATTCGCGGCGCACTTGGGCACGAGCTGCCGGTAAGACACAGTGGGGGACGGACGAAATGGGTGGAGGTCATAGTTGCCGCCACCGATATACGGCTCACTGAAATCCTTATTTTTTG
>Ga0181584_10004687_pt1 | contig 10350 bp, 6 predicted proteins | sample 071ome_30_FD_132462 | JGI IMG/M metagenome (GOLD analysis project Ga0181584, IMG submission 132462) | Coastal salt marsh microbial communities from the Groves Creek Marsh, Skidaway Island, Georgia - 071406AT metaG (megahit assembly) | ecosystem: Environmental > Aquatic > Marine > Intertidal zone... | reverse complement strand
CGCCACAACGCCCAGCACCGCCCAAAACGCGGTCTGGAGGGCGAGCCTCCGCATCTTCGTCGTCACCTGCATGGCCTCACCTTTGGAGCATCATTCAGACAACCACGCCTTCGCGCGTGTTTAGAAGGTTGCTCAGGAATGTGGCTTCGTGCATCACCCGTTATTGGTGAAGACGGACCACCGAGGCGATCTGTTGGACGACGTCGATGGGGATCTCAACGAGGCGATTGGTGGAAGGCCACGGGAGTTGCTCTGTGTTGATGTTCTCCAACGGCGCGACGATGATGTGGCTCAGCGCCCCAGTGCCTTCTGCGATTCGTAAATCGACCACGTTTCCTAGGGCTTCGCCGGCGACGTCATGAACAGGACGACCAATGATTTCCAGCGCGAAACTCGCCATTGTCGTCCCTCAGGCTGATTCCATGCCGAAACCGAAGTCCTTCGCGTTCCGCTTGATGCCGGTCAGGCCGGACGTCAGCGAGCGCTCCATCTTGTCGTAGTATTCCAACATCTCCGGGGTTACGGTGGGGCGGACGCGTCCGATGGCCTCTTCGAAGTGGCCTTTGTTGACCTTCTTCTTTCCTGCACGCATGGCAATGAGGGCGGCTTCCCTGCACACCGCCTCGATGTCCGCTCCAGTAAAATTGTCCAATTTCCCAAGGATGTCTTTCATCGAGAAAGTCGCCGTTGGCATCCCCTCAGAATGAATGGCAAGGATCGCCTCACGCGAGGCGGCGTCTGGCGGTGGGACGTGCAGCACACGCTCGAAACGACCGCTTCGCAACAGCGCTGGGTCAATCATTTCGGGCCGGTTTGTGGCAGCCACGATGATCACCCCGTCGAGCGACTCGACCCCGTCCATGCTGGCCAAGAGTTGGTTCACCACGCGGTTTGCAACGTCGGACCCGCCGCTTGAACTGTTGGAGGCGCGCATGCTCGCGATGGATTCGAATTCATCGAGGAAAATGATGGAAGGCGCGCATTGCTTGGCCTTCTTGAACACTTCACGGATGGCCCGTTCGGACTCACCAACCCATTTCGAAATCAACTCAGGCCCCTTGATGCTGATGAAGTTGGCCTGGGCTTCGTTTGCGATGGCCTTCGCCAAGAGTGTCTTTCCAGTGCCTGGCGCGCCAAAGAGCACGATCCCTCGGGGTGGTTTGATGCCGAAATGCTCGAAGAGTTCTGGCTTGGTCAAGGGCCACTCCACGCTTTCCTTGAGGCGCTCTTTGACTTCCGTGAGGCCACCAACTTCTTCCCAGCCGACTTCGGGCACCTCGACGTAGATTTCACGCAGTGCGGACGGCTCAACGTCGCGGATGGCTTCCCTGAAGTCGTTCATGTTGACTTCCATTTTTTCCAGCACCTCCGGTGGAATGGTTTCCGCCTCGAGGTCGATTTCGGGAAGGTACCGACGCAAGGCCTTCATGGCCGATTCGCGAACGAGTGCGCCCAGGTCAGCGCCGACAAAGCCGTAGGTGTTGTCGATGATCCACGTCATGTCGAAATCGTCGGCTATGGGCATTTGCCGGGTATGAATCTCCATGATTTCGCAGCGTCCTTCTCGGTCAGGGACGCCGATCTCGATCTCCCGGTCGAAGCGCCCGGGGCGTCGCAACGCTGGATCGAGGGCGTCCTGACGGTTGGTGGCACCAATCACCACGACGTTCTCTCGCCCCTGCATGCCGTCCATGAGGGTCAACATCTGCGCGACAACACGCCGCTCCACCTCGCCGGAGACGTCCTCTCGCTTCGGGCAAATCGAATCGATTTCGTCGATGAACACGATGGCTGGCGCGTTCTCAGCCGCTTCATCGAAAATTTCTCGCAGCTGCTTCTCCGATTCGCCGTAGTATTTCGAGATGATTTCAGGTCCGTTGATGGATTTGAAGTGGGCGTTGACCTCGGTGGCCACGCTCTTGGCGATCATCGTTTTGCCCGTCCCCGGCGGGCCGTGAAGCAGCACACCCTTCGGGGGGTCAATCCCGAGTCGCCGGAACAATTCCGGGTGCTTGAGCGGCAGTTCAATCATTTCTCGGATCTTTTGCAACTGCTGGCCTATGCCCCCGATGTCCTCATAGGTGATGCCTTCGGATTGACCGACTTCTTCGTCGTCGACCGCTTCGTCCTTCAGTACGATCTCCGTGTCGTTCGTCACCCGAACGATTCCCTTCGGGTTGGTTTGGAGAACGGCAAACGGAAGGGTCTCGCTGAACAGCGTCATCCCGGGGATGAAGATGCGGTCGCCTGCCATCACCGGTCGCTTGTGCAAGCCTCGGCGGGCGAATCCTTCGATGCCAGGGCCGAACTTCACCTTCTGCTTGTTCGGCATGACAGGAGAAAGCACCAGTTTCTTGCAGTCCTTTGGCTCAACTTTGGAGACCGTCACCCTGTCCCCGAGCGAGACGCCGGCGTTCTTGCGAATGATGCCGTCCACGCGGATGATGTCGAGCCGTGCGTCCTCAGGACGGCTTCGCCAATAGATGGCTGCCGTGGACCTCGATTCACCCTTGATTTCGACAATGTCCCCAGGCTTCAGGTCCAAGCCGTGGTCGCCGGAAATTCGGGCCCGGCCGTGCCCGACGTCCGAGGGGACCGCCTTCGATACGCGCAGGGAGACGCCTTCCTCATCGCTCATGCTGGGTTCACCTCCGCGGCGTGGCCGCGAACATGGGAGTCTGCACCCGACCCCCTTTGAACCCCTCCACATGACCGGCCTGTGTGGTGAGCAGGGTTGAAGGGTGGCCTGCCGCTCGGCGGGACATGACCCACGTTTTGGCAACGGGCTTGGACCTCCTCGAGCACAGCAACGAAAGCGGATTGCCCGCTGTACGTGGATGGAACATCATCAACGGCCACATGACGGAGGCCAGCAACGGTGAGCGCTTCGAGTCCCGAAATCCTGCCCGGTTGCACGACCTGTTGGGCACGTTCCCGCGCTCAGGCAAGTCGGACGTGAACGCAGCCCTCGACGCAGCCCACGCTGCGTTACCCACCTGGTCGGCGACCCCCGCACCGACCCGTGGGCAGATCATCGGCAACATGGCCCGGATGCTCATCGACCTCAAAGACGACCTCGTTCGTTTGGAGACGAGGGAGATTGGAAAGACGGTGAAAGAATCGGGTGGGGAGGTGCAAGAAGCCATCGACACCTGCTTGTTCTTCCAAGCCGAAGGCCGACGCTTGTATGGGCAAACCGTGCACAGCGAACTACCAAACAAGGAATTGTCCACCTATCGAAGACCTCTGGGCGTCTGTGCCATCATCAATGCCTGCAACTTCCCTGCAGCCGTTCCGTTTTGGAAAATCATCCCGGCGCTCATCTGCGGCAACACCGTGGTGTGGAAGTCCCCTCAAGATGCCCCCCTGCTCTCGTTCGCGCTCGCGCGGATCATGCACCAAGCGGGCCTCCCTGACGGCGTTGTCAACCTCGTGCACGGCACGGGCTCAGGCGCCGGGCAGCACCTGATCGACGCCGTCGATGAAGGCCGTGTCAACAAGGTCTCCTTCACCGGGTCCACCGGGGTGGGCAAAATGATCGGTGAGGTCTGCGGTCGTAATTTGGTGCACTGTTCCCTGGAACTTGGCGGCAAGAACCCCCTCGTGGTCATGCCGAGCGCTGACCTCACCAACGCCGTTGAGGGCGCCTATTGGGCTGCCTTCGGGACCGCAGGGCAGCGGTGCACCAGTTTGGGCAACCTCATTGTGCATCAGGACGTGTACGACGAATTCGTCGAGCGCTTCATGGCCAAGGTCCGCTCGACGCGGATTGGCGACTCCTTGCGCCACCAAGGCGTGCTCTACGGGCCGATGCTGTCTGAAAAATACGGGGCAGATTTCCTCAAGGGCCTTGAGATGTGCGAAGCAGACGGCGCGACAAAACTCTGGGGCGAAGGGCGAATCACGGTGGACAGCGCACCGGAAGGCTTCCTCAGCGAGGCCGATGAAGGCGTCTTCATGTGGCCCCACGTCTATGCGGACGTCACGGAAGGCATGCAGTGCTTCATGGAGGAGATCTTTGGTCCTGTCGTGACCATCGTCAAAGCCGACGATTTTGATCATGCCCTGCACTTGGCCAACGCCTCACCGTACGGCCTCTCCAGCGCGTGTTACACGAACGACCGCCTCGAGGCCTACCGCTTCAAGACGGGGATCAAAGCAGGGATGACCGGCATCAACAACTCAACAACCGGTGCGGAAGCCCACCTGCCCTTCGGCGGTGTGAAGCAGTCTGGAAACGGCACACGCGAGTCGGGCATGTGGGTCATCGAGGCCTATTCGTACTGGCACGCGGTAAACGATGAACTCAGCGGGCAGCTTCAGTTGGCGCAGATGGACGTGGAGGAAGTCCATGTTGCAGAGGCCGAAGTTGATTGGTCCAGCCTTGCTTGACCTCTGTGGTGTCGCCGCATCCCATAAAGACCCGCTGACAGAGCCCACTCCACCCGGAGACGGGAGGTATCCCCATGGGACAAGGCGTCAGGCTCCCCGTCATCAACGGACTCGGCCGCACAGACCGTCGGGACGGTTGGCTCGGCCAACCCTTCGTGATGGCCCTCGCGCTCGTCGCGCTGATGGTGTACACGGGTTGGCGCCTTCTCGTGATGGACGGCGACATCCATTACGACGACCACCGCGTGACGTCCCCCATTTTTTCGCCCGATGTGCTTCATCTCTCCGGCCTCACCGAGTATCCGGGGTGGTTGAACTCGGCCATCCTGATCCTCTGGTTGCCCTTTGGATTCCGTGGGACGTGCTACTACATGCGACGGGTCTACTACCGCTCCTTCTTCGCGAGCCCTGTGGCGTGCTGGGTCGACGAGCCAGACATCAACAAGAAGATTGGATACGCCGGAGAACGTCGCCTCTTCATCTTCAACAACCTGCATCGGTATTTCCTGTACGCTGCCATCGCCATCTTGTTGTTCAAGTGGTGGGACGTGGTTCATTCCCTGCACATTGGGCATGGATTCATTCTTGACGTCGGCAGCATTGTCCTTGCCACAGAATCGTTTCTGCTCACCATGTATGTGACGTCGTGTCACGCGTTCAGGCACCTCGTCGGAGGCGCTCTTGACCGATGGAACGGCGGCCTCTCCAGCCTCCGCGGCCGGCTCTTTGCCCTGGTGTCCTCCCCTCGTTTGAACCAGAGCCACGGGTTTTGGTTCTGGACCAGCCTCGGGTTCGTGTTCATTGGTGATTTGTTCGTCATGGCGGTGGCGAACGGCACGATTCCTGAAGCCAGCATTGTGCTCATTGGGGGTGTCTGAATGGCCGAGGAGCACTACACGGAGCATGAGTACGATGTGGTCATCATTGGCGCTGGTGGCGCCGGCCTCCGGGCCGCCATTGAAGCAGCGCGGGAAGGGGCCAGAACAGCCGTGATCACGAAATCCCTGCTCGGCAAGGCCCACACGGTCATGGCCGAAGGTGGATGCGCTGCCTCCTTGGGGAACGCCGACGACCGGGACAGTTGGAAGGTCCATTTCCATGACACGATGAAGGGAAGCAAATACCTCGCTGACTGGCGCATGGCTGAGATTCACGCCAAAGAGGCCCCGGACCGCGTTCGGGAACTCGAACAATGGGGTGCTGTGTTTGACCGCACCCCCACCCACGTCATCAACCAGCGGAATTTCGGGGGCCACACCTTCCCGCGGTTGGCCCACGTTGGGGACTCCACCGGGCTCGAAATCATCCGGACGCTGCAGGAACGCGGCATCCACGAAGGCATCGACATGTTCACCGAACACACGGTTCGGCACCTGTTGAAAGAAGGCGACCGGGTCACCGGATGCGTGGCCTACGGGCGCGTGAAAGGCGACTTCCATGCCTTTTCTGCAAAGTCCGTTGTGCTTGCCACCGGAGGCATCACGCGCTGCTGGACGGTCTGTTCAGGATCGTGGGAGTACACCGGGGACGGGCACGCGCTCGCCCTCTGGGCCGGTGCGGAACTTCGTGACATGGAATTCGTGCAGTTCCACCCCACCGGCATGGTCTGGCCGCCGAGCGTTCGCGGCATCCTGGTTACCGAAGGTGTGCGTGGCGAAGGCGGACGCCTGTACAACAGCGAAAAGCAGCGTTTCATGTTCGACTACGTCCCTGAGATGTTCAGGGGCGATCACGCCGATACCATTCAGGAAGCAGACCAATGGGTGTCTGAAGTGGTGAGCGGTCGCAAGGCGACGGTTCGCAGGCCGCCTGAATTGCTGACCCGCGACGTGGTCGCGAAGGCCATCAACGCCGAGGTCAAGGCTGGTCGTGGCTCGCCCCACGGGGGGGCCTTCTTGGACATCGCGCACCGAGGCAAAGAGGCCATCCTCCACAAGCTGCCATCGATGTACCATCAGTTCAAGGAACTCGCTGGTGTCGACATCAGCGAGGAAATGATGGAGGTTGGCCCCACCGCCCACTACGTCATGGGCGGGGTCCGGGTTGACCCCCAGACCCAAGAGACCACCGTCCCCGGTCTCTTCGCCTGCGGCGAGGTTGCTTCGGGCCTGCACGGTGCCAACCGACTGGGTGGCAATTCCTTGTCGGACCTCATCGTCTTCGGCAAGCGTGCAGGCGAGCACGCCGCCAAGCGGTCCAAGAACTTGGCACCCCCCCCGATTGACGACGAACAGGTGCACGCCGCCATCGCCGACATGGTGGAACCGCTCAACCGCGGCGAGGGCGAAAACCCGGGCCGAATCTACGACGAAATGCGTGACATGATGCAAGCGAAGGTCGGGATCATCCGGACCAAGGCGGAACTTGAGGAGGCTATCGACGACCTCCGTGCGTTCAAGGCCAGGGCGCAGGCGTGCTTCCCCGGGACCGACCGACGGTACAATTCTGGATGGCACCAAGCGTTGGACCTGATCAACATGGCCGACGTCTCAATGGCCGCAACGCTCGCGGCCTTGACCCGTGAGGAAAGCCGCGGTGGCCACACGCGTGACGATTTCCCGACGCCGGACGAGGGCCATTGGGGCCAACACCTCAACATCATCTGGATGGAGGGCGGGGAGATCAAGATCCGGCAAGAGCGGCTCGAGCCGATTCGACAGGATTTGGTGGCGACCCTCGACGAGGTCAAGGCCATGATCAAGGCCAGGGCCGAAGAACAAGGAGGTGCCCGATGATGTCGTTGAAAGGCCGAAAACAGGCGTTCCGCGTGACTCGAGGCGTCGGAGAAGCGGCTGAGATGGAGGAATACGAGATTGAACTCGACGAGGGCATGGTCGTCCTCGATTGCGTCCATCGCATCCAGCACGAGCAGCAACCCGACCTTGCCGTACGTTGGAATTGCAAAGCCGGAAAGTGCGGTTCGTGCTCTGCAGAGATCAACGGTCGGCCGCGTTTGATGTGCATGACCCGGATGTCGGACGTTGTGGCAGAAACCCCTGCCGGAACGCCGATTGAAATTCGACCCATGAAGGCCTTCCCTCACGTCAAGGATTTGGTGACCGACGTGTCCTGGAACTACGAGGTCGCCCAACGCATCGCACCTGTCAAGGGGCCGGAGGCACCGAACTGGGAATTCAACCAGGCCGAAGCGCACAGGGTCCAGCATTTCCGCGAGTGCATCGAATGCTTCCTGTGTGTGAACACCTGTCACGTGCTGCGAGACCACGAGCGCTTCGATGCGTTCGCCGGACCTCGAAACCTTGTCCGACTGGCCCAGTACGAGATGCACCCGCTTGACGAGGAGGACCGCTTGCCTGAAATCAAGCATGAATTTGGCGTGGAGTATTGCAACATCACCCGGTGTTGCACCGAGGTGTGCCCTGCTGGCATTCGCATCACCGACGACGCCATCATCCCGCTCAAGGAACGTGTGGTGGACCGGTACTACGACCCACTGCAACGGATCTGGCGCGCCATCACCGGCCGAAAGGTCCGGATGTGAGCCTTCCCGGAATCCGACACCGCTAAACCGCTTCGGACGAGTCCACAACCATGCGCCAAGCGGCGGCCACCGTCGCCATCCTTGGCTTGCTGATGTTGTCGCCCCTGCCGCTTCCCGGTCAGGCCTCGAACCACCAATCAAACGGGCCCGAAGCATTTGGGCTCAGGTCCCTGTTTGACGGCTTCGCTGCAAGCACGGGCGAGGACGTATGGAACATGACGCCGTGGTCGGATGTCGCTGTTCCAGACGGTTTCGACCTCCTTTCCGTGCTCGATTACAGCGATGTTGGGGTCCTCATCAACAACAATTCAGACGAAAGCCGTGCCATCGGTTGGGCGTTCGCGGCCGCGCGAAACATCAGCAGCGACCGGATTTTCGTGTTCAATGGAAGCGACGTACCCACGTCGGAAACCATCAACAGGCAGGCGTTCGAGACGCATTTCGACGGTCCATTTCGGGCGATGCTGGCGAACAGGAGCACCTCTTCTGACCTCAACTTCCTGGTGACCACGAAGGGCATCCCGCTCCGCATTTCCGGTGGCAACGACAAGGCCAGTTTTGACCAGGAACTTGCGTTGATCGGCGGATCCTACAACGCGAGCATTGGTCAAAATTGGTGGACCACTCATGCGTACGGGCCGTTGGCAGGTCAACCGATGGAACGGTTCTCCCGAGCCGAGCATGGCTTCTTCCTCGTTACGCGTTTGACGGGGTACACCCTCGACACCGCCTTGGAGTTGATCGAGCGTGCCAACGAGAGCCTGGGTTCACGAGGAACCTATGTTCTGGATCTGGCAACCAACCGGAACGGGTCTGGCTACAAGTTTTGGAACGACGACCTCTACGCGGCCAACACATCGTTGCGGGAAGGGCACAACGCCAGTGTCTTGTTTGACGAGACCTCCACCTTCATCACGAACGTGTCCGACGTCTTGGGGTACGCCTCATGGGGCAGCAACGACGGGTCATGGAGCCAGAATTTCCTTCCAGACTACGGTTTTGAAGCCGTGGATGCCTCGACGTCAAGCGGCCGTCGGTCCTGGGAAGCAAGCGCCGCCACGCCCACGGCCAGTGAGGCGTTTGGATGGGTGGTGGATAACACCACCACGCGCACCGGGCAGGCGTCGATGGCCTTGCAGATGGCGGCTGATTGCAACGCGAGTTCTGGACGAAACGTCTCGGGCCTGCTCGGCGAATACTACGACAATGCAGCAGGAGTGACCATTCCCAACGGCGGCATGCCCGAGTTGATCGACCGTGCTCCGGCGTACGCTCAGGTCGAGCCAAACCTCGACAACAGCGCGTCGTACAACGCTTACGCGGGACTTGACGACCGGTTCAAGGTGAATTGGGGTGCTCGCTTCAGCGGTTTGATCGACGTCCCATGGTCGGGGAATTGGACGTTTTACCTTGACAGCGACGACGGCTCCGAACTGTGGGTGGACGGGGAGTCCATCGTCCAAAACCATGGCATGCATGGCATGCGGGAAACAAGCGGATGGGTCAACCTCAGCGAAGGATTGCACGACTTGAGGGTGGAATTTTACCAAGGAAACGGACCGCACGGGCTTCGAATGTCGTGGTCCACATCGAACCTCAGCAAATCCATCGTCCCTTCGTCTGCCCTTTCGGTCGCCGCTTCTTGGGTGCCCTCAGCGAACACCCTTGAGCACCACTGGTCCTTTGAAGATGGGAGTGGTAGTTCTGCCACCGACGCGGTCGGTGGTGCGGACCTGGCCTTGTACGGTATGAACGCATCCAATTGGCGTTCGTGCGCGGACGGAGGCTGTTTGTGGTACGATGGGGATGATGATTACGCCGAGGTGGACGTATCGGACTGGGACGGGAACCTCACCGTGAGCCAGTGGGTCTGGGCCAACGCGAGCGACCTGCCAGATTACGCCTCGGTCTTCGCGGTGTCGAACAACGCAGGAGCCAACGCCTCCTTTCAGCACGCGGCGTTCAACGGCGAATGGCGTCTTCACAACAACCAAACCCACGCCTTTGGAAGCATCGAATCCCAGCAGTGGATGCACCTTGTTACGGTCTACGACGGCGGTGTGGTCCGCCAGTACCTCGATGGGGTGTTGGTCAACACGCATCAGCAACCCGCAGGGGCCATCAACGGGGTTGAACGGTATCGGCTCGGTGTCAACCGTGCGGGCACCGTGCACTTTGAGGGGATGATCGATGAAGTCATGGTTTGGAGCAGCGCCCTCGACGCGTGGGAAATCACGGCCTTGCATCGAACGGTGTTGACCTCGTGCAAACCGTTGAGCACCGGTGGCGCCGATGTGGCTCGGCTTCAGCAAACGTACGCGATTGGGCAGGACGTGCGCAACCATGCATGGCTTGGGATCGCGTACGGCATGAGCATCAACGAAGCGCACGGCGCGTTCAGCGTGATGTACGAAGGGCTTGATGCGTCGGGGCAGGTCCTCTCAACGAACACGTCG
>Ga0181584_10004683_pt1 | contig 10354 bp, 11 predicted proteins | sample 071ome_30_FD_132462 | JGI IMG/M metagenome (GOLD analysis project Ga0181584, IMG submission 132462) | Coastal salt marsh microbial communities from the Groves Creek Marsh, Skidaway Island, Georgia - 071406AT metaG (megahit assembly) | ecosystem: Environmental > Aquatic > Marine > Intertidal... | reverse complement strand
CTCTATGCCGCTTTCGCATCCGCCAATACTGTAAAGTTTCGCGAAAAATCAATCGAACTTGGAGAGGCTTATCTTGAGAATAAGGAACTTAGTAAATTTCGGGCAGATGTTACCTTTATTATGTCCAACGCTTACAGGCAGGAGGCACAAAACCAGCTTAAAGTTGTTCAGGAATTACAATCATCGCTTGCCTCTGTGGATAAACAAAAGGCGGCTGATGCAAAACAAAAAGCATCAGCCTATTACGAGCGTTTTTTTGAACTCTGTGATGATTTCCTCGCTTTAAAGCCTGAGGATAAGTATGCCCGTGATTTCATCGGCATGATGGGTTCGGAGTTTTTTAAAAGGCAACAATTTGAGAAGCTACTGCAAAAATTTGCCGGTTTTGAAAATGGGTCCTTCACCCCTGGTGCCGGCTACATTAATTTAAAGGGTTTGAACCCTGCAGCTATGGCAACTGCTAACTACATGAGTGGCCTGGCACTCTTGGCCACTGGTAATTTTGATTATGCCAAACCTCTGTTAGGTGCCGTGGTTGGTGTAAGTTTAGACGGATTGCCATTGGATGAGGCGGCCCTTCTGGAGAACTGATTATTATGACGACTTGTAAACTCGTTACATCAGGTATTAGCAGAATATTATTTTGGTTGTTTTTCTCATTCATATCTCTTGCATGGACACTGGCCATCACAGGATGCGGGGGAGATGAGGTTGAAGAATTGGATCCCTCAGAAAATGAAGAGGACGCCAGCCTTTCCGAGCTTCCTTCAGATAATGATCTTGAACTGCCGGAGCCTGCTACTCCAACTCCTGTAACGAAGCCAAAAAAGGCAGAATCCGCTCCTGACCCTAATGGGGTATATCTTCCAGTGTATGAGCCAAATGGAGACCAGCTCGAACCAACCAACCTTAACGGCAAACCATTGTATTCTAATGGACAGGGATATTTTGTGTGGTTTACAGGTTCATTGTGGAAATTATCAACCAAGCCTGGTGGTGGTCGGGTCGTGGCCACGGGAGGAGAGGAAATCATAAGGGGTTGGCCAGATAATACCCAAGCCAGGTTTTCTCCTGATGAGGAGTATGCGAAGCAGGCCCTCTTCAGGCTCGCAGTCGCATACCAAGGGTCGGAAGACAACGCCAACGCAATTCGACTTTTCAAGCAGTTTGTCACCCTTTATCCGGATGATAAAACGGTGGCAGAAGCATATTTAAGCATGGGAGATCTCGTAATCAGCCAAGTTGCTTCCGATAGTCAACCTAACTTTGAACAGATTACTTTAGCTCGTGAAAATTATGGCCGTGTTCGTGAAAACACAGAAAACATTGCCTTAATCACTGATTCGATCTCAAACGAGGGCGGATTACTCGAAAGAGTGGCGGATAATCCAGAAGGCTTGGTTAATTTTTATCTCACAAACGATAAAAATGCAGATGACTTAATTGATTCTGGAGAATACGAATCAATCAAGGCTAAGCTTAACAATCCCTTGTATGGTGATTTAGATGAGTTCGACTTGAGCGAGGACTCCAAGCTAGACTTTGGTGAACTCTATGACCTTGCAACCGCTACTAGCTATAGGGAGTTGGAAAATCTGTACAAAGGATATGTGCAAGATTTTGGTACCGTTGAAGGAGCTCAATTAGCCAAGGCTACCGAAAAAATCGGTTTTGCCCTTGAAAAACAGGGAATGCCTTCCCAGATGCTAAACCTTTACTTTGAAGATATCAGGAAATATGGCAATGATCCTTCGAGTATCGGGGTAGATGACATTTTACAGAAGTACTGTGATAAATATAAGCAATATGAGGATTTGTTTGGATTAACTCTTGATTTGCTCACTAAAATACAAACACCTTCTGACCCTGTGTCATTTATTTTCAGGAACCGTCAGGGTATCGAGGAAGAAATCTCTGGCACGGTGGAGGAGATCATTCAGGACAGAAAAAAATTATTGGCCATGCTCGGTGCAAATTATCAGGGTATGGACTCTAAAATTTATTCTGAAATGGTAAAATATCGTGGAGCGATTTTTGTAAATCAGGATTATGCTGCTAAGTTTAAGGGCTATTTAAAGAAGTACCAAGGCTTGCAGGATAAATTCCCATCCGACCTTTCTCCTAAAGTTGCATTTGTTCGCCTCCTCAGAGAAGCTGAAGAAAGCGGCCAGAAGACCCTCGAGCTTAGAATGCGGGCAAATTTGGACCGCGTTGGATCACGGGCGGGCGGAGATTATAATCCACAAACCAGTGACTTTCCAGCTGCCAGTGCTGGGGTGTTAGTTTGGATGGCGGAAAAAATGCTAGCACAAAATTCTCTCGATGATGCGGTTTCAGCGATGGAGAGACTAGTTGAACTCTACAGTGAGGCAGGGGGAGATTTCTTGTTTGATGCTCATTATTTAATCGGAAAAGCAAAAGAAAAGGACCGAGATTTTCTTACGGCTGCTAACCATTTTGAATCTGCACTCACGAACTCCACCTGGCATGCAAATTCTAATGATGCAAGAATACGAAGAGGGAATTCCTGGTTTGAAGTTGCTGAAGAGTCGAAGGATGCAGAATCATACCAGCGTGCAAAATCCTCCTTTGAGGAAGTCCGTGGTGACACAGAAGCTCCCTTGGAGATGAGGGCAGAATCATCATTTATGATGGGCCAATGCTTAAAAGCACAAAAGGACTTTGCTGGGGCAGCTTTTTTATTTCTCGAAACTACGCTTAACTTTCCAAGTGCTCTCAAATGGGCACCTAAGTCATATGAGCAAGCCATTACTTGTTACGAGCAAGCTGGTCAAATTGATCAGGTTTCGAATATCGAAAAACAGTATGTTGCTTGGCAAAGAAAGTTTTTGAAATGACCGCTACGCTTTACAAAAACATTTGCCTGCTTGCCGGAGTCTTATTGGCGAACAGCTTACTTGGGGAAGATTACTTTAGAAAATATGCTGGTGGTATTCCAGTACAGGTAAGGTATTTAAAATCCACTGCCAAAAGATCTATGGAATTGCGGGGATTGGATACCCAAAAAGGGATTGTTTATGCAAAAATGGAGGGAGGCGGCACGATAGAATTGCAACTTCGTGATCTTCGTAACCAAAACATTGATCGATTCGAATTGCAGTGGCCCAAAGGAGTTAAAACCTACCTGCAATACCTTTCAAATGAACAATACGATCCTCGTGTCATTGAAGCATTGAGGCCTCAAATGTACAAAGTGATGCTCTTTCTGGAAATGCCCTTTGAGTTTCTTGCCATTCACGACGACTGCCTAACCTATGTGAAAGCACTTGTAGCCATGGAGCAGTTTAACGAAGCATTTTATTTATTATCGAGGCTAAACCTTACCAAATTAGATGAATACGGTTATCGTGAGTTTTCTGAATCTGCACTTGAGCTCTGTGGAAAAATGATTTCTGCAAATCCTGACTCCGCAAAGGCGTCCAGAGCACTCCTTCAACGTATTACCATTCGCGATGATCGTGCTGATCATGAATCCTATTTGCGTCTAGTTGATTCCTTGCGCAGTCAAGGATTATACACAGAGGCAATCAGCGAATATGCACGTCTGTCTCCTATTGTTGCGAAAGACCCTGACAGTCCAATCAATGATATTTTGAAAATCTGGCCTGTATATTGTTATGTTAAATTATATGAAGTTTATGCTCCAGCTGCGAGTAAAGACAAGCGATATGCAGATGCAGCGAACAAAATGTTTAATTCCGCTGTTCAGGGACTAAAAAAGTTGGATGAAGATCCACCTTCCCGAAACACCAACGAATTTTCTCTCTACAAATTACTCCGCTCCTTAATTCGGGTCCAGTATGCAAGGCAATACGAAGCAAGAGGAGATGAGCTCAAAGCGGCCGATTATTATCGGCAGTCGGTTCTTGAAGTTACTGAAGGCATCGTAAATGCAAGAGTGGGGCTGGATTGGTTGCCGGAATCGTTGATGATGGCTGGCGATGCCTATGAAAAGCTCGAGCTGATTGAGGCCGCAAAAAATGTATACAATCAGGTAAAAGTTTTCTTTCCCAAAACAAAATGGGAAAAAATGAGCATGGACCGCATAGCTGCCTTACCATCTTCCTGACGCAAAACGCGTTGACCTTAATCAAAATTATTCATTTTCTTTTTTAAACAACACTAAAACCATTATGAAAATAGGCCCGTTTCGTTTACCCGTACTTCTTCTCGCGTTTTTATTTGTTTCCCCTGGGATGCTTGTTAATCGAGCGCTAGCACAGGATAGTAATTTGTTTGCACAAGCTTGGAACAATCTTGGGGCAACCTTCTTTATCATCTTCCTCCTCATGATTCTTGCAGGGATCACCCTTATCATCTTCAACAGCATTGCCGTCCGCAGGAAAGCATTCATCAAGGATGATGTGATCGAACCGATCATGCAGGAAATTCAAAACCTTAATATTGAAGGAGCGAAGGCCCTATGTGATCAATACAAATTACCAGTTACCTCAGTTTTAAAAGCTGGGTTGGAAAGAATTCAGGATGACGAATTGGACATCGAGTCAATTGAGAAGGGATTGGATGAGCAATCTGGACTAGAATTATCTAAACCCTTTACTTGGATCAATATGCTTAACACTATTGGCTCCATCGCACCTATGATTGGATTGTTGGGAACGGTTGTTGGTATGATCGGAGCGTTTGCGGTTCTTACATCGCAGGGAATGGGTGGTGAAGCGAGCAAGCAAATGGCTGGTAATATCGGAAGTGCGTTGTGGACAACGGCTGCTGGTCTCGTGGTGGCTATTCCCTGTTTAGTCTCTTACTTTTTATTTAAAACCAAATTTGGAAATATTGTTGCAGAAGTGAACCAAGTTACTGGCACGATGGTATTTACCCTTGTTCGGGCAGCCCGTGGCGGTTTTGCTGAAGAAGGTGAAGCTGGCGGTGAGGAGTATTACGAAGAAGGTGCAGCCTACGAAGAAGTGGCTGAGGAACCTGCCTAATTTACACCGATCAATTTCGGCCTTCGTTTTTTGGTAGATGGCAAAATTTTCTGTTCCAGATACGAATGATTCACCGGATTTGACTCCGATGATCGATGTGGTCTTTCTCCTCATTGTATTCTTTATGGTTGTTGCTCAGAGACTCTCTGAGCAGTACATCGAACTATCAGGTCTACCCATTGCGGCCAACTCATCGGTTAAGGAAGAGCCCCCATCAAGAACGATCATTAGCATTGATGAAACTCCGGAAGGTCAGAAATTCTATTGGGGAGAACAAGAAATCGATATTTCTCAGGTTTCAGTTGCAGTGAAGAGAAACCCGAAATGGAAAGTATTCCTTCGTGTGCATCCAAAGGTTACCCATTCTGTTGTGCAGGATACATTGAAGGAAATCGGTAATGGCGGACAGGCTGATGTAATCTTTGCAACTTTCAAAAGTGGTGGCTAATTGATGGATACCTTTAAGAAAATCCTTGATGATGTGGATGAGGTTGACCTCACTCCGATGATCGATGTTACATTTCTTTTGCTGATTTATTTTATGGTAACCACCATGATTAAGGAGCCCGAAGCTGAGTTGTCTATTCAACTTCCTGGAAAAGCTGCCAGCAGTGACATTACTCCCATGGAAATGCTTAAGGTGCGCATTGGTGATGAAGGGGAAGTATACTTAAACGGCTCTGAAATAGAGAGTGGTATGGATCTAGAAATGCCAGATTTGGTCGCAAATTTGAAAATTCAAAAGGGAATGCGCGACCAATTAATAAGTAGTGGTGCCAGGTCCAAAGAGGAAGCTGAACTAAAAGTTGAAATTGCATCATCTGGAATTGCTGAGCATCAGGCTGCCATAAGTGTTCTAAACGCATGTTCGGAAGCGAAAGTATACAAGGTAACTTTCGCTTTTAATTAATTCCTTTCAAGGTGCCTCGTTTACTTTTTCAAACGATATGCCTTCTATAGTTAAAAAATTTCTTCACACCCGTATGCGGGTCAACGATTTAGATAAAACACTAGAATTTTATCAAAGAGTATTTGGATTTGAAGTTACGAAAAGGCATGAGTCACCCCGTGGTTCAAAGCTTGCATTTCTTGCTGTGCCCAACAGTGACGAAGAGATTGAAATCACTTATTTTCCTGGGTCGGGTCCGGTTGAAGTGCAGGAAGATTTAATGCATCTTGCCTTTGAGGTTGATAGCATGTCTGAATTTCAGAAACATCTCGAGGGTATTGGAGAAGAACTTAGTGACGGGCCAACTTTAAGTTCCTCGGGTTCTACCTTTGCCTTCGTCGATGCCCCGGAAGGATACGAAATTGAAATTATAGAGAGGCCTAAATAGGCTAATCGTGGTGGCACTCCACAGTGCACCTACTTAGAAATATTTGTTATGCCAGTAATTCATTTGCTCTGTCTAATTTGTCTAGGATTAATTCATTCAGCAAACGCTGATTCAGTTTTAGAGAATACTCCCAAAGTTCTTTTCGATGGGGTGAGCTTTGAGAACTGGGAAATTACTGATTTTGCGGGACATGGCGATGTGGGACTTGATGACAATGGCAGTGCTGTCCTTGAATTTGGCATTGCCCTAACTGGTATGAATTGGATTGGAGATGAATTACCACGCGTGAATTATGAGGTTCAGTGGCAAGCAAAGAAAGTTATGGGTACAGATTTTTTTGGCTCCCTTACTTTTCCGTATCTAAAAAATCACGCCACTTTGATTTTGGGCGGTTGGGGAGGGGCATTGGTTGGAATATCCTCAATTGATGGCTTTGATGCTTCTGAGAATGAAACCGCAACCGCGCATCTATTTAAGCTTAACCAGTGGTATTGGTGCCGCCTTAGGGTGACGGATTCGCATTTTAAGTTCTGGGTAGATCAGGAAAAATTGATCGATTGTGAAGTAATCGGTCGGGATGTTTCCATGCGAAGTGGAGAGATTGAATTGTCTAAACCTTTAGGTTTTTCAACTTATGACACGACGGGTCTTATCCGCGATGTTCGCCTGTACGAACTACTAAAATAAAAAACCTGCACACGAGGTGCAGGTCTTATGAAAATAAATATGTTTTAGTTAAATATAATATCATCGGGCAGATTTCATAGATTGTCGCCAATAAGAATCTGCTGGAGTGTAAGTACGAGTGACATTTTCAAGACCCTCAACTCTGCCTGGGAAACCTTTAACTTTTACATCATAGGTTTTAAATAAAAAGAAATTTTTCTGGTTAACATTGTACATGGCATAACCTAGAACATCACAATTATTTTTCTCGCATGCATCTCTAAGTGCTGCTGCTTTGAACTTTTGCTCGGATGATTTTGGAAGAAGTGCAAGAGCAGGAGCAAGTACAGCAGCAGGACTAAAAACGCTAGTGCCTCCGGAAGATCCGTTTCGATTTAAGGTACTGTCACCCCTGCTACTTACGTCAACGCCATCAGCTGTTTCACTTGCACCGATGGTGAAAATTCCAAGAATTTCAACCCCTGATGATTCACCAGATACTTTCGAGCTACCCATTGGTATATCAACAACATAGTCTCTTTTGGGTTCAAAAACCCCAATGGTTTTACCTTCGTTTACAACATCAATGGAATTTTTGGCACATCCAGCAAGGGATACAATTAAAAGGGCGTAGATTAATTTCATAAGATTTGATTAGGTTAGTAATACGAAACAGTCAATTTTTAAGATTAATGAGCGTTACGAAGTTGATGAATTGATTTCTTTAAGCCTTAGTTGGCCGCAGGCAGCTTCAATGTCATGCCCTTTTTCCATCCGCAAGGTAACGCGGGGCGGATTGCCACTTTCCACCTTCCTGCAAAATGACTGAATTTGATTGAGGGTGGGGCGTTTCCAGCTCAGACCATCCACCTTGTTATAGGGGATTAAATTAATCTTAGCATTGAGTCGACGGGCATGGGAGGCTAGCAATTCTGCCTGTTTTAAATCATCATTTACACCTTCGATTAGAATGTACTCAAGGGTGATCATTTTTTTGCGTTCTTCAATAAATTGTTCACATGCACTGAGGACCTCCTCCAGTGAAAACTTTTGATTAATTGGCATAATTTTCTCACGGGTTTCATCGTCTCCGCCATGCAGGGAAATAGCTAGCCGGATTTGGGCTGGATATTTCGAAAGTGCACGAATCTTTGGAGCCAATCCACTAGTGGAGAGCGTTAAGTGGCGTGCACCAATCCCAAGCCCTTTAGGTGAAAGAATCTGGTCAAGGGCGGGGAGGAGGGCAGGTAAATTTGCAAGGGGCTCACCCATTCCCATGAAAACGAGATTATCAATCCTTCTCTTCGCCTGATTCCGGGCAAGAAGGACTTGTCCGACAATTTCGCCAGTTGATAAATTCCTTTTTAGCCCATCCAACCCACTGGCACAAAATTTACACCCAATAGCACATCCTACCTGAGTGGAGACACAAAGGGTAAGTCTAGATGCACGAATGCCCTTGGATCCTTCAGTGGCAGGAATAAGCACGCTTTCAATGAATTGACCATCCCTTAGTTTCCAAAGGAACTTTTGAGTGGTATCAAAAGATCCTTGTGATCTCTGCAAATTCATGGGCACCAAATCCAATTTCTCTTTTAGATCTTGCCTAAGCGACATGGGAAGGTTGGACATTTTATCCCAATCGAAACATCCTTGCTCAAAGATCCAATGCCTCAGCTGCTCAATGCGATAAGGAGGTAAATCACCAAGTTTCCACTGGTCAAAAGGTTTATCTAGAAGAAGGGGAGTCACGACTAATTTAATAAAGAATCGATAGAAGGAAAGCAATCGATCATCATGATTCCTGCTTGCGGCTATGGTGAAGGAATAAATATAGTTCAATGGTTATGAGCTCATGCCTTATCCAAGAAGCGATCGATAAGCTAGCCCCTGCCGGACTCAGGGTAACAAAACAGCGGAAGGCTATGCTGGAGGTATTGTCAGCTGCCGAAAACCCAATGTCTGCCGAAGAAACGCACAAACATTTATCAACGGGAGTATGTGACTTAGTTACCGTTTACCGCTCCTTGGAACAACTTGAAAGGGCAGGCGTTGTGCAACTCGGTGTTCGGGAGAATGGTACGAAAGTTTATTGCCTCTCCCACGGAAATGATCATCACCATCATCTTTCCTGTAGATCTTGTGGCCGCACAGAGCGTGTCGATGTATGCATGGGAGAGGAACTAGAAAAGATTGGAAAATCCTTTGGATTTTCTGAACTCTCCCATGTGATGGAGTTATTTGGGTTATGCCCTGAATGCTCCAAGGATAGATAGATTCATATCTTCCAAAAACAAAATTTGAGAAACGAGGCATTATCGCTTGCTTGCCTTGTTTTTTTTATGAATTAATAGTGTTTTGTATGAAACTTGCTTTGTCTTACCCTTTCAAATCTATTCTTTTTGTTTTCGCTTCTTTGTTTTCGACCTTTGCTTTTGCGGATCCGGAATTAGATAAAATTCGGGATGCGGTAAAAAATTTTGATGTGGTAAATAAAGCTCAACCTCCCCGCATTTTAGTTTATTCCAAACCAAGTGGATTTGCTCACAAATCTATCCCTACAGGAGTAAAAGCTCTTCGTTTACTTGCTGAGAAGACAAAGGCATTCAGACCGGAATTCACCAATAGGGCAGAAGACTTTACCACTGATAACCTGAAAAATTTTGATGGATTAATTTTTAATAACACTACCCGTATCGAAAAAGCCTTTGCCACCACACCGCAAAGAGCGGCCCTGCTCGACTTTGTAAAACAAGGGAAAGGCTTTGCTGGTTTTCATGGAGCTTCGGATGCAGGTATGCCTAAGTGGCCAGCATACACTGAAATGATTGGAGGGTGCTTTGATGGTCATCCATGGAATGCAGGGGGTACCTGGCCATTTATAGTGGAAGATCCGGATCATCCTTTGTGTAAAAACTTTAGTTCTACGACCTTTCAGTTTTCCGATGAAATTTACCAATACAAAGGATATGACCGTAAAAACTTACGGGTTTTAGTAAGCTTGGATTCCAACCAAAGCGGGATTTCCGGCAAGTCTCCTACGAATGATTACCCAGTTTCATGGGTGAAGTCTTACGGCAAAGGAAGAGTTTTTTACACGAACTTTGGTCATAATAAGGCAACTTGGTGGACTCCTTATTTATTGAAGCATTTCTTACATGGAATCCGCTGGTCAGTCGGAGAAATCGATGGGCCGGTTGCAAGCCTAGAGCTCACTTCAACCAAGTAAAGTTTTCAAATCTTAATACTATACAAACTAATCACTATAATGAGTAATACAGAATCAGTAAGTAGAAGAAAGTTCATGGGGTCCGCAGCTCTTGCCGGAGCTGCGGTTTCATTTCCCAATGTTCTTACCGCCGAAAGCAAAGGGAAAGAAGT
>Ga0181584_10004682_pt1 | contig 10354 bp, 5 predicted proteins | sample 071ome_30_FD_132462 | JGI IMG/M metagenome (GOLD analysis project Ga0181584, IMG submission 132462) | Coastal salt marsh microbial communities from the Groves Creek Marsh, Skidaway Island, Georgia - 071406AT metaG (megahit assembly) | ecosystem: Environmental > Aquatic > Marine > Intertidal zone... | reverse complement strand
TAACGCCCGGGAGAGAACGAAAGTGTAACTCGTGAATCGTCCCCGACGTCGGCTTGAAACCGCTATCCGGATCCTCGGCCGTGATTCGACCAGCGACGCAGTGTCCAAGAGGTTCAATCGGTCTCACGCAGTCGAAATCAATCGCCGATACGCCATTCACATCATCTTGTTGGAAAAACCGACGAATATCGGGAATCTTATTCAGAGGTATGCCCATGGCGAGCTGAAGCTGCACCGACGGTAAATTCACACCAGTAATCTGTTCCGTCACGGGATGCTCGACTTGCAATCGTGGATTCACCTCCAAGAAAGAGTACTCACCCGTTTTGATGTTGTATAAATACTCAACCGTACCGACTCCACAGTAACCGACCTTTTTTGCGAGACGAACGGCGCCGCGCTCGAGCTCTTCGCATAGTTCTCTCGGCGCGACAGTGATCGGACCTTCTTCGATTATTTTCTGATGTCTGCGTTGCACCGAACAATCGCGACCGTACAGAGCGATTGCCTGTCCGTGTGCGTCCGCCACCATCTGAACTTCCAGGTGCCTCGAATCTGTACTGAGCTTTTGAATGAAAATCGGAGAGCCGGGTACTTCCGCCTTCACTTGTTCAAAACCGGTGCGAAGCTCCTCGATCGAGTTCACCTTGCGAATGCCCTTGCCACCACCGCCCTCCGAAGCCTTAATCATGACGGGAAATCCAATCGTTCCGACTACTTTTTCTGCATCTTCCACGTTTGTCAGCGTCGCCTTCTTCAGAGTCTCTTCAGGTATGGACGTCCCGGGCACCGTCAGTCCACTCCCGGACCACGGAATGACGTTCACGTCACAAGACTGCGCTAGAATGTTGGCGCATATCTTATCACCGACGGCGTCCATCGCAGAAGCCGGAGGGCCGAGGAAAGCGATTTCGTGGTATGCGAGTTGAGAAGGAAGCTGCGGATTTTCGCTGGCGTGACCCCACCCCGGCCAAACCGCATCCGCACCGCATCGCCTCGCTATTTTCACGATCAAATCTACGTTTGCGTAATTTTGCCTGTTACTTCCTCCTTCAACCGTTATGAACTCATCCGCCAATCGAATGTATCTAAGTATAGCGCCGAAATAAAAGTCACGTCAGTCTCTCATCCGCCACCTCGACGCGGCGTCACGCGAACGAGGGTGAAGAATCGCAGCGCTTCGAATTCGCGAGGCGAGCGCCGACACGACATCACACGTACTCTGCGTTCGCCGCGACATCTTCCGGCGTCGCCATGCACACAAGGTGCAACACACGGTGCGACTTGAAAGTTTCGTACGCCCAGAGGCGAAGCGACCGAATCGCCTTCACCGCTCCCACTGCGCAATTCAAAACGCGTCGTCGATGCGTCAGTCGATGAAAAACGTGCACATGCGTTTACGTTCGTCGTTCTCGACGCAAACACGCGATGCATCCGCGAGACGCGCGATATACGAGCGACGATTGCTTCGTTCGTAACCTCGAGGCGTTACGACGTCTCGTCAAGAAATTCGCATCGCGCGCACGCAGACGCCGAGCCGACCGCCGCAAACGTTCGGAGCCGGTCGACGCGAACGATCACGTACGTCCATTGTTGGCGATGAGAATCTTTCGTATCGCCCGCGCGCCGCCTCTGCTAAAAACGAAAGACTCGTACGCAGCGTCGAGGTCTTCCCGAGCGCTCGCTGACCCATCCGCGTGCGCGCGGTCGCGCGCGGCGCCCATGACGGAACGACGGGCGAGCGGCGAGACTAGGTCTCGACGCGCTTCGCGCGAGACTTCGTCCACCGGACGCGAGCGGCGGACTGATGTCGCGAGCGAGCGAGCGACGATGGCGTTCCAGAGGGACAGGGGGAGGCGGGCGGTCGCGCTTCATTTTTCATTTTTTCGCTGGGCATTGTTACACTTCTATTCCGGACGCCACGGTCGCGCTACGTCGCGATCGTCCGGTGCTAACGGCGTTTCGACCGTGTCTTCGGCCGCGGTGTCGACGAATTCTTGTGCCGTGGCGCCCTCGTCGAGCGCGTACGCGTTCGGCCGTACGTGGAAAATCTTCGGGACGAGCGCGCCGATTCTTTGCGCGGGCGATAACAGTGGCCCGCAAAACTTTGTGACTGAGCGCATCAGGCAGAACTGAGAGACGACGAGAGGCAAGACGAACACGCCCAGAGTGATCTCTAAAGCGACGTCCATGTCGTCGTCGTCCCAAAATTTAGCCGCCACGTCGGTGTACACCGTGAGGAAGACGCGGTGGAGCAGGTACGCCGCGATGGTTCGAGATCCAAGCTCGGTGAACCAGTGTCTGTGTATCGGCATCAAGCACATGAAAGACACGGAAGCGAAAGCGACGATGACGTAAAGTAAGACGCGCAAAAGCGCATCCACAACGGGGTCGTACCACTTCGTGAATCCATACGGTTTTACCACGAGCAGCCAGTCTTGAATCTCCGAAAAAGGCTCACCGAGATGATCGGAGAGCACGAAACCACCAAAGACAGCTCCCAAACCCAGGACCCCGACGACGTATCGTAACCACGGCGTTTTAGACTCCTCCATTCGTACCAACACGTTGTTCAACCGCTCGCGCTGCATCAACACTAAGCCTACATAGAAATAGAGTGCAAAAGTGCAGGTGCGTTGCCAATCCAAAAACGTCAACCCGTTGGTGGTGGTTGGAGTGTCGGTGAAGCCAACCAAAATCGCCACCGTGCAAACGATCGCGGACACAACGACGTCGTTGAATGCACCGACGAGTAAAACGCTACTTCGCCACACCCATAATGCGAGAAGAAACCACGTCACACCGACGGGAGACCACCATTGCAACGGCTTGACGTCCGAGTAAGACACTGCCACGTAGAGTGCCTGCCACAAGGCCCATCCACTCAACAGCGCCGATGTGGAGCCTCGCACGCGAGACAACATCAAACTGGCCTTTGAATCGTGCCCTCGAGCGATCTGTAGCCACGTTTTGCTCTGGAAACCGGCGAGAACCGTGAATAAAGGCATGCTAAAACTAGACAACGTGAAATACAGCGCTCGCAGCCAAGGCAAAAGCGGCTCCAGCACCTCTAATTTGGTTCTTCGCACGCTCCACGTTTCCGCGTCCGCGACTGTAGACGTCGATAAAAAGTCTTCGATGGCGTGCGCCCAAACGATGCACAAAATCAATACGTATTTCGCGTTCTCCACGTACGGAAACACCTCGGTTTGCTCCAACTCGTCGTGTGCGTCGCCTCTCGCGTTCGCGGCTCCATAAAATTCGGCATCGTTCGACGTCGACGGCGCGCGCGCGGCGTCCTCGCCGTTCGTTCCGTACGACGACGCCTTCACGTTATCCTTGGACAAGCTGCGATCGAGCAAGCGCGTCAAGTAGTTCACCGCGCCCTCCATGTCGTTCGTGAACACCCAAAGTGGTGGGTCGTCGTCGTCGATCGACGACGCCCTGCTCGATCGAGCGCGCGCGGGAACGTGGATGCGAACTGTCTTTCAAGATCGACTTGGACCGTTTCCCTCGACGTCACCGCGCGCGGTCTCCGAGGAACGCGCGCGCGCAGAACTGACGAATGCGCGTGGGTCGCTGGGTGGTAGCTTCTTCTCGGGGGAGTGCGCGGCGTCTGTACGTTTCGATTACGCGTCGGCTACGAGTCGCTAATTTGCGTGAATGGAACGAGCGTGATCGGAAAGCGGCCGCACGTGACGCATGCGCGTCCGATGGCGAGCGCGACGGCGGCGAGCCAGCTCTGAGCCGTGCGAGTGAACGCTCGCAACACTTCGTCGTACGTCTTTGCCGTCGGCGTCGCGAACGCAAAGTCGACGCCGTTCACGTCACGCGTCTGCACGTTCACGCTCTTCGGATAGGCGTACGGCGTCCACAGACGAATCAACACATCATCCGTCGGAAACGTGAGCAGGACGGAGACGATGAGCACCATGGCGAGCCGCACGATCACCGTGCTCGCGTGAATGACCAAGTACGAGATGTAAAAGAAGAAAACCGTGGGGAAGAGTAACAGAAGCGGTGGCAGGGTCAGCGTCCCCACGACGACTTCTTCGACGGTCCTCGGACGCAATTCTTCCTCGGGTACCTTGAAACCTTTCGGTGGGGCCTTTGGATTAATGAAACGACGATACAACAGCCGAATGCACCGCAGTTGAGCCGTGATGAAGAGCGAACTGTACACGTGCAACGCGCTGATGTGCATGGTAAATATGGTCATCGTATCGGCCGCGATGGCGAACACCATGGACGCACCGAAGACACTGCCGTAACGTATCAACGATGAAATGATCGAAACCTGAAGCTTCAACACCGGCGCCGAACTCAGCGATAGCGAGAGCTGTTGCACGAACGTCGTCGCCATGGAGCCTAGAAATCTCGCCAGAGGAATGTGCAACTTCACGCCCAAAGGGTCGCCTTTGGATATCCAACGAGCGTTCGCCTCGATGAGACGCGACCCGAGGAGTTGATTCGATGCTAAACCTTCGAGAAATGCGTGTTCAATCTTCACCCGCGCATCCTCAGAGTTGAGTACGTGCGCGACGCACGCTCCGAGTAAAATATCAATCGTCAGTTGCACAGCCTGCGCGACGAAACGCCGTCTCTGTAATCTATTCATACACTTTGTCGTCCTCACCGGAGTGATGAATAACTTCCGAATGAGTTCCAAGCGCGCTTTCAACACGCAAGGACTTGCAAATATCTCGCACACGTTGCGCGTGGTGAGATTCGCTCCCCACCGCGCCTCCGCACCGAGGCTCTTGATGAACTTGTAATCCATCACCCTGAGCGCTACGTCGATGACGGGCTCGAGAGAAGCAACGGCTGATCCTACGATAGAAGTCATCATCGCGCCCGCGACCAGGGATCGCCGCGCCGACGCGTCCTTCCATCCGTTCGCGGCGCGACCGGCGCCGTTCAAACTTTCGAGCGAGCGTTCAAACGGACACGACACCGTCGCCGGTGCTGTCTCGATCCCTTCTAAACGCGAGCCGTTCAGTGTCATGATCATCAGAGGTGGATCTGGCATGGGGCAGAGTATGATTTTCACCTCGACTCGAACGGTTCCTTCGTCCGCAGCCTGGGCGACGGCGAACGCCGTCGGGGGCGCTCTCCAGTCGCATCCGACGTTCACCGTCACCCAAACCTCTGCACCGTGTCGTTCCATCGTTCGACGCGCGGCCTTCTCATCAAAATCGACGGCGTCATCTAGTCGAAGCTCGCCGACGCGCGTCGCGTTCGAGTAGCTCAGCGGTTTGCCTTCGCGCCGATCGAGTCTCCAACCGACGACGTCGATGGTCGCCGCGCCGCGTCGATCCGCGTGCGCGTGATGCGTGCCGAACAACCAGAGCGTTGACGTCGCGGACACGGACGTCGAAGCCTCCGTTCCGCGCATCCAACGCTCGCGAAAGTCATCGTATGGGAAGAAGAAGCGAACGCACTCAACCGTCTGCGGGCGCGTCGTCTCCGACTCGCGCGTCTTCGTGCGCGCACCCATCGCGTCCTCGACGACGGGTGCGGTGCGCGCGTCTCCTCGAGCACCACCTCCCCGCCCGCGCGCCTTTTCGGCACCTCCGTGCGTCTCGGCGCGCTGACGACTGTCGCGCGCGCGTGCGCGATGCGTCTCGCGGAGACTTCAAAACTCGATGCGCGCGGTCGCCCGCGACGCGACGCGACGATGGCTGTCGACGCTTGCATCGCGCGCGGCGCTCTTTCCGCGCCTCTCGCTCGTTTCCCGGGTCGCGACGTGGACGTCGTCCGCGTCGAGCGGTGCGACTGGTGAAGACATCGACGGTGCGACGGAGGAGGGACAGGAACGCGCGCTCCTGCACTACTGCGCGGGCGTGCGGCGCATACTCAGCCAACGCGGAGACGCGAGCGCGTTATCGCGAGACAGGGAAGACATCGTCGCCGGTTGCGATGAACTCAAGCGAACGCTCCCGGTGACGTACAAATCGGGCGCATTTATGAGCGCCGCGGCGCTGCAAACCGCGTTCGGTTTCGAGCTCGAACGCGCGCGCAGCGCCGACGATTTGGCCGCCATCACGAACGTAGTCGTTCGTTGTGCGGAGCGGGGGTTGGTGCCGTATCATAACGCGCGCGAGATGTACGCGCGGGTGCGGGACGTGTTGACGCGACACGGCGCGACGGCGGCGGCGGAGACTCTGGAGGCTTTCGCGGGAGAGCGCATAGGTAAAGGAGATCCCACAGAAGCGCAAGACGTCACGCCGTGGACTGTGACGCGAAATAATCCCTCGCTCGACGCCAAGCTCGTGCAGGCAGCCATGGATGTGCAAAAATCAGGATACGCCGTCGTCGACGCCGTCTTCGGCGACGCCACTGCTCGAGCGGTGCGAGACGCCCTCGAAACATTCGTCGAGACAAACTTTGCGGATGGACACGTATTCAAGAAGGGAGAATTAGACTATAGCGAGAGACACGTGTTGGGTGATGCACAGGTGGATGAGATACGGGACGATACGATATCGTGGCTCTCCGGCGACGAGGATGGCTTGGTCGGAGCGTTTGCGCAAACGTTGCGAACGACGATGCTGTTTCCTCTGCACTTGGCGCTCAGCCAAGGGTCACAAAGCGTGCTCGCACCGGTGGATTCGTACGTGAGTAACGCCATGCTGAGCGTGTACGAGCCCGGCGCGCGCGGTTTCGTGCCACACGTGGACAACTGCGGTCCGGACGTCGACAAGCGCGCGCTCACCGCCGTGTACTATCCGCGCGGCTCGGAATCGCGAGAAGGCGGCGCGCTGACGCTCTTCCCCGGAGACGGTGCTCGTGAAATTCGTCTCTTCCCCACGAGAGACCGTCTCGTCCTCTTCGCCTCCGCACGCGTTCCGCACGCCGTCGAGTCGCGCGCTCGAGACGCCGTCGGACGCCGCGTCGCCGCGAGCTTTTGGTACTTGGGAGATCCGCGAGCCGTCGGTCCGCGCGAATCAGACGCGTCTTAGCCTTGTAGATTGATTCATTACGCATAGCTCTACCTCACCGCGCGTGGTGATCGTCTTTCGCTCGCCACACCGCGCCGCGTCGCGCCTCCTCGACCCGCCGCCTCGAGCGCTCGGCGCGTCTCTGGAAGTGAATTCCCCCTCCCACCCAAGAGACGCCCAAGAGACGCGCGTCGGTGAGCTGACCCCTCGACGCGCACGCTCGCACCACACAATTCGACGCGCGACGATCCGCGCGACGAACGAGGACGCGGACGAGTAAGAATCGTACCGCGCGTGCAGAGGCGACACCGCGCGCGCGGTCGAGCGGCGCGCGCGGCGACGCGTCGGTGGCGACCGACCAGATTGGCTCCGTCACACGATTTTCGTAAATCTTGTGAAGAGAGAGGATAGCGAACGAGCGCCATGTCGAGCGCGGGCGCGCGAAGAGATAGCAATCATGGTCACAGTCGCGTATTGAGTAAGCCTTCGTCGCCGCGTTCGAACGATGGGCGAGATAACGCGAACGACGACTTGATCCTGAGAACGGGCGAGGAGCTCGGCGAGCGCGTCGGTTCGTCGCTGTCGGCGTCGTCGACCGCGGGGCGCCTGAACGGCCACAAGGGACATCCGAGAGATGAGGACGAAATGTCAGAGGAGTCGACGACGTACAAGGTGCTCGATTCCCTCGGTTCGGGGACGTTCGGGCAGGTTGTTTCCGTCGCCTCGAGCGCGGATGGGCAGACGAGGGCGCTCAAGGTGATTAAGAATCATCCAGCGTATTTTCATCAGGCGCACGTCGAGATTGGAATACTTCGGACGCTCAACACGCGGTGCGCGCATCGACCGGCGAGCTCGGTGATCGTTGATTTGATGGATTATTTTGTGTGTCACAACCACCTGTGCCTGGTCTTTGAATTGCTCGGCGTCAACCTCTACGAGCTTTTGCGCAAAAACAAATTTCGAGGCTTACACCTCGGCGCAATTCGAGAGATGATGAAACAGCTCTTAGGGGCGTTAGAAGTACTTCGAGACGCGCACGTCGTGCACTGCGACATCAAACCAGAGAATATTTTACTTGTCCGGGAAAATTCGTTTCAAGTCAAGCTCGTCGACTTTGGGAGCGCGTGTTTTCAGAACAGAACCGTCTATCAGTACATTCAAAGTCGGTTTTACCGTTCGCCAGAGGTGTTTTTGGGAATGCCTTACGGTATGCCCATCGACATGTGGTCTCTGGGTTGCGTAGCCGCCGAACTATTTCTGGGCTTGCCCATCTTCCCGGGGTCGAGCGAATACGATTTACTCAGTCGAATTTGTGAAACGATCGGCATGCCACCGTCAGATATGCTGGCGAACGCACCGAACGCAAACAAATTCTTCACGCGAGTAGACATTGGTTTCGAGGACAAGGCTTCGTCCGTGACGTCGACGTCGTCGTCAGGTAGCGGTTCGTCGCGTTACAAGCTCATGTCGCTGCGCGAATTTGAAGCCAGATCGGGACGGCGAGCAGCCATGGGGAAAAAGTACTACAAGTACACAGAGTTTGCGGACATCATAGCGAGTATTCCTTACCAAGCTTCAAAGGTTGATCCAGAGGATGAAGCGGCGGTGGAGGCTGAAAAGAAGGCTCGGATGTTGGAGCGCTCCGCCTTTTACGATTTCCTCACTGGCTTGATGACGATCAATCCAACGAAGCGCTGGACGCCAGCTCAAGCTTTGGCACATCCTTTCATCACGAACGAGCCGTTCAACGAGCCGTTCAAGCCCAATCCGATTCCAGAGCGAACGACGCCCGAAGAGCGCGAAGAGCTGCAGCGCGTTGCCGCGAAGGAGGCGGCGAGAGTATCGTCTGGAGAACCCGTCAAGAAGAAGAAGAAGCCGCAACCACCAGAGTCCCGTTTATCTCCGAACGTGGCGCCACCGACGCCACCAGCGGTCCAAGTTGGTGGTTTGGCAGCCGCGCTCGCTGCGAGCTCGTCTGGTTCGGCGCCGCCAGTGCAGCCCGTCGTTCCGCACGCGCTCAACCCAGTTGTCGCCGAAGCGTTCAATGGAGCCATGTTACAGGCGCAAGCTGCGGCGCACGCGCACGCTGCGGCAGCCATGGCGACCATGTCCCCTGGAAGTATTCCAATGTCGCCAGGGGGCGGTCTCGGTGGAGGATACCCGCCGTTCGTCGTCGGCTCATCGGGCGCGTCTTCGTCGTCCATGCTTTCCAGCTCCTTCGTGGGCTCGCCTCACGCCACGAACAGCGCAGCCATGCATCCCCTGCACTTTGGCGTCTCTCCACCCACGCATCAGATGTCCAGTATGGGTCTTTCTACATCACACGCCACTCGCGCCGCGCAAGCAGCAGCGGCGGTTCAGCTTCCTCCGGCGAGTCCGCTCGGCCCTCGCGCGAGCGCGTTTTCGCGAGGGATGGATACGCGTCTAGCGAAACCGGGAACGTCGTTTACCGGTAACGCCACGAGTGGTTTATGGAGCGCGTCAGATTCGGCGTCAACCTCCGCGAATAATTTGAAGACTTTGCGAACGGTACACGAATCGACCACGTCTCCGCCGGTGGCATCGCCGAGTCCGGTTGACGAAGATCACGCCGAAGGCGCGGACTGGGATCCAACCTTTGGCGAGATGCTCGATGAGGATACAGTCGTCGCCGAAGCGTCTCCCGTCAAGGCGATGAAAAAACCGCTCGCGCACTCCATTCCCATTCCGTCGCAGCGAGCGATGCCCGCGGTGAGGAATCAGCTGACGCAGGCGAACATGGGATTCCCGGTGGGGAGCGCTCCGCCGTTTTCTGGCGCGCCGACGTTTGGCATCTCGCCACACTCTGCCTTCGAAACGAACGGACCGGATTCTTCGAAACAAAAGCAAAAGAAAACGAAAGACGACGAGAATTCGATATGAACGATGATTGGTGAATTGTAATTTGAAACCTGTGCTATGTTACACGAAGAGCTCACACCATCTCTCGCATGGGCGTCGGCGCAAACTTCTTCTCCATCGCCGCTCGATCGCGAGCGGTCGACGATGCCGCAATCCTTTCAAACATCAACGGTATGAGTAGGCACGTCGCGGGAACGGTGAAGACTGCGGCGATGACGACTACGGCGATGCCCGTAGCGTTGAGCCGCGCCTCGGCGTTCGCGAAGTACGTCGTGCCTCCCGTTTCCCTTAAAAGCCACAAGTGCGGATCGGTCGACGCGCGAAGCGTCACGGCGTCTTGAGACGCGCGAACGCGTGCGAGCGTTCTTCGCACGGTGAAGAGGGACGGGAAGGCGCCCGTAGTCGGGGCCAACACTCTATGATACAGCACCGGGACCCAGTTTACGGAGTCGCCGCTCTCCGCGTCTCGAGTCCAAGACTGACAACCGGAACCGCCCTCGGAATCGACGTTCCACTCGCCGTCACTGTCAATC
>Ga0181584_10004673_pt1 | contig 10362 bp, 23 predicted proteins | sample 071ome_30_FD_132462 | JGI IMG/M metagenome (GOLD analysis project Ga0181584, IMG submission 132462) | Coastal salt marsh microbial communities from the Groves Creek Marsh, Skidaway Island, Georgia - 071406AT metaG (megahit assembly) | ecosystem: Environmental > Aquatic > Marine > Intertidal... | reverse complement strand
GTTTCCGTAAAGACAAACTCGGCATCATTCCTGAGATCATTGATGAATATTATAATCGTCGTTCTGGTATCAAGAAAGAAATGCTTGCAGTAGAACAAGCTATTGAGAATGAAACCGATCCTGCTAAGAAACGGCAACTTCAATCTCAACAAACACAGCTTCATAACAACCAGATGGCTATAAAAATTGCTATGAACTCTCTTTATGGCGCAACTGCTAATATCTACTTCCTCTACTATATTAACGATATGGCTGAAGCTATTACGACATCCGGTCAGCTTTCAATTCGTTATGCTCAAAAGTCCGTGAACGAGTATCTTAACAAGATTCTCAAGACTGACGGTAAAGACTATATCATCTATATCGATACAGACAGTATCTATGTTGATTTTGGTCCTCTTGTTAAAGCTTCATTTGGTACTGTTGACATCGATCGTAAGAAAGGTGAAGAATTCCTCGATAAGATCTGTAAGATGAAGATCGAGGAAGTAATCGAAAATGGTTATAAAGATCTTGCTTCGAAAATGGGTGCATATCGTCAAGCTATGGTAATGAAACGTGAAAAGATTACTGATAAGTCAGTATTCATTGCTAAGAAGCGTTACATCATGAATACTCTCAACTCAGAAGGTGTTCATTATGAAGTTCCAAAGATCTCTGTAACCGGCCTTGAATCTGTAAGATCATCGACACCGGAAGTCTGCCGTGATAAACTCAAAGAATCGTTCAAGGTTATCATGAATGAAGGCGAAGAAGCAATCCAGCAATTCATTGCTCAATTCAAATCTGAGTTCTTTAATCTTCCACCAGAAGATGTTGGTCGTAACTCAGGTACTGATAACATCGAGAAGTATACAGTTCGTGGTACTTACAAGAAAGGTTGCCCAATGCATGTTCGTGGTTGCATCCTCTACAATAAGTATCTCAAAGAAAATGGCCTGTCGAATCGTTATGAATCGATTACGTCAGGTGATAAGATTAAATTTGTATATCTCAAAGTACCGAATCCAATCAAAGAAAATATCATATCGTTCCCAGCGGTTCTACCTAATGAATTCAATCTCAAACCGTATGTGGATTATGAAACTCAATTCAATAAAGTCTTCCTCAGTCCTCTTGAGTCTATTCTTGAAGCTCTCGGATGGTCTGCTGAGAAGACAAACACAATAGAGGATTTTTTCGCATGACTCAAAAAAGACTTGCCCAACTTGAAGCCGCATGGCGTTATCAAAACACAGTTGTAGAAGCCTTGGAAGCTGAACGAGCACCTGACAAATACGTTACTAAAGCTAAAAAAGAACGTCTGCGTATTAAAGATATGATCGCACACTTAAAGGGAAATATAGAAAATGATGATAGCAAATAGGGAAAAACTTGAAGTGCTTACCATTACAATGGAAGAGTGTGCAGAAGTAATTAAAGAATGCGCTAAAATACAGCGATATGGCATACAAGGGAATAAAGAAAAACTTGAAACAGAAATTGGAGATCTAGGATGTATGTTTGACATTCTAGCAAAATATGATATAATCGACTTGGATAAAGTTAAAGAAGCCGCTAAGAATAAACGTGAAAAACTTAAAAAATGGAGTGATTTAGATGTCTGATTGGGCAAATGATATTTACATGATGCATAACAAATTTGGTGTGCGTGATTGGTTTGAAGCAAATAAAGATAACAAGGAACTAATGCGTAAGTATCTTATGTTCCGTGCTCTAATGTGTCAGGAGGAATTGAGTGAAACATTGGCTGCAATCAATAATGGAGATGCTGAAGAAATCGTTGACGGTCTTATTGATCTTTGTGTTTTTGCTATTGGCACTCTCGACGTATTTGGTGTTGATGCTAATGACGCTTGGGATCGTGTTTATAGTGCTAACATGGCAAAAAGTCCTGGAATTAAGCCGGGCCGCCCTAACCCGTTTGGGCTTCCAGATCTTTTAAAGCCAAGTGGATGGACACCACCAACTCATGATGGTAATCACGGCGAGTTTGAAAAAGCTCTAGATGTTTTACCTCAGCCAAAACCCGAAGGCGGTTGGTAACAAAATGTTTCATGTTACCGTTATCATTTTTTGTTAGCGGTAACATTTATCAACCTTCTGTATAAATACGGTTATATTGTTATGCTGTACTTGCAAAAAGGAGGTCCCACCATGTGCAGTTCATTTGTACGTAAAGAAGCCAACCGAATGAATTGGATCGTTAAAGGTAAACTTATAGATCCATCCTGGTCCGACAGAGACGTCGAAGCTACCTATAATTCATACATAAAGCGATTATGGGGAAACAACGAAAACTATGTTCATGAAATTGGATTTGAACAAGCCTGGAAGGCTAGAGAAGCAGAACAATTATCAAAAGAGTTAGAATCAGTCGCTGTCCTAGGATACGATTGATTTTTTTTTCAACTTTTTTATAAGCCATTGATTTCATTACAAACGTTTTTTCATTTTATTTGAAAAAGGGGTTGACATTGCCCTGCAAAAGTACTATATTATTAATATAAGGAAAAACAAAGGAAATCAAAATGCTACTACCAAACGGTTCAATGATCAAAAACGACGTAATCGAATGCTTTAACGCGGCGGTTGCAGACGAATTCAATACACGTCCTGGTGTTGGTACAACTGACTTCTGGAACTTTGTTGAGTCTGACATGTATCAAGGTCTTCGTATGTTCTACAACTCAGAATACATCGACGAGTGCTTCGAAGTATTGGCTGACGAATTCGAAGGTAATCTAAACCTTGAGCGTATCGAAATCTTGAAAAAAGATTTTCTAGGTATGGAGGCGTAATTATGGAAAAGCTACTTACAGCTGAAGAATACGCCACATACGAAGATTACTGCAAGCCTCGGCGTGAACTTGGCTTAGGCGTCATTCCCCTCTCTCTTTTCAAAGCTTTAAAAGCAAATCCAATTCCAGCATCGGAGAAGTAATATGAAATATGATGAAAGACATGGTGGTCCATTCGATCGTGGTTCTGCAGACAGCTACTATGGCCGTGGATTAAATCCTCACTATTATAAAGGTGCAACATACAGTTCTGAACGTGTTGAACGCGATCAAATGACTGCTGAAGAAATAGAAGCATATTATGCTGGTTATGATGATAACGAAGAATCCGGTAATAAAAAAGAGTGGTAGAATTTACGTAATCAATGGGCGTAAATTTGACTGTGTTTTAGATGCAATTGAGTATCGGGATCATCTCGATGCTCATTATATACGTGTAGAATGGCACGAATATGTTACAAAAGTGTCATAAAACTTTTACGTAGCATTCATAAATATTGTAGGCAGAGGGTAAAGCTCTGCCTTTTTTATGTGAGCGACGGGGTAAATCCGTCAAACAAGAAGGAGAAGTTTAATGGAACTACTCACATTGTGGAGCCTTGTCGGCTTCCTGCTTGCTGCATATGCGGTTATAGCGAACGATTCAGTGCAAACTCTCGGCACGTGGATGGCATCTAACAATGAGAGATTTAACTATAAAGTACTATGGGCAGCGGCTTCTGCTGTTCTTCTAGCAACACTCTGGTACGGTTGGAGTGTTAATGGTGGCGACATTAGTTATGGTCGTTTGAATAAGATCCCGTGGCAAGAAGTACAATGGTACCACGCCGCAGCACCAGCTATTCTTGTTGCTTTAACACGAATTGGTGTACCAGTTTCAACATCATTCTTAGTTCTATCAGTATTTGCTTCAACCTTTGTGTTGGAAAAAATGTTGATGAAATCTATTATGGGTTATGGCGTAGCAGCCTTATTTGCTTACGCAGTATGGTTTGCCATTAATAAGTTTGCTCATAAATGGTTTGATGAAACTCAACCAGTAAGTGAAGGCAATAAACGTTTTTGGCGGATTGCTCAGTGGGTTGCTACTGGCGGATTGTGGTGGACTTGGTTGTCACATGACATGGCAAACATTGCGGTATTCCTCCCGCGTCAAGTACCTGTAGATCTTATGATTTTGATCTCATTTGTATTTGTCGGTGGTTTGTTCTTTATGTTTAGAGAACGTGGTGGTAAGATCCAACAAATCGTTTTGGAAAAACATAACACAAGATATGTTCGTTCAGCCACGTTGATTGACTTATTCTATTGGTTGTGTTTATACTTCTTTAAAGAGCTAAACGATATTCCTATGAGTACAACTTGGGTATTCGTTGGTTTGCTAGCAGGTCGTGAACTTGCGATGGCTACATACTTTGGTAAGAAGAAAACAAAATCTGTATTTCCTCTTGTAGCGAAAGACTTTGGAAAGATGATGGTAGGACTTGGAGCTTCAGTTGCTCTTGTACTAATGGTACATTACATTATCAATCCAGTGTGACATTTTTGTCAAGTAAAAAAATTTTACAGAAGGGGTTGACATTTAACTCCTTTTGTGTTATATATAAGAAGTGGACGTTGAAACAAAATAAAAACGGATCGGACCGCGGGGCAGTACCGCGCACCTCCACCATAAACACATGAGGATATAATGAATTGGGATTGGCACTGGATTAGTTGGTTTAAAGGAACACCTTTTCAATGGGGTGATTTTAGATTCAATAGTGGCAAGCCATATAAAAGTTATAGACTTGGACCATTACTTATTCGTGTGTTTATGTAAGCACATGTGTTTATGATGGGGGTGAACAAGGATCGACGGACGGAATAGTTGAGTGGAGTTCACCGTGTTGACCTACGTTATTCGGTCAAACAAACTAAATGCAAACGATAACTTTGCACCATCTGGTTACGCACTAGCTGCATAACACAGGGGGCTGGCCACTTGCCTAGCAACAGAAAAGTGGCACATAACACATTTAATAAAAGTAATAAGAAAGGGACAGGATGTTTAATAAACTACTAATTACAACAGCATTGGTCTGCGCAGCAGGCTCAGCAATGGCCGCAGACGTTGGCGGTGAAATTACAACTGAGATTGCAGAAAACGCAGCAGGCAACTGGGGTGCAACAACATCCTTCGACCTAGGTATCGCATCAATGGGTACAGCAGTACCTGCATTTGCTGCTATTGATTTGGACATGAACACAGACGGTGATATTACTCTTGATGAATGGCAAATTGGTACAGTGGTAAATGGAGATGCAATGATCTCATTCGGAGATCAAGGTAATGTTTGGATCGACTCAGAAGACGGTGCAACATTGGCAGATCCAGCCATGAAAGAATCTATTGCAGTTAAAGCCCTTGGAGCAAAAATGGGTATTAGCTGGAAAGATATCGAAGCGGATGTAACAGAAATCGAAACAGTAGCCGGTATGTACGAAATGAATCTTGGTCTTGTTAATCTACAAGCCGCAGGTTCATACAACATGGTTACTGAAAACTTTGCGATTGGTTCTCGCAGTGATTATCTGTTGAACGACAATATTGGTCTTGGTGCTGCAATCACTTATGATTCAGGATCAGAAGATATTGGTTTTGAAGTAGATGCTGGCGCTTACGGTGCTACAGTATTCGTAAACGGCGATCAGGATGAAATGCTTCAAAACGTAGGTGGTTCTTACACTTACGGCTTCATCGGGCTTGAGCTCGAAGCAGGAGCGTCATACAACCTAGACAGCGAAGAATTGACACCTACTGCATCTGTTTCGTTCAGCTTCTAAGCTGAGATAAACTTGCAGAAAAAACTTAGTAGAGGGGCCTTTCGGGGCCCCTTTGGTCATTATAAATAAAAATGAAAACTTTCATCAGCGGAGGCTTATAATGTCACTAAAATTGAAAGAGCTTACATGGGCTCACCACCAATCTGCTGAACGGCGTAAGTTCGCTAAACATCTTATTAGCGGCAAAATTGAGCCTAAACTCTATCACAAATTTTTATGTTGCCAGTACTTAAACTATGAAGCACTGGAATCTAAAGTAATCATTCCCCCAAATTTACAACCAATTAAAAGGTCCAATCGCATTTGGACTGATATTCGTGAGCTTGAAAACGAATATGGATTAGAGCCAGATGGTAACTATCCGCCTTCTGTAGAGAAGTACACCAATCATATACATGCACTTGCGGAGTGGGATGCTAACGACAGACTGTTGGCTCATATGTACGTAAGACATTTTGGTGAACTACATGGCGGGCAGATCATCAAAAAGAAAGTGCCTGGCTCAGGCAAGATGTATGAGTTTGAAGGAGATACTAAGATCCTTATTGAGGAATTCCGCAAACTCTTGCATGATGATATGGCAGATGAAGCTAAGATCTGTTTTGACTTTGCATCAGAGTTATTTGATGAGTTGTCTGAAGAAATTAGTTGACATTTACCCATATCTTGATATAATAAAATTGTTAATAGCCAAACGTAGGAGGTATCTTATGCATAAAGAAGTTGCATTCGAAGAAGTAGCCACTAAACCACTTACACGTCAATTTCGAATGGGTAAGAGTGAATCTGCTAGAAAGCGACGAAGATCCTTGAAAGAGGTTCGTGAAACTAGGCTAATGAATACTTTTGCAAAAGCACGTAGAGCAAGAAAGCGTAAATAATGGAAACTTTAACTGTTCACGAAGATCCCCAATCCGGGGATCTTTACTTACAATTCACAGACGATCTTCTAGAAAAATTAGGATGGGAACCAGGTGACAGCCTTGCTTGGATTGATAACGAGGACGGAACTTGGACACTAACAAAGCATGACACATCCACTATGGAAGAGACTTAATCAGTACTCTGATTTTATATTTAATCAATTTGATGAGCACTTCGAGCGCTGGGACAATCCTAGTTACACCGAAGATATGCACTTCAAAGGTTGGACCGATACCTTTTGGCATTCCGATGAAGTGTATAAAGCTCATCTAAAAACAATCATTCCTGAAGATGGCAAGGGCCTCTGGTTGATGCACGTTAACGTGTTCCCAGAGAGATACATTGAACTGCCTATCTTAGGATTTGATATTGTAGCGGGGCCAAGAAAGATCACCGGATCTTTTATGGACTATAGTCCTTTACATGGAGTTCCGCACCCTTACTTAGATTTTATGGCTCGAACAGTAGAAGGATTGGAGTGGAACAAACAAAGAGAACTTCCACCTTGGGCGCAAGAAATATTTTCAGAAAACATGATCGCCGTTGGTAACATAAACACCGACGAAGAATTAGATCAGTTTATAGATGTAACTTCACAACTTCTAGAACACTATTTAGAAAACTTAGAAGCTAACGCGTTTGCGTCACATCGAGATACTTTACCAGCACTAAACAAATACTGCAAGAACCAAAAAATGAATCCTCACTTGCACAGATCTATCGAAGCTATGGGCATATCAAAAGCCGATAAAAATCGATACGTCGACAATGTTTTATTTGAGGAAAGATAATGGATTTATTCTTTGGACTGTTACTTAGTGCACACGTTGGTTTGGAAAATGAATACAATTGGATCCATCCTCATGTAGGAGCTTACTTAAATGAAGATCGTACTATAAGTGTCGGTACATACTTCAATAGTGAAAAGAAAATGAGTACATATGCTGCTTACACGTATGATTTTGGACCGCGGTTCTTTATGGAAGTTGGAGCAGTTACTGGATATACGGGTGCAGATGTAAAGCCAATGGTGAAGTTAAACTATAACAATTATTTCATTGCGCCCACCGTTGAAACGTTTCTACGAAACGGAGATATCGATAGACAAAACGCTGGGCTCATATTCGGATTAGAATGGAGACAATAAATGGCTTTCTTAGTTCACCCTTTGCCACCTGTTAATGTTTATGTACGAAAAGAATACTTGTATGATTTAGAGAAGGGGCACGGTGAATATACTCCAGGAATCTGGATTAGTGTTAAAAGCACAATGCACAAAGCTCTTTATTTCGAAACACTCTTAACTGATTATGGAGCGCTATATGACAAACTTCCTATATCGGCATTTGTTTGGAAAATACCGCACGGCGAGATTCTTCCGCTTGATGTGCTACAGCTTTGGGATTGTTTTGATTACGACATTACCGTTGTCCAAAAACCCATCTTGTCTAGATGTGAATTTTTTGGAAAGGACAAACGTATGCATGCCGGTGAGTATGAGTTCACCATCGATAATTGTCACCGCGATTCTTCCATCATCGACACAAATTTCAGTGAACACGACCCCGAACACAAGTCTTTCAACGTTATACGACTTGACAACGGTCAATTCGCTGCTCAGCCTAACAATCGGGTTATCTGGCGTGATAGCTCCTTAACTCCTGATAAACTATTACGTCCTGACTTTAAAGTATGCACTCAAAACTATGCGGTTGAAACAGAACCTAAATGGTCTGTTGGCCACACTGATGAATGGCAATATAAAACTAAGGAAGAAAGCGAAATGGAATGATATTAACTATTACGGAAAATGCTAAAGCTTATCTAAAAAAGGTTGGCAAACCTAACGTATCACTTACGGTAAAAGGTGGAGGCTGTTCTGGTTTTCAATATGAGTGGGGAACCACGGAAGAAAGTCCAACTATTGAAAATTTATGGTTAGATCCAATGGCTGAAATGTTTGTTTTTGGCTGCACAATAGATTATGTGGAAGAGCTTGGTGGTTCTTATTTAAAAGTAATTAACCCTAATGCCACTGCTTCATGTGGCTGCGGAGAAAGTTTTGCTGTCTAGGGAGATTTCAAATGGACATAAAACCTCACTATTACATAGAAGACCAAGAATGGAAACATTTTCAAGAAGTACAACGACTGCAATATATCACAAAAATTAAAGAACATGAGGCGAACAGAACTAGCACAGACGATCGTAACAAATATTGGAAGGAGAACAAGTATGGAAAATAAACCGTTGACAATAAATGGTTGTTGTGATAATATTAATATAACAAGTGGAAGTACATACGTTATGTTCGGTAAGCATAAGTACATGGTTTACGTTTCCTTTTGTAAAAACTGTGGATCTCATAAGGCCACGTCTAATATTCAACATGTGAGGGAGAATAGAGATGAGCACGTTCGTCAATCAGTTTCTCGGTGAGCGAGAAGGGAATCAGCTTCGAGCAGAGATTTATGAAGCAGATCAAGGTTACACAATTCGTTATCATATTAACGGTAATTTCGTTAAAGAAGAAACTATTAAGGGCCATAGCATTCATTATATTGAAGATGCTGCAACCAACTGGTTGGATGGTATTAAGGTACTAAACGGCTAATGATTACACCAAGAACTCCTGAAAAAGTGCATCATGATATATCAGAGATGCTAGCGCGCGGTGTTAACTATATTGACGCTTTAGTAGAATACGCGCGTCAAAATGAATTAGAAATTGAAACAGTCGCAGATATTGTAAAGAAGTCTTCTATTCTAAAAGAGAAGGTTCGCAGTGAAGCGATTGGCTTGAGAATGGTTAAACAAGATGATCAAACACTCGACGAGTTTTGCTAACGAAGAGTCGTTTAAGTATTATGTGATGTTCTTGGCAATGAAGAAACACTTCGGCAGCCAATACGACTATCACAAATATCATGGGAAAATCAAGGCTTCTTTTGACAAGTTTCGTACTAGTCAGTATGCATACTTCTTTGAGAAGCTTTCCCATAAAGAAGATCCTGAGAATCTCATACTTGCAAACATGATTGTAAAGCCTGACGTTTGGATACGTGAGATTCTGGATGATGAAGGTGAGGAACGTTATTTGCAATGGAAGATTAAGATGAATTCTATGAGTCGTCTTTTCAAAGCAGATCTAGAAAAACTAGATGATAACTACCAAGCCAACTTTGCTGTACATAACGGTCAACATCCTTATGTAATGACTCTGTACAGCCAAAAGCAGATATCACTTGAAACGTTTACTGTACTTACTCACATGGCTAATATTTTTGGCTATTGGGAGCAAAATATAGTTGACAAAATCATAGCAAGTGATATAATAAAACTATCAAAGAAGTACAAACCTTTTTTGAATCTCAACGAAAAAAAGTTGAAAGACCTTGTCAGAAATCGGTTTTTCTGATATAAATATATGGTCGGTCCGCCGATACATATTTCGCAATATAAACATACAACGCAATATTAAGGAGATACGCATATGTCATTTGATGCACTCAAAAAAAATCGTTCAAGCTCACTTCAGAAATTGAACGCCCAGCTCGAAAAAGTATCACAGAAGAGCTACTCAGATCCCAACGAAGGTAAATTTTGGAAACCAACCCGCGATCAAGCTGGTAATGGTTTTGCTATTATTCGCTTCTTGCCTGCTCCAGCCGGCGAGGAAATGCCATTCGTTCGTATCTGGGATCACGGTTTCCAAGGTCCAACAGGCTTATGGTATATTGAGAACTCTCTAACTACCATTAATCAAGATGATCCAGTATCAGAATACAACTCAAAGTTGTGGAATTCTGGT
>Ga0181584_10004672_pt1 | contig 10362 bp, 16 predicted proteins | sample 071ome_30_FD_132462 | JGI IMG/M metagenome (GOLD analysis project Ga0181584, IMG submission 132462) | Coastal salt marsh microbial communities from the Groves Creek Marsh, Skidaway Island, Georgia - 071406AT metaG (megahit assembly) | ecosystem: Environmental > Aquatic > Marine > Intertidal... | reverse complement strand
CTTTTAAAACTTTAACACCTTGTTCTTTTGCCTCTATTTCTTTTGATTTGTATTTTAATAGAGCCTCATCAGCTTTAGCATCGTAGTATGCTTTTGTAGCCATACCTTGTTGGTATGTTGCATATGCTTTACCTACAGATGCTACTACAGCTACTATTGCCCAAGGGTTCATTGTCCTACACTCACTTTAAATTCAACTCCCAATAAAGTAAAAAACAAGGGTTGAGATTGGGAGAATGTCATCTGTCCTCGTCTGTCATAACCTAAAATTGGTTTTCTTCTTTTTAATCCAGTATAGAAATCACCAGCAGTAAAACTAAAATCACTTCCATTCAATGTTAAATTTTGTGTTAAGTACATATTTGCTGTTGCCTCTACTATTCTTTTTTTCTGTGCTAATACATTACCACTAGATAATTTTAATTCCACCGGTAAAGTTTTAATCTCTGTAGTAAAGTCTAATCCTATTTCTACATAAGATGTTGGGACACTATCTAAAGTGATTTGCCCAGAAGATACAGTCTTGTCAGATTGCATAAGATCATCAGCGATAACTTTTACAGTCTCACCTTCTAAATGATCTAAACCAGTTACAGTTGTTGTACCAGGTAAACTTGCACCAGTTAATAAAACATTACTGTCTGTTGTATTGTCATCATTAAATGCCTCTACATAATAAACAGTAGATCCATTAATGGTTCTTTTAACTACAAAATAAATTGTATCTACATCAACAGCTACATTTACAAATTCACCATCTACAGTAGATAAAGAAGGAGCAATAACATTCTGTCCTCTTAGAATAGAGTAAGTTGCTAAAGATCCATCACTCTCATTAACAATTAATAGCAAGTCCCCATCATCAGTCGAAGTTGCTTTTCGAAGGGCCATATCAGACGGGGACCTTAGCAAGTGAGAAGATAGTAATGAAATGTTATTAGAGATATAAGATAGTTCTACATCACTAAATAAAAATTCTCTTAGAGCTTTACCAGCTCTTTGTATAAATAAAGTTCCACTCTCAGCTCCTACGGGTTTAATTCCTTCTTTAGCTCCTCTTCTTGTTGCTGTACTAATAACAATATTGTTTGGAGTAATAGGATCCAATGCAGCTTGTGAAACGAAAAATTCACCACCCTTAGTAAAGATCTGTAAGTCTCTACCAGCAAACATTCCAGTAATAGCATTAACACTATCAGTTGCTAATGTAGCCTCGATAGCATCATCGTCTAAAGTTTCTCCTGGATTGAAATCATAAAATCTTGCAACTCTAGATGCGAATAAAGTATTAGGTCTAGATTTAGATCCACCAAAATATAATCTACCTTGGTGAAAGGTTACAGTTCTTGGCCATCCTTTGGATGAGCTCCAGGCATCTTCATATCCACTTTCAATGTACCAAGATCCAGATGCAATAGCATCCGTATTAAAAAAAGGTATTTCAACAATAGCCTCTACTTCACTCGATGAAACATAACGAGTAATTCTTGCTCTTCCCAATCCATCATTGGCCTCAACATACTGACCAACATCACTTGCAGCAAAAGCTCCACCACCACCAGTCAATGTAATATTTCCATCAACTTCACTTGGTGTTAAACTATGAGAAGGACTTGATGTTGTAATAGTAAATGCATACTGAGGTATGTATTCAAAAGTTATATTTGTAATTGTCCAGGAGCTGTCAGTAGCACCTCTAGTAATTTCTATAGGTTGCATATCTTCATGTACTACAATTAAGGTATCAGCAGACTGAGCATAATCCATAGTAGCTAATACTGAGCTGCCAATCGTTGTAGTTAGATAATCGTTACCAGATCCATTAATGTTAGTTACTAATTCTTTATCTTTATAAACATACATTCTATTATTAACGAATAACATCATGTAACTTTGTGAAGTTGAAAATTCAAATGGAACCAATCTACATCCGTTTTGTGGATTAGCAGCAGAAGGAATTGTACTTATATATTCTAATCCTGGTCTACGAATAGCACCACCTTGTGGTTGGATTAAAACATTACGAGCTTTGTCTAGAGCATTGTAATATTGATTAATATCAATTCTAGAATTTAATAATGGATCTAGTTCTCCAGTTGTAAAATTTGATTGAATTGTTACAGCTCTGCTCATTAGTCTCTAACATCTGTTAATGGGAAATCCACTATTGAGTAATTTGGTTTTCCTCTTCCATCAATATTAGTTGCTTGTCGAAAATACCCACCCCTTCCATTTTCGCTTTCTAGTCCCACAGCTACTTTTCTCCAATAATCAGATTTAGTTATTTGATCTGTTACTGGTTCGGCAAGATGCCATGCCATCATATAAACGAGTAGCTGCACGAAATATGAAGGCATTAATCCTTCTGTTATTACACTTGAGATATAATCAATGTAAATATTTTCTTCATTAGTAGCAATCGCTGGTCCGGATGAAGTGTAAACAATTTCGTAATTTTGTATTGGTAATACTCTTGTCGAGCTTGAATTATAAACTTGTAAAGGTGTAGATGATATTGCAGTTGAAGGCATTACATATTGATATGCCCATTCGTTAATTGGTGTAGTTGAAGATTTTGCTAATTGTGTTTTAGTTAAGGCAAAGGACCAAGGGTATAATGATAATGCTTGTTTCTTAACTGTCTCGTAAATTTGATTACAAACTACAGCAGCATCATTAGTAGTATCACTAAACGATGAAATTGTATCTGAACCTAATAGCACTAATGCTTGGTTACAGATTGAAACATTTGTATCTCCACTTGCCATTTAATTCCTCTAATTAGTGAAGAGGCCCCGAAGGGCCTCCCCAGTATTAGTTATTAGTCTGTGTCTGTGACAGCAATAGTTGTGCCATCAGATACATCAACAACACCACTTGCATTTGATAATACAATACAAAGTGTGCCTGTTGGTACAGAGCTATCCCATACATAGATTAAGTCACCAACTTTTAATACATCTGATGCACTATTAAAGTAACCAGAAGTATTAATGTCAGCGATGACATCTGTGCCAGGTGCTGTGTAACTCCACATTTGAGGAGCATTACCAGCTTTAGCTTGACCACCTATTGGTTGTAAGTTGTCTTTATTATAAGCCATATTGTTATCCTCCTCTATTAGCTTTCGTCACAAGTTACTTTTACGATACCTTCGTCATCGATAGCTACGGCACCAGCAGAGAACATAGAGTTCACCAAGAAAGAAGTTTTCTCTGGAACATAATTGATCTCAGTTTTCTGGTTCATATTCACAGCCATACCGATTGCAGATCTATGGAACGCAAAAGTTGTTCTGTCGTTTGTTGATAATGGTAGACCACCTTCGTCTCTGTCACCAATTACATGGAAACGGAAACCTAAGAAAGTGTTGATCTCACCAGAAACTAAAGCCTTAACAGACGCATAGTCTCCAGAGATTGCTCTCTCATCACCTAATAAACCAGAAAGGTTATTAGCATGAACGATCATATGTCTGTCGTCAAACGGGACATTTTTCGCATCAAGAGCTTTCTTAGCAGCAATTAGCTTTCCAACATTTAAGTTAGATGCTGTTGCTGATCCAGAAGTTACTACTGTTTTAGCTACAGTTGAAGGTGAAGATGCTGCATCTAATCCGTCAAGGATTAATTGATCCATTCTTCTACCGATTGCTTTAGATACTACTTGTACCAATTCTTGTCTTTCATCAAAGTTAACTTTACTTTGGTGGAAGATGTCCGAATACTCAGCAGCATTGTAATCACTCATAGTCGCAGTTACTTGTGAATAAGTAACATTCAATGGAGTTACATCTGTCTGAGGGATACGAGCAGTCGCACTACCTTTCCCTAATTTAGGGAATTTGTAAGTGTTGCCTTGTACACCTTGTCTTAGCCTTACAGCACCTAAAAGTGAGCTTTCACCTTGATAGGCTTGTTTTACCTCGGCATCGAACAGAGTGACAAAAGCATTTGTTATTGATTGTGCCATACTTTTATCTCCTTTGTTAACACATTTTTTTTTTACTTAACTTGCAGTTGTCGGGGTAAAGCCCGGCTGACAAAAATGGTGTCTTTGCTCACCAGCCAGAAGGCCATTTATAAATTTGGTTATCTTCGCCTATAAGGATAGTCGAATTCTATAAAATTATCAAGTACCTAAATTAAAAATCTTCGTTATTAACTTTGCCTGGAAAAGCTCTAGCAAACTGTTCTTCAACTTTTCTACGGAATGCTGGATCTGTTTTATATTTAGGATCTGCTACCATTTCATAAAGTTCTTGTTTACTTGCAGCTCCATCTACATCTACTGGTGCAGTTGGAATTGTTTGTTCACCATAGTATTTTCTGATTTTATTTAATGCATTAATACCATTAGCTGTTGCAGCAAATACTTTAAATTCGTCAAAATCTTGTTCTGACCATACACCTTTAGCTACTAATCCTTGTCCCCAAGTCTTAATACCATTAATGATTTGATCTGCATTTGGTCCAAGAGCTTTGGTCTCTTGTTCAATACTAATACTTTCTGCCTCAGCTTGTTGCTGTGACAATGTTTTAAAAGTTCCTACAAGTTTATCGAATGCAGCTTGGGTAGGTTTATTCTCTTTGGCCCAATCTAAAAATTCTTTTGCTAAAGGATCATTGTCTACATCAACATCTTCCATTACAGATAAATCATACTCAGACGGAGCTTTGTGTTTACCCATAGAAAATTGTTTTTGTAGTTCTTTGTAAGAGTGACTTAGATCTTCAATCTTCACTCCTTTTTCTGGATCCCAAAATTTATTTTCAATATACTCTGGTTTCTCTAAAACTTTCTTTTCATCTTCTGCTTTCGCTTGTTCTACAGTTTGATCTCTATTATCATCTTCTAAATGAGGAACATAACTTTCCTCTGGATTAGGAGCTTGTTGCTCTTCTTGTGGTGCAGTATTAGCAATTAATCCGTCACCTTGGTTTTGTTCTATATTTTCGTTGCTCATTGTTTAGCCCTCTCTATGCGTTGTTGGATTTCTCTGATGATACTGTTTTGCCCTTCTCTAGCATAACCATAACTATTATCACCACCAGGTATCCATGTTGGTTGTTGTAAAGTTTTATTTATTAGAAACTGTAAAACTTTTTTTCCTTCTTCAGTTTCAAAAGTTCTAGCAAATGCTTTGTTAGTTTCTAATTCTGTGTCTTTAGTTTGACTTTTAGATTTAACATCTAAAAATTCTATTCCATCCCAGCCTTGTTTCATGATCTAAGTTGTTCTTCTACAGCCTCTACCGGTTCTTGTTGTGTGGGTTGTGCAGCTTGTCCTGGAGCTGGTCCACCTCCTTGCATCATACCTTGAGCAGATAACATCTGCATAGTTTGTTTTTGTATTTGTATTTTCTCTTCTGGTGAAGTTCTAAGTTCTGAAGGTATACCCAGTTTATCTCCAACATAAGTTGCAATAGCATCTGGTTTAATTTCAGCAACACCACCTGGACCAAGAGCATTAGCAATTTGAAAGAATTGCATAACTTCATTTACCTCATCTAAGTTTTGTGCTTTTGCTAATGGGCTCACCGGAGTAACTTTTACTTGGAGCCCATTAACCTTCAAAGGGAGCTGGATCAGACCTTTCTGATCCATGATGAAGAGTGTTCTACGAATGATTGGAACCATAGTCTCAGTTATAAGTCTACCAAATGCAGCACCCATATTCTGAGCAAGTTCTTTCATTCTTTCTACAATCTCTGTAGCTGATCTCGCAGACATATTGTCTGGTGGTAAAGTATCATCAAGTAATTGTTTTTTAATATTCATTCTTAAATCATTGATAACAATTTGAGATACATTGAAATCTCCAGATCTTGGTAATGGAGCTAGTGATGCACCTTGTGGTCCACCATTTCTAGCAACTGGAATAATAGATCCAGGTTGAATACGAATATTAGATGGATTAATTACTCCATCATCTGCTGCTGTATAAACACCAGCACAAGCAATACTAGCATTCTTTAAAAGTAATTCTAAAGTTTTATTTAAAGTTTTAATATCTGGTAATGCAGTTACTAATGGACCTCTACCAAAAACTTCTCCAGGGATTTTCATATAACGAGAAACAATCCATGGTGATTGATCCATTCGTCTGTAAACTAATTCCTCTTTAGATTTTTCATGTAATATATGGTAACAATAATCACCTCTATCTAAATCATAAACAACAGCCTCAATAAGTTCTATCATCTCTTGAGGTTTATCATCTATCTGTCTTTGTAATACATCTGGAATTTTTGCATCTGGAAATTCTCTTGAAATAGTTTCAGCTCTTAATTTATATTTACGATAAACATTATCTACAGTTCCATTTGGTCCTTCTTCTAATGCAACAAGGTATTGTGGAACCGGAGTAAACTTAATTGGATTTAAATCATCGCCAGGCTGAATTAACATTGCAGCAGTACCAACACATAGATCTAAAAGAAATTCACCAATCGCTAAATCAAAATTAGATTGTCTTAGTACACTAAACATTTTATCTAAATAAATATCTAAGGCCGATTGTACTTCAGCTCTTTTCTCTGGTGGGATTTCATTACCTGGTTCTAGTCTGCACCATTTTTTGTATGGAGGAAATAAACCAGATTGAATTCTATTTGCAAATCTTTGTACAGAATGAATAGCTGTACTATCAAAGATCATGTTCATTTTATTTTGTCCAGGAACATTCCCTTCGTAGTAACCTTCATATAAATTTCTTTGAGGTAATGCATAACGATAACAATCCTCATAGATCGTTCTCCACATTTCTTTTCTAGTGAATGCTTTATTAGATCTGTCTAATACTTGTGTTGGTTTTAAATGCATTATGCAGTTTCCTTATTTCTTTGTGCAAAATTTTTTGCAGCTTGTTTAGATCCAAAACCCCAGGCCTTGAGAGCTAAACTTAATCTTGTTGGTTTACCTTGTTTATCTTTTTCTGGTCCATCCATGCCACCAAATCTAGCAGCAAATGAAACTCTTCGTGGATTAGTTCCAGACTTAATTGGTCTTTTTAAATTACTACCTTCAGTTCTATTAAAAAACTTTCTGCCTTTTTCATTTAATCCACCTTCTGGATTTTTATGTTCTTTAGAAAATCCCATTAAAATATTACTCCACCTAAAATGAAAACAATTATTAAAGCACTAAGAAACCATTTATGTTCTTTTGCTCTTCGTTTCCATTCTCTTGGAGTATGTCCAAATATAATCATGACATTAAACCTTTTCTTCTTTTTTTCTTAGGAAACCCAGCTTTCATATTTTTGTAGGCCTCATCAGAAATTGTTGATTTAGATTTTGGTCTAGAGGTACCAGCTTTTTTTCTTTTGTTAATATTGTAATATAATCCTTTACCCGGCATTTTGATTTTCCTTCTCTTGTTTTTCTTTTTCTAAATCTCTATGTCTAGGATTTCTCACAAACTTTTGAGGTTTTCTCTCAGCCATGATTAAGATCCTAATGTTGAGCTGTCTCTTGGATTTCTAATTGGACTTAAATCTGTACCAGCTTGAGCTCCAGGAGTAGGTATTAATCTACCACCAACTAAACTTCTACCAGCTCTTCGAGTTCTTGATGCAGCTCTTCGTAAAGTTCTAGTTACATCTCTCTTAGCCTCTGGATCAGTTTTCTTAGCAGTCTCTGTTGCTCGAGTTTCTGTAGTTCTTTTTTTAGGAGAAACAGTTTCTGTTACTGTTTCGATTACATCACCGATAATTGGAACACCACCCATAATTACACCATCCTTTCATCTTCATAAGGGTTTCTTGAATATGATTGAACACTAGCTAAATTACTTCCCACCCCTAATTGTGGAATAGCTCTTTCTTGAGAAAATAATAATCGACCTCCAGCTCTTCGAGCTCTTGACTTAGCAGCTATTTGTCTTTTTTCTTTTTTCTCTGCTGCCTCAGCTCTAGCATCTCTTTCGTCTAACAACTTATTAGCTGTAGCCATTTCTTTAGGTGGCTCGTACTTTGGTGTCTTAAATAAACTTCCCATTATTACCTCTCAAATATTCTACTATACATTATCATATCGTTTTTATCGAAAGTATATTTTTTTAATACACCTTCTCTTTTAAAATATATTCTTTCAATCCATTTTAATGCCCGAACATTTCGAGCACTTACAGTTACATGGATCCGATGTAAATTAAGTTCATCAGCACACATCTCCATAAATTTTTTTGCACCTTTATGAAATTGTAGTCTATGTTTAAAAATTAATTTCATATCAGGGATCAACCATAATTCTGCAACTCCTGGCCATTGAGGAGCTACACCAAAACAAACTATTGGTTTTCCTTTTTCATTTATGACTGTGTAAGCATAACCAGATCTGGCTGCTTTATCTAAGTAGTTAAAGTAGTTTGGGATTTGATTTATATTAGCCTGGTCCTCCGGGTGGAGATCCATCAAGGTAAGTAAATAAGATTTAAATGGTAATACAGTTAAAGGATCTCTAGCTCCCTTTATTCCAAAAATATTTTCAAGTGTCGATAGGTTCATATGTTAATCTAAATCTTTTAGGAAACCTTAACTGTTTTAATTTTTTTTCTGTACATTCTAATTCTACTTCAGTTTCTAATTGGAGTTCGCTTTGCAGCCAAACTCTTACTCTCCATTTTCTTTTAGTATCTTCGCTATCTGTTGCCATAATCTCCAGTTCATTAATACACAAGGTTCATCATAATCTTCAACCATTATTAATAGATCTGCCGAACCTTTCCATCTTTTTATAGTTGCAAAACCTTTTCCATCTTTCCTTGCTTTGACTTCACAATTTAATCCACCAAGTAGTTGAACCTGGACATCATGGGGAAAATCTTGCAAGGCTCCAGACAATGGCTGCCTCCTCGCTTTAATACCCAGGTCCTCAAATAGTTTTACTATTTTTCTTTCTACTCTTGTACCTTTAATTTTAGATTTACTACTCATGCAAATATATCAAAATCTGTAGTTGCGACTGATTGCCTAAACTTAGGATTATGTCCTCTTGTTAGAGCTCTGTGTTCACCACCACCTAATAATAAATACATATAAGCATCACCGACATGGGAATGCTCATTCTTGTTTGGCTGATCTCTGTATCGTTCAGCTCCAGATATTTGTACTCTTTTAAAGTGATAACCTCCACTCAATGCTTTACGAAGTCTTTTACATCTTTGATCAATTAATAGACCAGGCTTACCATCAATCAATCTATTCATTGGCATTGCACCAGCCTCTCGTCTTACTTTAAAATCATTCGTTGCAGTTGGTCTAGCAGTTAGACCTATAGATCTTAAATGATCAAATGCAGTTACTTCATAAATCTCATCTCTCTTTTGCCCGGCTGGATCTCCCCACACCAGGACATCAAATTTTGGAAATCGACTTGCGAGTTCTGATTTTAACATTGTACCAAATCTTTCTAATCCCATATCAAAAGTTACAAGCTCATGAAGTATAACCCATCTTCCATTAGGAAGTCTTTGTCCAAAGATTGCTGCTGGAGTTAAACCAAAGTCAACACCAACTTGAATAGGTACAGATGGATCTGGCTCAATATTTTCTGTAGCCATCATATTGTCATCGTACTCACTAATAATAGGTTTACCTTCCTGGACATAAGTGTAAAGGCCCTGGGCATAACATCTTATCCAATCAATATTCTTTCCGAGTAAAGTTTGTTCGTAATAACCAGTCGGTAAATTTTTTTTATTCTCTGCTTTAGGATTTGCCATCCACCACTTCTTAGCACTATAAATAAATCCATTAGCCTCCGGGTTTTCTGGTAAATCATCTTTAGTATATTCAATGACAGCACCTGGCTGTTTATAAAACTTCCATGCATACTGACCAGACATCTTTTCTTTTTCAGATAATCGATACCACCAATGATCATCATCCATTGGGTTCGTATCCATAATAATACCTCTCCAGGGTTTTGCTCCTCCATCTGATAAGGTGGGATAACGACCAACACGATGCGTAAGACCATCGATAACAGCTTTAGGTAATTCTCTGGCCTCGTTAACCCACGCACCGGTAAGTTCCATCGATAATAATTTTCTAACATCTTTAGGCTGGTCAAGAGCTAAGAATATAACTTCACAATCTATTCCTGGAGCTCCGTCTCTAGGTGGTAATTTAATATGATGCGTTAAGGGTGGGCTCCATCTAAATGGTCCCCAAATGTTTTCTGGAAACAACTCTTGCCATGTTTTAATAGTAGTTGTCCGAAGTTCGGGATAAGAATTACGCACAACTACAAACCTAGAATACTTGATCCCATCCCTCGGACTTTGTACCTGGCTCACAGCCTTGAGCATAATCTCTGCTGCACAAGCATAAGATTTACCGGAACCAACTGGTCCCATT
>Ga0181584_10004667_pt1 | contig 10369 bp, 8 predicted proteins | sample 071ome_30_FD_132462 | JGI IMG/M metagenome (GOLD analysis project Ga0181584, IMG submission 132462) | Coastal salt marsh microbial communities from the Groves Creek Marsh, Skidaway Island, Georgia - 071406AT metaG (megahit assembly) | ecosystem: Environmental > Aquatic > Marine > Intertidal zone... | reverse complement strand
TTCATCGATGATGTGGTCACGGCCGGGATGGGGGCCGGCGCCAGGGATTTCCTTGGACATGGCTGTCCAGCAGGCATCTTTCCGGAACATGCCGCGCAGGGTGTCCAGGTCGCCGGCACTGAGAACTTCAAAAAAATTCCTCACCAGTGCTTCATTGTTTTTTTCTTGGTCCGACATATCAACATGCTCCCCTTTTCTTTGGTATGCTTGGGTTCGATTTTGATCCGCAAGATACAGGACACCGCTACAAGGCCGCAAGTCCCATGTCCCCGCCATACCGGTGAAGGGTACAGGTCAGACCAGCGAAACTCCGGGGATGTCACTTTTCATCTGCTTTCATCTGCTTCTTGCTGCCAGTAACACACTATTTTGATTGGTTTTATTAGGGGATTTACATGTCTGATGCTTATGATGTGGTGGCCATCGGCTCTGGCCACAATGGTCTGGTTGCGGCGGCTTATATGGCCAAAGCGGGAAAAAAGGTCCTGGTGCTCGAGCGCAATGACTGGATTGGCGGTGGTGTGGTTACCCGTGAACTGACCCTGCCGGGCTTCAAACATGACCAGCATTCCATGGCCCATATCTTCATCCAGGCCAACCCCCTGATCGTCAATGACGAACTGGGTCTGTTATCCAAATACGGCCTGGAATACATCCATCCTGAAATTCCGATGATCTCCGTGTTCCCCGATGGCCAGACCCTGGCTATCCATACCGACCGGGAAAAGAATATCGAGGAAATCGCCAAGTTCTCCCAGAAGGATGCTGAAAACTATCGCCGTTTCTCTGAAAAGGCAGCCGGTTTCCTGCCCGCGCTGGTTGGTACACTGTATACCCCGCCGGCACCCATCGGCGCCATGTACGCGATGATGGACCAGAGCCGTGAAGGTCAGGAAATCATGGCAGTGATGATGAAGAGCGCCTACGACATCGTCATGGAATATTTCGAAGATGAACGCGTCCGTCTGCACTTCCTGCGCATGGTGTCCGAAAACCTGACCGGGCCGGAAGAGAAAGGCACGGGCATCGGCCCCTTCATGTTCCTTGGCTGGCTGGAAAAATACGGCATTGGCGTGGCCAAGGGCGGCAGCGGTATGCTCAGCCAGGCCCTGGTGAACTGCATTCAGGATCACGGCGGCGTGGTTGAAACCGGCGTATCTGTCAGCAAGGTCCAGGTTTCCGGCGGCCGTGCTGTTGGTGTTGTCACCGATGATGGTCGTGAGATCAAGGCAGCCGATGCTGTTATCGGCGCGATCCATCCTCACCTGTTGCCGAAGATGGTGGATGGTCTTGAGCCTTTCGTGGCCCAGGCGGCATCCAGAGTCGAACTATCAGCCAACTGTGTGTTCACCATCCATGCTGCCCTGAATGAGCCATTGCAGTTTGCTGCCGGTGATCATGTGAAAAAAGCCATGATGATCGAGCTGCTGCCTGACAGCATCGACACCCTGCGTGATCACTTTGATGACCTGCGCTACGGTCGTATTCCCAAACATTCCCTGTGTGCGTTGGGTTCAGCCACCAATATCGATCCATCCCGCGCCCCGGAAGGCAAGGCCACCATGCACGCCTGGGACTACTGTCCTTACGAGTATCCGGGTGAAGGCGCCCAGGCCTGGGACAAGCACAAGGACGACTTTGCCAACCACATGCTGGCCAGTATGCAGCCCTATGTGCCCAATCTGACCAAAGACATCATCCTGGACTGGCACTGCGATTCACCGCTGGACATGGAGCGCACCTCCGCCAGTTTCCAGAAGGGGGATATTCACGGTGTTGCGCCGTACCTGTACCAGTTCGGAGCCCACCGGCCAACGCCGGAGCTGGGCAAGAACGTGGTACCCGGTATCGAGCGTCTGTACCTGGTGGGTCCGTTCCAGCATCCGGGCGGTGGTGTCTTCGGAGCCGGTCGTGGTACAGCGATTACCATGTTTGACCAGATGGGCATGGACTTCGATAAAGTCATCAACTAATACCAACGCTTAACACAAGAAAAACGCAGTATGAAAATATTTTCCCAGGACGGCAGTGAGCTGATGGATGTCACTGCCATTGAACGTGATGGCAACCAGCTGGTGGTCAAAGGCAAGATTTTCCAGTCCATGCCCATGACGGCCAAGCTCAGACCCGAGGAAGCCCGCAAGGGGATGAAACTGATGAGTTTCTCCACCTGGCTGTTCCTCGTGACTCTCCCTTTCCGCAGAAGCAAGAAATAACCTGGATCAATACCCCTTGGATGCCCTGCAGAACCTGGAAAACTTCCTGCAATCGCTGACAGCGGGGCTGTTGATGGGATCGATGTATGGCCTCATGTGTGTGGGGCTGACCATCATCTTCGGGGTCATGCGGGTGATTAATTTTGCCCAGGGCGAATTCATGATGTTGGGTATGTACTTTACCTACTTCTGTTTTGCCTGGCTCGGGGTCAGTGCCTTTGCCGACGCCTTGTGGCTGCCGTTTTTGCTGGCGCTGCTGGCGGGCCCGGCACTGTTTATCGTCGGCCTCATCCTGCATCGTCTGCTGATCCATTCCGTCACCGGCCGCAAGGCCAGCTCGCTGGAGGCCGGCGGGCATTATGCCCAGCTGGTATTGACGCTCGGCGTGGCCCTGGTCCTGCAGAACGGCGGCCTGTATTTTTTCGGTTCTACACCGGTATCCGTGTCCAATGAATTGTCCTACAGTGCCTGGGAGTGGGGGCCCATGGTGGGTGAGCGCGTCAGTGTCTTCGTCAACCAGGCCCAGACCATTTCAGCCCTGATCGCGATAGTCGTGGTCATTGGCTTTGGATTGCTGATGGGTAAAACCCGCCTGGGCAAGTCCCTGCGCGCTTCTGCGGATAATCCTGATGCTGCCACCTATATGGGCATCAATGTAGATCGCGCCCACCGGATTGCCTTCGGCTTTGGTGTCGGCATTACCGCTATCGGTGGTGGTTTGTTGGCCTCCAATGCCCCGTTCCAGCCCTACATCGGGACGGAGTACGTCATCATCATGTATGCGGGGGTGGTGCTCGGTGGTCTTGGCAGTATCCGCGGTGCCTTTTTTGGCGGCCTGACCATCGGCATTCTGCAGCAGGTCAGTGCCATCATTCTGCCGAACCAGTTACAGAACACCGTGATTTTTGTCTGCTTTCTTATCGTCATACTCTGTCGGCCCCAGGGTTTTTTCGGGCGTAAGGACAGAACGGCATGAGCAGGCTTACCGGCATAAAACGCGACCTGTTTCATATTGGTCTGTTTGGCCTGGCTTACCTGGTGGTGGCGCTGCTGGTCAGTAATTCCTACTACCAGTTGATTCTGACCATAATGCCTGTCTGGGCGGTCATGGGGCTTTCCTGGAACCTGTTTTCGGGCTACAGCGGACTGGTCAGTTTCGGGCATGCCGCCTTCTTCGGCCTGGGGGCCTATCTGGTGGCCTTATGCCTGGTGGTCTGGGAACTGAGTCCCTGGTTCACCATTATTCTGGCAACGCTTTCAGGCGGGCTGGCAGGCATGCTGGTTGGTTTGCCCACCTTCCGTTTACGCGGCCACTATTTTGCCCTGGCCATGCTGGCTTACCCCTTGGCCCTGCTGTACATCTTCGAATGGCTCGGGTACCAGGAAGTGGCGCTGCCTATGATGCGGGAAGCACCCGTCAAGTACATGCAGTTTGAAAACCGTTTTTACGAGATCCTGATTGCCCTTGTGCTGCTCCTGGTGACGCTGGTGATTACCGCCCGGTTATACAACTCCCGCTTTGGCATGTCCCTGCTGGCGATCAAGCTGGATGAGGATGCTGCCGAGGCAGCGGGCATCAACACGCTGTACTGGAAACTGGTGGCCATCACCATCAGTGCTGCCATTGCCAGTGCAGCCGGCGGTTTCTATGCTGTTGTACTGCTGGTGGTCACGCCCTTGGCGGTCTTCGGTATGCTGGTGTCAGCCCAGGCCCTGATCTTCGCCATGTTCGGCGGTGTGGGAACCCTGTGGGGCCCGGTGCTGGGGGCCTTCATACTGGTGCCGTTGAGTGAATTGTTGTATGCCCGGTATGCCGCTGATTTTCCCGGCATCCAGGGTGTCATTTATGGCGTTGCGATTATCGTTGTCATTCTGTTCGCTCCCGAAGGACTGATCTGGAAGTTGCGAATGCTGATCAAGCCAGGACAGATTCGCATGCTGGGCTCTTCGGCCAGTCAGGCAGACCTGGCCATCGACACTGGCGTACTCAGGGTGGAAAACATGGGAGGCGACAGGCCGATACTGGAAGTCAGCGGTCTGTTCAAGGCTTTTGGTGGATTGCAGGCGACCAATGATTTGTCCTTCAGTATCCGACAGGGAGAGCTGGTGGGCATTATTGGTCCGAATGGTGCAGGAAAAACCACCCTGTTCAATCAGCTCAACGGGTTTATTCGCCCTGACAAGGGGGCAATCCGTTTTGCAGGTCAGTCGGTGCTTAAAAAGCGCCCGAGCAAAATCTGTGCGTTGGGTATGGCCCGGACCTTTCAGGTGGCCAAGCCTTTCACACATCTATCCGTGCTGGATAACGTGGTGGTTGGAGCCTATGTGCATACCCGCACCCGGAAAGAGGCGGAGCAGTTTGCCTCGGCGGCCATCAAGCTGGTGGGACTGGATGATCAGTTCACGTTGCCTGCTGCCAACCTGACCAACAAGCAGCTCAGATTGATGGAGCTGGCGCGGGCATTGGCCAGCCGACCAGGACTCATCCTGGTGGATGAAATTCTCGCGGGACTTGATCCGGATGCCATGGCGGAGATGCTGGTGGTTCTGCAGAAAGTCAGGGCACTGGGCATCACCATTGTGATTATCGAGCACAGCATGCAGGCTATGGTGAAGTTGGTGGATCGATTCATTGTCCTTGACCATGGCTCCCTGCTGGCCGAGGGTGTGCCTGAAGAGATTGTAAGGCATCCTCAGGTTATCGAAGCCTATCTGGGTAAAAAGTGGCTGGATGACAGCGAAGGCAATGGCGAAGGTGGCGGGGTGGCAGATGACGGTCACTGAGATACTCAGCCTGGAAAGTGTCCATGCCGGTTACGGTGGAGCTGCTGTGCTGCAGGATATTTCACTGACATTGAAAGCCGGTGAATTCATCGCTGTTGTCGGGCCCAACGGTGCCGGCAAAACCACCCTGTTCAAAACCCTGTCGGGTATCGTCACGCCAACTTCCGGCAGCATTCACTTCCAGGGCAGCGACCTGCTCAGCGTGGAGGCTTCAAGACGTCCGCACCTTGGACTGGCTCACGTTCCTGAGGGACGCCAGGTGTTTCCCACCCTTACGGTGCAGGAAAATCTGGACATGGGATTTTATGCCCGCCGCGACCAGGGAAAGGAGTCAGCGGTGCTGGAGCAGATTTTTACCTGGTTTCCGGTGTTGAAAGACCGGCAGAATCAGGCGGCAGGAACATTGTCAGGCGGCGAACAGCAGATGCTGGCCATTGGTCGGGGGCTGGCAGCCGGCCCCGATGTATTGATGCTGGATGAGCCTTCCATGGGCCTGGCGCCGGCTATTGCCGATGAAATTTTCGAGCGCCTGGTGGAGATTCATCAAGATGGCGAGCTCAGCATCATCCTGGTTGAGCAGCGCGTTGCCGAGGCCCTGCATTTTGCCAGTCGAGCCTACGTCCTGGAGGCAGGGCGGATCATCCTCAGTGGCAACCCGGCTGACCTGCAAAACGACGACCGTATTCGCCAGGCGTATATGGGCATGTGATTGTTGCCAGGGCAGGGCGTCCCGGCAGATGATTTGCCAGGCGGTGCCGGCTTTGCCAGTTCCATCAACTTTATTGACAAATTTGACAATTTTGCATTTTCTGCAGCCCATTCTGGCTTTTTTATACTTATATAATTCCTTTATAATCAATAAGATAAAGGTTTTGGTGCAAGTTGGCATGAAAACTGCAAATTACTGTGAAATGGACTTCTGAAGGAGGAGTTGCAATGACCAGTGTTTTGCCTTTCACACCGGATATGTCAGTCCGGCCCGAAGTGACCGCTTTTTTTGACCAGGAAACGGAAACCTTTTCCTACGTGGTGAAGGATCCAGCCTCCAGCGCCTGTGCTGTCATTGATTCAGTGATGAATCTGGAATATGCCTCCGGCACCATCAGCTATGAAGGGGCCGATGAAATCATTGACTTCATTCGTGACAACAATCTAAAGCTGCAGTGGTTGATAGAAACCCATGTCCATGCGGATCATCTGACAGCTGCCCCATACATTCAGGAAAGACTCGGCGGCAGAATTGGTATAGGCAGCAAGATCACGGTTGTACAAAATGTCTTCGCCGGCATCTTCAACGCGGGTAACGAATTCAGGTGTGATGGGTCTCAGTTTGATGTTCTTTTTGATGATGGCGACAGCTACCAGATTGGCGAGATGACGGCTTATGCCATGCATACACCGGGACATACCCCGGCCTGTATGACTCATGTTATCGGTGATGCCGTTTTCGTTGGTGACACTATCTTCATGCCGGACGTGGGCACCGCGCGTGCAGATTTTCCTGGCGGCAATGCCGCTGTGCTCTACCAGTCAATCAGCAAAGTGCTGTCATTACCTGATGATGCTCGACTGTTCATGTGCCATGACTATCCCATGGGGCGTTCTGTTGACTACCAGACGACGGTTGCGGAAGAGAAAAAAGGGAACATCCACGTTCATGACGGTGTCGCAGAAGCTGAATTTGTCAGCGTGCGTGAAGCACGTGATGCCACACTGGCCATGCCCCACCTGATACTGCCGTCATTGCAGGTCAATATGCGGGCAGGACATTTACCACCTGTGGAAGATAACAATATGGTGTACCTGAAATTACCGATTAATGCGTTTAAATAAAAAATAAGGTCAAATCAAGTTTTCGGGCGTTCAAGTGAGGAGGGAGTTAATGGAAAACAGTAGCGCAATTCACCCGGTGGTGATTGTTGGTGGCGGCAGTGCCGGTATTTCAGTGGCAACCAGTTTGCTGAAACGCCAGGGTAATCTGGACATTACCATCATTGACCCTGCCGCAGAACATTATTACCAGCCCGGTTTTACCATGGTGGGCGGTGGTGTCTTCAGGATTGGTCAGACCAAACGATCTATGGCGTCGGTCATGCCCTCGGATGTGACCTGGATCCAAAAAGCCGTAGCCTCGTTTGATCCGGATAACAATGCCCTGGCGCTGGATGATGGCAGCACAATCACATACGAGCGTCTGATTGTTTGTCCTGGCCTGAAGCTTAACTGGGACGGTATTGAAGGTCTCAGGGAAACGCTGGGCAAGAATGGTGTCACCTCGAATTATCTCCCGGACTATGCTCCCTATACCTGGGACCTGGTCAGGAAACTGAAATCCGGAAAAGCAGTTTTTACCCAGCCGCCCATGCCCATCAAGTGTGCCGGAGCTCCGCAAAAAGCCCTGTATCTGTCTGCGGATTACTGGCTGAAAAGCGGGGCGCTGAACAAGATCAGTATCGACTTCTGCAACGCTGGCGGGGTGCTGTTTGGTGTAGCTGATTATGTCCCGGCCCTGCAATCCTATATTGATCGTTACAGAGCCAATCTGAAGTTGAACCACAATCTGGTGAAAGTGGATGGTCCAGGGCAGACAGCCTGGTTCAATAAAACCGATGCTGACGGCAATACCGAAACTGTGGAAATCAGGTTTAACATGCTGCATGTCTGTCCCCCGCAAACAGCTCCGGATTTTGTCCGCAACAGCCCCCTGGCGGATGCTGCAGGCTGGGTAGATGTCGATCAGCATACCCTCAGACACAAGGTATACGGCAATATCTGGGGGCTAGGTGATGCCACGAATACGCCTAATGCCAAGACCGCAGCTGCCGTACGCAAACAGGCGCCTGTTGTGGCCTGTAACGTGCTTGAGGACATTCGCAAGGGCAGTCAGACCTATGGCTATGATGGATACGGAGCCTGCCCGTTGACCGTGGAAAACGGCAGGATTGTTCTGGCTGAATTCAGCTATGGCGGCAAGCTGGCACCCAGTCTGCCAACCTGGCTGCTCAAGGGTACGCAGCCCACCTGGCTGGCCTGGTTCCTGAAAAAAGTCATCATGCCCATGCTTTACTGGGATGGTATGCTCAAGGGCAGGGAAACCCTGGTGAAGCCGCAGAAACTGGCTGAGCTGAAAAAATAACCTGCCTGACATTCGGGACTGATTACATGCTGGCCAATTTTCTGCCATGCATCGACTGGATGCGCACGTACAACAGTCGCACGCTGACTGATGATCTGGTGGCCGCTGTTATCGTCACCATCATGCTAGTGCCGCAGTCCCTGGCTTATGCCTTGCTTGCGGGAGTACCCGCTGAAGTGGGCCTGTATGCCAGCATGATGCCCCTGGTGCTGTACACCGTATTTGGCAGTAGCCGAACACTGGCCGTCGGACCGGTGGCAGTGGCTTCCCTGATGACCGCCTCGTCCATAGGCAGTCTTGGCCTGGAAACGGCTGACCAGTACCTGCAGGCAGCGATGGTGCTGGCCATGCTCAGTGGCCTGTTCCTGCTGGCCCTGGGAATCCTTCGCTTTGGCTTTCTGGCCAATTTTCTGTCCCACCCAGTGGTGTCCGGATTCATTACCGCTTCCGGCATCATCATTGCCTTGAGCCAGACCAGACACATCCTGGGTATCAGTGGTGGAGGTGACAACCTGCCAGAGCTGATCGGTACCATGCTGGAAAATCTGGGCAGTACCAACACCAGCACCTTTGCGGTTGGCATTTTTGCCCTGGGCTTCCTGACCGTCGCCAGGGTATGGCTGAAGAAGTGGCTGTCAATGATGCGAGTGCCGGATTTCATGGCAGGGGTTATCACCAAGGCGGCACCGGTGATGGCGGTCATCATCACCATCATCTGGGCTGATGTGGCGAGCCTGGGTGAACAGAACGTTGCGCTGGTCGGTATGATCCCGGCGGGTCTGCCTTCCCTGATGATTCCCGCGCTGGATGTTGGTCTGGTACGGGAGCTGATGCTGCCGGCCATCCTGATTTCGGTGATTGGTTACGTCGAATCCATTTCCGTGGGGAAAACCCTGGCCGCCAAACGCCGACAGAAAATCAACCAGAACCAGGAACTGATCGGGCTGGGAACCGCGAATATTGCCTCGGCTCTGTCTGGCGGCTTTCCGGTGACCGGGGGCTTTTCCCGTTCAGTGGTGAACTTCGATGCCGGTGCGCAAACCCCGGCGGCAGGTTTCTTTACGGCCATCGGCATTGCCATTGCCACACTCACCCTGACCGATTACCTGGCCCTGCTGCCCAAGGCGACACTGGCTGCCACCATCATCGTTGCCGTGCTCGGGCTGGTCGATTTTTCCATCCTGAAAAAAACCTGGAACTATTCACGTAACGATTTCATTGCGGTGGCTGTCACCATCGGTGTCACACTGATTTCAGGTGTTGAGATTGGCGTGTCCACGGGGGTGTTTGCTTCCCTCGTGCTGCACCTGTACAAGACATCCAGGCCACATATTGCAGAGGTGGGCGAGATCAAGGGCACCAAGCATTTTCGCAATATCAAGCGCCACAAGGTGGAAACCTCACCCTCCGTGCTGTCACTGCGTGTCGATGAAAGCCTGTACTTTGCCAACGCCTCCTATCTGGAAGAGGAAATTTTCCGCAACCTGAGTGAGCGTAAAAACCTGAAACACATCGTGTTGATGTGTACCGCGGTGAATGAAATTGACATCAGCGCCCTGGAAGTACTTGAGTCAATCAATGAAATCCTGAAAGAGCAGGGCATAGGGTTTCACCTGTCCGAGGTCAAGGGCCCGGTGATGGACCACCTGGAAAACACCCACTTCCTGCACTCTCTCAACGGCCAGGTGTTCCTGTCCCAGTACCAGGCAGTACAGTCTCTGGCTCTGGAAGATACCCTGCTGTCCCTGTAGTTATTCTGTCTGCCGGGGAAGTGTTGACACATTCTTTTTATGCCTGTAATTTGCGGAGTAATTCAACTGAGAAATAAAAGGAGGTGATCCAATGTCTAGTGATATGTGTAAGGTTTCAGCGGATATTGGTGTTAGTGTTCAATTCGGTCGTAACAGCCGGAGGGAGATATAGCATCCTCCAAGAGAAATCTTGAATGAGTTCCGTTGGAACCAAATCAAATCACGAAAGGGAGCCTTTGGGCTCCCTTTTTTTATTGACGTACCTGTACGATGTGAGTTGATCGACCACACGCCCTTCCTTGCCTTGACACACAGTTATTGCCGTTTGATCATTGGCCCAACAAAAATATCAAGTCACAGGGGAATCATGAAAAGTATTCGCGCCTTTATCGTTTTACTGCTGGTGGTACTCACCATACCTGTCCAGGCTCAGGATCCTATCAAGGTAGGGTTTATCGTTCCGCTGTCCGGCCCCTGGGCCA
>Ga0181584_10004663_pt1 | contig 10372 bp, 12 predicted proteins | sample 071ome_30_FD_132462 | JGI IMG/M metagenome (GOLD analysis project Ga0181584, IMG submission 132462) | Coastal salt marsh microbial communities from the Groves Creek Marsh, Skidaway Island, Georgia - 071406AT metaG (megahit assembly) | ecosystem: Environmental > Aquatic > Marine > Intertidal... | reverse complement strand
TCTTACCGCTGGCAATACCGCCTGTGAGTCCGTAGACAGGTGTTCTCAAATTGATCTCCTTTGCTAAAGGATGACTTTTAGGTGCCAACAACACAAGGTAGCCAAGGCCAAATGTGGTCCAAAGCGAATCATGGAGCGTCGTTTGACTCGAGATTCAACGAGACCCGTGATTGAAGCGATCCAGATGATGGCGGCAATCTCTGTGAGTGAAAAACAGAGACCCAAAGCGGCTAGCAGGGCGATATCCCCGCCACCTAACGGTGTGATTTGCCAGAGCCGTCGGCTCAGGCCATTGATCAGACACAGTATTGTAGCAACACCGAGTGCAGTAATGAGATGGGTCGTCATCTCAAAAGGCGCGTTGATGGATATGTATAGCAACGCAGAAATACCAACAACGCTTGAGACCCTAAATGGCAGCAACCCCGTTCTGTAGTCGATCATTGCCCCTGTTAAGAGTGCGGCCGTAACAACGAGCGTCATCGCTTTCCAGAGAAGCGGCTGATCGAATGTCAGAGGAATAATAGAAAGAACGAGCCATGTGATGACTAAGCCCGCGGTCTCTCGTAGTGATAAGCACTTCGGATACGTCCCAGCAGACTGTCGCGTCACTCTTTAACTTGCAAAACAGTCAGTCGCTCCCCACCTCTAGGGTATGGAGCGACTGACTGTTTTATACAATGACCAATGCCCGGTATGTTCATTTGAGATCGAACATTACCGGGCGTTGTGCGTGAAACGCGGTATTGATCTCGGTTTCGAGAAGATTTCAGAGAAAGGACCGATGTTGCACGAAGCGGGATTGTCCGCCACTGATGCGAAGAAGCGATTACATGTGCGTACTGGTGATGGTCAACTGAAAGTGGGTGTCGATGCGTTCTTAGCGCTCTGGGCTCAAATGCCAATCTATAAACATCTTGGACGCGTTGTCGCAATTCCAGGAATCTATCATTTGGCAGTGGTGGTGTATAACCACGTGCTCGCGCCATTACTTTTTTGGTGGGACAAGCGCCGATTACAGTGCGACGAGACTACCTGCCGCTGACGCAACGAACCAGCCGATTGCTGTCGCAATTAGCACATCACTTGGGTAATGCAGTCCGAGAATAATCCGAGACAGCATGATCATCAGAGTTACAGGAACTAATAAAAGCCCCAGCAATGGAAGAACAGGTAACACGATCAAAGTGATCGTGACGGCATGGAGCGTGTGTCCGCTTGGGAAACTGTAATGATCGAGTGGGGGCGTCCCAATTATCCCTATGGCATTGAGTTATCACGGACCGGGTAAATCGTTTGCATCGTATGCGGGTGATGATGACTTTGTCTCTCACATGACTCGATTGAGTCAAGCGCCGTTTATTCGAGGTCGAGTTGCGGTTGGATCAGCGATCGAACCGAAAGAGGCTGCCGCGGTCATCGCGCGCCAGGCACAGGCAAACGTCGAATCGATGCTGGATCTGGTGGTCTGTGAAGAGCGAGAGATGCAGTCAGTCACATCAGTCGGCGATCTAGCAACTACGACGAACTGAGATTGCGCCGACAGTCTCTCCCCGTGCGGTGGTCACTGAAGGCGTTCTAACATGCTCTGGAAGACGATCCACTATTGCCTTTTCACCGATTGCTCGCAAGACTTCGATGACTAAAGCTTCTTGGCCTCTGAGAGAGCCGTCTTCGCACTTTAACGCGAATCCAAGTTCGCGATCCGCAATGGCTCCAAGATACACGCCCTCAGCGCCCATTTTGACCTGAAGTCGACCTTGGCCAGCTTCCAATAGGAGTGTATCCAGTCGTTCCGACCCAGCAACCATAAACGGAGCATTAGCCTGAGCTTGCCGGAGTCGTCGGGCTGCTTGATTGATTTCATCTGAAAACCGTTCCGCACCGAGTTTCGCATAGCCAAGTGCCATGGTGTCGAGAGGCATTGCATAGGTTGGAACCGAACATCCGTCAGATGCATAGTCGAGCGAATCCGCATCAATATTAAAAATGGTACTGATATGCCCGCGGATCGCAACTTGCAGCGGATGGTCATATTGGGTGTAACCAAGAGTTGGCCAACCGACGTGAGCACAGACTGACAGCATCCCAGTATGTTTTCCGGAGCAACAGTGGTGGAGCTGGGTGGCAGTGACATGGTCATGGCTGAGCTTTAATCGCACAGATTCAGTAAATGGAAGTGTGACTCCGCACTCAAGATCGTCAACGCGGAGATCTAACTGATCGAGCCATCGACTTACTAAGGTCACATGCTCGTGTTCACCATTATGCGATGCGCAGGCGATAGCCAATTGCTCATCTGACAAATTAAGAGCATCTGCGGCTCCACTGAGAACAAGCTCGAGTGCTTGAATCCATTTAGCTGCAGACCGCGGAAAGGTTTCTCGATTCATGTCACCGAAAGACAAAATGGTCTCGCCGTCGGCAGTCATCACAATGCCGTGACCAAGTGATGAGCTTTCGATGCGAGAGCCACGAGTAATTTCGACAATCCAAGGATTCATTGTTGCACCACGTTGTTTTCAGACACTAAGAATTGCTGAACATAGGGGGTTAACGCAAGCGGCTTTGTCGACTAAAGCTCGGTCTTAAGAATTCCATTTGGTCTGATCGGATTCGATGCGAATTAATCAAGGCCAGATATTCCGCGTGATTTGGAGTGTAGGGAAGCGCAAGTAACTCCATGCTGGTTTCATCGAGTAACTTATTGCCTTTGAATTGATTACAGCGCCGGCACGCGGACACGACATTCATCCATGTGTCCTCACCACCTTTTGAGATGGGAATCACATGGTCGCGGGTCAGTTCTCGTTCTTGGAAGTGTTTGCCACAGTAGAGGCAGAGTTGTTGGTCGCGTCGGAAAAGAGAGGTGTTGGTCAGATTTGGGATTCGGCTTGCAAGATCAAATACGCGACCTTCACAAGCCATGATCGAGTGCAGCACCAAGGTTGACTGCGTTCCGGTGATCCTCGATCGACCGCCTCGTACGGTCATACAGGGAGAGCCGAGCGTCCAAGCCACCATCCCGCGGGCTTGTAGGGTCACGGCATCCTCCCAGTTCAGCCATTCGACTGGGGAGCCGGCGATATTTAAACGCAGGATCCTTTCGTGCATGAGCTCTCCTCTAAAGGAAACCTACATGTTTTTTATGACAATTCAACCCTCATTGAAAGATCAATTGCGCGAATATCTTTGGTGAGAGTTCCGAGTGAAATCCGATCGACGCCTGTTGCGCCGATTTCCGCAAGATTTTGCTCGGTAATTCCGCCTGACGCTTCAAATTCAATCTGCGTGAGACCTGAGTCTGATCGCTGTTGAATCGCTTGCCGGAGAGCTTCGATGTCAAAATTATCGAGCATAATGATGTCGGGTTGAGCAGCTAATGCCTCGGTAAGTTCAGTAAAGGTTTCGACTTCGACTTGGACTTTGATTGTTGGGTGCATCTGTCGCGCCACTTGAATTGCTTGAGTGATGCTACCTGCGGCCGCAATGTGATTTTCTTTGATTAATATTTGATCAAAGAGTCCGATTCGATGATTTTCGCCTCCACCCACTTTGACCGCATATTTCTGTGCATCGCGGAGTCCCGGAATCGTTTTTCGGGTATCAAATAGTTTGGCATCAGTGCCGTGTAAAAGCGTTGCCAAATCATGTGTTCGTGTGGCGACTGCTGATAGTAACTGGATAAAGTTGAGAGCCGTACGTTCGCCCGTCAGAAGAGCTCTTGCAGGACCCTTCAATGTTGCGAGCTTGGTATTTGCGTCAATAAGCTCACCTTCTTTGACATGCCAGTCGATGCGCACTTTGGCATCCACTTGAGTGAATACCTCGTCTGCATAAGGAATCCCGGCCATGACCATAGCATCTCGCGTAATTAGCGACGCATCTCCTTGAGTGCTCTCTGGTATGAGATCGGCTGTGACATCACCAGACCGGATATCTTCGTCGAGTGCACGACGGACATCGGCTCCAACTGTAGTAGGGATTTTGATCATTAAGGCATTCCGAGTGGACGGCCACCATCCAGAGGGAGCACGGACCCTGTGGTGTAGCGATTTGTTTGAAGATAACAGATGGCCTCAATAGCCACATCAAATCCGGGTACGATTTTTAGCGCACTCTTGTCGCGTGCGCGTTCACGATAGGCAGCGTCATCCTCGTCTCGAAATTCAAGCAGTGCGGGACAGAGCGCGTTCACGCGTATATTGGGTGCGTATTTTTTTGCCTGACTTTTTGTCAGGTTCAACATCGCGGCTTTGGACGCAGCATAGGCCATGTGTTCATCACTTCCGCGATTGGCCACATGGTCCGACACATTAATCACTGACGGATTGTCCGATTTGAGAAGTGCATCAGAGAGTATTTCTGTAAGAACCATTGATGCGCCCACATGGATTCGCATCATGAGCGCCAGATTATCTAAATCCTTAGTACCGCCGGGATCTGTAAACCAGCTTGATGCATTGTGGACGATGCACTGAAGCCTTGGGCATAGCGCTTTTAACTGCTCGGCAGCCTCGTAGATTCCGATATCAGTTGAGAAATCAGCGCGCAAACAGACAGCACCCTTTTTGGTCAGTTCTTGCACTTCTGGCCGGTCAGTCCGATACGTGATCACGACGGGTTGGCCGGAATCCAGATAATATTCAGCGAGCGCAAAGCCTAAGCGCGCTGCGCCACCTGTAATCAGTATCGGGTCAGTCATGCTGTGAAAGTATCCGGCCGAATCGGGTCTTCCATTTGAAAGAAGGCGTGAGAAAGTTGCAAGGGGGACGGCCAATAATTTCGTTCTTGGCGCCAATACTGTTCTGCTTCTTTACACAGCGCATCAAATGCTTGGTTGTATGGATGATGCGGATCCATTGGATCTCCGTCTGCCAGTTGATCAAGTCCGAGCTCATGTTGACGTCGACTAAACCACTCAAGTAATACTTGATATTCACGGGCATGCCGGCTGGTATTTTCAGGCTCTGTAAGAATGTTATACATCAGAGCGCATTCATTTTCGGGCCCAAAGGGACACGCGTCACAGAGTCCGTCATCCAACTGTCTCGGTAATCACCACCGATTTGCCTGGATAAAGACCAAAGATAGCCTGCAATCTCTCCGTTGGCACCAACGACCATCAGAGGGATTGATACGACGTTATTTCCAGAAAATTCAGGGTCTCCCAGCGTGCGGCTCGTATGGTTGAGAAGTGGTGCATAGGCCGGCTGTTCCACGATTGCTTTGAAATGCCAAAACGGTCCAGTTGATCGCTTGTTTGAGGGGCTCGCAAATTGGAAAGCCTGCTGAATTCCGGCATCTGGTGTCGGGTTATCGTTGTTCGCCATCCCCCCTAAGACGATTTCAACCACGTCTTTGGGTGATAAATCCGGAGAAGGAGTTCGGTCGTAACCTAATGCAACGGATGAGAACCCAAATATTAAAACGGCTAGCCAACGCATAATGGACCTCCACTTTTTAAATTTCATGGGGACTAATTTGTTGGAGGCAATACATGGTCGTTAATGATTGGAAAGCAGCGCGCATCCTTTGGTTGATAACGAGGCCCACCTGAAAATCCAGTGAATGCGGGTAGAAGCAGCACTCGTTGATCTTTGATAGCGAAACAAGGGCAGACCAAATGATCAGATGCTGTCTTGAATTCAACCTGTGGATGAATATGCCCAGCTATACGAAAGGCCGATCCGTCGTCAGGATGATGGGCCAATTCGATGTCGTTCCAACGCGTTGGCTCAGGTTCGATAGAGAAACCCAGAGCGGATGCAAAAGGTTCTGCTTGTCGATCGTGATTGCCTAGAATTACCTTGAATTCAGTGCCGAGAGACAGAAGTGTGCTTTGCCAACGCTTCATTTGTGTTTCGGTGATTGAGCGCGGTTCGTGAAATAGATCACCGAGAACCCAAACAGTTGTGGCTTGTGTCTCTGTGATCGCTTTGACGAAGCGTTCCAAATCGGAGGTCTCGCTCGCCTCAGGAACTGGAATGCCAGCCTGCCTAAAATGCGCTCCTTTACCCAGGTGAAGATCGCTTAAAAAAAGGGTCTGCGTTTCTTGATGCCATAGGGTTCGATCAGCTCGTGCGATGAATTCCAACTGGCCAAATTCAAGATGCTGCATCAAAACTCCGAGTCATTCGTTCCATTCGTTGCGCAATGGTTTCAGTTGATAGCCGTGAACTCAGTCGATCGATCACGAGCGGTAGTGCAAGTGGCGAAGGTTGCGCGATTTCTTTCACTTGCACAGGTTGTTGCTCAAGTGATTGCAGAACCTCCAAGAGCCTCTCAATATCAAATTCGTCGCGAAGGACATCATTCTTGGCTTGACCCAATAGCACGTGATTAGGGTCGTATTGACTCAAGACATCGTACAAGAGCCCTGCGGATGTTTGCAGCATGCGAAGCGATTTTTGCCGGCCCGGATAGCCTTCAAAAATCAATCCAGAGATCCGTGCTGTGGCACGGAATTGACGTCGCACAAGTTCTGACAAATTGAGAGCTTTCTCAAGATCGTGTTGTAATTCTCTGGGCTGAACGATCGATGACCATTGCTCGGTGCAGATATCCAATGGACCTGCTTCTGGGCTTAAAAGCTCAATACCATAATCATTCACAGTGACAGTTAAGGTCGCAGGAGTCAGTTTGGCGATCCGGCTTGCCATGAGTGGACCGAGTGCCTGATGGACGAGCCAACCTGCAAATGGATAGATGCATAGATGATGACCATCACGCGTTTTAAATCGCTCTGCGATCGTTACCTCAGTCTCCGGACATTGACTGATCCGTGCCTGAATCTCAGCCGTTTCTTTCAAGGCTCGGGCGAGCCACTGACTGTTTTGAATCCGCTGAGAAAGAGGGTTGCTTCTTTGAAAATCTGCAACCACTCGGGTCGCCAAAGTTTCAGATAAAGGCAGGCGGCCTCCCGTCCATCGCGGAATTTCACTCGCCTTTCGAGAACCTGCCGGTTTGACGATTAGTTCCCCATCCGAAAATCGCACGACCTCTAATCGTTTACCTGAAAATCGAAAAACGTCTCCAGGTTGAAGGCGGCCGGCAAATGATTCTTCGACTTCCCCCAAGCTTTTACCGCGTCTCATTTTGACCCGCACATGTGCGTGAGAAACGATAGTGCCGATACTCATGCGGTGTCGTCTTGCTGCTTGGTTGGATACAAGAATAAATCGACCGTCTTCGCGTTCCTCAAGTCTGCGGTATTCGGGATACTCTTTAAGAGAATCAGAGCCTTTGGTAAGCACTGTTAAGAGTCGCTCAAATGTTTCGCGTGTCATGTGACGATAAGCCCAGGCTTGAGTCACTTCCTCGAACATATCATCTGGTTTCCAGGGCCCTTGTAATGCCATTGTGACCAAATGTTGGATTAAGACATCGAGACAATGTGCTGGTGGACGGATCGGTTCGAGCGATTCGGTATCGAGGGCATCGGCAAGTGCTGCATATTCATTCAAGTGAAGGCGATTGGTTGGAACTAAGAGAACATCTGTTCCCTCACCTGGGCGATGACTCGCACGGCCAGCTCTCTGAATTAATCGGCTGACTGAACGTGGTGAGCCAATTTGGATGATCCGTTCGACAGCCTGAAAATCGACGCCGAGATCGAGCGCGCTGGTCGCAACAACGCAGTCAATCTCGCCAGTTTTGAGCTTGGTTTCCACATCCTGTCGTGTCGCGCTTGCAAGCGAACCATGATGGAGCGCGATCGATAAATCCATCCGTACAATGCTGAGTGCTTGAAACCATTGTTCGGCTTGATTGCGGGTATTGGTGAACAACAGTGTGGTTTGTCCTTTGATCAGTGTTTGGGTGACCGGTTTCAGAAGGCTGAGTCCAAGGTGGCCCGCCCAAGGAAGGCGTGCATCATCGGTTGACTCGCAAATTGTCAGCGCGACGACTCGATCAATATGTGCTTGGGTCAGTTGTCCCGTCTCGCCATTTGGAAGTAGTACGTTGAGAGCCATGTGCGGATCTTTGAGGGTGGCCGAGATCCCTGTGATGGTCGCTTTCTTGCTGAGCTTCAGAAGACGCTGTAAGCAGAGGCTCATTTGCACGCCGCGCTTTGTTGCCATCAAATCGTGCCATTCATCGACAACGATCAGTTCAAGCTCTGCAAATAGTTCTTTCGATTTTGGTGACGACAAAATGACAGATAACGACTCTGGAGTGGTCATCAAAATCTGTGGATGTTTTCGAAATAAACTTGCGCGGTCTTTGGCTGACGTATCCCCATTACGAGCCAAGACTGTGATGTTGGTGCTAGACAGGGGATCTTTTAACGCCAGTTCGAGATCTTTCGTCATGGCACGAAGCGGGGTGACGTAGAGTAACCGCAGTCCTTTACTGTTAGGGGCTGCTAAGAGTTGATCGATCATGGCGCCGGTTGCGGCTAAGGTCTTGCCAGAACCGGTGGGGCATTGGATCAGTTGATGATGACCCGACACAGTGCGCTTCCAAGCTTCAAGTTGAAATGGAAACGGCTGAAACCCTTTGTTCTTAAAATAAGCGGTGATGTGTTCAAACGGCATTGGAATCGCTCATCAAGGTTTCAAAGTGTGATAAGTGATCCGCGTCCTGCGGTCCAACGTCCTGGCGCCAGCGCAGGATACGAGGGAATCTCAATGCGATCCCGCTTTTATGTCGAGTCGATCGCGCAATCCCCTCAAAGCCAATCTCAAAGACTTGGACAGCTTCCACTTGCCTGACTGGACCGAATTTTTGGAGGGTGTGTTTGCGTATCCATTGATCCATTGCTTTTAATTCAGCATCTGTGAGTCCTGAGTAAGCTTTTGCGACCGGAACGAGCTCATTGTTTTGATTCCAACATGCCAGTGTGTAGTCACTATGCAGACTTGCTCTGCGTCCATGACCGGCTTGTGCGTAGATCAACACGCAATCTGCAGTCATCGGATCCAGTTTCCATTTCCACCAATGGCCTGTTTTCCGACCGCCCACATAGGTGCTTTGTCGATCTTTGATCATAATGCCTTCAGCCCCTTCAATTCGCGCTTTTAGTCGCATGGCTTGGATGTCTTGATGAGCTGCTGGGTAGATGACTTGGCTTTGAATGACGTTGATTTTACTTAATATATTTTTGCGAACTGTAAGAGGTTGTGTCCGCATATCCTCACCATCAACTCGCAAGAGATCATAGGCTTTAAAAAACGCAGGGTTTGTTTTCAACAGATTTTGGGTGATGCGTTTACGATTCAGGCGGGTTTGGAGGTCATTGAAGGTTTGAAGTTGCTCTGGCGATCCAGCGAGAATTTCGCCATCAAGAATGAGTTGCGAGGGCAGCGTAGTTGCTGCTTCGATAATGTCTGGAAACTGCTCAGTGATATCTTGATCACCGCGTGACCACAACCTGATGGTTTCATGTGTTTTGATTAATTGTGCGCGGATTCCGTCCCATTTGTATTCAACGGCCACATGGTTCGGATCGAGCTCGAGCACATCTGATTCAGATAATGGATTGGCAAGTAAAAATGGAAGTGGTCGAGCATCTAATTCATGCTGCGTGACTGGTTCTTTGAGTCGATGGAGCCAATCTTCGTCCGGAATAAACGCACCCATCATTCGCTCTTCAATCACTGCGCGATCCATATCGATCGCGCGGGCGATGGCATCGTGAACGAGTCCCTTACTAACACCGACCCTGAACCCGCCTGATGAAAGCTTTAAAAACAAAAATGCTTCGTCGCGTGACATCACGCTGAGTAAACCGAGAAGGTCACTTGTTAATGCGTCAGGTTCTTTCTTGGAAAGTTCACGTTGGCATGCCTGCCATTGGGCGAGAACAGGATCTTCCGTTTGTGAGACAGCTTCTTGGTTGGCTAACAAGATTGCCAAGGTTTCAGAGAGATCTCCGACTGCCGCATAGCATTCTTCGAATAACCAACTCTCATCAGCAAATGCTTGAAAGGCGGCTTGTTTGAGAAGGCTTGGTTTGAGTTGCCTGCGTTCGCGACGACCGGTGAGTGCTTCGACGGCAAGGGCGCTTTCGAGAGGGTGCGCTGTCTCGATAAATTCAACCAAGGCACTGCGTTTGGCGTTGGTCGATTGATTTGTATCGAGCATCTGAAACAGGTGAACGAAGTTCATTGGTCGATTCCGTCTTCGATTCCGAATGCTGTTTCTAACCGCTCAGCTGATATTCCTAAATGATCATTCAGATACCGAGTGAGCACCCGTGTTTCGCCATGGGTGGCGAAGACCTCTGTTGCTTCACTTTGTTTGACAGTTTTGATCAGGCTGTTCCAGTCGGCGTGATCGCTGACAACGAATCCTTGGTGAATCGCCGATCGGCGGCGGACTCCTCGTACTTGCATCCATCCGGAGGCCATGGCCAGCTCGGTCGGAT
>Ga0181584_10004654_pt1 | contig 10380 bp, 10 predicted proteins | sample 071ome_30_FD_132462 | JGI IMG/M metagenome (GOLD analysis project Ga0181584, IMG submission 132462) | Coastal salt marsh microbial communities from the Groves Creek Marsh, Skidaway Island, Georgia - 071406AT metaG (megahit assembly) | ecosystem: Environmental > Aquatic > Marine > Intertidal... | reverse complement strand
ATCGCCAGCTCAAAGGATCGGTTGATGGACTCTACGCGATGCCTCAAGATATCCTGAAACCTGACAAGGATGGGAAATTTCAAGCCCCTTGATTTGGCCTCTTCCACAATATCCATCATGTCAACGGGGGCCCCACCACTTTGCAACGGATAGGCTGTGGCATGGCCTGAATCATTGATCCCAAAATACTGAGCCCCCCATCGAGTGATGTGGTATAGATCGGCTGCCTGATCGATGGACCATGGCATGGGTGAATCCTTTGTTTCGCTCATGACATCCAATAAACAACTGCGACGCACTATATCGGCGAAGGAGGGGAATTCAATCCAACGATACACCTTTTTAATATCTCGTTTCTTGAATCTCCAGGCCGATTTCGCTTCGATAGCCATCATGCAATCAGCGCTCCTTTCCAAACTTGTTCAACATTGCAACCGCACCTTGAAAATCGGATCGGTGGAGGATTGGCCTGGAGCCGTCAACGGGCTTCAGCTGGAGAACAATGGAAAGGTGACCCGCGTGGCAGCTGCGGTGGATGCCACATTCAGCACGGCACAGAAGGCAGTCGACCAGGGTGCCGACCTGTTAATCGTTCACCACGGACTTTTTTGGAATAAAACCCATCCCTGGACAGGGCGTCGATACGCCTTTATCAAGTTCATGCTGGATCACAATCTTGCCGTCTACAGCGCCCATCTTCCATTGGATATTCATCCCGAACTGGGCAACAACAGTCAACTTTGCCAGGCCTTGGGAGTTCAGCGCACCAAACCCTTTTTCAAGGACAAGGGGCGAGAATTGGGTCTTCGATTTGTCAAAACCTTGACTCGTGATTCCTTGGTCGAAAAGTGCACCAGCATTCTGGGCAAGGCGCCTACACTGCTGCCCGGGGGCCCGGAGCGCTGCCGTCACATTGGCGTGGTTACCGGCGGAGCAGGAGCCGAGTGTACCATTGCTGCCAGGGAGGGCGTCGACACCTTCATTACCGGAGAAGGGCCTCACTGGACCCATGGTCTGGCTGAAGAATTGGGAATCAATATTCTCTACGGTGGTCATTACGCGACAGAAACTTTTGGCGTGAAGGCACTGGCCTCGCATCTCTCATCCCAATTTGAACTGCCCTGGAGCTTTGTGGATCATCCCAGTGGACTTTGAAGAAAGGGAAGAGGCATGACCGAATCAGGACCCCTGATCCGACAAAAAAAGCCGGAGCCAAATGGCCCCGGCTTATGAGGAAAGGTTTTCCTTAGCCTTACCCTTCGCCTACCTGAAAACGGAGAAAGCGACGGATACTCAATTCATCGCCGATTTCCTTGCCGACGGCCGCAAGATGCTCCTTGACGGTCAGCTCGCCATTTTTGACAAAGCCTTGATCCACCAGACAGATGCCCTGGTAAAACTTCTCCATCTTGCCTTCGACGATTTTTTCCACAGCCTGAGCTGGCTTGTCCTTGAACTGTTCGGCAGCGATCTCCTTCTCCTTGGCGACCAAAGCAGGATCCACCTGCTCACGGCTGACCGCTGAAGGATTGGCAGCGGCAATCTGTAAGGTGATATCCTTCACCAGAGACTTGAAAGACTCATGGTGAACGGTGTCATCCTTTGTCGCTCCTACTTCGGCCAAAACGCCTACTTTGGCACCTGTGTGGATGTAAGCAGCCACAAGACCGCTGCCCTCCACTTCGAGGGTTTCTTTGCGGCCTATTTGGATATTTTCACCTACTTTGGTGATCTGCGCAGTCCGCATGGCCTCAAAATCCGCATCGGGCTCTTCCACAAGAGTTTTGGCCACTTGGTTGCAAAACTCGCCGAAGGTATCATTCTTGGCGACAAAGTCAGTTTCACAGTTCACTTCAACCAGAAGCCCCAGCTTGCCATCGGGGCGGATGTAATGAGCAATCACTCCTTCGTTGGCCGTTCGCCCTGCTTTCTTCGCGGCTGTCGCGATCCCTTTCTTACGAAGGAAATCGACAGCGGCGTCCAAATCGCCACCATTTTCAGTCAGCGCCTTTTTACAATCCATAAGGCCCGCGTTGGTCATTCGGCGCAATTGACCTACAAGGGCTGCGGTGATTTCTGCCATATCAATTTATTCTAACGTTGGTAAAATTCAGTTTGGAACCATCCAATTCTTCTCCGGAAAGGGCTTAGCCTTCTGAAGAAGTTTCTTCGGTTTTTTCAGCAGGCTGAGCCGCTTCAGGTGCAGGAGCCGCTTCAGGTGCAGGAGCCGCTTCAGGTGCAGGAGCCGCTTCAGGTGCAGGAGCCGCTTCAGGTGCAGGAGCCGCCTCGACAGGGGCTGCCTCTACGGGAGGGGGTGCAACAGGAGTCACCTCGGCTTCACCGGGATTGTCGCTGGCATCCGCTTCGCTAGAAGTCTCGATGGGCTTGGGACGACTGTTCTGAAGTCGTTCAGCAATTGCTGAAAGAATCACCCGAATCGACCGAATCGAATCATCATTACCAGGAATGGGATGAGTGACCCAGGTAGGGTCACAATTGGTGTCAACAATCGCAACAATCGGAATCTTAAGCTTCCTGGCCTCTGCGACTGCGTTGTGTTCTCTCTTTAGATCAATGATGAAAATGGCATCAGGTGACTTATCCAGGTGGCGAATGCCGTCTAGATTGCGAAACATGCGGGAAGCCTCCCGTCGAAGCATGGACTGCTCTTTCTTTCCGTAATCACTCAAGGAGCCGTCCTTTTCCATTTTTTCAATCTCATTGAGACGCTTCAGGGATTTTTTGATGGTCTTGAGGTTGGTCATCATACCACCCAGCCAGCGCTCAGTGACAAAGGGCTGGCCACAGGCCTGTGCCGTCTCCTTGGTCGCAGCTTGAGCCTGCTTCTTGGTGCCTACAAAGAGAACATTCCCTCCCTTGGATACGATCTTGGAAAGAAAGGTGATGGCCTCATCCAACAGTGTGGTGGTCTGATTGAGGTCGATTACATGAATGCCGTTGCGAGCCTCAAAGATGTAAGGTTTCATCTGAGGATTCCAACGACGGGTCTGGTGTCCGAAGTGAACACCTGCTTCGAGCAGTTCTTTAACGCCTATTTGACTCATAATATTAGGTTCCCTTGGTTGTCAGCACTGAAGACCTCCTTCATTGGAAGGCCTGCCGTCCCGCGGGATACGGGATATATTTGGTGTTGTTTTGGCCACTCCAGCCACACTCGTGGAGGATTTGTTTTCAGGCCGATGAAGACGGACTTCCGCCTCTCTCTTCGCTTTGCAAAATGGAGCAAAGAGCGGAAAAAATAGCAAATCAACCTTGGAGGGCAATGATTATTTGACGCTTTTTGAGCCGAATGGCCCATCAGGGCTCTCCGGGATCAGTTGCACGACCCCTTTGGCATTCCTGCCCTCAAGCATATGCGCAAAGGCATCCGACAGCTCATCCAATGAATAGACACGAGAGACAAGTTCATCCAACAGCAATCGCTTTTGACGATAATGTTCGAAAAGAATCGGGAAATCTCGCTCGGGACAGCACTTTCCATAGAGTGGATTCAAGTAGGTTTTATCCCACTCAAAAAGACGCATATCCATACTCACAACCTCTTCAATACCACTTACTTGAACAGCCTTTCCCCCATGCCGAACCAGGCGCAGGGGTGCTTCACCCAAAGCTGGATTAGCGGTAGCCTCAAAGGCAACATCAGCACCACGTTGGTCGGTCAGAGCTCGCACCTCTTGTGTCACCGATTGAAGTGAAACATCCCCTTTGTCGCCCATGATAGTATGCGTGGCACCAAATAAAGTAGCCATTTCCAGGCGTTTGGGGAGCACGTCGACGGCAATGATCGGACAGGCTCCGGCAATGCGCGCACCCTGAATCACGTTCAACCCCACACCACCGCAACCCAACACCACCACCGATTGCCCGAGTTGAACTTTGGCGGCATTCACCACCGAACCAAACCCGGTCATCACTCCGCATCCGAGAATACATGCCGAAGCCCATGGGATATCCTCAGGGAGTTTGATCACTGCTTCCTTGCGAACCACCGTCCATTCAGAAAGGGTTCCCAGATGAAACGAGCGCTCGACGGGACGGTCGCCCAATGTAGTGGCCAAACTATGTGCGTGACCGCCCTTGGATTCGACCCCTGCAACGGGCGAGTGCTTTTCGCACAGCGCATGGTTTCCGTGCTGACACTGAAAGCAAGAGCCACAGGAAATCGCCCAGTTGAGTAAAACACGATCTCCTTGGACGACATGAGTTACGCCGGCACCGACGCTTTCAACCATACCTGCGCCCTCATGCCCCAGGACCAAGGGACGCCCCCACCCCATAGAATCATGATCTGTGTGACAAAGCCCTGAAGCCGCCAGCCGAACCCGTACTTCTTCCGGACCGGGGGGATGCACTTGGATATCCTCCAGAACAAATCCACCGTGGCCATCAGCCAAAGCTGCGCGACTGGTCATGGTTGCGGATTTCATTGAAATGGTTCGGTCCATCAATGAACTCGGTGGGAAGCTACGGTCATCGAGTCCTGATATTTCTCAAGGTAATGCGCAAGGTCTCGCCGGTATTCCGAGTCGATGTTCAGCTGTGTGAGTTGCTTGTGAACGATGGCCAGGCCTTCTCCGTAGGACTCCGCTTTCCGAGCGTCGTCGTAACGCTTGGCTGGATCAGGATCCAGAAAGCGCCGGAGAATTTGCATGAACCTTTCATTGCGGGTGACATAGGCTGGAAGCATTCCAGGCAATTCCTGAGGAAGGCATGATTTGACTTCCTTGAGCTGTTGTTCCGTCACGCCGCCTCCTGGGCATAGAACCCGTCCAGTCATCAGAAAGAGCCCGACAAGGCCCACACTGTAGAGGTCGGATTGTATCGAGGCAGGCGCACGATCGTGGATCTCGGGAGCCATGAACATGGGCGTTCCGACGAGAATGCTCGACTTCTCATGAATCAAGTTTGCACGACCAAAATCAATGATTTTCACATAACCCAGTGGATCAATCATGGTATTACTAGGTTTGATGTCGCAGTGAAGATAGTTGGACGCATGCAGGGTCTCCAACCCCGCAAGCATTTGCCTCATGATGTGGATTGCCACCCCTGGCTGGATGCACCACCGATGCTGAAAGCGATTGAAAATGATCTTGGTGAGTGACTCCCATTCGGCCAGAGAGCATTTCATGCGTACGGCCTCCATGACTTGGGGATCCAATAACTGAAGCAGCGTCATGCCCTGAATCAGTTCCATTTGAACAAATCCAATACCATTGGTTTCCTCATAGATGTCGCAATCCACCAAATTGGGAGACCGCACGGCCTGCAATTTAGAGACCTGAGCCGCAATGCGGCCCATATCCGTCCAGTATTTTTTCACACTCGGATAAATACCTGGGTCAAACACCTTGACCGCGTGCTCGGTGACACAGCCCCTGGAACCATGCCGCCGGGCATGAAACACAACCCCTTGCTGGCCGCTGCCGATGCGATCCTGAAACCGATAGGCCACGGGGTAATAAATGGATTGGGAAGCGACGATGGAATGAAATTGATCCATCAGCTGGCGGTGCCCCATACCAGTAGCAGGCCCTGCAGATGAGGGATCCTCCGTGATTACGGTGTTCTCCTCCATCAGTGTCGGCACCTCTTCCTCGAGGGCGGGCGGCTGCTCACCCTTGGGCAGACTCTGATCGAAAGGCTTTTGGGTGTCCCTGACTTCCATCCAAAAAAAGGTGGCCATGCTTTGGCCTAAAAGGCAAGTCTCAAGCAGCTGAATGCGGATCTCCTCTAATACACAAGAAAGGTTCTCGACCAAGAGTTAGCCATTGACCTGCACCTTGCGAGTTGTCCATGCTCCTGGGTTATCGGCTGTTGCGGAAAACCAGCCTGATTCTCCATGCCCTATGGAGTCCGTTCCAAAACCGCATGACATCCACCAAAAGTCAGCTCCTATCATTCCAAAATCGATTGATGACACTCATTCAAGAGTGTCGATGTGAAGGCACGCCTCCATCCGGATCTTCGCTCTTCATTCCAGAGCACACCTTCAATGAACTGGCCCTGTCTCTGGCCTGTCTTCAGTATCAATCCAACCCTTATCTGAGAGGATATCTGGATCGGTTCCATAGCCCTCCAACCCTTTGGTCACATTGGAAGGAAATTCCGGGCATTCCAACCCATGTTTTCAAGGCATATGATTGGACTTGCCTAGAAGAAAATGAACGACTGCGTGTTTTCCATTCCAGTGGTACAACCGGAGAAAAAAGTAGCCGCCATTGGCATAGCCACGACTCTCTAAAACTATATGAGGCCAGCTTGCTGCAGTGGGCACGGCAGCATCGTCCGTGGGCTGGCGATAGGTTACCTTTTGTCCACGGTGTTTTCCTCACTCCGCCGCCTCACGAAGTACCACATTCTTCCTTGGTGCACATGTTTGATACTCTGGCACAGACTTGCACTGCATCGACCACCCACCAATTTGTGGGGGAGGTCGGCAAGGATGGCATGTGGCAACTGCCACTGCAAGAGGTCGCCGAATCACTTCAGAGACAAACCCAGGCCATCTGTCTCTTTGGAACCGCTTTTCTCTATGTCATGCTCATCGACTACCTCCAGGAAAAATCGATGACACTCTCGCTTCCCAAAGGGTCTCTTGTGTTTGAAACTGGAGGCTACAAGGGGCAAACCCGTGCACTGAGCAAAGCAGACTTTGATCGTGCCGTGACCAAGACTCTGGGGGTTGAACCTCAAAATATTCTGGGTGAATATGGTATGAGTGAACTTAGCTCTCAAGCCTACCCTATCCAACAGCAACCAGGGACCGCACATGCTGAGCCATGGCGCTTCCACTTCCCACCGTGGGCCCGACACCGGATTCTTTGTCCCGAGAAAGGTCATGCGGTCAACATCGGAGAGACGGGCATGATTCAGATCATTGACCTGGCCAACGTTTGGTCCAGCATGAGCGTGCTCACCGAAGATCTGGCCATCGAGCATGGCAGAAGCTTCCAGTGGGTCGGGCGGGCCACCGGGGCCGAACTGAGAGGCTGCTCGCTCAGCACCGATCATTTTACATGAGACCAAGCCCATGAAGTTGCCCAACTACTTTCTGGCCGATATGGCCCCCGACCAACCTGTGGATGCGAACGTGCTTCGGGAAGCTTGTCTGACACTCAAGCGCAATCGCAGGCACTACTTGCAGGAGCGAACCACTCCAACCTTGATTCGAACCATTGCCAATGTCGCGGAAAATTGGACCTTACCCACCTACCCCATACGCCAATGGACGCTGGAGCGAGGTCCGAAAGAAACAGGGTTCCCCATTGAAACGCTCACCCGCGGTGTCGATCAATTCATGTCTCAAGTCAATGAGAGTCAACTTCAGGCGCTTATTGAGCAGGATCTCGGTCACTTGAAACGGTTGGATCAACCGTGCCTCAACCCCTCCGATCCATCAGGCCAAAGGATGAGCATGGCATTTGGCCCTGAACTCATGGTGCACATAGGTGCTGGCATGCTGCCCAATGCCATATGGACCCACATGATACTGGGAGTGCTCACCAAATCAGCTCAACTCATCAAGTGTCCATCCGGTGCGTCTTTCCTGGCGCGTATGTTTGCGCATTCCCTCTACGATGCAGATCCCAAACTTGGCACGTGTTTGGAGGTGGCCGAGTGGGAGGGAGGAAATCATGAGCTGGAAAGTGTGGTTTTTGAGGAAGCCGATACCATCACAGCAACAGGTTCGGATGCGACTCTCAAGGAAATTCATCAACGAGTCCCTCATGATAAAACATTGTTGAGTTATGGCCATAAGGTCAGTGGAGCATGGATCACCAAAGGGGCTCTGGAGGGTCTGGCAACGCGCAAGCTTCTGCACAAGGTTGTTGATGACATCGTCGCTTGGAACCAAATGGGATGTCTTTCTCCCCATGTCATCTACGTAGAAGATAATCCGGATCTTCCGCCCATTCAATTTGCTGAGCGGCTTGCGGACGCACTCCGCGACCGTGAAGTCGAAGAACCACGAGGGCCTCTCAACCCCACCTCTTCTGCGCGCATCGCCTCTCGAAGATCCTTTTATGCCATTCGCTCAGCACACACTCCGGGAACCGCCTTCTGGGAAAGCTCCGATGGCACCGAATGGACCGTCGTTTACGAAGAAGATCCCATTTTCCAAACCTCCTGCCTGAATCGTTTCATCTACGTCAAAAAGGTCGAGTCACTCAAACAAGTCATCGATGGCATGGAGAACATGCACGGCAAGGTTTCGACGATGGCATTGGCCGCCATGCCCATCGAGGCCGAAGCCATCATCGAAGTTCTGGGGCAGTGGGGTGTTTCTCGTGTTTGTTCCCTCGGAACCATGCAAACCCCACCTCTTGGCTGGCGCCATGATGGGCGACCTGCTCTGGCTAACCTCGTTCGATGGATCGATTGGGAAATCTAAACAAACAACCCTTTTCAACATCCTATCATGGAATTACGAAAAACATTTCAATTTGAAGCGGCTCACCACCTCCCCCACTTACCGGAAGATCATAAATGCCGAAGGCTTCATGGACACAGCTTTCAAGTCGATGTTGTCGTTGATGGCCCATGTGATCCTCAACTTGGCTGGGTGATGGACTACGCCGAAATTTCGCAAGCGTTCAAGCCACTGTGGGAACAACTGGACCATCATTATTTGAATGAGATTGAAGGATTGGAAAATCCTACAAGTGAGCGTGTGGCACTTTGGATATGGGACCGCTTGCGCCCCACCCTGCCACTGCTCAAGGAAGTGGCCGTTGCGGAAACGTGCACGGCAAGGTGCGTCTACCGCGGGGATTGAGGCAGGGTCCTGCTTGTCGGCTTGCCTTGCCTGAGGATCTTTGCAAATCTCCCAGATGTCATGGAAACCCCCACCCGCTCGAGTCGCCAGCTGAAATCCCTCACTGCCATGAAGGCCTTTTGGACTTCGTTGTTCTGCCTTGGTTTTCTTGGGCTGGGCAAACCCCTCGCCGGAGTCGACTCGCCCAACGTCGTGGTCATCTTCATGGATGACATGGCTTATGCAGATATTGGTCCCTTCGGTGCCAAGAAATATCCCACCCCACATTTGGATCGGATGGCCACGGAGGGGAGAATCATGACCGACTTTTATGTAACGCAGGCCGTTTGCTCAGCCAGCCGTGCTGGATTGCTCACCGGGTGCTACAACGTAAGGCTGGGGATCCTGGGGGCACTGGGACCGGGAGCCAAACACGGTCTCCATGAAGACGAAGTCACTCTGGCCGAAATCTGCAAACAAAAGGGGTACGCAACCGCTATTTTCGGCAAATGGCACCTCGGCCATCACGAGCCGTTTCTTCCACTGCAGCATGGTTTTGACCAGTATTTTGGGCTGCCCTATTCCAATGATATGTGGCCCTATCACCCGGGAGTCCGCCATCTCCCCATGGAAGAGCGTCTCAAGCGATGGCCACACCTCCCACTCATCGAGCAAAATGATGTGATCATTTCAGCGATGACGCCCAAAGATCAGGAAGCACTGACCACTCAATACACCGAAAAAGCCGTCCGTTTTATCGAAGAGCATCAGGATGAACCGTTTTTTCTTTATGTCCCGCATTCAATGGTTCATGTGCCGCTTTACGTCTCGGATCGATTCAAGGACAAAAGTGGGGTCGGATTGTTCGGAGATGTCATGATGGAAGTGGACTGGTCGGTAGGGACCATTCTCCAAACGCTTCGAGACCTCAAACTGGATCAAAAAACACTCGTTGTCTTTACCTCCGACAATGGGCCATGGCTGAGTTACGGAGACCACGCGGGGTCAGCGGGCCCTTTGCGAGAAGGCAAGGGAACCATGTTTGATGGAGGTTGCCGTGAACCCACCATTGCGTGGTGGCCTGGAACCATTCCTGCAGGAACCCGATGTGAAGAACCAGCCATGACCATTGATCTACTACCTACCGTTGCCCATCTGATCGATGCCCGGCTACCAGACCATCCCATCGACGGCAAAAATATCACACCCCTGCTGATGGGCACCCCGGGGGCCAAAAGCCCGCATGAGGCCTACTTCATGTATTACGGTCGAGAACTTCAGGCCATGCGCATGGGCCCGTGGAAGCTGCACTTCCCTCACGGATATCGAACCATGGGAGGTCGCCCTGGGGGCACCGATGGAATCCCAACGGATTATGAACAAACCCGTATCGGCCTTTCCTTGTTCAACCTTCGAGACGATGTGGGTGAAACCAAAAATGTGATTGACCAGCATCCGAAGATTCTTCAAAGGATGCAGCAGCTGGCCCAGACCATGCGAAGCGAATTGGGTGACTCACTGACTCAAATCCAAGGCAAAGGGATCAGGGCACCCGGCCGACTTTGACCCCACCTCTCATGTGATCCACCTACCGGTCATTT
>Ga0181584_10004644_pt1 | contig 10388 bp, 8 predicted proteins | sample 071ome_30_FD_132462 | JGI IMG/M metagenome (GOLD analysis project Ga0181584, IMG submission 132462) | Coastal salt marsh microbial communities from the Groves Creek Marsh, Skidaway Island, Georgia - 071406AT metaG (megahit assembly) | ecosystem: Environmental > Aquatic > Marine > Intertidal zone... | reverse complement strand
TCACCTCGTAGGCGGCGACGAGGTCTCGAATCAGCGCGTCCACGACGTCCAACGAGTGCGCCGGCGTGAAGCACATGTGGAGCGCCGGCGGGCTCTGGAGGGCACTCATCTTCCAGTCCTTCTTCGCGAGCGCGTCGTTGACGACGTAGATGTCGCGAGTTCCCGGCTTGGACGCGAAGGCGACGAGCGACATGACGGGGTCCCCGACAAGCTCAACGTAGGGTGCGAGCTCGCCGTGCGTGATTGCCTCCTGTGCGCGTGAGACAGAGAGAGACATAGTCGGGCAGAGTGAGATGGATGACGCAGGAGCGTTGGTCGTCGACGTCAGCTCGTCACAATACCAACCTTGAACCGGGAGGCGCACTCCATCATGCGCGAGGCGTTCTCCGTGTAGCCCTCGACCCCGTGGTACACCATTGCGGCCCAGGCGGTGGCGATCAGCGCGCCGTTCCGCGAGCCAGCAAAGCCGGGGGAAATGTACAGACCGCCAGACCAATCGCAAATGCTCGTGTACTGGTGCCGCCGTATCTCTGGCGAGCGATACAGGACCACCGAGGTTCCCTTGTGGGAGCACCCTGGCGAGTGTGGCGCGAGCGAGAGAGAGTGAGAGTGAGAGAGAGAGAGACAGACAGAGTCGGGGCGTGCGAGCGAGCGCCTGTCGTTCGTGAATACCACCCACCAAACTTGTGGACGTCCAGGCTCATGCTGGTGACGCCAGGCAGCCTGAAGTCAAACGCCAGGTCGGCTCGACCCATCGTGCCGCCAATGTCGGGGCGCACGAACTTCAGAAACGGGAGCACAAAGCCGCCCAAGCAGCAGTCGACGTGCAGGAGCACGCCCCGCTCCTTGCACAGGGCGGCGATTCCCTCCACGTCGTCCATGACGCCGTGCGGGTACCCGACGGCGCTTGCGACCACGAGGACCGTGTTGCGCGAGAGGCACCGCCGGACGGCGGCCGCGGTAAGCCGGTGGCCGCCGTCCAAGGGAGCCTTGACGATGTCGATATTGAAGTACTCCGACGCCTTGACGAAGGCGGCGTGCGCCGACGGCGCGATGACCATTTCGGGCCTCGTGATCCGACGGCGGCGCCTCTCGTGGTCCCGCGACGCCTTAACGGCCGTCAAGATCGACTCTGTCCCGCCGGACGTCATCGACCCGCAGATTTCAGGCGCCGTTGTCGACGTCGCACTGCCGCCCACGAGACTCGCAGTCATTTGAATCACCTCGGCCTCCATCTGCCGAGTGGTCGGAAAGATGTTCGAGTGCATGGGATTCGACAGACCTGGCGAGTGAGCGAGCGAGTGAGCGAGTTGGGGTGCGAGCGCACGGCGGTCGAGGTCATCGACGAACTAAACATGCTGTACACCCTCTCCAGCACCTTCAAGAGCTCGGCGTCACCCACGTAGACGGCGCCCGACGCTTTGCTCGTCCGATCGGCCCGCGTCCGCGTCTCCCCGAGCGCCTCCCGCTTGGCATCGATCATGCGCAGGAGCTCGCGCTGCCGCTTCGTCGACCGCGTCGGCAGCGACAGGATCGGCTCCACCCCCGTCTCGGCTCGAGACGCCCGCATGTCTTCCCGCAATTTCGTGATCACCTTGGCCTGCTCTCGCGCGACAATGCCCCTGACCACGGGGAGGTCTGCGACGATCGTGGCGACAACGCGAACGGCCGTCTGTCTCTTCCCGTAGCCCGACGACTGTCTCGCGACGAGCCGCCTGAGTGACGCGACGGCGCGGACCGCCCATTGACACGCCAGAAAGACGGCCAGCGTCCCGACGACGAGCTGGACGGGTGAGTATCTCGACTCTAGGAATCGGTTCAATCGGTTTACTGACTGGACGTCGAAGACGCGCGCCAGAAGCCCCACCGGCCGCCGTCTCCATGACGACAAAGGCATGGGTATGGGTAAGAACAGCGAGTCTAGCCGAGTCATCTTGTGAAGCTGCTTCGATCTCTCTCTCTTAAGTGCCCCAAACCGAGACGAGTCACTCACTTCACGAGTTCAACCAGATCAATCTCGCAACTGACAACGACACGCAAGACAATAACAGGTCACGTTCTCACGCGGTCTGTCTCCCCCCCTCTCGCTCGGTGTCGCATCGCATTGCATTCCCTTCTCCTTCTCCTTCACTCAACCCACCACTTCAGCGATGCCCCGCGCACACCGCCCGGGCCACCGGGCAAAGCCCCAGGAGCAGTCGGACATGTGGAGCGAGCGAGCCTTGCAGAACGCCTTCCTCCGTGGACGAGAGGGCGCGGAGGAGGAGGCGGGCTCGTCGTCGTCCTCCTCTTCCGGTTCCGAGTCCCCGCACCACACGGGGCGCCAAGAGGTGTCGCTTCCCCTCGCGATGTGGGACCTGGGCCAGTGCGACAAGAAGAGATGTACTGGAACGCGGCTGGTTAGGCAGGGCGTGATCCAAGAGCTACGGCTCGGCCAGCACTTTCCGGGCGTGATCATGTCGCCCATGGGCCGGAGCAGCGTGAGCGTCGAGGACGCCGAGTTGATCAGGACTAAAGGACTGGCCGTCGTCGACTGTTCGTGGAATAAGCTCGACGACGTGCCGTTCGGGAGGATCAAAGGGCGGGCGCCGAGGCTGTTGCCATGGATGCTCGCCGCGAATCCTGTCAACTACGGCAAGCCGTGCAAGCTCAGCTGTGCGGAGGCCCTCGCGGCGGCGCTGTATATATGCGGACAGAAGGACGATGCTCAGGCCATCATGAGCCGGTACGTGTTCCGTTGGCGAGCGGGAAAGAAGCGGCCTCGCCGACCATGACCATCATTCTCACTCCGACGATGTCGACGTCGACGTCAACGACCGTGTGCTCCGTTCAGGTTCAAATGGGGTCATAGCTTTTTCTCGCTGAACCAAGAGCTGCTCGAGATGTATGCGGGGTGTGCAGACGCGAAGGCAGTGATAGATGCGCAGAATGCGTACCTGTCGGCGCTGGGAGAGCGGGATAGGGAGAGGGACCGGCGGGAGGGGGTGAGCGAGGAGGAGGGGGAGGGGGGCGATGGCTACCTGGATGGGCTGGATCTTCCACCGTCGACGGACGGTTCGGAGGACGAGGACGAGGCTGTGGACGAGGACGGGGAGGGTATGGAAGCCGGAATGTCGAAGTTAGCGGTTTCTTGACTGTGATTCGATCGCACCGGTCATCCGATGGCCGGTAGGGTCGGTCGTCGCTTGCTCTATTTCGGGGGGTCCAATCAGCGACGATCGGGACCGCGACCGCGCCCGATACGCGTATCCCCGCATCTGGCGTGTGTCACGTATGACTGACGTGTCCGTCTCACCCGGGGTGTAAAAGTTAACAGCGAGAATTAACATACGAGATCTGGACCACATTTCATTATAGTACGTTCTGTGTTCTCGCATTCGGGACGGCGTGGGAGCAAGCGCGGGCGTCTCGGAAGGAACTTGATTGATTGACCTGGGTGTCATTCGCAGCCCGTGCTATCTCCACCGCTTCCCATTCCGCATTTTCCCTTCAATGATGGTTATATATGGTCCCTGACGCGAGCGGACCCTGCTTTCCGCCTCCGTTACCTTCAATTCACCACATCTGTTCGTCCGGACCCTCCTATCCTCACCCCCGCTCACCACCCACCCGCCCCACGCAGATCAGTCCCACACGACCACGGCCACGACCACGACCACGGCCCATTTCATTCCGAGAGAAAGAATCCAGGCCCAGGCCCATGCCAACGTCGACGCCGGCAGCACACAGCACACACGCCTCCCGATGAATAATATCGTCGACGCTGTGCACAGAAAGCAGGCAGCCGCATATTATGGCGACCAGCAGGTCGACAAGTACGGATATTCTCACCTTCCGAACGCGGCGGACGCGGATGGCTCGGACCTTCTCGTCCTGATGCATCCGCAGGCGCACGCGGACGACGGCCACCTCGCCCGTGTCGTCCCGCAGGAGCTCCCGCCGCCGCCGAAGCTCGTCGTGCCATCGAAGACGGCGAGCTATAGCTACAGTCATAGTGCGCACGAACGTTACTATTCACATGCGCCGTCGTCGTCGGCGATGGCCAACCTCAACGCTGCCATCTCTGCCGTCCTCGGCGGGACGCCGACGGCCCACGTGGACGTCGAGCGGGTCAAGGAGGAGCGTTTTGCGGCAAACGGTGTGAAGAAGTTTCGTGGCGTGACGCGTCACAAGCGGACGTTGCGCTTCGAGGCGCACATCTGGGAGTCGAAGAAGCAAATATACCTTGGCGGCTTTGAGAGCGAGCTGCTCGCCGCCAGGTCCCACGACGTCATGGCCCTCAAGTGCAAGGGCCTGGACTGGGGCGCGTTGAACTTCGACAAGGCGGACTACGAGCAGGTCATCGAGGTCCTGGACAAGGTCGAGAAGGAGGACATCATCTTCACGCTCCGGGACTTTTCCAAGCTGTTTGGCGACGCGGAGGGCGGACACGGGTCTCGATCCGGCACCAGCGCCCAGTCGCACGTCACCAAGGGGGGACATGCTTCGAACCTGAAGCCTGCGCTCAAGATCCGCAAGCAGACCGATCATCACGGCGGGGCTCACCACCACGGGAAAGGCAACGGAAACCCGCTGCCCCGCACGCCGAGCACGCCGTACCAAGGGTCCCCGTTCAACTCGACCGGCTCTGGAGCCGCCCCCATCACGCCAAAAGACAAGACGCTCGATGGCATCAACGTCGATCGCATCAACGGGGCCGACCCCGCCAAGATGAGCAACAAGCTGGGCTCGATCGACGGCAACGCGGCGCTCTTCGATCCCGCATTCCAGCCGGTCGACGATGGTCTGTGCAGCCACGGCAATGTGTTTCTGCCGGATACTTCCAACGCCCAGGAGTCCAGTGACCCGTTCTCGATGATCTTCGACATTCTCGATGATTCACCGGCGGAGGACTCGGGAGGCGGCAGCGGTGTCGGTGGCGGCGAGCGCCTGGTGTCGGACGACATTTTGGACAACGCCTGGCAGTGGAGCCACTGCTAGGGGGGATGACACGGACTCGGGGAAGCTGTTCCGCAATGCATATGTACACCACGCACGCCACCACGCCCGCCAACGAGCCTTTCCGTCGAACGAACTGCAGCGAACAACACACGTATCGCACATTTTATATATACTATTTCTTCATTGGTAATATGGTAATAACTTCACGACAGTCAATCACTCTCATTGGCCTGCGGGTCGAGTGTCGGCCGGGGCGGGGTCGTCGGGTGGTCGAGATCGGGTTCGTCCGTGGGCCGAGGCAACCGGAGACTGGGCTCGCCCTGTCACGTCGGCGTCAGTCGCCGTCGGCCAGAACGACGCCGGGGACCGGGGACCGGGATGATTTCATGAGGGACTCAACTCCCAGCCTCCCTCTTTTTTTCTTTCCTCCTCTTCGTCCGTTCGTTCCACACATGCCGGTCGACACTCGAACGAGAACCAGACGACGACGGTGAGATGATTCGCTTTTTCGTCCTCCAAAACAAGGCCGGAAAGACCCGCCTGTGGAAGAGCTGGTGCGTGTGACGATCCCCGCTCTCTCTCTCTCTCGACCACGCCCCCAGTCTCACAGTCTCACACGCCGCGCGCCCGGCCCGTGACCTCGCCAGGCATCCATTCACCGATGCCGAGAAGGCCGACATCGAGCAGGACGTCCACAGGGTGTGTATGCAGCGCGACTCGACCTACACGTCGTTCGTCGAGTACAACAACTTCAAGCTGGTGTCGAGACGGTACGCCGGGCTCTTCTTCGTGTTTGGGATCGACCTGACGGACAACGAGCTCCTGGTGCTGGAAAGCATCCACCTGTTTGTCGAGATCCTGGACCATTATTTCGAAAACGTCTGCGAGCTCGACCTGGTGTTTGGGTTCCACAAGGCCTACTGCATCCTGGACGAGTTCATCGTCGGCGGCGAGGTCCAAGAGACCAGCAAGAAGGTCATCCTGTCCCGCCTGAAAGAGCTCGACACCCTCGAGACGTAGGACGACCGTGACGGCGCGGTGGCAAACGACGATGGTGAAGGAGCGGCGAACGACGCTGCATGCTAAACGAATGATGATATTGAAGATATTGACCTGTGACGCAGCACTACGACACGTCGAACGGCCGCAGGTCGCCGCCGTAGACCAGACCCTCGAGGCCGAGCCGAACCGACGGATAGCATAGCCGGACATCGAGCTCCTCCTTGATCTTCCGGTTGGACACGCGCTTTTCGCTTTCCGCGGTCGCCGCCTCCAGCTTTCCTAAAATCGCCGACGCGTCAATCGCATCATCAATGCCGAGCCCTCGACAGTAATCCTCGAAGAGTCCCGACTCCCGAAGCACGTACTCCTCCACCGCCCGACGCCCGACGTCGTCGTCGTCCACCACGTTGAAGACGGCGCCGTCTGAGACGGAGACGGAGACGGACAAAGACGTAGATTTCGATTCCTTCACGCGCATCCTGCGCTCAATCACCCGGCACAGGTCCAAGACGTGGACGCGTGCCGTCGTCGCCTTTTCTCGCCGTCTGCCAGCCGATCCCGCCCCCGATCCCGCCCCTTGTCCCGCCTCTCGCCACCGCCGTACCAAACTATCCAGCACGTTCCGATACGGCCCGTAGATCCCCCCGCATCGGAACACGTCGGCCCCGTGCGCCCTCCACGCCCGCTCCTCCTCGATCCGAAGCGACCGCTGGCGCTCGCGTCCAGTCCCCGCAGGGAACAGCGCGCTTTCCTCGTCGACGAGCGCCCCGCGATGGTCCCCGTATACGCTGGTTGTGCTCACGTAGCCCAGCCACGCAGCGTCACCCGCCAGACTGTCTAGGAACTTCTCTCGCTTACCGCCAGCGTCCCCCTCGGCCGACGGCGGCACCGTGCAGACCACGTGCGTGTAGTTCAGCGCACGATCCGTCACGCGCTCGACGATGTCGTCGTACGCGACGGTCTCCACGCGCCGGTGCAGCGGGTACCTCAACGGGGTCCGCGGGCCGGACCGGACGGTCCCGGTCACCGTCCAGTCCGGATGCCGATCCGCAATACGGTTGGCCAGGCCCGTGCCCGTGTATCCCAGTCCGAGTATCAGCACCCGGTTGGCGGTCGTGGTCGTGGTCGTGGGTGGCATTCCTTCTCGGCGTTTCGGACCGCTGAATCGTTTCCTGGACCGGTTTCCTGGCCTCGATCCTCACAGTGTCGTGTCATAGGCGGGGGAACATGTATCCATCCACGAATGCCCCGGGAAAGCGTGACTTTAGTTTGTGCCTCGGGAGAAACCCGAGCGCGCCAAGTTGATGTTGTGTTTGTTTGTTTGATTGATGATGAATGCTTGAATCGTAAGTGGTTGTCTCTGCTGAGCGTGCTGAGCGCCCAATCGTAGGCTAGCCCGATTGGGCGTGTCTCGAGAAGGAGCGATCATCTGCGCCCAAGTGCGCTTCCACCCACTTTAATCCCGGCTTTTAGCGCCTACTCGACTCTATAAGCTAGCAACCATGGTGAAGTTCACGATCGATGAGATCAGGTACGTGCGAGCGGACGACGCCAAATGCGGCTCGATGAGGCCAGCGCCGCGCATCCGACACTTCCATCGACGGTTGGACACATGCGCGCTGTATAAGCCTACATATGCGTTGCTATGAGTGATACAAGTGTCGGTAACGCCCAATATCTCTCGAGCACCGGGAAATCGCGCATCGCATCGTCCATCTTTTTTCTCACGGCGCGCGCGCTCGTCTCCTCATCTCCTCCCACAGGTCCCTGATGGACAAGAAGGACAACATCAGGAACATGTCCGTCATTGCCCACGTCGATCACGGAAAGTCCACCCTGACCGACTCTCTGGTCGCCGCGGCCGGTATCATTGCCGTCGAGTCCGCCGGAGACCAGCGTCTGACCGACACCCGTGCCGACGAGCAGGAGCGTGGAATTACCATCAAGTCCACGGGAATCTCTCTGTACTACGTTATGGAGGAGGAGAAGCTTGAAGGATTCACCAAGAATCGCGAGGGGTCGCATTTCTTGGTCAACCTCATCGACTCGCCGGGTCACGTCGACTTCTCGTCCGAGGTGACTGCCGCGCTCCGTATCACCGACGGAGCCCTGGTGGTTGTCGATTGCATTGAGGGAGTCTGCGTGCAGACCGAGACGGTGCTCCGCCAGGCTCTCGGAGAGCGTATCAAGCCGGTCTTGACGATCAACAAGATCGACCGCTGCTTCCTCGAGCTGATGCTCGACCCGGAGGATGCCTTCACGTCCTTCAGGCGTGTGATTGAGAACGCCAACGTCGTCATGGCCACCTACGCCGACGAGGCTCTTGGTGACACCCAGGTGTACCCGGAGCAGGGAACCGTCTGCTTCTCCGCCGGACTCCACGGATGGGGATTCACCCTGACTGTGTTCGCCGACCTCTACGCCAAGAAGTTCGGAACTGACCGCAAGAAGATGATGGAGAAGCTCTGGGGAGACAACTTCTTTGACCCGACCACCAAGAAGTGGACCAAGAAGCACACCGGAGCGGCCTCCTGCAAGCGCGGATTCTGCCAGTTCATCTACGAGCCGATCAGGACGGTCATCGATGCCGCCATGAACGACGAGAGGGAGAAGCTTTTCGCGCTCCTCGACAAGCTCGAGGTCACCGGAAAGCTCAAGCCGGAGGACAAGGAGCTCATCGGAAAGCCGCTCATGAAGCGTGTGATGCAGTGCTTCCTCCCGGCCCACGAGGCCCTCCTGGAGATGATGATCTGGCATCTGCCGTCCCCGGGTATGGCCCAGAAGTACCGTGTGGACTGCCTGTACGAGGGACCGCTGGACGATGTCTACGCCACCGCGATCAGGAACTGCGATGCGGACGGTCCGTTGATGATGTACATCTCCAAGATGATTCCGGCCTCCGACAAGGGTCGCTTCTACGCCTTCGGACGTGTCTTCGCCGGAACGATCCGTACCGGAAAGAAGGTCCGTATCATGGGGCCGAACTACGTTCCGGGATCCAAGAAGGACCTCTTCATCAAGACCGTCCAGCGTACCGTGCTGTGCATGGGAAGGAGGCAGGACGCCGTCGAGGACGTGCCGTGCGGAAACACCGTCGCCCTCGTCGGACTGGATCAGTTCATCACCAAGAATGCCACCCTCGCCGAAGAGAAGTCCGACGATGCTTTCACCATCAAGGCCATGAAGTTCTCCGTGTCCCCGGTCGTCCGCGTCGCCGTCGAGCCCAAGCAGGCCTCGGACCTGCCCAAGCTCGTTGAGGGACTCAAGAGGCTGGCCAAGTCCGACCCCATGGTCCAGTGTCAGATCGAGGAGACCGGAGAGCACATTATTGCCGGTGCCGGAGAGCTCCACTTGGAGATTTGCCTGAAGGATCTCCAGGAGGACTTCATGGGAGGAGCCCAGATCAGGGTGTCCCCGCCGGTCGTCTCCTTCCGCGAGACTGTCAACGCCACGTCCGACCACGTCGTCATGTCCAAGTCGCCGAACAAGCATAACCGTATCTACCTGCAGGCCAGGCCCGCCGAGGAGGGTCTCGCCCAGGCCATCGACGACGGAAAGATCGGGCCCCGCGACGATCCGAAGATCCGCGGAAAGATCATGTCCGAGGAGTTCGGATGGGACAAGGACATGGCCAAGAAGATCTGGTGCTTCGGACCGGACACCACCGGACCCAACCTGATGAGCGATATCACCAAGGGAGTGCAGTACCTGAACGAGATCAAGGACTCGTGCGTCGCCGCCTTCCAGTGGGCCACCAAGGAGGGAGTCCTCGCCGAGGAGAACATGCGCGGAGCCATCTACGAGATCTGCGATGTTGTTCTGCACGCCGATGCCATCCACCGTGGTGGAGGTCAGATCATCCCGACCTGCCGCAGGGCCATGTACGCCGCCCAGCTCACCGCCGAGCCCAAGCTCATGGAGCCGGTCTACCTCGTCGAGATTCAGTGCCCGGAGACTGCCATCGGAGGTGTCTACAACGTGCTGAACCAGAAGCGTGGAGAGGTGTTCGAGTCCATCCAGCGCCCGGGAACCCCGATCTTCAACCTCAAGGCCTACCTGCCGGTTATTGAGTCCTTCGGGTTCGACTCCCAGCTCCGTGCGGCGACCGCCGGACAGGCCTTCCCGCAGTGCGTGTTCGACCACTGGGAGCTCATGCTTGCCAACCCGTTGGAGCCTGAGAGCCAGTCGAACACCATCGTCCTGGACATCAGGAAGCGCAAGGGACTCAAGGAGCAGCCCAGCCCGCTCAACGAGTACGAGGACAAGCTCTAAGCTCTAAGCTCCGAGGCGAGTCGTTGCCATGTTCTCGGATTTTGATCACACATCCGAATCATATTCTTCATCGTAGTCTGTAAGTAGTAGTCGTAGCTACTCTCTCTCCCTCTCCCTCTGGGAGAGCCGTCGGCTGAGAGCCTCACCGGCGCTTCTCCTTGTCCCTCTTGTCC
>Ga0181584_10004643_pt1 | contig 10390 bp, 10 predicted proteins | sample 071ome_30_FD_132462 | JGI IMG/M metagenome (GOLD analysis project Ga0181584, IMG submission 132462) | Coastal salt marsh microbial communities from the Groves Creek Marsh, Skidaway Island, Georgia - 071406AT metaG (megahit assembly) | ecosystem: Environmental > Aquatic > Marine > Intertidal... | reverse complement strand
GGTGTGGGGGGGGGGGGGGGGGGGGGGGGGGGGGGGGGGGGGGGGGGGGGGGGGGGGGGGGGGGGGGGGGGGGGGGTGCGGCGGCTCCTGAAGTCCACCCAGCCGCACGCATCGGCCCATGTCTCCTACTTCTTGCTCCTCGTCGCCCGGGGCGAAGTCGCCCGGCTCCTGGAGGGAGTCTTCGCGGGGGTCTTCGCCTTGGAGGGGGTCTTCGAGCCCGTCTTGGATGGAGTCTTCGAGCGCTCCTTCGCAGGAGTCTTGGACCGGCTCTTGGAGGGAGTCTTGGCGCGGCTCTTTGACGGCGTCTGCGCACAGGGAGAGCACCAGTGTCACAACAACAGCTCGGATATGTCGCGGAGGTCCCCGCGGACCGCGCCAGCCACGGCGTTCGGGCAGGGAGAAGGGCTAGCAGAGCGGTCGGGTAGATAAGAGAACCGGGCGTGAGTTGCGGTGACGGGCACGCAACGGGGCGCACGGTGAGAACCACACCTTCGCCGACCTGTCCTTCGCCTGGCCGGTAGGGCTGCTGAGGTCGTCCGGGGACCACCGCTCCGCCTTCTTAGTGGACCTGCGAGACGCGGGCACGAAACGCAACGTATCGTCAGGTAATCACGCCCCGCTCGATGGGCCACGAGCCCCGTCCGCGATGGCCCCGGAATGGCCGCCCTGCCTGGGACCACCTAACAACCGGGCTTCGCGCACCGCAGGGGGCAGGGGAATGCCAGACATACTACTTGAGGGCCGCCACGACGAAAACCCCTCGATAATTGCAAGTGTTTTCTCGAGATGACACGGAAAACATCGTCGGTGTGAAAAATGGGGGCAACTAGCACTTGAATGCGAAACTCACCGGGTGCTCTTGCGGGCCCCGCTAGCACCGGCGCCAGAGGCGCGACCCTTCCCGGAACGACTCTTAGACCCGAGACTGGTGCCGTTGCCCAGCACGAGGACGTAGATACCCACAGCAACCTGCAGGGGAGGGTTCCGAATGGTGACGGGGTGACGCCCCGGCGTGCACTGGGACGCCCGATTTGGGGGTATCCGCATTGCTCCGTGGAAACAATACATGCGCACATCCGCTGGCGAGGTGGTTTCGACAAACGCTGCAGGGACATTTGGCTCCTCGACGGTAGCGAGACGAAGTGCTGCCCGGGACTGCGAACGCGCGCCCTCGCGGGTGAGCGCCGGAGGCCAGTGGGGACGAACCAGCGTGGCGACGAACGCCGCAGCAAGGGCCGTGAAGTTCCCCTGAGACATTCCCAGGGCGGTAGCCAGCTTCTGCAGCACCGGGGGAGATGCGGTCTTGTACGGCATCTTTGCAGTTGTTCACGATACGGTACGGGTGGCGCTAGGGGGTGAGGTGTCCACCTGGTTTCGTCTGTCTCCGACCGAGCGGGCTAGGCTGATTCATACCGTCCGCGATGTCGACGGGGCCCCCGACCCCACGCGGGACAGCACACAACACTGGCACTCCGGGGTTTGCCCGGGCTCGAGGCCCTCCTGCTGGCGCATCCCGAGCCACTGGGAAGAACTCCCGTCTAGGCCCCGGTCCCTCCTCCCGACTCTCTCGAGACGTCGACTTCTCCGCTCTCCGGCCTCTTCCTCTTCCGGAGCGGCGTCGAGGTTAGCACAATCAGGTCGTCCTCGTCGCCGTCGCCGGTTGCCTGGGGCTGGACCTGGACCCGCCCCTCTGGCCGAGAGGCCCTCAACTGCACCAGCGCCGAAAACTCATGTGCAAGCCCATGCATGTTCGCGGCCTGAACCTTCCGGAACTGTTCCATGCACGCCTTGACGAAGATATCTAGCACCTCCCTGGCGAGCCCTGGGGGGGGCTCCAAGGCGTGGAGCCGAAGGTGGAGCTGCTGCTCAAGTGAGCTTTGGTGCACTTGCACTGCCTGCAGTGTCTTGTTCAGCGTGAGCGTCAGCTCGTGGACGGTCGTGAGCGTGGCGTCAGCGACAGCCTTTGCCTGAGCGGCGGACTTGATGACGATCTCGCGGGAAACACGCACGGCCTCGTCACACAATCGCTGGGCCATACCCCGCAGCTGCTCCACCCCGTCACCCGGATTAGCTGCCGCGCTCTGCGGCGGCGCCACTGAGGCAATTACCCCCCCGCCCACCCGGCTCGCCGGCATCGACGTCTCGGGTGCCTGGCCCTGTCCTTGACGGTCAGGAGCAACCATCATGGATTCCGGAACCCCATGGGACGCCCCTGCCGCGAGCGACAACGACCCTGCCGCTTGCTGAGCACGCGCCGGCACTTCGGAAACAACGGGGCGCCGCGCCGGCCCCTGTGTGGCGTTGCCAGGCTCGACACTCGAAGGGACGCTTTCTGCAGCGGCCAACTGGTGCTGGCCAACCTCGTCCAGTTTCCAGAGCTCCTGCGCCCGAGCCACATCCTGCTGGTTCCATTCAGGGGGAACAACCTGGGGCAGGGTGTCTGTGTTGAGCCTGGCTTGGTGCATCAATGCGAGGATGGTCCCACAGAGAGACGCTTCTACCCCCTTCACGCCTTTGTCAGCCAAGTGAGCTCTGCGGCACAGAAAACGTTTTGCGACAACATCAGGGGCGCCTCGTGGCAGTCGAGGAGGAGATGGAGGATAGGGTGGAGCTAAGGAGGGCCGCCAAGCAGTTGACGCCTGTGTGCTCACGTCACGAGGTAGAGCCGGGCCTGCACAGCCCTTGCATCCCGCTCATACCGCTGTATCATGAGCCCAGTGATCCTGAACTCCCCTTCCAACTGCAAGATCTCCGCGCGCATCCCCTCCATCTTCGCCGTGAGTGCCCTCCTACTTGCGTTGAACGTCTTGATGGCGCGCTCGCACTCACGACATGCAGCCACGCGGGCCGCTTTGGCACCCTGAACAGGTGTCGTTGCGCTACCAAGTGCCACCTGCAACCTGGTTTCTGCAGCCGCGAGGGCTTCCTGCAGGTGCCGCGCGAGGTCCGCAGCCGCACCATCTGACAACTCGATCTGCGTCTTAAGCGCCTGATGCTCCTTGACGGCCCCCGTGAGGACCTGCTGCTCGTTGGCGAGCTCCCTCAGCATCGCGACAAGCACTCTGCAGAGATGCAGACCGGCAGCCACGCCCCCGCTGGCGTCCAGCTTGGCGATGGACTGCTTCACTTTCTCCATGTCGGAGGCGTCCACGATCTCGGCCATGAACGTTGCCACGGCATCGCCAGCGAGAGTCATCGCCGCTGAAATCTCCTCGATGCTGCCGCTTTGGCTGTTGCTCCCCTCCCCTGGACCTGGGCCTCTGCTGGGATCAGACGAAGGCAGGGGCATCCGCGGGTCCGGCCGGTGCACGAGCCACTGCGTCTGGTGAAGACTTTGGAGAGCCAAAGAGAGCTTCGCCTGATCCTGTGCGCCAGTGGCACGCAGTCGAGGGACATCCTCCGCCACTCTGTCCTTCTCCTTGTCAGCACCCAACAACTGAGCCTCCCGTGCCCTCGTCTCCAGCACCGTTAGCACGTCCTCATGTGTGGCCGAAACGGCCGCCCTCAGCCCCTCGACGAGTACACGAGTACGCTCGGCCACAATCTCAGGTTCTAATGCCCCGATGTGGGCCTCTGTCTCGAGCGTCTCCACAAGCTGCTGTGCCCGAAGCGCCATGCCGATGCACATGCGCTCGGTGGAGGCCGAGAGGGCACCGAGGGACAAGGCCACCTCCCCTGCCGCGTCGAGATGCCCTGCACTCAGGATATCTGACCACCGCCCCCACCCGTGCCTCGTGATCCCCCTCATCAGCGCCAGATCGTGCTCCGACGTCCACCCAGGGATCACCTCGTCGCCCCACCGTGACGACCCTGCAGGTGGGTCCAGCCTCACCGACACGTGGCCCGCCAGTTCACACTCTGCGACCTTCTTCCGGACGAGCTGAAGGGCGGAAACTCGCTGGAGCAACACTTCCGCGGGAACCCCGGCGACGAATCGCCCGTCCTGCGACGTCGACGACGCAGTCACTGCCTCGAACACGTGGGCAAGCTGCTTTGCCACGCCCACTCTGCTGCAACCCGAGAGTACCATCCCCTCAGTCCATTCTGGAAGACCGCCCGCCGCTGCGCATGGGGCCCGCAGCGCCTCCGAGGCCGGCTCGACCCCCGCGGGCGATGGGCGCGCAGCCATGTACCGAGGGCACTCCCCAACGCCCCAACGCATGAGGGACAGCATGAACTGCCGCTCCTCCACTCGCGACAACTCATGAGTGTCCCGCGCCGGGTGTGCCCAAGTCGCCCCCCCTGATACATTTACGCATGCCGCTTCGGTGGCCAAAGCATCTCCCGCGCGGGCTGAGCCGGACACAGCGGCGCTTGCCCCAATTGCATGGGCAGCGCCATTCCGAGGACCAGCCCGGGAAGACTCATCCCGTGGCAACCCTCGCTCCGCCGAGTCCCCGGGGGCACCGCCCCCCTCGATCTCGGGAGTCGAGGGAGGGTAGCCGGGAGCATTTGAAGTCGCGCGGTTTGCGCCGGGCCCGGGATCCCGGCCCGCGTCGACGTTCGGCGGGCAGGACTCGCGCGCGGCAGGCTCCGAGCACCGGGCAGATTGTGGAAGCACGCCACAAAAGACATCACGAACTGACGCCCCCGCCTCCGCGCGGATGGACTCGCAACGCCCTGAGGCGCGGGGACTTGCGCTGCCGTTGGTCATGCACCCCTCAGGCCCAGAAAACGCCTGCCCCTCCTCGCCCCGCATCGTATGGGGGGTCCCAGCCGGAAAGTCGCCCGCTGATGGGTTTGAGCGCTCGCGAGCAGTCTCAAGGTATGTCGAAGCTCCTCTGGCAGTCCCATCGCGGGTACCCGTCAGCCCAGACAGTCAGCCGGGCTACCAACCTGACAAGGCTCATCGGCATCCATCGCGATCGCGAGCCCAAGGTCCAAACCGGCCCCCCTGGCACCGACCGATGCGCCGCACGCCTAGGAATAGCGCGGTATGGGCGCCGTTGCCAGAGCGCCACGGGCCGGTCGTTTCAATCAACGCTCCCCTCTACCTGCACCCCGTGCGCGTTGCGGGCCTGCATCACCTCCACCCACTTCTTCCCCGTCCGCTCCTCGATCAGTGGCTCGCAGGCGCGCCCCAGGAGGGGGATGTGCCTCCCAACCTTGGTTTTGAGTCCCGGCGCGTCGGTGACCTCGACCATCCGGTCTTCCATCAGCTCTTGCATCTCCTTAAGCAGCATCGCCTGTGCTGCAAGGGTCTGCCTCTTCGCGGACAACTTGCTCATAGCCGCACCCAGGGCGTGCCGCGGGCGGTACCATGTGAGCCCGTCGTAGCCCGAGGCGCTCAGAAGCAGGGGTGTCTCAGGGGCGATCATGTACTGCGGCTTCCTGGGCACCTTGTCCACGTCCAGCAGGCTCTTCACGACGCCAGGGTCCTCTGTTCCTTCCCCTACCATCCGCAGGACAGCCGCCAAACACCGCACCTGGTGGTACAAGAAGGCTGTGCCCTTCACCCGGAACAGCACCGTGTCCACGCCCGGGTGCCTGCGAGAACGCTTAACGGCGGAGATCGGAGCGGTGAGGATGCATGTGCGTCAAAGCGTCGACGAGGTGAGGCCCAGTAGCTTCAGCAGCGCCGGAAAGTGGAGTGGGGACTCACCCAGGAACTCGGCGGACGTCGACCTCAAGGACCCTCCGCACAAAGTGGCTTGCATTCGGGTCGGCCTTGCAAAAGTTCCTGAAGTCGTGCTCCCCAACGAGGTCTCTCGCGGCCTCCTGCATCCTCTCCAGGTTGAGAGGCGCTACCCCAGGCGAGCACAGGTGATACTTGTACTCGCGGTTCTGGCAGCTAAAGCGAGCGTTGAAGTCCTCGCCCACGGGAGACCAACCGAGGACCTGGATGTCGTCGGGGAGGACCCGGTTCATCGTCCCGCAGTAGTCAAGCTCCGCGCCAGGCGCGGGCAGCTCGGCCCCCACCCGCGCCCCGGACCTCACCCGCACCGTCATGACCTGGCTCAGCGCAGACACCCCCTTGTCCGTGCGGCCACACCGGCTATACTCCAGGTCCTCAGGCTTCGCGTCGTCCGGAACGAGCTTAACCTTCCGCAGCGCCTTGAAGACGTGGTGCTCGATCGTGTCGTCCGCGCCCTCTTGCCGAGCCAGCCCTCGGAAGTCCCACCCGACATACGACACCTCGAGTGCCACAAGGCGGCTCAGGTACTGCGAGAAGTCGAGGCCCCGGGGCAGCTTCCTCCCCGACACGTCCCGTCTATGACCCCCTGGTCCAGTCGTACCCTCGAGTGCCGACGCCACGGCAGCTTGCGTCCTAAAGTCCCTGGCCCGCTCCCCTCTCTCAGGTCCCTGGTCGCCGTCCCCCACGCAGGTGCTCCGTGCGGTGGCGCCACCCGTACAGCTCCCTGGGTCATCGTCTGTCCTTAGGCGCTTTGATACATCGTGTTCCGCCTCCCTGCGAAAACATTTGTGCGGTGCCGGTCAAAGGCGTGCCGCACTCGCGCGACCGCCGGTGGCCCCCTGGGCAGGGCCAAGCTCAGCCGTCGGGGCGCCGCACAAGCGGAAAGGGGGGCACGAAGAAACGCTCGATTGGGCAAGCGGACCTGTATGAGCCATGATGTTGCTCGAGATGTGATGCGGCAGCTCTGAGCGCAGAGGCGAGCCTGTGCTTCTCCATAGACACTTTCCCAGTGGCACCCAGAGATGGGACGAACCCCCTCAGCAGGCGCCACAACTGCGCCTGCACCTCCTCCGTCAACGCCATTGCCCCCATGCGTGCACCGAAGCACGATCCACGCCCCTCTTCGCCCCCAGCCGACTCGTCTTGAAGAGTTTGGTTCCGGTGCGAAATCCAGTGAGGGGGCTGTGCTGACCTGTGTCCCTGGCTTTGTTGCTCGACGGGGTTTCGACTCGGGGCTTGCCGCGGAGGAGGTGCACGCAAACTCTAGAGGGGGGCTCTCCCTGTTTTGTGGAAGCACGGGCGCGCCGTTCAGACTGGCCACCAGTCGGCCGGACGCACGCCCAGCAAGAGCGAGTGCGTCACTACGAGTTGTGTCGCCGCCGGTCGGACTGCCCCCGCTCCCCCTCCACCACCAACTGGGACCACCAGTTGGCCCTGGGAGGCTCAATCGGGTCGTCAGGGGGACCTGGGTTGCCAGAGTATCGCCGCGAGTTTTGCTCGCGCTGGCCTCCCGGACTAGGAGGGTTCTGTTGCCGCTCTCTACAGCCTAGCCGCGATGGACCCGTCGGGCGACAATGTGTGGACGCTCCGGACGGACGGTGCCCGCGTCCAGATCCGGGCTAGGTCGGGTAAGGACGGCCTCGACACCGTCCTGGAGGTGGACCTCCGCAAGTCCAAGGCGAGCAGCTCCCCTGCCCCCCACCGCGATCGTCTGCTGCCCCGCACCCCAACGACCCTTCTACGCACAATTCGTGGGCGTTGCCCCGGTGATTGCATCTCGCGGTGATCTTCTATGACGTCGGAGCCCCTCAAACTCGAAGATCGCAGGGTGCGGTGACCCAGTCACCCGACAAGCGGTTCACCATCGGGTCCTCCAGTTCAGAGCTTCACTTCTGCGGCGTCCTCGGCGTCCTCCCGCTGGCGACGGGGTGCGCTCTGGCCGTAGTCACGCAGGTGAGTTTTATGAGCGGGTCTTCGCGCACTGGCACCGCGGCTCTCGTGCGATGGGGGGCTCATGGACGGGATTCGTTTGGAGAGCACCGGTTAGAAGGAGAATCTAGCCGTGGGGGTCTTGACGCCAGACTGCCGCACTCCCTGCAGGCGACCCTCGCGGCGGTGGTGGACAAGCACCGCATCCTCCGCATCACAGAGACCCGCGTCTTCGCCCTTCCTGGCCGCGATCCCATCAAGTCCGCGTTCGTGGCGGCGATGCGCACAGACCGCATCATGAGGTGAGGGCCCGCACAGGGGCCTGGAAGGGACGCCCTCGACACGGGAGGCGCGGCCTCGCGACTCTGCCCCCCGCCGTTGCGCCGCAGGGACACGTTCTTCTCGCCTACGTACGACCTGGCGACGTCCCTCCAGGAGCAAGACAAGCGGGCCAAGGGCATCTCCCGCGACACGTCCTGCTTCTCGGCCGGGGCACGGGCGGACCCCCTGGACGTCGTCCAGCGCACCTCTGGCAAGTTCACCTGGAACAACCACCTCCTCAAGCCCTTCCTCGCCGCCGGCCTGTCGCGCTTCTGTGTCGCCACGGTGCAGGGCTTCGCTGGACAGGTCTCCGAGGACGTCGCCGTGGGCCCCAAGGCGACCCCTGTTGTCGTCACCCTCCTGGGGCGGCGGGATGTGGATCGGGCCGGCACCCGGCACTGGCGCCGTGGGGCTGACATGGACGGCAACGCCGCCAACTTCGTCGAGTCAGAGATGATCGTCGAGCTCCCCGGCCTGGGCATCGTGCAGTCGTTCGTCCAGGTCCGCGGGTCCATCCCCCTGGCGTGGTCCGAGGTCCCCAACCTGCGCTACAAGCCCAGGCGGGAGCAGGCGCCCCTCGTGGCGAGCCAAAAGGCCTTCGCTGCCCACATGGGCGCGCTGGTTGACTCGTATCAGAGCGTCGTCGCCATTAACCTCGCAGGCCTGGGCCCAAAGAAGAGTGAGGGGAAGCTCTCGAAGACCTTTGCGGAGCTCGCCGATTGGTTTGCCAAAAAGTCAGGGCCCCGCCCGGGCTTTGAGCTGGTCGAGTTCGACTTCCACAAGCAGTGCGGCGCGACCAAGTACCACAACCTCGAGAAGCTGTTTGAGAGGATTCGCCCCGAGTTCGAGAGCATCGGGGCATTCCGCCGCAGCACTCCCGCCATGACGGGGGCACCGGATGGGTCGCGGGAGAAGGTCCAGTACCAGTCTGGCGTGTTCCGCACCAACTGCATCGACTCCCTCGATCGGACCAACGTCGTCCAGACCATGCTCGCCGTGCATACCCTCGAGTCCCTCCTCCAGAACCTCCAGATGCTGCGGCAGCCGGTCAGCGGCGGCCCCGCCCCTTCACAGACGGGCGCCGTCCTGGAGGAGGTGTTCCCCGCGCTGCTGTGGGACCTCAAGCGGATCTGGGCCGACCACGGCGACGCGGTGTCCAAACTCTACGCCGGGACCGGGGCCCTCAAGAGCGGCTTCGTGCGCACAGGGAAGCGCTCCCTGAGCGGCTTCGTGGACGACGGCATCAAGTCGGTCACGAGGTACGTCCTCAACAACTTCGCAGACGGGGTGAAGCAGGATGCCATCGACCTCGTCCTCGGGCACTGCGACTCCACTGCCGCCGCGCCGGCCGGGCTCGGGAGGGTGTCCCTGGCGCCTGCCGCGGCTTTGCTCGCCCTCGCCCTCCTCGCCGCGGGGGCCAAGAACGGCGCGCCCCTGCTGTGGGGCCCGGCGGTTGCCATGGACTACCGCCACGGCCTCCGGGTTGCCTCACAGCCAGCCTTCCTCCGCTGGGCTGCTGCCCCGCTTCTCGCCGGGGCAGCCATTCTCGCTACGCTCAGGACCCTCGGGACCCTCGCTGTGACCCGCCCCGCCCTGTGCATGGGGCGCGTCCAGGTGTGGAAGTCCCCTACCGGGAAGACGTGACCTGCCGGAGGCATGGCCAGGTCAATGTCACGGTGCTGGATGAGGCGCACCCCCGTTCAATTCCCGAGAATGACACCACTAGATCTTCTTCGCCCCCAACTTCATCGCCCTCCCCTTCCTCCGCTCTCCCGAGCCCCCTGGCCCCCCCTGGCCGGGCGACGGGCTCGCCAGAGACCCGGCCGCGGGGGGTGGCGAAAGCGATACTCAGTGGAACGTTTCTTCCCCGCCGATGCCCCCCGGCGAGCCACCCCAGTCCGAGTCATCCCCATCGCCCCAGCCCTCATCATCGCCCCAACCACTCTTCTCCGCACCAGCACCTCCTCCAACACCCCGCCCCGCCCCACCAAGCCCGGCGAGGGGATCAGGGGAGCCCCACCCACTACCCGCCGCGTCGTCCCCGCCCCCGTCCCAGCCGTGGTCTGCCTCGGGTGCCATCCCCCACGCGTACTGCCCGCCCGAGAGCCCCTCCGACGCCCCTGGCACCGACGTGGCGGCGGTGCTCTTGCTTGCGCTCCCCCCGCCCCCACCAGTCAGCTTCGAAGCCCCAAGGCGCAACGGCTTCCCCCGCCTCCCCTGCCCTGGCCTCTCGGTCTCCTCGCCGTGCCCCTGAGCGCCTTCCTCGACGTCGAGATGGGCCAGCTCCTGGTACGCGCCCCCCCTGCCGGTGCCGTCTTCGCCGCCCCTACCCGCCCCCTGAGTCCCGTCGAACCACCGCATGAAGCGCTTGTAAACAACGTAGCCCCCAACAACCATGACCAAGAGGGCCACCAGGTACATGCGCTGGCCGGACCCAGACCCCACGTTCATGCCCGGGTCATACGGGTTCACATCGTCGCCGCGCGGGGAGGGACGAGGAGAGAG
>Ga0181584_10004638_pt1 | contig 10393 bp, 3 predicted proteins | sample 071ome_30_FD_132462 | JGI IMG/M metagenome (GOLD analysis project Ga0181584, IMG submission 132462) | Coastal salt marsh microbial communities from the Groves Creek Marsh, Skidaway Island, Georgia - 071406AT metaG (megahit assembly) | ecosystem: Environmental > Aquatic > Marine > Intertidal zone... | reverse complement strand
ATCGGATGGTTGATCGGATGGTTGATCGGATGGTTGATCGGATGGTTGATCGGATGGTTGATCGGATGGTTGATCGGATGGTTGATCGGATGGTTGATCGGATGGTTGATCGATGTCGGTCGATCGACGCACGCATCGATGGGCCCACGAGTCGATCGATCGATGTATCGATCGAAGCGGATGGCCATCGGAACCGATCGGGGCCGATCACGAAGGAACCGTCGATCGGCGTCGATCGATGCATCGATCGGTGTGGTTCCAGGGTCGGTCGATCGGTGAGGGGACGATGGATGGGTCGCGTCGATCGATCGATCGAGTCGATGCGTGGGTGAACGGGAACGACCTGGAGGTGCGGTCGGTCGCGAGGATCGCGACGGCACACGCGCGCGCTCGGGGGGATGGATCCCGGCACGCTCGCGCTCGTGGCGTTTCTCGCGATGGGTGGGGTGAAGCTATCGGTCGGTGGATACTTCCTCGCCAGGGCGTACGGGAAGTGCGGGGGCGACGCGAACGGGGGGTCGTCGTGTCTGGGATTCGGTCGAAAGGGTGGTGGCGACGACGCGGCGGAGGAGGAGAGCGAGCGATTGACCGAGGGCGGGGCGGAGGAGAGCGGGTCGGGGAAACCGAAGAAGGCGTAGGAAGGAGGGTACGCGATCGATCGATCGATCGGCGCGCGGAGGAGTGGAGTCGCGCACCGCCTTTGACCGGTACGAAAGATTTAAACTAGTGTTCACTTTTGTGTTTGTAATTCAGCGGCTATTAAATTGTATTTGCGTCATCACTGGATGCCTACGGCTAGGATGTCCGACACGAGACGCTTGCGAAAGTATTCCATGTGTTTCTGGTCGAACGCGAGCTCGGCGCCGGCGGAGAGGTACTCGGCGTATTTCAACATGAAGACGCCGCAGTCGCAGCCATTCATCTGGAGAGGAATATCTTTTGGGTAGTCTTCGCTCCACTCATCCGGATCCCAGTCCTCACCGAGCTTGTTTTTCGCCTCATCCACGATCCAACGCTTGAGATTTTTCACCGCCACGCTCGATTCACCGAGGAGAGAGTCGTAATAACTGATCGTTTTCTCTCTGACGTCGATCACGGCGAGCACCCAGTGCACCTCTTGGTGAACCGGGACATAAATCTTCTCGCACCGGAGGACATCGTATTTGAGCTTTTTCGGGAGCGTCCATCGACGAACGTTTGAGTAATCGTAACGTCCAGTCTGTTTGTAGAGCTTGTTGATGAAAAACGTGCTGAAGAAGTGCGCTTTCGGTTGCGTCTCCCCCTCCGGCATGTTTTGCAACTCGCGACGGGCGAGCAAGCCGATGGCGAAATTTGCCACCTCGTCGTTTAACCAAGTGCCGCGTCTGAGCGTCGCGATGTCTTTCCCGGTGGCCTCTAACGCACCTTGACCGACAAAGGTGGCGCTCGCCAAGATTTCGCTCGATGGCGCGTGAAGCGCGTCGTCCACCGCCTCAAGTTGTGCCCGCGTGAGTGGTTTTAAAAACTTTTTCGCCGCCTTTTCGCGCTCTCTTCGCGCCTTGTGCTCGCGCGCCTCAACGCTCAGACGCTCCAGCTGATCCTCTAATCCGCTCGCCGTAGACGATGAGAGCGCATGACTCAACTTTTCGCGCCTAATTCTCAACGTTTCCTGCATCGAACGCAGCGTCGCCGCGTGTTTCGCGGCAAGGGAATCCTCCGGCTTTGCCCTGGCATTTGCGCGCTCGTCCCGCTTCGCCTCCAGAGCTAATCTCTGAGCACGTCCGGCGAGCGTACCGCTCTCGTACGACGCGATCAAAGCCTTATACGTCGATAAGCCATCTGCATCGTCCCACTTCTTCATGCTCACGTACTTTTTCAACGCCTCGCCAAAAATATTCACTCGATCGAAACGCTTAAACGTCGCAGCTCCGCCAAACGCTCGATCCTTCTCCATCGATCGATCCCTCATCGCCGCGCTCTGCGTCGCCCCCATCGTCGTCTCACCGTACCCTCTATAAACAATCGCTCTATTATCTAATCCACTCGTCTCCCTCGCCCGTCCGAACGCGCTCGGCGTCAGTCTCCACACCGGTTCGCGCGCCTCTCGCCGCGCCTCTCGCCCGAATGACGTCGTCGCCCCCGCTCCACCCAACGCACGATCTCGTCCGCTCGCGCCGACGAACTCGTCGAACAAACCCAATCGTCTCGGCGGCGACGCGTACGGATGCGCTCGCGCGTACGCCACGCGCTCGATCCACGGGCTCGTCCGCGTCGTCTCTCGTCGCCCCAACGCGCCTCCCGGCGTCAACACGGGCGTCACGTGATCGACGTCGCCGAGCGCGCTCGCGCGCGCTCGACCGTGCTCACGCTCGAGAATTTCGAGCGCCGTCTGCGCTCGCGTCGGTGTCGCGCGCTCAGCGCCCTGTGTCGCCGCCCGGTAGTCGTCGAAGGCGTCGGCTCGCGCGTTCAGAATCTTCGCGTGGGACGAGAGGATCTCGTCGCGCACGCCGTCTCGAGCGTTCGTCGGTGCGTTTTCGTCGCGCGACGGACGAAACGATGACATTCGCGCGCGTCGACGGACTTCGGGTGGTCGCGCGCGAAGGTCCGAGCGCGACGCGACGCGACGTGAGGAGCGAACATTTTTATTCAAAAAGCGCCGAGGCGACCTTGACAGCGGCGGCTCGGACCGGATGATTGTTTGTATGTGTTCGTGTGCTTATAAAGACTGCTGTAAATATCGCGTCGACGCGGGTGATATCGGTCGCTGGAATCACAGGTCGAGTCGGTCGCGAATGACTTCGGCGATGGAGTCTTCTCCGGGGCCAATGTCCTTGCACGCGTCAAGGACTTCAATGATGACGTCTTGGCGGCGCTTCCACTTTGCGCTGCCCTTGTTGACGCCGGTGGTGCTAAAAGATCGCAACACATCGACAGCGACGGATGGTGAGAGACCCGTCAAGAGGACAGCGGCGAGTTTCACATCGGGTTCGGGCTTTTCTTCGGGCTTCTCGACGCCCGGACGCGCGCCGAAACCGAGGCTGGCGCGACGAAGAATGCTGACTTGTTCTTCGATCTCTAAACCAGCATAAATAATCTTGGCAGCCTTCACGTTGCGATCGGCAACGAAGCGAAGTATTTCAACACCGTTGTACACGACGCTTCTCAGATAGTAGGGGAGAACGAATTCAGCCACGCCGACCATGCGACCCGGTTCGGACATGTTGACCAAGCCAATCGCAGCTTCACTATCACCAAGGTTCTCGATCATGACGTCGATAAGCGCGGAGGCACGAGTGAGGTTGAGACCCATGAGAGCTTCTGCACCTCTCGTATCCTTCGTACGCCACAACTGAGCCAGGGCCGCGGCTGCCGCCTCCAAGTTTTCAGTCTCTTGAAGGACAAACGTTGCGGCCATCGGATCCTCGTCTTCAGAGAGTTCGAGCACAACTTCTTCGATCTCTTGCTTCGAGCTGCTACGCTCAAGACGCTTTCGTAAGCTACTCGCACGATCAGTAGACTCGGACTCTTGCGCAGAAGCTTCAGCCTTGGCTTGCTCAGCCGCGCGCTTGGTGGCAGCTTCGGCGTCAGCCTTCGCCTTAGCTTCGGCGTCAGCCTTCGCCTTCGCCTCGGCGTCAGCCTTCGCCTTAGCTTCTGCGTCAGCCTTCGCCTTGGCTTCAGCGTCAGCCTTCGCCTTAGCTTCAGCGTCAGCCTTCGCCTTGGCTTCAGCTGCAGCCTTCGCCTTGGCCTCTGCTTCCTTGCGCTTGGCTTCTTCTTCAGCCCTCTTCTTAGCCTCTGCCTCCTTGCGCTTGGCCTCTTCCTCTGCCTTCTTCTTAGCCTCTAATTCTTTACGCTTGGCGTCTTCCGCAGCCTTCTTAGCCGCGGCCGCTTCCTTCTCCGCCTTCTCTTGGGCCTGGCGTCGTTCCTTGGCTTCCTTCTCAGCGAGTCGCTTGGCTTCGGCCGCTTCCTTTTCTGCGAGTCTCTTCTTCTCCGCTTGTTCCTTCTCAAGACGTTGCTTTTCCTCTTCAGCTCGCTTTGCGGCTGCCTTTGCAGCTTCTTCTTCAGCCTTTCGCGCCCGAGCAGCCTCTTCCTCAGCCTTCTTTGCCTTGTCGGCAGCCTCCTTGTCGGCTTTTTCCCTGGCTTTTCGGGCTTCTTCGGCCTTTCGCTTCATCTCTTCGGCTTCTTTCACGGCGTTCTGTGAAGCAGCCTTTGCAGCCTTCTTGCGGCTCTCTTCTTCTTCTTGCGCGAGCTTCTTACGTCGCTCAGCCGCGGCTACGCGTTCGGCTTCAGCTTGTTCAGTGGCGATTCGCAACTGTTCCGCGCGCTCCGCCGCGGCCACCGCCTCGAGGCGACGAGATTCCTCAAAGCTCACAGATGACTGCTCTTCAAGAAGCATGTCATCAGTGACTGTCTCATTGAAAAATCTTCGTGAGGCCTCGCCCGCTCGCAAGCTCATCTCCTCGTCGCGTCGACTCAAGGTCTCGGCGTTCCAAGCGAGGCGTCGCGCGTCGATTTCGGCGATGATCGCTGCTAACTCAGCTTCGAGCTGCTTGATACGCATCTCAGCAACTTTTCTACGGGCGTCTTCTTCCTCGCGAAGGGCACGCTCCGCACGCACTGCGGCATCAGCTTCCGCACAGACTGCAGCGTGGCGTTGGTCCTCGTTGTGGGTTCGAGTCTGTTCCTCAGTCACAGTGCGCTCAATTGACATTTGAGACGACGCGCGACGCGCCTTGAATTCTTCGTAATTCTGCGCAGCAGCCTTTTCAAGCGCTTGAAGCTCTGGGATAAGCACGTTCAATTGCGATTCCATCTGCGAGATCGACGCAGAGAGGTTCTGGATCATGTTATCAATGGCAAGAGGAGAAGACGCTGCAAGGCGACGAGCATCCTCCTTGCGCTGTCGCTCTTCCATCATCGTTCTGAATTCGGCACGTCGAGCCTCTTCCTTCTCAAACAGCTCCTTGATCTTACGCGCGAACTCATCGATCTCCTGTTGTTTTTGATCGCACATCGCATCGAAATCAGCCCGTCTTTGCTTCTCTGCCGCTTCCTTCTGCGCGATGGTATCGGCAGCTTTCTTGCGACGCATCTCTTCTTGCGTGCGTAAGAACTCTTCCTGCGCTTCAAGCTCAGCTCTAAATTGATCGAGGATGTCCGGGAGTTCGTCTCGGAATCGATCCCGACGAGCATCTTCCTTGGCGATGAGATCTTCGTCAATAGCTTTCTGGTCCTCAATTTTCTTGTCAACCGCCTTGCGTCGAGCATCTTCCTCAGCGCGGCGCACAGCTTCATCGCGAACCATTTTCTTGAGTTCTTCTCTCATTTGCAGAAGCTTGGCATCCTCACTCAAACGCAGCGCCGCGTCTTCAGTGCGAAGTCGTTCATCTTCGGCGATTGCGGCATCACGCTCCTTTCGGAAGTCTCGCACACGTTGAGCTTCAGCTTCGAGTTCAGCCTTGGCAGCCGCGTCGGCTTCGCGTCGACGGCGTTCCAATTCTCGGATGAAATCGTCAATTTCTTGTCGTTTACGATCGACTTCGGTCGCGTGCTCAACACGTCGTCGCTCTTCTTGAGCGCGAAGGTCGTCTTCCGCTCTTTGTTTGGCCTCGATCTCAGACTTGAAGGCTTCGCGACGAGCAAGCTCAGATGCCCACGCGGATTCTTCGTCAGAGCGCATCTTGCCAATGCGCTCCTCTTCCGCAAGACGACGAGCGTTTTCCTCGGCGATCTTCTGGCGCTCTGCTTCAGCAGCAAGACGCATCGCCTCTTCAGCAGCAGCAGCCCTGGTATCTTCCTTCTCACGACGAGCTTGTTCTTCCGCCTCACGGCGAGCCGCTTCGCGCTCCCAGTCTGCACGACGCTGATCTTCACGAGCGCGGGTACGCGCCTCTTCTTCGAGACGTCTCCGAAGTTCATCTTGAGCACGAATTTGACGATCTCGTTCTTGCTGAATAGCACGCTCCAATGCTTCTTGCCTCATTCGACCCTCCGCCTCTTGAGCGCGACGCTTGTTCTCCGCTTCCATGCGCAAACGCTGCTCGGCTTGATCCATCTCGCGAAGAGCTTTATCCGCAGCCTCACGTCGACGGTTCTCGGCTTCGATTCTTTCAGCTTCCTTTCGAGCGGCCAAGGCGGCGGCAGCGTCAGCCTCACGACGTCGTAGCTCTTCTGCCTCACGCTTTTTACGTTCAGCCTCGGCGGCGTCGAGAAGATCTTGCTTTGCCTTGACTCGTCGAGCTTCCTCAGCTTCACGTTGCAGCTGCTCCTTGGTCTTGAATTCCTCCTTACCAACCATGTAATCGATTCTTCGCGAATCTTCCATGGTGCGTCTCAAGCCCTCTTGAGAGTTGAAGATGACGTTGGCCTTCTCTTGCTCCTTTTGTCGACGTTGCTCTTCCTCCTGCTTGGCTTTTTCCTCGCGCGCAAGCTCTTCCTCACGGCGCTCATTCTCGCGTCGACGATCGTCTTCTTCGGCGCGAAGACGTTCTTCCGCCTCCCGTGCCGCGCGGGTGGCGTCGTCGTATGCGCGTCGACGGTCATCCTCGGCTTGCCTCTTCTTGCGCTCAGCGTCTTCAGCCGCCGCTGCTTGTGCCTCAGCGCGGGCGCGACGTTGATCCTCATCCGCGATTTTGCGCTTTTCCGCTTCTTCAAGTAGCTTGATCTCTTCAAGCTTCGCCTTGTGCTTCGATTCAGCCGCAGCGAGGCGTCTCTGCTCTTCGGCGTTGATGCGCGCAAGCTCTTGAATGTACTTCTGACGACGGTTCTCCTCAGTATCCTTGAGTCTGATTCCAAGTTGCTTGAACTCTTCAAGCGCGCGGCGCTTCTCAGCGACATCATCGTCTTCAGCCTTGCGTCTGTCGGCCTCAGCCTTGGCTGCGGCTCGCATGGAGGCTTGGGCGTTCGCCGCACGAATTTCTTCCGCCTTCAAGGCAGCTTCCATGTCTTGCTTTCTACGAGCAGCATCGTTGTCAGCAGTAATACGTCGATCCTTGATCTCGGTTTCAAACGCGATGATGGCGTTTTTGAGGTTATTTATATCAGCTTCGGCGTCACGACGTCGTTTATCTTCGTCATCGCGACGTCTAGCTTCGTCTTCCTCCATCTCCAGAAGTCTGCGCGCAGCGTCTTCACGTCGTCGCTCCTCTTGAGCTTGACGATCAGCTTCTTCACGCTCAAGACGAGCACGCTCATCATCGACCGCTCGTCTGATGTCATCAGCAGCTTGTTCACGTCGAGCATCTTCAGCTTCTTCAAGACGACGTTCCTCGTCGAGTTCGCGTGCGTGTTCGTCATCCCACGCGCGTCGACGAGCCTCCTCTGCGGCGCGATCAGCGGCGAGACGATCACGCATCGCCTGGAGCTTGGCTTCCGCTTCAGCACGGCGACGGTTCTCTTCTGCTTGCAAACGAGCCTCGCGATCCAACAGCGCACGAGTTTCCGCATCGAAACGCGCTCTGATGTCAGCTTCTTGGCCCTTCGCTCGTTCAAAGTTCATCTTCGCCAGCTTGACATCTTCGTCACCTTGAGAACGTCGCTGGCGGATGTTATTGCGCAGATCATCGATTTCCCGTCTACGACGATCGATTTCATCTCTAAGACGACCGACGGGAATACCAGCGCCGCCCTCTTGAGCCATGAGATCATCGAGCTCACCCTTCTGAGTTTCAACAATCACCTTGGTCGTGATGACTTCTTCGGAATAAATAGCTTCGCATTCGTTGTACAACTTGTCGATTCTTTCCTTCTCGAGTCGTCGTCGTTTATTCTCCTTGCGCCGCAACTCATTCTCTTCTTCAACAGCCTTTCGAAGAGCGTCCTCGGCGTCCTTACGACGTTTGTCTTCCTCCTTACGAAGTTTACGCTCGCGAGCATCAATCTCTTCGTGGAAGTCGGCATCAAGTTCTTCGCGTTTGCTCGCAAGGCGAGTGCTCACTTTTTCTCTCGTGGTGATCTTCGTCGTCTTCGTACGGCCGTCGAGACTGTACACAACGGAAGTGGTGACGGTGCCGGCGGCTTCACCGATGCCCGAAGCAACTTCACCAATCTTCACCGGCTTCAACTCGAGCAAGTGAATAAAAAGGTACACGATGAACGCAATCACCGCGCCGATGATACTCGCATACTCCATGTTTACCACATAAGTGTAGAAAGCGCCGGTACCAGAAAATGCACCAGCTTCAATCAAGTAGGACACGCCTGAAATGAGCGAAAGCAGGTTGGGCGCGGCTGCCACCGTGATCGCAATCATTGCGCGAGGATTCACCCCCTTGAAAAACCAATAAGGTCCCTTCGTGTCGCGAGTTTGCATGGCTTTACGCGACAACTTACCAGCACGCATGAGCCAGAAGTCACACAGAATGACACCGAGCACTGGAGACACCAACAGCGAACCCACACCGATAATCCACGACGCGGCGGCGACGACTTGTTGCCACATGAGCTGCGCCGGCGCAAAGAGGCCGACGGCGACGGTGATTATGAGAGCAGCTTGCTTGGAAGAAATCGTTCCACCGAGGTAATTTTTCGTTTTCGCCCATGGGAGCGAGAACTCTTGCATGTACTCCTGCGGACCAACGACGTTGGCTGCGCTGTTCGTCACAAGCGACGCAATCGCGATCGAGGCAAACAGAATCGGCTTCGGCGCTTGCGCCATGGCCGCCGCAACGATGGCGAATAAGCCAGACAACACAGGGAGCCAGAAAAATTGCCCGATGGGGGCAGTCCTCGAACCCTTGATGTGCGCGGTGTAATCAGGATACACGCTCGCGAGCGTCACCCACACGCCAACCATGAGCCACGCGTGCTTCCAGAATTCGGCCGGAACGGCGCTAGGCAAGCCGCCCGATATCAAAGAACCGACCGCTGTCTGAGGAATACCTTGACGCACCGTCCAGGCGATGAATCCGGCGACCAACATCAAGACGGTCTGACCCGAAGCGAGAAGTCTCGACGACGGCACGGTGCGCAACGAAATCGCGAGCTGCACGACCCAGAACATCACATACGATATCGCTCGCACGAAAACGTCACTCTCGATGCCGGCCGCGATTGACGTCATCTTAAATAAGCCGAAGACTGCCTCACCACCGACCAAGGTCTGCACGGCGTAGAGCAGAAAGCCCAACGTCGCGCGGCACGCGTCCGTGAACTCTGCCCCCCAAATTCCGAAACTCGAACGCGCCAGAATAGGCATGTTCAACTCGTACTTGGCTGCCGGATAACCGATCGCGGCGACGAACGGCATCGCCATCAATGTCCCGAGAAACGTCGCCGCGCCCAACTCGTACCACAACAACGGCGCGAGTGTGTGTAAATTCCAACGCACGAAACCGTACGGCACGGAGTACATCACCGCGCACGTCGCGAGAGCCGCCCAGAGCGACAACTCCTTCCCCTTCTCGATCGCGTTCTCATCAGTCGTCGGCGGAATGATCAAATCTTCGTCTCCTCGCTCCACGACGAATCCTTCATCGTCGAGGTCATCGTCCCCCGTTTGATCCGCGTACCCCAATCCGACGCGAGTGGCGCGCGTCCTCGCCGCCGTCCTCTTCCCCCCACCCGTGCGCGCTCCCTCGCGCGCACCACCACCACCGACGACGCCCGCGATCTCTCTCTCACACGCGTCTCTCCCACGCACGCGCGCCACCACTCTCATCGTCCCTCTCGCGCTCGCGAAGACACCATTCGTCCTCCCTCGTCCGCGCGCGATCGCGCTCGAGCCGTATCCGGTCCCCCATCGCGCGAGCGCTCGCGACGTCGACGCCGCGGACGTCTCCATCCTCGCGACGACGGACGCGGGCGCCGCGGGCGTCCAAACGCGACGTCCTCGCTCGTCGCGTCGTCGCGTTCTGGCTTCCACCGCGCGTCGCGCGAGGGAATTCAATCAATCCATTTCAATTCCCAATCCATTCGTTCACGTCGGTCGGCGTCGAGTCGACCCGAAAAGGGCGGTGGCGCGCGCGCGCGTACACTGGGGAATCGCGCGTGGAGTATGGAGGGACGGACGTACAGGGTTGTGACCGGTCGTGATCGGTCGCGGGGGGGGTCAACATCACGTGGTGCTCGTGCGCGTCTGTCTACTTCTGTCTACTACTAGTTGATGTGTTATTACGTACCAAAAGACCGATCGTACTACTGGTACCATCCATCCTTCCACGACGGACGGCGCGCGGGGCGGCGCGGAAAGTGGTCGGCCATCACAGCTCGACGCGATGCGCGCGACGTCGATGACGAGGACGACGACGAGGACGACGACGAGCGCGGTGCGAGGCGCGTGCGCGCGAACGAGAGGTGGGGTGACCGCGCATCGAGGGTCAGCGCACGTCGCGCGCGCGGGTAAGAAGATGGACGGCCCGTACGAGGCGCGGAACGAGTTCGTGATCCCGAGCGGGGACGGCGGCGTGGTGGGACGATT
>Ga0181584_10004635_pt1 | contig 10398 bp, 11 predicted proteins | sample 071ome_30_FD_132462 | JGI IMG/M metagenome (GOLD analysis project Ga0181584, IMG submission 132462) | Coastal salt marsh microbial communities from the Groves Creek Marsh, Skidaway Island, Georgia - 071406AT metaG (megahit assembly) | ecosystem: Environmental > Aquatic > Marine > Intertidal... | reverse complement strand
TTAAGGGTTAAGGCCGTGCACGCTCTTCTGATACAACAGAGAGCTCCCCTGCTGCCAAATCAAACCACCACCCATGAAGCGTCAAATCACCCGATAAAACACGCTCTGCAATCCATGGAAACGTCTTTAAGTTCTGAACCGATGCACGAATTGCTGCATGTTCTGCATGCTGCGGTGATTGATCGACATGAGGCTTGACAGCATCAGCTGCGATCGACACCCAGCGCTCAATGAATTCACGTTCAGACACTTCACCCTTCATATGGTTACACAACGCATGGATTCCGCCGCAATTGGAATGGCCCAAGATAATAATTTGCGAGACCTTCAAATCACGTACCGCAAATTCAATAGCGGAACTTGTTCCGTGCAAACGGTTATCTGGCTCATAGGGTGGAACTAAATTAGCCACATTGCGCACGACGAAGAGTTCACCAGGCTCGACCCCGAATAAAATTGCCGGGTCCACACGGCTGTCGGAGCACGAAATCAGTAATGTCGAAGGCTTTTGACCCTGGGTGGACAGTTGTTTAAATAGCGCAGTATCTTTTTCAAAATAGTTTTCGCGAAAATGTGCAAAACCTTCCAGTAACTGTTCAATTTTTGGCATTTATCTATCCTTAACTATGAGATCACAGTACCGCGTGAGCTCGTTGCGCGATATTCCTCTTGGGTATTACGCAAACACCGCAACTTTATGTAAGAAAAATTTACTTTTTTTAAAAAAAAATAATGATTTTTGTTTCGTTAAGATTGGTTATCATCTGGCCATGAAAACGAAAGCGAAACACCTCCAAGTGACGGTTGACCGGTTTGACGGCGAATCGCACTACCAAACAACACATAAAGTCCCAACACGCGACAATCAAACCGTACTGGATGTCGTTACTTGGATTCAGCAACACGATGATCCAACCCTCTCTTATCGGTTCGCTTGTCGAGTCGGGATGTGTGGATCGTGCGCAATGAATATTAACGGTGAACCGAAATGGTCATGTCGCACCCATGTCAGTAAAGTGGTCGATGGTGGATTGAAGCTCACAATCTCACCATTACGCAACATGCCGATATTACGGGATCTATCGGTGGATATGACCCAGTTTTTCGACAAATGGACGCAGGCCGTAGGCTACTTCGTTCCCACAAAAACAAAAGATGATCCTCTTCCAGCAATCCTGCCGGATAGCCGAGATCGTGCGAAAGCCAATCAATCAATCGAATGCATCAACTGTGGCATCTGCTACTCAGCGTGTGACGTTGTCGCCGCGAATAATGCGTATCTAGGTCCTGCAGCGCTCAATAGAGCCTGGACGCTAATGAACGATGAACGTGATGGTGGAACAAAAGAAAGGCTTGATGCAGTCAGCAGTGACGCAGGCTGTCATAACTGCCATTCCCAGCATGGGTGCTCTACCTACTGCCCTAATCTCCTAGCTCCTGCAACGTCAATCGCCGGATTGAAACGACAGACACTGCTCAATGTGCTCCCATGGGGATCGCGCGATGATTGATGCTCGGCTCTATTTGTTACAGCGGCTGACAGCAATCGCGATGTTACCGCTAATCGCAACTCACCTGATCTTAATGATCTTCGCGATTAATGGCGGACTTACAGCTGAAGAAATATTGGGGCGAACTCAAGGCTCGATTGGGTGGGCACTGTTTTATGGTTCATTTGTGCTCTTCGCGGCCGTTCATGGAGCAATCGGCTTCAGGACGATTTTATATGAATGGTTCATCCCAAATAGTCTCGTGTGTAGCATTGCGTCCATTGCGTTACTGATCACTCTGATTGGTTTAGGTTTACGTGCGGTTTATGCGGTGACCCTATGATGATGAAACACCGATCACACCCGTTATGGAAGGCATTTGTTGTCCATCGCATCTCTGGGCTAGCCTTGGCCTTGTTTCTGCCGATCCATTTCATTGTGCTGGGTCTCGTACTCGAAGGTGCTGAATCACTGAATTCGGCATTACGATTTTCCGAGTTGCCATTTGTCAAAGCAGCCGAGGTGTTGCTCGTTTTGCTGTTGGCGATTCATCTTCTCGGAGGAATTCGAATCCTCATATTGGAATTGACACAATTGACCTGGGATCAGCGTGCATTGAGTCGAAGTGCATTTGGTCTTTCTGTTGCAATTGCTGGAATTTTTCTTTGGAGCGCTGTCTGATGACATATCAAACCATTACCACTGATATTTTGATTCTTGGTGCCGGAGGCGCGGGATTGTTTGCAGCACTCCACGCAAAGCAACAAAACCCGAATCTCTCGGTCACGATCGCAGTGAAAGGGTTGCTAGGCAAATGCGGTTGCACGCGGATGGTACAGGGCGGCTATAACGTCGCGCTCGCACCTGGCGATTCAGTGGAGCGTCATTTCATGGACACCATCGAAGGCGGTAAATGGCTCCCGCATCAGGAAATGGCATGGACACTTTGCAAGACAGCTCCTGAGCGGATTCGTGAGCTCGAAAACGAATTGGGGTGCTTCTTCGATCGCAACCCTGATGGATCGATTCATCAAAAAGCGTTTGCCGGTCAAACATTCGACCGGACAGTTCATAAAGGTGACCTGACAGGGATCGAGATTATTGGCCGCCTGATGGAGCAAGTTCACGCGCGTGGCGTGCAAAAACTTGAAGAGCATCGTGCGATCGAATTAATCCGCTCGACATCCGACGGGAGAATTGCTGGTGTCCTCATGATCGATATGCGCTCTGGTGAGTTCATTGTGGTCCGAGCAAAAGCTGTTCTCATGGCGACTGGTGGTGGTCCAACCATGTATCGCTACCATACACCCTCCGGTGATAAGAGCATGGATGGGTTAGCGATGGCATTGCGTGCAGGCCTCACTCTCCGTGATATGGAAATGGTTCAGTTCCATCCCACAGGACTCCTTGGTGGTGAAGGAACTCGAATGACTGGCACCGTTCTGGAGGAAGGTCTTCGAGGCGCTGGCGGTCATTTATTGAATGGGCAGAAAGAGCGGTTCATGTTCAAATATGATGAACGAGGTGAACGCGCTACTCGAGATATCGTGTCCCGCGGGATTTATGAAGAGATGCGCAGTGGACACACCTCGCCACTGGGCGGTGTTTATATCTCCATGGGACACTTAGGTCCTGAGACTGTTGCTAAGAAATTCGCAGGCATGGTCAAACGTTGTGCAGATTGTGGTTTCGATCTTGCCGGAGGACTGGTTGAAGTTGTCCCAACCGCTCACTACCTGATGGGTGGTGTCATTGTATCCCCAGACACTCGGACAGAAGTTCCAGGTCTATTTGTGGCCGGTGAAGATGCTGGCGGAGCACACGGTTCCAATAGACTCGGTGGTAACGGTGTCGCGAATTCAACTGTTTTCGGAGGGATTGCAGGCGATGAAATGGCGAATGAGGTTGCCTCAATCGCGTCACACGCCGAGCTTGATACACACGGAATCGACCGCGCCATGGAAAAAGCCTTATACCCACTGAGTCTCAATGGCGGCTCAATTCATGAGATTCGCGAAGATCTTCTGAATACGATGTGGGAACACGTCGGAGTGATGCGGACCGCAGACGCGCTACAGAGAGGATTAACTAAAATCCGGGCACTGCGGTTAGAGCTCCAATCAACAGGTGTCGCACTGAAGGCACGATCTTTCAATATGGCGTGGCATGAATGGTTAAACCTGGAGAGTTTAATCGAAACATCTGAGGTCATTTGTTTGTCTGCTATTGCTCGCGACAATTCTCGCGGCGCACATTTCAGAGAAGACTTTCCCGAAGCGGGCGATTTTGAATCCTCGTTCTTCACCACCGCCACCTTGGCAAACTCACAATATGATGTCGGTCGCCGCCCAGTGGAATTCACCCGTGTCAGACCGGGTGAATCACTGTTGACCAGCGAAGAACTCGAAACTGAAGGAGCGGCGACATGATTGCACTCGATTTGATCGAATCCACAGCGAATGAGCTGATGCGCAAGGCAGCCGTTGAGATTCCTAGGGATTATTTATCTGCTTTAAAACAGGTAACAGCAGAGGAAGATGCTGGGCTCTCCTGTTTTGTTCTGGAGACGATGCTCGAAAATTACGAGGCAGCTGAGACTGACGGCAGGCCAATGTGTGGCGATACCGGATGCCCGCGCTGGTATGTAAAATTTGGTAATGAAAGTCGTGTTGAAGGCGGAGGCGTCGGGCTAGAAGCAGCCCTGCGTCGCGCGACCGCTCAGGCGACACATGATATCCCGTTAAGACCAAATCGCGTCCATCCCCTGTCCCGTGTTGATCATAACAACAATGTTGGTATCGGAGCACCGGAAATCGAATATGGATTCGAACCCGATGGTGAATGGATCGATATCACCACAGTGCACAAAGGCGGTCTATTCGGAACCGATTACCGTATGTTGTTCCCAAGTGATGGTATTGCTGGAATTCGGCGCTTCTTTCTAGACTCCTTAGCAGCGTTTGGAAAACGTGGACTTGCTTGTCAGCCCGCGATCATTGGTATTGGCCTCGGTGGTTCTAAAGATGCCTGTATGGTGCTAGGCAAACGTGCAGCCTGTTTGCGCACTGTGGGCGATCGCAACCCGGACCCTAAAATTGCAGAACTCGAGGATGAACTAAAAGAGTTAGGAAACAGCATTGGGATGGGACCTATGGGGTTCGTCGGTAAGTCAATGGTGGTCGACTGTAATATTGAAGTCGGCTACTGCCACACCGGCGGTATGCAGATGAGCATTCATGCGTTTTGTTTATCATCACGCCGTGCGACAGCGCGTTTATTTCCGGATGGTCGAGTCGAATATCGAACGGACCCACAATGGTTTACACCGTATCAGCGTAGAGAGACAGTCGAATGGCTAAGCAGTCCCCAAGAAAAATCCGCCTGAGTACCAATCCAACAGATGAGGAATTGCGCGCGCTGAAACTCGGTGATGTGGTCTATCTTCACGGTAGTGTTTACACCGCGCGAGAAGGAGTCTACATCCGAACAGTCGAGGAAAAACAGCCACTGCCCCTGGACTTACCAAAGGAAAGTGCCGCAAATTTCCACTGTTCCCCTGCCGCCTCAATCAATGAGGATGGTTCGATCAATATGGGGGCTGTTACTGCAACGGCCTCTTTCCGGTTCAGTAAGTGGCTCGACGAGTGGTTCAAGCTATCGGGCGCCAAACTGATCCTGGGCAAAGGGGGGATGACATCAAAAGATTACCGCCGAGATTTTGTTCCCAACGGTGCGATTTATCTAACGACTGTTGGATACGGTACAGGAGCGCTTCTGGGGCGAGGCGTTAAGCAGGTCCGAAATGTCTATTGGTCTGATGACCTGGGTCTTGCGCAGGCGATATGGCTAATCGACGTTGAGGATTTTGGACCATTCATCGTTGAGAGTGATAGTGAAGGTAATAGCTTATTTGAGCGCGAGAATGCACGTATTGCTGAAACGCTGACTCGCGCTTACGAAGGCACTAAACCTGCTGTTTTAAAGCGTTTTGGCGAAACAGATGATCGGACCGACGAGTTGATCTAGTCAGTCCTGACGACCAACAGTTTCCATCAAAGTGGCCGATAAAAGATCAATCAACGGCGCCTTGGACGTATTACGACGATTGATGAGACCAATATCACGACCGATCGGACCGTTCTCCAATTCAAAATGTTTGAGTGGCAGTACGTCAGGCGTGGGGACACAACTTCTCGGAACCATCGAAACACCCAAGTTATGAGACACCATCGTTGCGATAGTGTCTAAGCTCTCAAGCTCCATGGTTTCGCTCACTGGGATCTTTTGTTTCTGCAACCACTCATCGATCACACTGCCGACAAGCGCCCTGCGTGAGAATCGAATGAATGGACGATGACGAATGATCTCAAATGGATCAGTCAATTGCTCCTCAGCAGAGGCGATCAGCTCAATCGATTCGAGAGCAACACTGGTGTATTGAACGTTGTGTGGAAGACGGACTGGTTTAGTCACGATCGCCGCGTCCAAAGCGCCCCGCTCAACCTGTGATATCAATTCAATCGATAATCCGGGATAAACACGTACATGCAGACTGTCATGTCGCTGTTGTAATTTTTTTAACGCAAGAGGAACGAGGCCGCTCAGACTCGTGGGCACGGCACCGAACGATAATTCGCCACGGATTTCGAGGTTTAGTGAGTCCGGTACCATTGCATCGTAGCGTTCGACAACGTCACGGGCTTTCTGAAGAACTCGCTTACCAACCTCTGTCAATGTCGGAACCCGAGTTGAACGATCGAACAGCGAAACACCAAGCTCTTCTTCCAGATGCCGCATTTGCTGACTGACTGTCGCATGTGTCACAAAGGTGACATTCGCAGCAGCGGTAAAACTCCCCTGTTCTGCGACCTGGATGAATGTACGAAGGCGTCGTATCGACATCTCAACTCCCCACGATTAATGTAAGAAATACTTACATTATCTGTGAAAAAATGCACCATTTACCTTTCGGTCAATTGCGCTACTATGCAAGGGTTCATTCAATTAAGAGTGTGCATACCAATAATAAAAAGGAGATCACATGCGATTCCCAAAACTTAAATTGCTTGCCGCGTTAACCTTTGGCGCCTTCGTCCAAACAACCGTAGCGGCCGACTATCCATCCAAACCAGTCACTATGGTGATTCCTTATGGTTCTGGTGGTGCAACTGATATTTCAGCGCGCACGCTTGCAGACCCACTCGGAAAATTAGTTGATCAGCCATTGCTGATGGTCAACAGAACCGGTGCCGGTGGTGCAACAGGCTCAGTATCTGTTAAAAACGCAAAAGCCGACGGATATACACTCTTATTTGCTCGGGTAGGCTCTCATTCAGTCAACCCTGCAATGAAAGCAACGCTTCCCTACACGCTTGATGATTTTGAGTTCATTGGGGTTTATGAAATTAACCCAGTCGCCTGTGCTGTAAAGGCAGATTCGGATATTAATTCGATGGATGACCTCATTGCGAAGGTGAAGGCGAACCCAGGTCAAGTCAGTTACTCGTCATCTGGAGTTGGTTCATTGCTACACCTCGCTGGTGCGTACGTGCTGAGTGAGTTTGGTGTCGCGAATCCGACAAAAGATGTGGTGCACATCCCTCTGAAAGGTGGTGGTGCAGCAGCAACTGCAGTGCTCGGTGGTACAGCGACCTTCATTTGTACAAACTCTTCAGCGCTAGCGAGTTTTATTAAAAACAAACAACTGAAACCGCTCATGGTGACAACTGCAAAACCGGTTGCTGGATTTGACGCACCAACGTCTGTCGATCTCGGTAAACCAAATCTTCAGAAATTGGTTGGATGGACTGGTCTCGCAGGCCCTAAAGGCATGCCAAAAGAAGTTGGAGATACATGGCGTGGCATCTTGCAGAAGGCAACAGATGATGCTGGCTTCCGCTCAAAGATGGAGGCTCGTGGTTCAGTGATTGAAATGATGGATCCAGACACTGCCAAAGCATTTATTAATGATCAATACAGCACTTTCCGTGCGCTAGTTGATCAACTCGGTATGCGTATCAAAGGCTAATAACAGCGTGTTGCGACTCCCGCTTCAGGGAGTCGCAGTTCTGATGTAAGGACCATCCATGTCAAACCGCTCACTCGGCGTTTTCTGTTGCATTTTGGCTGCATTTCTCTGGTTTTACGCGATCCCAACTTGGGTTTCAGCACCATCCAACGTGTCTAAGGTCGTGTTATCACCGACTTTCTGGCCTCTGATCATTAGCGTTCTCATCGGGCTTTCAGGTGCATATCTGCTGATTGCCGAGGCAGTTCAGACCTCTGATGATGGCGTAATTCTGGAACAACCGGACAGTCGAGGGGCTGGGTTTGCCCGTCTTGGTTTAGCAAGCCTCGCGATGCTTGCATTCTTGGTCAGTGTCGAGACCGTCGGTTTGGTTATCGGATCGATGGTGTTGTTTCTTGTGATCGCAATCATTATTACGCAAGCAATTTCGTGGCGATTTATTCTGATTGCAATCTGTTTACCGATTGCATTGTATGGATTCTTTGCTCATGTGGCCTCAGTGGCAATACCTCAGGGTGAATGGATACAGCTACCATGATTGACAATATTTTGGCCGGCATTGCGGTAGTTGCAAACTTTGAGAGTATCTTGGCGCTCGCGGGCGGAGTCCTGATTGGAGTCATCGCAGGCGCCATTCCAGGGATGTCAGCAACAATGGCTGTCGCACTGACGTTACCCTTTACCTTTTCGTTAGGCCCGATTACTGGGATTTTGCTGTTACTTGGTGTTTACAAAGGTGGCATCTTCGGCGGCTGTATTCCGGCAATTTTAATCAAAACACCCGGGACACCGGCCTCAAGCGCGACCGTGTTGGATGGTCATCCGATGGCCGAGCAAGGGGAATCTGGACGCGCGTTAGGCATGGCTCTGTATGCATCATGCACCGCTGATCTGATTTCAAATCTCGCGCTAATTTTGTTTGCCGGTTGGCTCGCTTCGTTTGCGCTAAAGTTTGGTCCTCCTGAATTTTTCACGCTGATTCTGTTCTCCCTAACCATCATTGCAGGGGTTTCCGGCGCGAGCTTAATCAGAGGTGTATTTTCAGCCTCGCTTGGTTTGTTATTCGCAACAGTCGGCCTGGATTTAGTGTACGGCACCAATCGCTTCACCATGAACGATCCCAATCTCATGGGCGGTCTCAATTTCATTGCTGTTTTGATTGGTTTATTCGCGATACCAGAAATCCTGAACATGATCTGGAGCCCTGACAAAAATAGTGGCCAAGCACGTGCTCTCAGTTCGGCTTGGGTATCGTTCGCTGAATACAAACGGTGTTTCCGTTCAATCATCCGGGGATCATTCATTGGAGTCTTCCTCGGAAGTATCCCAGGTATCGGGGCAGCTCCAGCAGCCTTCCTGTCATACAGCGAAGCGAAACGGAATTCCCCGAACAAGGCGAATTTTGGTAAAGGCGAAATCGAAGGTGTTGCCGCATCAGAAGCAGGCAACAATGGTGTTGCAGGCGCAACACTGATTCCTCTATTAGCGCTTGGTGTGCCGGGAGATGTGATCACAGCAATCATTATTGGCGCATTTATGATCCATGGTCTGCAACCAGGCCCAATGATGTTCTTATCCAACGTCGATATCATTTATGCACTCTTCGTCGGACTCATTCTAAGTTCAGTGTTCTTATTTGGTATCGGAAGTTTTGCCATTCGGGGCTTCCGCTTCATTTCCAAAATCCCTAAGGCTGTACTGTTACCTTCGGTACTGATTCTTTGTATCTATGGATGCTACGCAATCAACAATACACTCTTTGATGTGGGCGTTATGTTTGTGATGGGTTGGTTAGGATTCTTGATGTGCCGAGCATCAATACCAGCTCCACCATTTTTGATCGCTTTTATCTTAGGTCCTCTGTTCGAGGATAATTTTAGGCAAGCGATGCTGATGTCCAACGGAGATATGACGATCTTGTTCCGAAGTCCAATCACGTGGTTTTTCTGGGCAGTCACATTGCTGACGATTTTCGCGATCTCACGGAAAGTTCGCGAACTCGAGAATAAGCCAGCACAGCTTGCTGAGGAGATCGAATGAACTGCGCTCATTGGCTCGCCCATTTCATCAAAGCGCAAGGCATCGACACTGTTTTTTCTGTTTCGGGTAATCAAATCATGCCTGTGTATGACGGCTGTCTCGATGCGGAGGTACGTATTATCCATGCCCGCCATGAAGGCGCCTGCGTGTTTATGGCTGATGGCTACTCGCAGATTGCGAGGCGACCTGGTATTGCACTCGTGACTGCTGGATCCGGCTTCATGAATGCGCTTGGAGCCGCTTTCTCCGCGAAGCATGCACGCTCACGCGTACTGCTGCTCAGTGGTGATTCGCCTGTCAAACTCGATGGTCAGGGCGCATTTCAAGAAATGCAGCAAATGCGTGTGTTTGAAGCAGAGTTTGATTTCACACGGCGACCTCGGACGTCCGCCGAGTTTGTGACAGCTATCGAGGCAGCCTACCAGTACCTCATGTCTGATGAATGTAATGGTCCGGCGCACGTTGCCCTACCTGCTGATGTACTTTTGGCGGAGTGTGAAACCGAACCTCTTCAACTCGATCAGGAAAAAACGATTGCTTCAAAAGCGCTGGAAATCGCTCGTAGCATCCAACATGCCGTTCAGGAAGCGTCAAATCCTCTTCTGATTCTGGGACCTCAGCTGAACCGCTCCAGACACCCCGGGCTCACTGAATCATTAGGCGATTTATTAGGCTGTCCGATCATATGCATGGAAAGCCCCCGTGGTCTGGCTGATCCAGCGGAACCGGAATTACTAGCTCAGATTACCAACGCAGATCTTGTGATCGCATTGGCCAAGCCTATCGACTTCACGCTCAAATTTGGCACCACGAGTTCTGATAGTTGCAAATGGATCGTGG
>Ga0181584_10004629_pt1 | contig 10406 bp, 10 predicted proteins | sample 071ome_30_FD_132462 | JGI IMG/M metagenome (GOLD analysis project Ga0181584, IMG submission 132462) | Coastal salt marsh microbial communities from the Groves Creek Marsh, Skidaway Island, Georgia - 071406AT metaG (megahit assembly) | ecosystem: Environmental > Aquatic > Marine > Intertidal... | reverse complement strand
TATCGAGGGTTCGAATCCCTCTCCCTCCGCCATCGTTACCGTGCATTCCCATTACAATGGCTTGAGCCAGGTATCCGTGAAGTTCTAAATCGAACTCACCGCGCTTTTCTCCTGGGATGGCAATGACCCGATCCACGAGCCCTCTGAGCGCCTCGGTAGCCTGATCCCGGGTCCGATCGTCTTTCGTCAACGTTTCCCGCAAACTGTCCAACTTCTGCTGATACAGATGCACTGCGTTGGCATTCATATCGAGATTAGGCAACGTGGCCTTACCTAATTCAGGGAGCTGTATCAGTTCGCTCTCCAATGACCGCAGTTTGCTGGTGAGCGCGCTGATGTCCCCAGCATTACCTTCGGTGATAATATCCACCAGCCGGTCAATCTTGGCCTGGAGTTTTGCCCTTTGTTGATCGGCCTCAGCTTCTCTCCGAGTTTCGTCTCGCCGAAGCCGTTTAATCTCTGCCTGGAACTCAGCAATGAAGGTTTCTACCAGTTCAGGCTGCATCATCTGATCCCGTAGGCCATTGAGTATCCGTTCTTCTAATAAGGGTGCTGCGACGGTTCGGGTGTTTGTGCAGGTTCCTTTCTGTCTTGCATTCGCACACCCGTACCGGTCCCTATATGCGATGGTCATAGGGTGACCACACTGGCTGCATTTAACGAGGCCACTGAAGAGACGCTTTGGGCGCCGATTGAGTTCAGGTCTCCTTTGAGGAATGTTCCTGAGGCGTGTTTGCACCTCTCCCCAAAGATCAGGCTCAATAATTGCCAGGTGGGGCACATCCGCTTCGACCCAGTCTTCTCGATCTTTCATGCGTGCTCGACGTGTCCCGGTGTCAGGGTCACGAACAAAGGCATGTCGGTTAAACACCTGCTTACCTACATAAAGGCGGTTATGGAGAAGACCCACACCACGTCCCTTGTGCCCCTGAATGGTGGATGGGTTCCATGTCCCGCCACGAGGGGATGGGACGCCATCGGCATTTAAATCCTTTAGCAATGGCAACTGCGGAACGGCCCGCAGCGTATTCTTCGAAGATTCGCCGCACAATCTTCGCTTCTTCATCGACAATCTGTCGCTGCCCCCGATTGATCTCTCCATCCGGACCGATTTCTTTGAGAACCCTATATCCATAGGGAATGCCTCCAGCCGCTAGTCCTGCACGGGCCTTTCCCAACTGCCCTCTGAGCGCCTTGGCGCCGAGATCTTTCAGGAAGAGCGCGTTCATCGTGCCCTTAAGGCCAATATGGAGTTCGCCGATGAGACCCTCGGAAAGGGTAACAATCTGAACCTGCCAAGCGGTTAGGCGCTTATAGAGGCCAGCTATATCTTCCTGGTCTCTAGACAGTCGATCCAATGATTCTGCCACGACAACATCAAGCCCGCTTTGTTTTGCAGACTGCATCAGATCCGAGAGTCCAGGGCGATCTAAGGTCGTCCCGGAGATTGCTGAATCGGAGAACGTGCCAACAAGTCCCCAGGCCTCATTCTCAACATGTGCTTTGCAAACAGCGAGCTGATCATCGATGGAGGTCTCAGATGTCTGACATCAGCGCCCTTGGGACACACTGAGGTGTTTTCATAGTGGAGGATTTCTGGCTCATCGTAGAGACCGAAGGGAACGAAGATGAGGCAGAAATCGATGAGCAAGAAAGACCCGGCCGAGAAAGTGGTTCGGAATATCCGCCGCAAGACGCGGCGCAAGCATTCGACGGAAGAGAAGATCAGGATCGTGCTGGAAGGACTTCGTGGTGAGGAGAGCATTGCGTCTCTGTGCCGCCGCGAGGGCATTGCCGAGAGCCTGTACTATAGCTGGTCGAAGGAATTTCTGGAGGCGGGCAAAAAACGCCTGGCCGGTGATACGGCCCGCCAGGCGACGTCGAATGAGGTGAAGTCTTTGCGTGCCGAGGCGCGTGATCTAAAGGAAGCGCTGGCCGAGCAGATGCTGGAGAACCGGCTTCTCAAAAAAAGCATGATCGGGGATGGGGGAGACGACACATGAGGTATCCCGCATCCGAGAAGCTCGAGATCATCCGTTTGGTCGAACAGTCTCACTTGGGCGTTCGACCGACACTGGAGAAGCTCGGCATTCCGAAGACGACATTCTACAGATGGTACGATCGTTATCTGGCATTCGGTGAAGTCGGACTCGAGGATCGCAACAGCCATCCCGGCCGGGTGTGGAACCGTATCCCGGATGACGTCCGCACCGAGATCATCGATCTGGCGCTGGAAGAGACGGAGCTGTCGCCCAGGGAACTGGCCGTCAGGTTCACCGACACCAAGGGCTACTTCGTCTCAGAAGCCTCGGTTTACAGGCTCCTCAAGGCGCACGACCTGATCACCAGTCCGGCATTTATCGTCGTCAAGGCTGATGATGAGTTCCGCGACAAGACCACGGCGCCGAACCAGCTTTGGCAGACCGATTTTACCTACCTGAAGGTCATCGGCTGGGGCTGGTTTTACCTGTCGACTATCCTTGATGATTATTCCAGATACATCATTGCCTGGAAGCTCTGCACCACCATGAAGGCCGAGGATGTGACGGACACACTGAAGTTGGCCCTGGGAGCCTCGGGCTGCGACAAGGTCTGTGTCATCCACAAGCCGAGGTTGCTCAGCGACAATGGCTCGTCCTACATCTCCGGCGATCTGGCGGAATGGTTGGAAGATCAGAAAATGGATCACGTTCGTGGCGCACCCTATCACCCGCAAACCCAGGGCAAGATCGAGCGCTGGCACCAAACGCTGAAGAACCGCATCTCGCTGGAAAACTATTATCTACCCGGTGATCTCGAAAATCAGATCGGTGCCTTCGTCGATCATTACAACAACCAGCGCTACCACGAGAGCCTAAACAACGTCACCCCTGCCGACGCCTACTTCGGGCGTCATACCGCCATCATTGAAAGGAGAAAAAAGATCAAGAAATTGACCATCCAAAACCGCCGCTTGAACCACCAACGCCAAGCGGCTTAACATCAAACCAAGATGAGCCAGATCCTCCGTTAACGAACAGGCTCAGCAGTCCCAAATGTTTTGATGACGGACACATCGAAGCCAAGATTTGCTATGCGCCAAGTAAGGCGGCCAACGCGGGCGGTGTCGCCGTTTCCGGCTTGGAAATGAGCCAGAACAGTGCGCGCATTTCCTGGAGCGAGGCAGAGCTGCAGAAACTCTTGCACGACACCATGAAGGGCATTCATGAGCGTTGCGTGCAGTATGGCGACGAAGGCGATGGTTACGTCAATTATCTAAAGGGCGCGAATATTGCCGGCTTTGTGAAAGTTGCGGACGCCATGCTGGCCTATGGTGTGGTATAACCGATCCGGGTTTTTTTAACGAAACAGGATCGGGTTCGTCATGGATGACGCTGCCCCTGTAAAAGTATCCGATATTGCGCCGGTAAACGCCCCTTGGGTGTGGCTGGGCCGGGATCAGTCACGCCGGGACGATTGGATTGTCGAGATGACGTCTACTGAGGTCGATGAGCTGCTGGCCGCGGCCAAATCGGCGGCCGGTTGTCCACTCGATGAATTGACGCCCCAAAATTTCCCGCTTCCTAAACTTTCCAAGACGCTCGCCAATCTTCGTGAACAGGTGAGTTGGGGTCGGGGCTTTGGCCTGCTGCGCGGTCTGCCCATTCACGAGTTGCCGGCAGATCAGATCAAGACAGTCTTTTGCGGCGTGGGCGCGCATCTGGGCGTAAGTGTGTCTCAAAGCGCGGACGGCGACCGGCTGGGCGACGTGATCGATCGGGGCGGCACGGATCGCTATTACACGCGGGGCGGCGCGCTGGAATTTCACATGGACCCGGTGGATGTGGTCGGGCTGTTGTGCCTGCGCGCTGCCGTCGAAGGCGGCGCCAGCCGCATCGTCAGTTCGATGGCTATTCATAATATCCTCCGGGAGGAGGCCCCGGATATTTTGGCGACACTTTACAATGGCTTTCACAACAGCCGGCGAGGTTTCGGCGAGGCCACCCGGGACGAGATGATCCCCATGTATATCGACGGCGCCCGGCGGGTCGAGTGCTATCATCTGCCCATCACCATTCGACAAGCGGATGAGGAGGGGTTCAAGATTACGCCCGATGAACAAAAGGCGCTGGACATGGTGGCTGAGGTCGCCGCACGGCCTGATGTTTATCTGGATATGCACTTTCAGGAAGGCGATATTCAGTTTTTGAACAACCGGACGGTCCTACATGCGCGCACTGACTATGTGGATCACCCGGACCCGGCGCTGAAACGTCATTTGTTGCGGCTCTGGCTAATGATGGACGACTGGCCCGACCGGGCGGGCGCACAAAATTTCCGGGCGGCTTCCGGTGATCGGGCCGGCGGCGGGATCAAACCTGCAAAAGATAAATAGAGGAGGAGTGAACCATGAAAGTCGATGGCGGTTGCCACTGCGGCAATATCAAATATGAGGCGGAAATTGATCCTGAAAAAGTGGTGATCTGCCACTGCACCGACTGTCAGGTGTTGTCGGGGACAGCCTTCCGGACCGTGCTCCCGGTGAGTGAAGAGAACTTCAAATTCACCAAGGGCGAACCGAAGGTCTATGTGAAGATCGCTGAAAGCGGCAACGAGCGGGCCCAGGCCTTTTGCCCGGATTGCGGTTCACCCTTTTATGCGACCAGCACAGGCGACGGGCCGAAAGTCTTTGGCGTGCGCACTGGAACGATTAATCAGCGCGATCAGTTGAAACCGCAAAAGCAGGTCTGGCGCCGCTCTGCGCATACCTGGCTTGGTGAGGTAGAGGATATGCCAGCTTTGGAGAAACAGACTTAGTTCGCGTTTTAAAGTGGGTACGCGGATCACGACGCGGGGTGCTCCGCGCCGGTCCGCGCATGACGAGATTTGGGTAACTAGAACCCCTCATCCATGCGCCTGCGCAGCCGTGATCCGTGGACCCATCTAAAGAACTCTACGACCGTGCGGGCGATTTTTCCCTTCTATTCGTTTTGCGTCGCCCCCGGCTCGCGAAGCGATTGTCGGGGGTCCATCAGGCTTAGGAGCGTATTCTTCCAAACCTATGGTCCCCCGAGACTTGGTCCCAATCTAAATTGGTCCCAACTCGGGGGTGACGCCAAAAAAATGGGAAATTTGAAAATCTGACGATTATCGGAAGTACCTCTGCCTACCCTGCAACAAGCTGCGGCAGCATCATCGTTGCGATGCTCAGCACCAGGAAGAACCCGCACATGTCCGTCACCGTTGTCAGGATGGGCCCGGAGGCGACGGCCGGATCCACGCCACAGCGCTTGAGCAGAAGTGGAACGCACCCGCCGATGGAGACGGCGATGAGGGAGTTCAGCGCCAGGGCGCTCGCCACCACCAGGCTAAGGTAAAAGTTCTCTTTCCAGAACCAGGCCGCGATGCCGAGCAGGCATCCCAAGGTTATCCCGTTGATGAGCCCGACCGAAATCTCTTTGAGCCAGACCCGAAAGGCCTCGTAGGGTTTGACCAGGCCCAAGGACAGTTCCCGCATGCTGACGGCGACGGCCTGATTGCCTGAACAGCCGCTCATGTCGGAGATAATCGGCAGGAACACGGCGAGAGCGATCACCGCGCTCAGCGTATCTTCGTAGAACGCGATAACACTGGCGGCGATGATGTTCAGCACAATATTGATGCTGAGCCATGAGAGGCGGCGGCGGGAGCGGGTGAGCAAGGGCAGCGTGCGAATTTCATCACCGCCCACAATACCCTGTAGTTTCCGGTACTCTTCTTCCGCCCGTTCGTTCAAGGCTTCCGCGACGGCATCGCGGGTGACAATCCCGATCACCCGGGCATGGGGATTGATCACCGGAAAGGTCGACATTTCGTTTCTGTTGAACATCCGTTCCAGTTCGTCGAGTTTGGTTTCCGGGGTGACAAAGGACGATGGCGTGACCAAATCCGCGATTGCCGTATTGCGCCCGGACAACACGATCTCGTTTAGGCGGACGACACCGATGAGCCGTTTCCAGCGGGAGATCACGTAAATCTCGCTGACATTCTCATTCTCGCCGCTTTCCCCGGCATCGGTCAGGTTCTGTAACACTTCGCCGACCGTGACGTCCTCTTCGAAGGCAAACACTTCGGTCATCATCAGACCGCCCGCCTCGTCATCTTCATATTTCATCAGGCGGCGGGCGTCCTTGGCCTCTTCGGGGGCCATTTCATTGAGGATCGCCTCGGCGTCCTGTTCGGTCATTTCACCGAGAACATCCGCCTGATCGTCACTGTCCATTTCATTGAGAATGGCGGCGGCGCTTTCCGCCGGCAGTTGCTCGATGATATCGGCGGCGTGCTCGTCCGGGATTTCATCGATCAACTCGGCTGCTTCTTCCGGCTCAAGACTGGTCAGGACCAGTTCCCGGTCCTCGGCATTGAGGCGAAAGATGGCGTGCATCGCCTCGCTGGAAGACAGCGAATCGATAAAGTCCTGGAGGTTTTGTTGGTTGTTCGCCGCGGCCAATTCGCGGAGATTTTCCCAAGCTTCTCTCTGGGTGTCAGGCTCCATGGCCTCATTCCTTCCAAATTTGTCTGCGTGTGGCGCCGTGGATGGGTTGCCGGTGATCAGGTTATAGCAGGTGCCCGGTCCGTTTCGAATGCCTGTTTGCTAATTAAGATGCCCCCACCCTCGTTGTCCGGCAACGCCGGACACCGCACCCTCCCTCGCGAGGGGGAGGGGATATTGCTGCGGGCTCAATATAGACTTCTTTCACCCATCTTCTTTATTTGCGTCGCCCCCGGCTCGCGAAGCGATTGTAAGGGGTCCATCAGGCTTAGCGGCGCATCCTTCTATAACCATGGTCCCCCGAGACTTGGTCCCAATAAAAATTGGTCCCAACTCGGGGGTGACGCAGAAATGAACGATGGGACCAAAAGGCGGCAGGTCCGGCGCCCTATTAACTGTAGTCGGCTTCGTGCTGGCGTTTTTGGGCCGTGTTCTTGAACTGAGATAACGGCGGCATGAGATAACGCCGGAGTTCTTCCGGATCGGCCGGCTCGAACGCGTTCATCGGCTTGGTGCCGCCGATGGTAACCCGCTCCATCAAGCGGCGCTGCGGATAGTAATCGTGCAGGGCCGAATGCTGGACCAGCCGGTTGTCCCAGAATACCACCGTGTCCGGCGCCCACTGATGGCGGTAATGATATTCGTGTCGGAGCGTCTTTTTATACAGCATCCGCAGGATCGCCTCGCTCTCCTCTTCCTCCATCCCCTTGATGAAGCGGGTGAACTGAGGCGTCACGAACAGCACCTTGCGCCCGGTGATCGGATGTTCGGTGACCACCGGATGGACGACCGGCGGGTGCTTTTCTTCGGCCAGGTGCATCTTGCGGCGGCCTTCTTCGGTGTCCGGGAACATATCCTTGAACGGGCCTAAGTCATGGACCGCTTCAAGGCCGGACAGAAACTGCTGCATCCGGTCGGACAAGCCTTCCCACACCGCGGCCATGCTGCAGAAATTAGTGTCGCCGCCGAATTCTGGCACGATCTTCGAGCAAAGCGCCGTGCCCATGGGCGGGGCTTCGCGGAAGGTTTCATCCGTGTGCCAAACATCGGTCGGGGCTGGCGGGTTGCCCTCTTTATTGTCATAGCGGATGAGTTCCGGCGTATCCTCTGTATTGGTGGAGAAGGGATGCACGGTCAGTGGGCCGAAATAGCGGCCAAAACGCATCAGATCATCGGATGAAATCTTCTGGTTGGGAAACACCAGGACGCCGAACTCTCCGTGGGCAAGACGCAGGGAGTCGATCACCGTATCGTCCAACTCTTGGGTCAGATCGATCCCGGTCACCTCCGCGCCCAGGAAAACGCCTTTCTGTTTTATGGTAATGCCTGGAAAATCGGTCTTCGGGGTCGGTGCGTTCATATTGTTCATTGCGCTATTCCTCAGCCTGCTTCAAAGCGGTAGTAGTTGGAAAATTTCATCAGGGCTTCATCGGACATGGAGAACAAGACCGAATCCTCTTCCGCCCGATGTTCGATCCAGTTCCACATGGGCCCGGCGAAGGTATCGCCTCGGGCCCAATTGATCTCTACCCCATCGATGATGCTAATACCCGATCCCATCATGGTGTTAAAGACCAGATTGGCGGCCTGGCGGTAACGCCGGGTGGTCTGACCGGCCTGCAGCCGTTCGACAAAGATGGCGATGGTCGGCATCTCGTCGGCTTCCAATTGGATGCGGGCGCCGAAATGGCCTTCGGGGTCGGGCGTTGCCTTATCGAGGCGCGCCTGCAGCATGTCCCAAGTGAAACGATACGGCGAATCCGGGGTGACCCGTTGGACCGGCTCGTAAACGTCCGGATGTTCGTCGAAGAACATGGGTTCCAGGAGATGGGTCAGCGGTACGTCCAGCCCGTCGAACCAATATGCCGGTTCATCCCCGTCATGGCCGTGGCCGTGCCAGCACCAGCCGGGCGTGAGAACAATATCGCCCGTCTCCATGGGATGCTTTTCGCCGTTGACGGTGGAGAAAGAGCCTTTGCCGTCAATTATCACCCGGAGCGCATGGGGCGCGTGCCGATGACTGCGGGCCTTCTCGCCGGGCAGGATCATCTGATAGGCGCAGACTTGTGTCTTGGTGGTGGCAAAGTCATTGCCCTTTACCGGGTTGACCAGGACCATATTGCGCCGTTCAGCCAGTTCGGTGCTGATCAGCCGGCCGGCGGCCTCCAGGGCGGCGTGGCAGTCGGCGTATCGCCAATGCATCGGCGTGAACGGCGTGTTGGGCTCCGGGAACAGGATCGGCACATCCCGGTCGATCCAGCCGGGCGTCAACTCCATCGGTTTGATCGCGGCATAAAGGTCGTCGAGGCTCGCCGCGTTGGCGAGGGATTCCAGACTGTCTACGGATACTGAATCAGGCATCGTTTTTCTCCCACTCTCCCTACTATAACCCCCATATTCGGCTCTTGTCATGGGCGTCTGGACTCTGTGCATGGTCTCCCGTAAACACGAGGGACGAGGGAGAAAACCATGAAACGCAGCACAAATCGAATCCTGACCACCCATGCTGGTGCCTTGCCGTGGGAAAAACCCATCCTACCGGGCCAAACCGGGTACGAGGAACGTCTGAAAGAAGACGTCATCGGCGTCGTCGCCCGCCAGCGGGATACGGGCTTGGACGTGATCAACGAAGGCGAGTTTACCAAGGGTGGCGACTGGCTGTCGTTCATGGACGGCCGGCTTGGCGGCTGCGAACCGCGGGAGGATATCGACGGCAAGTATTTCTCCACCCTCGGCAAGGACCGGGAGGAATTTGCCGACTTCTACCGCTACGCCGGCGAGAAGGGCACGCTGTTTTTCGCCGAGAGCAATCACATCGTCGCCACCCGGCTGACTTGGTTCTGCACGGAACCCATCACTTATGTGGGCCAGGACGAAATGCAGCGGGAGATTGATCTGTTGAAGGCCACCGCCGGGACCGAAGACGTGTTCTTGACCACCACCGCGCCGGCCAGTTTGGAGCCCTATTACCGCAATGAATATTACGACAATCAGGAAGACTTTATCTTCGGCATGGCAGAGGCGCTGAAGACCGAATACAAGATGATCGCCGACGCCGGATTTATCGTTCAGGTGGATGACGCTTGGCTGCCGGCAACTTGGGACCGGACCGGCATCCAGATGGGCCTGGAGAAATACCGGGACTGGTGCATGGTGCGGATCGAGGCGCTGAACCATGCGCTTGAGGGCATCCCCGAAGAACAAATCCGTTATCATTTGTGCTGGGGAAGCTGGCACGGCCCCCACGCCCACGATATTGAACTGGAAAAGATTGTCGACATCATGCTGGCGGTGAATGCCGGGGCGTATCTGATCGAGGCGGCCAATGCGCGGCATGAACACGAATATATTGTCTGGGATGATGTGGAGCTGCCGGAGGGTAAAATTCTGATCCCTGGCGTGGTCGCCCACGCAACCGATCTGATCGAGCATCCGGAGCTGGTGTCCCAGCGCATTCAGCGCTTCGCCGAACGGGTCGGCCGGGAAAACGTGATCGCCGGCACCGACTGCGGCTTTGGCGGCCGGTCCCATCCGCAGATCGCCTGGGCGAAGCTCAAGGCGCTGACCGAAGGCGCGGAACTGGCGTCAAAGGCGCTGGGGTATTAAGCCGCCAAAATTTAAGACGCCAAATTTTAAGATGTCTGAGGGGCCTTGGGGCCCATACCGGTGCTGACCAGGCGCAACGGTTCGCCGTTGCCACCCTCCAGCGCCCACATGTAGCGCGTGGCGTAGCGCTGCACGTCCTCGTGCTCCCAGGCAGCTTTCAACTCACTTTCGGGGATGTCCGTGTTGGCCTCGACCTCTGACGCCGAATAGCTGTCGGCTTCGCCGCGGCGGATCAGCCAGCAGAGCGCTTCCCACCCGGTTCTGCCGTCCCGTTGGCTGGGCAGCGGTT
>Ga0181584_10004627_pt1 | contig 10410 bp, 4 predicted proteins | sample 071ome_30_FD_132462 | JGI IMG/M metagenome (GOLD analysis project Ga0181584, IMG submission 132462) | Coastal salt marsh microbial communities from the Groves Creek Marsh, Skidaway Island, Georgia - 071406AT metaG (megahit assembly) | ecosystem: Environmental > Aquatic > Marine > Intertidal zone... | reverse complement strand
GTCACATAGGCGAGGACAGGCGCGTACAAAGGTATGTCTCCATACACATCCTATAGTTGTTGTCGTCGTTGTTATTTGTTACATTACACGTTGGTGGACGTACGGTCAGAGCTCAGGGTGGTCTCAATTTCACTCGAATCGTTCACGAACGCGTTTTCGATTCGAATACGACGACGCCTCGTTCAGTTTCTTCGTGCGTTTGCTATTGTATACGTGTTGGTATACACGGTCGTGACGGACCTCGGGATGCGTGCTTGTTCGGTGGTGGGGGCGTGTTTGTAGGCGTACGAGGCGAACTTCTGATTCTCGAGAGAGACGAAAGAGAGAGAGAGAGAGACGGAGAGAGAGAGAGACGGAGAGAGAGAGACGGAGAGAGAGAGACGGAGAGAGAGAGAGAGAGACAGAGAGACGAGTATACGTATGTCGCGGGGGCGGGTATCGGGATTGGTATCGGGATCGCGGCGCGTGGTGTGGACCCTGGTGGGTCTCCTGTTGTTGTTGGGCGTGTTATGTGTGTCGGGGTCTACGTCTACGTCGACGTCCTGTGGGGAAGGAAATGCCGGCGCCAACCTTGTGGATGATGGTCGGTTGTTGCTGGCGGCAGTCGGAAGGGGCTCCAGTCGGCGTGGTGCATACCGCCGGCTTCTCCAGACGCCGGAGGCGTCTGGAGACGAAGAAACAGAACGACCTTCTTCGCAATCTCCTCCTCCCCCAGTCGCTCCATCATCAGAGACGACGGATGAAATCATGGTGTCGACGAATGTCCAGCTGTGCAAGACGTCGTTCAAGACGTATTTCTTTCCGTTTGCGAATGGGAATCGGCAGGTGACGGATCCTGTGACGAATTTGAAGTCGACTGCGCGGGAGTGTTGTGCGTCGTGTTTGGAGGAGGAAAAGTGCAATGCGTGGCAGTGGTGTCCGGTGGAGATTGGGTGTTCGTATGGGAATACGTCGAGTGCGGCGTCGAGTGCGGTGTCGAATACGAGCTTTCCGTACCTGGGGTGTCAGTTGCTGAACCTGGAGGGGTTTAGTAATTATCTGTTTGATATGACGAATGTGGTGAGTCGGGGGGAGGCGGTGCCGTTTGTTGCCGGGGCGCCGCTGAATTTGACGGTGGTCGAGGTGGACGGGTATGATTCGTTCGTGGGGAACGAGCTGGGGGGGCGGTTTGATTTCGAGTGTATCGAGCTGCTGGATGGTGTCGACATTGTCGGTGAGAATATTACGTACGACTCGTCGCCGAGGTACGGGTGTATGGTTTCGGCCGGAGCGGAGGAGGTTGCGAGTATATGTACGGCGTTGGGGGACGGGCGGTGTGTCGCGTTTGATTACTATCCCAACGGGTTTGATCCGTGGGGGGTGCTCGGGGAGAAGCTCGGGGCGGTGCCGCTGGCGGGGCCGGTGGGCGTGCTCAAGACGGGAGACGTGGCCGAGTCGTTTCTGGCCGAGGTGGATTTGAATCCGAACTCTGTGGTGTATGTGAAGTCTGGGGTGCTGCCGGCGGGGGCGTCGAGCGAGTCTGGGGGGATTTCGGACGGGGGTAGGGGGGACGCTCTCACTGGCGGTTCGGATGGGGACGGCGGGGTGAGCACGGCCGTGATTGTGGTGGTGTCGGTGATTGTGGGCTTGATCGTGATTGCCGGGCTCTTCTTGATGTTTTATTACATCAAGCGGTATCAGCAGATGACCAAGTCGTTCCCCAGCCCGCCGATGTCGATGAATTCCGGGGGCACGGGGACGCCGCAGATTGGGCGGAGTCCGATGGCGGCGCACCGCAAGGGCGGTCCGTTTACGAGTACGTATGGGGCGAATGGGATGGTGTTGGTGAATGACGGGAGGAATGGGAATGACTTGGACAGCAAGTCGATGGCAGAGCGGAATTCGTCCGACGAGCTCGCGACATCAGACGGGCGGACCTCCGACAGCCCGCCGCGGGAGCGGAGGGATGGAATTAATGACAATGTGGTGGTGACGGAGGTCTCGTTGCCGCCCATGTCGGAGGGGGCGATGCAGGCGGCGGGTCGGCCCGGGTCGGCGCCAAGCTCTGCGCCGGGGTCGTCTGCGAGGGACCTCATGGACGCCTTCTCGCAGATGTATATGAAGCGGCCGACCGTTGATTACGCTGAGCTGGGATCGCTGAAGGAGGACGAGGAGACGAAGGCCGTGGAAGAGATGGTTCGTGTGGTTGCGGCAGAGCAGAGCCGCCGCGCGTCTCGGAGCGGTCAGACGACGCCCGAGAGCAGCAACAAGATCCCATCGCTCATCAAGAACGAGGCGACTGGGCTCGAGCACGCCGGTCTGGCCGACGACTGGTCCATTCTCCCGGAGGAGGTCGAGGTGTGCCGGCGGCCAGACGGCACGTGGTGGCAGCTCGGCACCGGTGGCTTTGGAACCGTGTACCGGGGTCTGTACCACGGTATCCACCCCGTCGCCATCAAGATTATCCACCACGTCGAGGAGGACCGGCACAAGGACGCGTTCATCAGGGAGGCCACCCTGCTCAAGGCCTTGCGTCACAGGAACGTGGTCCAGTTTTTGGGGGCCTCTTTGGACGGCCCGCAGGGCACGGCGCTGCTCGTGACCGAGCTGATGGAACTCGGTGACATGTGGCGGGCCTTGCCCGCCAAGGACGACCGGGGCGAGCGCATCTTTGGCTGGTACAACCGTGGGGCCCAGTGCGTTGCCGACGTGGCCAACGGCCTGCACTACCTGCACACGAAGCGCGTCGTGCATTTCGACCTCAAGTCGGCCAATATCCTCCTTTCCAAGGCGGGGACGGCCAAGCTGGCCGACATCGGCATGGCACGCGTGCTCAACAAGTCGCACCTGTCCATCATCAGCGGGCTCGGCACGTTTGCGTGGAGCGCGCCCGAGGTCTTGGCCGGCCGGCGATGCACGGAGAAGGCAGACATATATTCTCTAGGCGTGGTCTTGTGGGAGATTTGCACGGGAGAAGCGCCGAACCGGGGCGACATGCGCTCGCTCGAGGCGCCGGAGGACTGCCCGCAGGCCATCGTGGACCTGTACAAGCAGTGCGTCAGAGAGAGCCCGGAGGAGCGCCCGAGCGCGCTCGAGTGCTTGCAGGTCTTGAAGGCGTTTGTGTCGGATGACTGAGGTGCTGCCAGGGTGTCTGAAAAACTCGTCGTGAGCGATCCTCCACAGTGTTGTCCGTGGCCATGTAAAAAACGTGTTCTCGTTCAACCTCACATTTTTTGTGAGCGCAATTGCACTGTACTGTACGTCGCACAAAACACACAATGGTACCTGTATCACGGCACGGGGCGTGACGCTGCCAGTTTGAGTTGAGCGAATGAACGCGTTTCGCTTCTTCCTGGCTGTCTTCTTCCTGGCCCTGGCGTCCGGCACGGCGCGGGCTCGCTCCGCCGCCCCCGCCAGCTGGCCAGACTCAAGTCACCGGCGTTTCCTTCGACTCCTCCTCGAAGACACGAGCGCGGACCCACCCGCGGACCCACCCGCGGACCCACCCGCACCCTCGGCTGGCGTCATCGAGGGCGGGATATCTGTAGAGCGATGCATCGAGAGCGATGTACTGGGCATATACTCCGGCTCTTTTGTGCTTTCAGACGTGTTCAAAGTCGAAGACACGAGGTTCAAGTGCTGTCAGCTGTGCGTGGCGACGTCAGGGTGCCTCTCCTGGGACTACTGCCAGCTCGCAGACGGGTGCACGCTGCCAGATACGTTGGTGAAAATCCAGAGTCCACTCCAGAAAGAGGGTAGCGAGGTGGATATCGCCGTGAACGGAACGCAGACCGGCGGCAATGGCGCGACGACGCTGCCGTACCAGGCGTGCGTGCTGAGCGCCCGTCCAGTCGAGGCCGAGCTGGCGGAAAGCAAACGGTTCGGCGGCGACGGGACCCGGTTCGGATTCTTTTCCGCCACGGTAGAACGCCGGTTTCTCCCGTATTTGAGCGGGTTCAAGGCGTCCGAGGGGAAGAACATCTCGACGGAATACGATTTTCCCTGCGGGTACTCGCCGCAGAAGGAGCGATGCGAGGTCATCGGCAGCATCCCGGAAGTTTCCGGTATCTGCAGCTCCGACCCTCGGTGTCGAGGCTTTGTGTTCAATGACGTCGAGCGGCTGGGCGTGCTGAAGGGTGGCGACGGTGCGAGCCTGCTGACGGAGGACGAGTTCGTGGACGATCCCAACTCGGTGGTGTACGCGCTGACCGCCAAGGGACAGGAGGCGCAGCTCGGGAGCCAAAAGAAACCGTCGACGACGTCGTCGTCCTCCAATCTATGGATCATCCTGGTCAGCGTGCTGGGCGGAGTCGCCGTCCTCGCCATCGCAGCAGTCACAATCACGATGGTCGTCCTGTCCCGGCGGGGCGAGGCACTCCAGAAGAGCGCAGAGAGCTACAGTTGGTACCTGACGGCACTACAGTACACGGACGCCAACATGGAGTCAACAGAAGAAGGCATGGATGGCATGGAGTCTCCGATAGGCGGCAGCGGCGAGCGCGGGCAAGCAAACGAGGTGGCCCCTCCGACGACAACAACAGAGGAACCAAACGACGTCGACCACCACCAGCAATGAATGCATGTATGTGTCAAGGACGGAAACGTGTAACACACAGTGATCAGAGTTCTTCCTTCTCCCCCCGTGTCCCCTTCCTGCCCGTCTTGCAGCTCGCCGCATCGAGCGCACAACCGTCATACCCCGTCACCCCCTCGTCCTCTCTCCCAGCAACCGACGCCGGCAAGCACCGACAAACCTCCCGTACCTTTGCCCCCTCCCGGCCCTTCTCGCCCTCCCCGCCCTCCTTCACTTTCCGCGGAACGAAACCCTCTGCACAAGAAACCCGCCCGCCCTCATCCTTATGCCACCTGAACGAACAGACCTTCGGCACCGACCCATCCACCTCCCCCTTCTTCTTCCGCGCCATCGCCGCATCAAACTCCGCTGCCCGCATCTCCACCATCCCCAGCAACGGCCTCGCCACCCCCTCCCCATCATACAACCGACCAACCACCGTACCCACATACGAATACGTCTCATGCTTCTGATAAAACGACCGCCAATCCACCAATGAGCTCAACTCTGACGGCTCCAGATCCCGCACGTCGTCATTCAAATCATCCTTAAACTTCCCCGTCACATACGCCCGACTCGCGTCCCGTCCGGCAAAAAACGAATACGACCCGCCAGGACCGTAATGCCGCGCACCCGTCGTCACATCGTACACACGCCCAAGAATCCCGATATAGATCGCCCCCCGCCGACCATCGTACATCGACAGTTGCTCCGGCGTCAGCACCACACCGACCGACGACGACGACAACGACGACAGCCCAGACGACGACAGCCCAGACCGCTCCAGGGCATGCTTCCGCAACCGAAGCGTACCCATCAAGCCGACCATGACAAGCGTGACCATGACCAGCGTGAGCGAAAACCGAGTGGCAGGATGGGCAGCCGAAGAGACTGAAGCTGCTGCAGCACGCTGCTTTCCGCTCGCCCGTGTCGCCCGTGTCGCCCGTGTCGACCCGACCCGGGCCTCTGTCCGCGCGCTCTCCCCGACAGCGGCCATCCTTCACGAAGTTTCAACTTTTGTCTGTCTGCGAACTCCGAGCTCGGACAAAAAGTAACGCCTCTGTGCTGTGTACGCACACACGCACACGCGCACACGCTTCATTCCTTCGCGAACGGTGTATCGATCGTCGTGTGTCGATCGCAATGGACGCGGCGTATGCAAACACCCGCGACGAGGTGCTGGCCTTTTTCTCGACATCGCTCGAGGCCGGTCTCTCGGACACGGCGGTGACGGCCAACAGGGTTCGCTTTGGGCGGAACGAGCTTCCGGCGGAGGACGCCACGCCGTTCTGGAAGCTTGTGTTGAAGCAATTTGACGATTTGCTGGTGAAGATATTGATCGTGGCTGCGGTGGTGGACCTGGCGATTGCGCTGTCGAACGGGGAGGGAGGGGCGGGGGCGTTTGTCGAGCCTGGGGTGATTGTGTTGATATTGGTTGCGAATGCGACGGTGGGGGTGGTGACGGAGACGAATGCGGAGTCTGCAATAGAAGAGCTGAAGGCGTACGAGGCGGACGTGGCCACGGTGTTGAGGGGGTCGCGTTGGGTGGTGGTTCCGGCGGTCGAGTTGGTGCCGGGAGACGTGGTGGAGATGGCCGTGGGGGGCAAGGTTCCTGCGGATATTCGGGTATTGCAGTTGATGTCGTCTGATTTTCGGGTGGATCAGAGTATACTGACGGGGGAGAGTGAGAGCGTGTCCAAGTCGACGGAGGCGGTGGGTCTGGCCAAGGCGGTGAACCAGGATAAGGTGAATACCGTGTTTTCTGGGACGGTGGTGACGGCTGGTCGGGGTCGGGGCGTGGTGGTCGGGACGGGGGAGTCGACGGCGCTGGGGAAGATTCGGACGGCGATGGCGACGGCGACGGAGCAGGAGACGCCGCTGAAGGTCAAGCTTGATCAGTTTGGGGAGTTTCTGTCCAAGGCGATCGCGTTTATTTGTGTGCTTGTGTGGGTGGTGAATGTGCCGCACTTTAATGACCCGCTGCATGGGTCGTTCTTCGGGGGTGCGCTGTATTACTTCAAGATTGCCGTGGCGCTGGCGGTGGCGGCGATCCCGGAGGGGCTGCCGGCGGTGGTGACGACGTGTTTGGCGCTTGGGACCAGACAGATGGCGAAGAAGCATGCAATTGTGCGGAAGTTGCAGAGTGTGGAGACGCTGGGGTGCACGAGCGTGATTTGTTCGGACAAGACGGGGACGCTGACGACAAACCAGATGAGCGTCGTGGGGATCGTCGGCGGGGACAGTGAAGGTGGCGGTGGCGGTGGCGGTGATCAAGATTGTTTGGTGGAGTATGACGTGACGGGGACGTCGTTTGCGCCCGAAGGGCACATCATGCAGGGGGGCAAGCGGGTGGAGCATCCGGGAGACTCGAGGCTGCTGCTCGAGCTGGGCGCGTGTTGTGCGCTCTGCAACGACTCGCATCTGGTGTATCTGCCGGAGAAGAATGCGTATCAGCGTGCTGGGGAAGCGACGGAGGTCGCGCTGCGGGTGCTTGCCGAGAAGATCGGGCTTCCCGGGTACTCGGCCATGCCCTCGGCGCTGGCGAGGCTGCCGCGGCAGGAACGGGCGACCTACTGCAACGACGCGTGGGAGCGAAAATTACGAAAGGTGTTCACGCTGGAGTTTGATCGGCGACGGAAACAGATGAGCACGCTGTGCGAGGACGCAGAGACGGGCGAGCTGTGGTTGTACTCCAAGGGCGCACCGGAGAACGTGCTGTCGCGGTGCTCGTCCATGATGACGTCGAGCGGGTCGCATCGGCCCATCAGCGACGGGATGCGTCGAAAGCTGGACACGCAAATCCACCGATTTGGGAGCGACAAGGGGCTGCGCTGTCTGGCCCTCTGCTACAGGCGGTGGGGGTCTGCGGGGAAGCAGGTGACGGAGGAGGACGAGCGGGATCTGTGTCTGATCGCCCTGGTCGGCATGCAGGACCCGCCTCGTCCCGAGGTCAAGACGGCCATGGGCCAGTGCAGGATGGCGGGCATCCGCGTCATTATGGTGACCGGGGACAACAAGGCGACGGCCGAGAGCGTGGCCCGACAGGTGTCTCTCGTGGGATACTCTGCGAGCGCAAGCGCGGCCGCGGCTGCCGACGAGGACTCGCGGATGATGGCCGACGGCATGCCTTCGGCGATGACCGGCGTCGAGTTCGATTGCCTTTCCCAGGCGGATAAACTCACGGCCGCCTCGCAGATATCCATCTTTTCGAGGGTCGAGCCCTCGCACAAGACGGCCCTGGTCGAGCTGCTCCAGTCGCAGGGACAGGTGGTGGCCATGACGGGGGACGGCGTCAACGACGCGCCGGCACTCAAAACGGCTGATATCGGCGTGGCCATGGGATCGGGAACGTCCGTGGCGAAACACGCCGCGGATATGGTACTCGCCGACGACAACTTTGCGTCCATCGTATCGGCCGTGGAGGCGGGGCGCTCGATCTACGCCAACACCAAGCAGTTCATCCGCTACATGGTGAGCAGCAACATCGGTGAGGTGGTGGCCATCTTCTCCGCGGCCGTTCTGGGTATTCCAGAGTGTTTGAACCCCGTGCAGCTCCTTTGGGTCAACCTCGTGACCGACGGCCTCCCGGCAACTGCCCTGGGTTTCAACAAGCCCGACTCGGACATCATGAGGAAGCCGCCGCGGAGCTCGAACGAGGGCATCGTAGACGGCTGGCTCTTCGTCCGCTACATGATCATCGGCGCGTACGTCGGTATGGCCACGTCCCTCGGGTTTTTGTGGTGGTTCATGTCGTACGAAGAGGGACCGCAGCTCTCCTGGGCTCAACTCAGGGCGTTTCAGCACTGCGGCGAGGGCGCCAACCCGGCATGCTCCGTGTTCGACACGAGACGACCGTCCACCGTGGCCATGTCCGTACTCGTCGTCGTCGAGATGTTCAATGCCCTGAACGCGCTGTCCGAGGACTGCTCGCTGCTGTCGCTCCCGCCGACGACCAACCCGTGGCTGCTCGGGGCCATCTGCCTGTCGATGCTGTTGCACGTGATCATTTTGTACGTGCCTCCGCTGGCCGTCATGTTCAGTGTCGAGGCGCTCACGCGACGGGAATGGCTGGCCATCCTCGTGTTCTCGTTCCCGGTGATTCTCGTCGACGAGGCACTCAAGTACGTCTCGCGCGAGTTCAGACCGACCGTCAACGTCCCCAACCTTCAAGAGTTCCGGCTGCTCAACCAGGCCAAGGTCTTGTTGCACGCGGTCGTCACGAGGACGTTCTGGTTCGTGCGAAGTCTGGGCGGTGGCGGGAAGCGACGGGGCTCGCGAAGCTCGGCTGACGCGGCGAGGGACGACGAGACGAGCGGGTTGCTGTAAAGCTATACTGTGTGTAAGCTTGTTGAACGTGAAACGTCTTGATCGCTCTGGGGTTTACCACAAGATAACCACAAGTCAGTATCGGGGCGCCTTCAGGATGGCGATGCCGAGACAGCGGTTGCAGGTATACGCCTTGGCCCATGCGCTGTCGGAAGCGTCTGGCTTGACGCATCGAGTATGGAACCAGGTATCGCATTTGGTGCAAGCCACCATTTCGGCGCCGTCGTCGTCGACCGTGCCGCACGGACAGTTCACCTGGCGAACGAGCGAAGCGCGAAGCGCGAGTGAGAGAGCGAGAGTCTGGGCGCGCGATGAGCAGACGCAGCGTCGGTCGAGGTCAATACCCACCGTCCAGTCCTGCGCGCCGCCGGCGTGCAGCATCCACGGGACCTTCACCTCGTTTCCAAACGTCCCGGCGACATCCAGTCCGAGCACGACGGGCTGCGGCTTTGCGTGCTTGCCTTTCGCGCTTGACGGCGTCTTGGCCGCCTTTGCCACCTTGACCATGTGCGGCAGCGTCTTGAGCTTTGTCCTCTCGTCCAGGAACAACTCGACCTCGACCGGCTTCTTTTTGATAATTGGGTGCGTCGGGTTGTCGTCGTCCTTCTGGACCGAGACGTACGCGCCGATGGCCTTGAAGCGCTTGCACAGCACGTACGTGTCCGAGTACCGCTCGGTCGCGACCCGAAGAAAGTCCCCGACCGTCGCGTTCGCTGGCATGTCGATCACCTCAATAGGAGGCTGAACGGGCAGCATGGCCTTCTTTCCGGACCTCGTCGACGTATCGGGCGATGTGAGCTCATCGGGCATGACGAGCGAAGCGAGCACCCGGATCGACGACTTGGTGCCTGCGTCTCCCATCTCGGCGATCATCTGCTTCGCATCCGTCGACCGATACGTTTTCAAGAAATGCTTGGTGTCCCGCAGGACGCTCACCTCCCGGCTGATATGCTTGCCCTTGACGATCTTTGCGATGTGCCTGTGCCCGAGCTCCGCGGCGCCGTTCTGGCCGGCGACCTTGGCGACGTCCGGCACGTACATCTTCAGCGTGCACATGAACAGCAGATGGAGATCTGCCGTTATCTGGTTCCGCACCGCCTGCGCGTCCTTTGGATCCTCCACATCGCCGCCGGGCTCCATCCCGTGCCACGCACGCGGGACGACGGGCTCGTCCTCGTCGCCGCTCGGACACACCGCGGATTTCCAGAGAAAGTCCACCGTGCTATCGACCGACTGTTTGACGTACTCATCGACCGTCTGCGGCGCGGCGACGACGGCCTTTAGGGGCTTTGCGGTCACCGACCGCGTCCCACGCTTGGTCGAGAACGCAAACACCGTGCCCTCGATGTTGACGTCGTCCTCCTCCTCCTCCTCCTCTTCACCCAGCTCCTCCGCGTACCGCACATGCGCCGCTGCCACCCGCCGCGTCGAAACATGCTTGACGCGCTCGGCAGTCGCAGACCTCGTTGGCCGCTTCCGAGAGCGCGCGACCGCAGGCGTCGTCGTCGCGCCGGTCGCGCCGGTCGCGCCGG
>Ga0181584_10004622_pt1 | contig 10419 bp, 7 predicted proteins | sample 071ome_30_FD_132462 | JGI IMG/M metagenome (GOLD analysis project Ga0181584, IMG submission 132462) | Coastal salt marsh microbial communities from the Groves Creek Marsh, Skidaway Island, Georgia - 071406AT metaG (megahit assembly) | ecosystem: Environmental > Aquatic > Marine > Intertidal zone... | reverse complement strand
GCAGTAGACGGTCGTCAAATCCATGGGAGTCTCCTTGGTCGGGGATGATGTCCGGAAATATCAAGCCCTCAGACTATCAGGTGGCTCCCTCTTATCCAAAACTCACGTATTACTTAGTAAGGATTCATCATAAAACTCTATACTAAAGCAAATCCAATTTGAGGTTGGAAGTTTCTTTGAAACTGCTCATCCGGAAGCTAAACAATTCTTAAGCTCTATAGCCAAATTTTTGAACGTTTGTCACCTTTTGTTTCTGATCTTTGCGAGAGCCTGGATAAAATTACTGCAGAGTTCCTCTTGTCGTATGTGTCGTCGATTGATGACATACCACCGACCGTTAACAACAGTTCCCAAAATGCTTGAAGTGTCTGCAGTGTAAACGATGGTAGAAAGTCGATGACTCTTCGGTGATGCAGACAGCAATGGTTGGGATGCATCATATACCACTGCATCGAAAGGCTCACCCACAGATAATGGTTGAACAGAATATCCAGTGGCAGATCGACCGTGTAGGATAGATTGCTTCAACGCAATTTCTCCACCTTCTTCGGAACCTTTAAAACAATAGGCGTTACGTTTTTGATGACGCAGTCTTTGTCCATAGTCTAACCACCGCAATTCTTCGCATGGATTGAGGCTAATGTGGCTGTCTGTACCGATACTCCATCGACCCCCAGATTGCATGAAGGCACGCAAACTAAAAAAACCATCCCCAAGATTTCCTTCTGTGGAGGGGCAGATCACAACATGAGCCTTGGAATGAGCAAGCTGTTCCACTTCTTCGCTATTCATGTGAGTGGCATGTACCAAATGATAGTTTCCTTCTAGACTAAGATTTTTCATTAACCAAGTAATCGGCCTATGACCAAGAAATCGTTGGGCTTCTGCAACTTCTTTTTGTTGTTCAGCTACGTGAATGTGTTTAGGTATACTTATAGGAGTTGATTCAAAAATTTCGCAGATAGCTTCAGGGGAAGCAGCACGCAAAGAGTGAATTCCAATACCAAGCTTTGAGTTGGCAGTGTTATTTACGAGTTTTTCAGTTTGATAGAGCAGTTCGAAGTAATCATCCGCTGTTTGGGAGATGAAACGTCTTTGGTGGGGATTCATTTGACCCTGAAATCCCCCTCTCTGGTAAAAAATCGGCACGAGAGTGAGCTTAATGCCAGTTGATTTAGCAGCCTCGAGTAGTGCTTGACCCATGGCTGCTTTTTCTTCGAATGAAGAACCGTCAAGATTATGATGTAAATAGTGAAATTCGGCGACAGAAGTATACCCGTTACGGAGCATCTCACTGTATAGCATTGCTGCAATGTCCTCCATCTCGTCTGGCAAGATGGTATTTGCAAGTTGATACATTGCCTCTCGCCAACTCCAAAAATCATCCTCTGCACTATGATGTGGGAGGTGTTCTGCAAGACCTGCCAAGGCGTATTGAAAAGCATGTGAATGAGCATTGTTATGCCCTGGAATTACAAAACCTCTGATTGTTTCTGTCGGTTCTTGAGTCTTGGATTCCTCAGAAATTGAAAGGATGCAACCCTCCGAGTTAAGCTGTACAAATGCTGGTTCGAACCATTTCTTTGTATCCCAAAGAGCTTCGAAACACAGATTTGTTCTGAAATCAGGTTGATTGTGCATGCTTGTTCTTTTGACAGTAAATTCAAACTTGGATTTTGAGTTTGTTTGCTAGGGCTGTAAGTGTTTCGATAAGAATTGTCCTAATCTTAGCAGCACAATTTGGGATGTAGGTTGAAGTTTCCTCATCCATGTAAAGTGACTTTGCCATTTCAAGTTGAAGTGCATGAATACCTTGATGAGGATTACCATAGTGACGAGTTATATACCCTCCTTTGAAAGGATCATTTTCACGAAAGTCATAGGTTTTGTCTTCTGAGAGATGAGATACAGCGATTCTGATTAACTCAGAGGAAGCGCTGCAACCATTTTGGCTTCCTAAGATCAGGTCTGGGAATGGACTTTCCCGAATAGTGGGAACAAACTGACGTATAGAATGAGCATCCCATAAAAGAACATGAGAGAAGGTTTTCTGGAGCTGCTGTAGCTCTTCTCGAAGTTGGAGATGATATGGATAAAAAAAACGTTCCTTGCGAAGTTGGATATCTTCATCAGTGGGAAGCATCTGAGGATATAATGGTTGCCCAAAAAACGTATGTGTAGGAACAAGTTGAGTGGTCGTACGACCATCCGCATAGAGCGGCTTTCCAGAAGGATCTCGATTAAGATCAATTACATACCGGCTGTACTGTGCAACGATCATTGTGATGCCTAATGCAGGAGCAAAATCGTAAAGTTTATCCACAAACCAGTCTGTGTCATCTGGATACTGAAGATGCTTTTGATCAAAGTGTTTGTGAAGATCTTCTGGAAAGTATGTTCCACAGTGTGGAACGCTCAAAAGAATGGGGAGTAAATATTCATCAGGCCGAATAATCTTGTAGGCTGGGGGATTTACTTTCATCAAATACTTTCTGGTGGCATCTTATTTCGGAGAGATACGACGCAATTAAACTTTTCATGATGTTATGACCAGCAAATACTTAGGTTTGCTTGATGAGTCATTGTAGTAGAGAACAAGAAATGACAATCAGCTGACATTTTACACATTTTTCTAGCAAGTTTTAGCGTATCATCTTTACTTTAATCAACCGAGTGCTGAAGGTCTAAGTTTACTATTCATCAGGTATTTATTTACTAGATTAAGCAAAGCATTTTATGGGAAATTTGTACTGTGGTTTCTAAAAAGTCACCTCAGACTAAGTGCTCAATTTTAAATGAGAGTCGAACATTCAAGGTTGAAAAGGTCTTGACCCAAAAAAAAGATTGAGCGATCTTTGCGCTTAGCGGCATTAGGCCTCGTCAATGTCGTCTTATTCTCTCTCAATCAACGTGAAAAACGGAGAAAATCATGAAGAGATCTTTACTTGCAGTAACCTGTGTCCTGATGGGACTATCAATGGCGAATGCTGCGCAGACAACTCTAAACGTGGGAATGGGATCTGCCGATGCCGGGAAGTTAGATCCGCATCTTGCTACAACAACGCCTGACAAGGGGCTGTTACACTGGATGTATAACGGTCTTGTGCGAATTAAACCAGGACAAGCTAGCCCACAGTTCATTGAGCCAGACTTGGCAGAAAGCTGGACCTCTTCCGCTGATGGTCTAACTTGGACGTTCAAATTACGTCGGGGTGTACAGTGCCATGGCAAGTACGGTGAGTTCGACGCGGAGGATGCAGTCTTTTCTATTCAGCGGGCAGCCAACAAGGAAAAATCCAGTTTTGCAAAAGATTTTGGTGCTGTTGGTAGCGTTGAGGCAACCGGCTCATATGAGGTCAAAATCACTTTGACAGAACCTGTGCCGAGTTTGTTAGGTCTGCTAGTACCATATCATGGCGGCAATATGGTCTGTAAGGATGCTGTTGAGGAGTTAGGGGAGGACTACCAGCGTTCTCCGATTGGTACTGGACCTTTTATGTTTGCCGAGTATCAGCCACAGCAATACGTAAAACTTGTTGCAAATAAGGATTATTTTAGAGGTGCGCCGAAAATCAAGGAAATCTATTACCGCTACATCCCATCCGATGCAAGCCGCGACTTGGCATTCCAGTCTGGCGAGATTGATCTAATCTATGGAAAACAGGATCAGACCTGGGTAGATCGAATCAAGAAGATTCCAAATACTGAAGTGGTGGTGATGGAGCCCGGTGAAATGTCAGTCATACATCTCAATATGACAATGCCCCCTCTTGATAATCCCCTGGTTCGCCAAGCTGTCGCTCATGCAATCGATCGCGATTTGATGGTCCAGTTTAAGGGCCCAGGAGTTACCCGTAAGTCTGTGTCAGTTGTTCCAGAAGGATATCTTGGCTACACCAGTGATATTACTAAATATCCCCATGATCCTGCGAAAGCAAAAGCATTGCTGGCGGAGGCTGGTTTTCCAAATGGAGTAACGCTGAAGACAATTCATACGACCCTCTCAGGGATGCTCTCGACGATGGAGGCAGTGCAGGCTACTCTAAAAAAGAGCGGGATAAATCTTGAGATCACAACGGTTGAACATGCCACTTTTCATGCGCAAATCCGTAAGGATCTCTCACAAGTAGTTCACTATTCAGCAGCGCGTTTCCCAATTGCTGATGTATATTTGACCCAGTTTTTTGATAGTGCTTCAATTGTAGGTACGCCTACAGCAGTAACCAACTTCTCACATTGCAATGTTGCAGATTCTGAGATCCGGGCAGCCAGGGTTGAATCTGATAGTACAAAGCAACTGGCACTTTGGAAGACTGCACAGCAGAAAATCATGGACACAGTTTGTGCTGTGCCTATCTTTCAGAATCTGCAGCTTTGGGCTTGGAATTCCTCACTTGATCTTGGAGTTGATGTAAAGGGTTCTCTAAACCTCAGTCCACCAGTTACAGAGAAAGCATATTTCAAGAACTGATAACGGATGACATCAGTTTTTTATCAGGTTGTCTCTGGCCAATTGGCTACATGTCCTAAAGCTTTTGGTGAGCAGTGAGCAGTTTCGTCATCAGACGTCTTGGTTTTGCCATCGTGACACTTTTCGCAGTTCTGACGCTGGTCTTCTTCATTGTTAGAATCTTGCCAGGAGACCCTGCAATGGTGATTCTAGGTGACCAGGCAAGTATGGAGGCTATTGATGCCCTTCGTGCTCGGCTGGGTCTAGACCGACCGCTCATTGTTCAGTACAGCGACTTCATGGTTGGCGTGCTCTCAGGCGACTGGGGTACCTCGCTGGTATCTGGTCGCCCAGTCATCGCCGAAATCCTCAAGGTTTTGCCGGCAACTATTGAACTGACCTTGGTCTCGCTGCTCTTAGGTGCATTAATTGGTATTCCACTGGGTATCTGGTCGGCTGTAAAACGCAATCGCCTCCCAGACTACTTTACTCGACTTAGTTCACTGATCGGGCTCTCCTTTCCAGCTTTTGTCTCAGCCATTCTTCTTCTGCTGGTTTTCGCCATTCAACTCCGCTGGTTTCCTGTAATTAGTTCTGGACAAGGCACCAATCTCGTAGATAGGTTGCGCGATCTTGCCCTACCAGCAATAAATCTTGGTCTGATCATGGCTGCCTATATTACAAGAGTTGCCCGTTCTTCGATGCTTGAGGTTCTGAGCCAGGATTATGTTCGAACCGCCAGGGCCAAAGGCATTATTTTCTCCCAGATCATCTGGAGACATTGCTTGCTCAATTCTATGATTCCTGTGGTTACTGTTGTTGGCTTGTATCTTGGAATCTTAATTGGCAATTCCGTGTTGACAGAGATTGTTTTCAACCGGCCAGGTCTAGGTAAGCTGATCGTGGGAGCGTTGAATCAAAGAGACTACACGATGCTTCAAGGCATGATGGTTATCTACACACTGATTGTCGTTGTGGTAAATTTACTGACTGATTTAACCTACGGTCTTATTGATCCGCGAGTAAAGTATAAATGAACTCGCCAGAGCAAACCCCTACACAAGTATATTGGCGCACTACTCTAAAAGCTATCTGGTCTGGTCTCCTCACAGCTTTCAACTCGAATAAAACATCCTGGGTAGGACTTGTATTGTTCCTACTGGTCTGCATTGCGGCAATTCTCGCACCTCTGCTTGCACCACACGACCCTCTTGAACAAAGTATCTTATATAGACTGAAGCCACCAACTGCTGAGTACCTTATGGGTACTGATTACTACGGTCGTGATACTTTATCTAGGCTCATTTGGGGTGCTCGTATATCGTTAACAATTGGTTTACTGGCTATAGGTGTAGCCATGATCATTGGTTCACTGATAGGCCTTGTTGCAGGATATTTTGGAGGAAAAACTGACATAATCATCATGCAGACAATGGATGTGCTACTAGCTTTCCCATCTTTAATTCTTGGGTTGATAGTAGTTGCGATGCTGGGGCCAAGTATTACCAACCTTGTGATAGCTATTTCATTTACTGCGATTCCACCCTTTGCAAGGATTGCGAGGGCCCCTACGATGGCTATAAAGGAGCGTGAGTTCATCGAAGCCGGCCGCGCCCTCGGCTATTCCGACCTGAGGCTAATGCTTGGCCATATTCTACCAAACATTCTTCCAGAAATATTGGTGATGGGTTCACTGTGGCTAGCTACAGCAATTAGAGTGGAGGCATCACTTGCCTTTATCGGACTAGGTGTTTCACCTCCAACACCAACATGGGGTGGGATGATTCGGGAGGGATTCGAAAACATCCTGGATAGTTTCTGGCTCGCACTCTTTCCAAGTATTGCGATCCTAATCGTCGTTTTCTCACTTAATCTGCTTGGTGACGGGCTTCGCGATGCCATTGACCCGAAGCTTAGGGATGAGCAGTGAAGGACATTGAAGAAACTCAAAGACAACCAGTACTCTGTGTGCGAGATCTGACTACTGCCTTCAGAGTCGGTGGAGTCTGGAAGACGGTGGTGGATCGCATAAGCTTTGAAATTGGAGAGAAAGAAACGCTAGCAGTAGTAGGAGAATCTGGCTCTGGGAAGAGTGTTACTGCATTGTCTATCATGCGCCTCGTTTCTGCTATCAATGGAAGAGTGCAGGGCTATATCACACTAGAAGGCCGGAGTCTTCTGGACCTTGCCGAGGAAGAAATGCTTACAGTGCGCGGTGGTTCTATCGGTATGATTTTTCAAGAACCAATGACTAGCCTAAATCCACTGCTGACAGTCGGCTTTCAAGTTACTGAGGCACTGCGCAGACATCGTGAAATGTCTCATGCTGAGGCAAACAAGGAGGCACTGCGACTATTCGATCTGGTTCGTATTCCCGACGCTCCCAAAAGATTTTCAGAGTTTCCTCATACCTTTTCTGGTGGTATGCGGCAACGAGTGATGATTGCTATTTCTCTTGCATGCAGACCAAAACTCCTCATAGCCGATGAGCCAACCACAGCACTAGACGTCACCATTCAAGCACAGATTTTGGAACTGATTCGAGATCTTCAAAGCGAAATTGGCATGTCCGTGATGTTTATTACACATGATATGGGAGTTGTTGCAGAGATTGCGGATCGGGTTGTGGTGATGAAGTCTGGACAACAAGTGGAGCAGGCATTGGTCAGCGATCTATTCGACAAACCACAACACCCTTACACACGTCAATTGCTCTCTGCAGTACCAAAACTCGGATCACTGCGGGGAATCGGTCTGCCACAGAAATTTCCTAGCGTTGAAAAAACCATCAAAAAAAGCAACCCCCAAACTATTTCGACAGAAGAAGCTGAAAAGTTAGATCACAGAGGGGAAACCATTCTTGAGGTTAGTGGACTCACTACCCGCTTCCCAGTTCGTGGTGGTATATTTAATCGGGTTGTTGGCAATATTCATGCTGTTGAGGATGTCTCTTTCAGCTTACGATCTGGTGAAACCTTGGCTTTGGTTGGAGAGAGTGGTTGTGGAAAGTCAACGACTGGGCGGTCAATTCTGAGACTAGTTGAGCCAAATGCTGGTTCAATTAAACTGGGTGGAACCGATTTAATGGATCTTACCCAATTGGAATTGCGTCAGGTGAGACAGCAATTACAAATGATTTTCCAAGATCCTTATGGTTCGCTAAATCCTCGTAAAACCATCGGGGCATCGATCCGTGAACCCATCATCGTCCACGGAATTGCACAAGGATTTGATGCCGACAAACAGGTTGCTCAACTGCTAACACAAGTAGGTTTAAAGCCTGAACATGCCACTCGCTTTCCCCATGAGTTTTCAGGAGGGCAGCGTCAAAGAATCTGTATCGCCCGATCACTGGCCTTGAAGCCAACTATCTTAGTGGCAGATGAGTCTGTGTCTGCACTCGATGTTTCCATAAAGGCACAGGTGATTAACCTGATGCTAGATTTACAGGCTGAGATGGGGCTGTCCTACCTATTTATTAGTCATGATATTGCAGTCGTTGAGCGCATCAGCCACAGAGTGGCAGTCATGTATCTTGGACAAATCGTAGAGATTGGGCCTCGGAGTGCCGTAATTGAGAATCCAAAGCATCCTTACACCCAACAACTTATGAACGCAGTACCTGTACCTGATCCTCGCCAAAGAAGGGTTCGAACTGGTCTCATGACTGAGGAAATCAATAGTCCAGTAAGACCTTTGGATTTTACGACAAAAATTTTACCAATGATAGAGATTGGGGCCAACCATTTTGTCCGCAAGTGGGAGTAGATTTCCTACTAGCCATGCAAGGTAAGCGAATCTTGCTTTACTTCTTGACCTTGGAATCTGGATCGTTGGAAAGCGTTAAGGGGAAGACGTGGGGTATCACCAAGAACAAGATCTCGCACGAGTAGAGAGGTCATCGGTCCGATACCAAAGCCATGCCCTGAAAAACCTGCAGCGATAACAATGCCATCAATTTCTGGAACACGTTCAATCACTGGCAAGGCGTCAGGTGTAAGGTCAAGTAGTCCAGCCCAGATTTTTGCAATTTTCGCCTCACTCAATACTGGAAGGACACCAGACACATTCTCAATTGTACGCGCAATACTTGAAGCGGTCGGCGCAACTGCTGGCGGTGGGCCTGGCGTAAGATCCCCATGCCAATCCATGGCACTACTTGTCACTCGGAGACGACCATCAATCTGCTGGCGCCCAGCACAGTTTGCATTGGCTACCCCAAAAACTGGTTTTAGCAGTGGCTCTAATGGTTCAGTTTGAATGACAGTGACCATTGGAATGCTCAAGGGGATATTCAGGCCAAGCGGAGCCAATAAGTCATTAGAATGTATGCCAGCAGCTACTACACAAACACTGCCAACTATTCGTTCTTTTCCAATACGGATACCTACAAATTTATCGCGTTCAACCAAGATTTCACTCGCCGCCTGACCCAAGAGGAATCTAGCACCATGACGCTCAGCTGCTGCCCGGAAAGCCAAGACCGTGGCATTTGGCTCAGCATGCCCGTCAGTCCTGCAAAAAGAGGCTGCCAGAACCTTTGGAGAGATCGCTGGGGCAATTTCATGAATCTCTGCTGATCCATTTAAAAAGATTACATCCAAGCCTGCCTTGCTCTGAGTTTTAACTAGGTTTTGGATCGTCTCCACTTCATTTTCGTCTCGGGCCAGTCTTAGGTTCCCATCTTGTCTGTAGCCGGTGGCGGCTCCAAGTTCCTCACTTAATTTAGGCCACATTTTTACTGCTTCAATAGCAATGGGTAACTCAGATGGGTGACGACCAGATTGCCTAACACCGGCAAGTGTCCAGCCTGAGGCCATCGCTGCCGGGGAGAAGCGCTCAATTACTGTGACTTGATGGCCTTCTCTCGCGAGTTGGTAGGCACTTGCACAACCATTTATGCCAGCTCCTACAATGATAATATCTGATGATGACATGAGCAGACCTCTACATTATTGATGATACATTTGATCTTCATCTAATTTATTAAGTGTACGTTACAACAAATTTTTTGCATGAAGTTGAGAAGGATTATCTCTAGCCATGTAGATCATCTGGACTGAAAACGAAATGTGAATTCTTACCAGAATAAAACTGCAAATAAGTAGTGAATGGAGGAAAACAAATTAATTTTGAATGATTTATTGAAGTTACCAAAGAATTATGTTGTTGATCAAAGGCCCAAATAATCAAAAAATGCTTACTAAATATAATGATACTACTATTACTCTAATGAAATCTATCAATCAAGGAAACATTGCCTTCTATTAAAAAAAAATCTGATTGCTAACCTTTGACTGCACCCATTGTCATACCCTTGATAAAATATCGCTGAAAAAAAAGAAAAATAAGAATCGTAGGCAAGCTAGCAATCAATGAGAGAGCTCCTTGGACTCCCCATGCAACAGTGTACTGTCCACGCAAATTAACAATTCCAATCATAATTGTTCTTTTTTCATCAGACTGGGTAAAGATGAGAGGCCAAAGAAAATCATTCCAAATCCAAGTAAATTGTAGTGTGGCTAAAACAGCCAACGCTGACAAACTTAATGGTAAAGCATTTTTTGTAAGAATTTGCCATTCGTCCGCGCCATCAAATATGGCAGCTTCGCGTACTTCAGCTGGTATCGTTGAAAAAAAGTTGCGCATCAATAAACTACATATTGGAATTCCTAACGCAGTATGAACTAAAAAAATCGGCCAAAGTGTATCGATCAGACCAAGACTGTTAAATAGTCGAAACAGTGGAATTAATATTACTTGAGGCGGGAAAAACATTCCTGAAACAAGAATCAGAAAAAGTATTTCACTCCCACGAAAGGGCAATTTTGCAAAAACATAACCAGCTAAGCTGCCAAGTACGATAGACGCAAAGGTTGCTGGAACAGTCACTAGAAGTGTATTTACAAAATATTGACCAACAGCAGGATTGCTTAAAACTTCAACATAATTCCCGAAATAAAGTTCAT
>Ga0181584_10004621_pt1 | contig 10422 bp, 7 predicted proteins | sample 071ome_30_FD_132462 | JGI IMG/M metagenome (GOLD analysis project Ga0181584, IMG submission 132462) | Coastal salt marsh microbial communities from the Groves Creek Marsh, Skidaway Island, Georgia - 071406AT metaG (megahit assembly) | ecosystem: Environmental > Aquatic > Marine > Intertidal zone... | reverse complement strand
AACTCGGCTTCTTGCGGATTGCCGTTGCGATCGATCCAGCCCACTTTCACCTCGGCCGGACGGGTCACTTCGGCGAATTGATCGGGGATCGACAGACACCCTTCTTCGTGCACGTTCGTATCATCCGACGACAAGATCACTTCGGGATTGAACATCACAAGCGGCTGGGGATCATCGTCACGATCCGAGCAATCCAGCACGATCAGGCGGTCCAGCACACCGATCTGGGGCGCAGCAAGGCCGATCCCGGGGGCATCGTACATGGTTTCCAACATGTCATCGGCAAGCGTCCGCAGCCCGTCGCTTAGATCAGGCACAGGGTCAGCCACCTTTTTCAGGCGCGGGTCAGGATGGATCAAGATCGGTCGTTTCATGCGCCTGATTTAGGGGATGGTTTCGCAATTCGCAACGCCTCTTGCACATGGCGATTAAATCAGTAGCGTCCTGTTTGATCAAATAAGAGGGGACCACATGGATTTTGACCGCATCATCGACCGTCGCGACAGCTTGTCAATGAAATGGGAAGATATGGAGGCCCTTTACGGCGTCTCTCCGGATGATGGAATTGCCATGTGGGTGGCTGACACAGACTTTGCCTCGCCGGATTGTGTGCAAAACGCGGTGCGCAAGATGTTGGACCATGGCGTTTACGGCTATACGGGACGCCGCGCCGATGAAGAATATCGCGCGGCAATCTGTTGGTGGATGGAAAACCGTCATGGCTGGCGCGTCGAGCCGAACGCAATCTTTACCGCCACGGGATTGGGCAACGGGGTTGGCATGGTGCTGGACGCCTACACCAATCCGGGCGACGGCGTTGTGCTGTTCACGCCCGTCTACCACTCGTTCGCCCGCATCACCCGCGCGGCAGGCCGCAAAGTGGTCGAATGCCCGATGGTGATCGAAAACGGCCGCTACAAAATGAATTTCGACGCCTATGACGAGATTTTGGATGGCTCGGAAAAGCTGGTGATCTTCTGTTCACCCCACAACCCCGGTGGCATGGTCTGGTCGGTGGACGAACAAAAACAGGTGGTCGACTTCTGCCGCAAACATAACCTGTTGCTGGTGTCGGACGAAATCCATCACGATTTGGTTTATCCAGGGCATAAACACGTTGCGATGCCTAATGCTGTTCCGGACTGTGACGACATCCTGATCATGCTGACGGCCCCGTCAAAAACCTTTAACATCGCAGGCACGCACACCGGAAACGTCATCATCCCCAACGCCAAGCTGCGCGCCGCTTATGCCGAAAGGTCGACCGCGATTAATCTAAGCACAAACAGCTTTGGCGTGGCCATGACAACCGCCGCCTACAGCCCCGAAGGCGCTGCTTGGGTAGACGAGTTGATGGTCTATCTGGACGGCAACCGCAAAGCGTTCGAAGACGGTATTGCCGCAATCCCCGGCGCAACTCCGATGTCGATGGAGGCCACCTATCTGTCTTGGGTCGATTTTTCGGGAACAGGCATGAGCGATACCGAGATCAAAAACCGCATCTTCCGCCAAGCTCAGGTTGCCCCGAACTATGGCGAAACCTTCGGCACAGGCGGCGAGACCTTCATGCGCTTCAATCTGGGCACCCAACGCAGCCGGATCAACGAAGCCGTTGCCCGCCTGCAAGACGCCTTTAAAGATCTGCAATAACTCTTAGCGCTCGTCGGTTATCAAACCGGCGGGTGCATCCGGTGCTCGGTAGAAATCAAGCGGGGCCTTGTCGTCAGCGACCGTGCTGCGTTTGTACTCATACCACATTTGATTGTTGTCTTCGGATGAAGCGACGATCAAGCATTGATACAGGTGACGCGCACCATCATAGACATCGACCAACCCGCGCAGGTGGGACGCATGCTCTGCGTCAACGGCAAACCCGTTTTCACGTAGCTTCAGGATTTTGAACTGCTGTCCATTCATCTCAACACGATACCGTGCCTTGCGCGCCAGATCGCGCGCCCGTGCGGCATCCAGCCCGTCCTGAACTTCTTTTGGTAAAAACGTCGACATATTACACCCGCTTTGTTTGCGCTTACTCAGCCCTTATGCTGACCAATTGTGAAGCTTCTGTGCAGATGTGCAGAATTCAATGCGCGCAGACTGTGGTTTTCCTGCCGCAATCACCGCCCTACTTCTGTCCCAAACGCAAACAGGAGACTTCTATGGGACAGCTTGTAAACGGCACTTGGTCAACTGAATGGTATGACACAGCATCCACAGGCGGAGCCTTTGTGCGCAGTACCTCGGCCTATCGTAACTGGATCACCCCGGATGGTGCCGCTGGCCCCAGTGGGCGCGGCGGGTTCAAAGCTGAAAGCGGGCGCTATCATCTTTATGTCTCGCACGCGTGCCCTTGGGCGCATCGAACAATGATCTTCCGCGCCATCAAAGGGTTAACGCCACATATCAGCGTATCCGTTGTGCATCCCGACATGTTGGATGACGGCTGGACATTTGAGACCGGGTTTGACGGCGCAACCGGAGACACATTGTTCGGTCTGCAGTTTATGCGTGATATATACCTGAAGGCAGACCCGAAAACCTCGGGCCGGGTTACAGTGCCAGTGCTTTGGGACAAAAAGCAAGACACCATCGTCTCCAATGAAAGCTCGGAAATTATCCGCATGTTCAACAGCGCCTTTGACGGGATCACCGGCAATCACACGGATTATTGGCCGGTCGAGATACGGGATGATATCGAAACGGTCAACCAGCGCATCTATGACACGTTGAACAATGGCGTGTACAAAGCGGGCTTTGCGACGACGCAAAGCGCCTATGATCAAGCGATCACCCCGTTGTTCGAAACCCTTAACTGGCTGGAAGACCGCCTGACAAGTCACCGCTACCTGATGGGCGACCGCCTGACCGAGGCTGACTGGCGCTTGTTTACCACCCTCATCCGGTTCGACGCCGTCTATCATCTGCATTTCAAATGTAACCGCAAACGGATCGTCGATTACCCGAACCTTTGGGCCCATACCCGAGAGCTGTTCCAGATGCCGGGGGTCGCCAAAACGGTAAACATGCCCCATATCGTGCGCCACTATCACTACAGCCACGACAGCATTAATCCGCACAGGATCATTCCAACCAACCCCGAGCTGGATTTCTTTGCGCCTCACCATCGCGGGAAACTGGCAGCCTAAACGTCGCTTTGGCTGTAATGGGCGACCGTTGCTGCCAGATCTTCGGGCTTGGTGCTGGCGGGTAAAAACGCGCGTGCATTGGCGAAATGCTGAAAAATCGACCCGTCGGAAAAGAACGACGTGCTGTTGATGATAATGACCTTGGCCTTGGGCTGACGATAACTGGCATAATCTGACACGGACATAGCCCCGCCATCCTCAAGTACGAGGTTCAGAACGATCACGTCCCATTCGTGGCGCATAAGCTCTCGGATCGCATCATCCTGAGAATAGGCAAGCACGACCGGAGCCGCCCCCAACCGCTCGACATGCGCTTTCCAGAGCTGACCTAAATTGGGATTGCTTTCAACGATGAGGACTTTCATCAACCTGCGATCCGTTCGAATAAACCAGAAAGGTCCTTAAAATTATCACGTTTCTATGCTCTCTATATCCCTAATAAACCATTAACAGGACCTCTCAATCCAGCTTTACCAAACGGAAACCGTTGCAATAATGGGGCGCACTGATACCCTGTTCTCAAGCAGTAAACGGGTATACAGGTATGAAAAGTCTCGCATTTAGCGCCGTATTGGCCGCTTTGACAGTTACACAGGCAACAGCTCAGACATGCGGGGGCAGCTTCCAGAATTTCGTTTCCGGATTGGCGACAGAGGCCCGAGAGCTTGGGTACGATCGCCAAACTGTGAACCGCTTCCTTGACGGGGTCGCCCACGACCCCAAAGTGATCAAAGCAGATCGTGCCCAAGGCGTTTTCCAGATGCCGTTCGTGGACTTTGCCAAACGTTTGATCAGCCAATACCGGATTGATCACGGTGCCAAGAACCGCACGACCTATGCGCAAACCTTTGCCCGCATCCAACGCGATTACGGAATCCCGCCTGGCGTTCTATTGGCGTTCTGGGCATTTGAGACTGATTACGGGGCGTTTCAGGGTGACTACAACACCCTGAACGCCTTGGTGACTTTGGCGCATGATTGCCGACGCCCCGAGCTGTTCCGCCCGCAGGTCTTCGCGGCGCTCGAACTGTACACCCGCGGAGATTTTGACCCCGACACTACCACCGGCGCTTGGGCTGGGGAAATCGGCATGGTGCAAATGCTGCCCGGCGATATTATTGAAAACGGCGTGGATGGCGACGGCGATGGTCATGTGACCCTGAAAACCTCGGCACCCGATGCTCTTATGTCGGGCGCTGATCTTCTTAGCCACATGGGTTGGGCCCCAAATCAACCATGGCTGCAAGAGATCACGCTGCCTGCCGATTTCAACTGGTCGGAAACCGGCATTGAAACCAAACGCCCGATCTCGGACTGGGCGCGCATGGGGGCAAAACCAAGGTCTGGCCAATGGCAAGCTTCTACAGGAAACGCCTCGATCATCATACCGCAAGGGCGATTTGGTCCTGCTTTCATCGCCTACCCGAACTTCGACGTCTATTTCGAGTGGAACCAAAGCTTTGTCTACGTGGCAACAGCTGCCTATTTCGCCACACGATTAGAGGGCGCCCCCATCTTCAACGCCGGCAACCCCGAACCGGGATTAAACGGGGACCAGATGAAAGACTTGCAACGCAAGCTTAGTGCCCTCGGCTATGATATGGGGGATATAGACGGCATTCTTGGCGCAAAATCCCGCATCGCTATTCAGGACGTGCAGCGCCGTCTTGGCATGCCAGCAGACGCGTGGCCGACCGAAGCGCTTCTTAATCGTCTTTGAGGAACCTTCTTTACCGAATCTTCGGATTTTGGTATGAAATTACTTAGTAATCATTCTGATTCAGGATCGCCTCCTGAAACCGGCCCCGCAGAGTTCCTGGCTCTGCGGGGCCTTTTCTATTCACGGGGTCATCCCCCGAAAAATAGCTGGAGAATGGATACGATCAGCGCCGCAGCGCTAATAAACACCATCCACATCCAGTAATCATTCTGATTCACATAGCCTCACCTCCTTGCACCGCAACGGTTTGCGGCACAGGCTGCCTATCGTGAAAATTTATCGAAACTCTTAACGGGTGGCGATCACGCAACCAACTGCTCGGCCTTTTGCAAGTCAACCGATACCAGTTGGCTGACGCCCTGTTCCTGCATCGTGACACCGAACAGTCTATCCATCCGCGCCATGGTCACCGCGTGGTGCGTGATAATCAAGAACCGCGTGTCCGTGCGGCGCACCATTTCGTCCAGCAGATCGCAGAAGCGGGTCACGTTGGCGTCATCCAAAGGCGCATCGACCTCGTCCAGAACACAGATCGGCGCGGGATTGGCCAAGAAAACCGCGAAGATCAGCGCCAATGCGGTCAGCGTCTGCTCCCCGCCTGACAGCAGTGAAAGCGTCGATAGCTTCTTACCCGGTGGCTGGCACATGATCTCAAGACCTGCTTCCAGCGGGTCATCGCTTTCGACCAGAACCAGATTGGCCTCGCCCCCGCCGAACAGATGCTTAAAGAGCATCGCAAAGTTGATGTTCACCTGTTCGAACGCCGTTAAAAGACGTTCGCGCCCTTCCGAGTTCAGGTTGGATATACCACGCCGCAGTTCACGAATGGCGTCCTCAAGGTCGGTCTTTTCAGACACCAGCGTGTCATGTTCTTCCTGAACCTCTTTTGCATCTTCTTCGGCGCGCAAGTTCACGGCCCCCAAGGCATCGCGCTGGCGGCGCAAGCGGTTCACATCGGCCTCAACCGCCCCGGCTGGCGGCATATCATCAGGATTACCCCCCAGACGCTCTAACAAATGTGCGGGCGTCACCTCCTGATCTTCTTCGATCCGTTCTGCAGCATAGGCCACCGTTTCCTTAGCGGCATCCGAACGCGCTTCGGCGCGGGCGCGGGCTTCTCTGGCTTCCGAAGCAGAGCGTTCGGCAGTGCGTTCAGCTTCCTTGGCCGCATTCAAAGCCCGTTCGGCCCCTGCCAGCGTGTCTGACGCTTGCCCTTTCCGAGCCTCGGCCTGCGTAATCGCTCCGCTCAACTCGTCTCGCTTTGCGGCAATCTCATCGGGTGCCAGAACAGCTTCTTTCAACTCGGCTTCCGAGGTTTCCTTGCGCTCAAGCAACTCGGCGTTGCGGGTCTTGGCGGTTTCCAAACGATGCCGCCAGCCGCTGACCTCTTTGGTGATTTCCTGTTGGCGTTTGGTTCTTGCTTCGCCTTCACGACGCAATTCGTCATGCGCTGAACGGCGGCTCATCATCGCAATACGCGCCGCTTCGACGGTCATTTTGATATCTTCCACACGTCCGCGCGCTTCGTCCAGGTCTTCTAGATCATCAAGCGACTTCTGCGCCTCATTCAAGGTTGCCTTGGCCTCAAACGCCGCTTCCTCGTGACGCTTCACCGCCAGATCAAGGCTTTCCAGTTTTCCTTCGGCCAAGTTGCGATCCGCCTCGGCACGACTCAAGGCCCGCGCCGCATCTGCCATAAACTGATCCGCTTTGCGCCGGTCGCTACGGGCTTCCTGATCTTCGCGGGTCAATTCAGCCAGACGTTCGCTAAGCACCTCATGCGCCTGTCTTGCACCGTCGGCGCGGGCATTGGCGCGGGTCAATTCCTGCTTCAACTCTTCCAGACGGTTCAACTGCTGCAAACGCAGCGCCGCCGCCGAGGGCGCATCTTCGGCCCAGGCGCGATAGCCATCCCACCGCCACAGATCGCCCTCGGGGCTGACCAAGCGTTGACCGGGTTTCAGCAAATGCTGCAAGGCCGCGCCTTCGTCGGCGTCAACCAACCCGATCTGAGACATCCGCCGTACCAGTACATCCGGCACCGAAACATGATGCACCAATGATGTCACACCGGGCGGCAGGGGCTGATCGCTGTCATACCCCGGCAAAGCCACCCAGCCGGACGGTCCGTCATCTTCGACTTCGGGCGCGCGCAGATCATCCGCGAGGGCCGCGCCCAAAGCTTTTTCGAACCCCTGCTGAACCTGCAAACGATCCAGCACTTGGCCGCCTTCTGCAGTATCGCGCTGAACCAAACGCGCCAAAGCAGTTGTTTCAGCAGACAAGGCATTTACTTCGCCCTCAGCTTCCGAGCGTTCCGCCCGCGCCTCAACCTCGCGCGATTGCGTGTCGGCGCGCGCTGCTTCGGTCTGGGTTAGCTTTTCGTCGGCCTTTTCGGCTGTTTCTGCGGCCTGCTTCTCCGCTTGTTGTGCCGACGCAAAATCCTGTTCAGCCTTGGCCAAAGCCGCCTTGGCTGCGGTCACGGCGTCCTGCGCACGTCCAGCCTCAAGATTGCTTTTCTCAAGCGTTTTCTTGCTATCATCACGCAAACGTTGCGCTGCATGATGCCGCGCCGACAGGCGGGCCACGTCTTCGGTCAGAGTGGATAAATCCTGCTCGCGTTCCTGCAGAACGGCCGCCGCCTCGTGCGCAGCTTCAGACGCTGCTGTCAGACGGTCCCCGTGACCCTCGGCGGCTTTGGCGATCTCGCGCGCTTCCCATTCAAGCCGCTCAATGGTTTCGCCTGCATCGCGATTCAAGCCCGTCTCGCGCTCGATATCCTTGACCAACTGGGCTATTCGATTACGCAGTTGTTCAATGCGTTGAACCGCCTGTGATTCCTGATCGTTCAACGTATCTTTCTGAACCTGCAGCCGCTGCAAGACCGCAGCAGCAATCGCTTCTTCCTCGCGCAGGGGCGGCAAGGCATCTTCGGCCTTTTGCCGATCCTTGGTCGCAGCCCGTGCCGCGCTTTCGGCTTGCGAGGCGGCGGTCATCCGCTCGCGGAACTGCTCTTCTGCAGCCAAGCGCGCCTCATCCGCCTCTTTCCAACGGCGGAACAGCAACATACCCTCTGCGCGGCGTAATTCGTCACCGATAGCACGATATCTTTGCGCCTGACGCGCTTGGCGTGCCAACTGTCCCAACTGATTGGCAAGCTGCTCGATCACATCGTCTACACGAGCCAAGTTGGTCTCGGCCCCCTTCAGCTTCAACTCGGCCTCGTGCCGACGCTGATAGAGGCCGGAAATACCTGCCGCCTCTTCCAACACGCGGCGGCGGCTTTTGGGCTTGGCATTGATCAACTCTGAAATCTGCCCCTGCCGCACCAGCGCAGGCGAATGCGCACCGGTCGAGGCATCGGCAAACAACATCTGCACATCACGGGCGCGAACGTCCTTGCCGTTGGTCTTATAAGCACTGCCCACATCGCGGGTAATCCGGCGAACCACTTCCAGCACATCACTGTCGTTAAACCCCGACGGCGCCAGCCGTTCCGAGTTATCAAGCGTCAGCACGACCTCGGCAAAGTTGCGCGCCGAGCGGGTCGAGGCACCAGCAAAGATGACATCTTCCATGCCTCCGCCGCGCATAGCCGTGGGCCGGTTTTCACCCATCACCCAACGCAATGCTTCCAAAAGATTTGACTTGCCGCATCCGTTAGGACCGACCACGCCTGTCAGCCCGTCAGAGATCAGAAGTTCTGTCGGGTCTACGAAGCTTTTGAAGCCGGAAAGTTTAAGCTTGTTAAAACGCAAGCGATACCTCAGCCGATTCAGGTCATCCCGGATGGTGTCGGAGAAATCCACCTTCTGTCAACCTTGGTGACCCCGCATATGGGGAAATGATGGAAGTTATCCACAAGATATTGAATTTTTCGCAATGCCGCGCTTGCAAACAGCACTTGACCAATTTGAAAAAATCGTTCCAAATCAATGTTCGAGAATAAGGAACGTTTATGTCCGTTACGGTCGAACAAGAAGATCCCAAAAGCGAAGAAGCTTCTGGCATTTTGCGAGAAAGCCACATCTTTATGCAGGCAATGTTTTCGCCCGATCAAAATCACTTTCTTTCGATCGACGAACTTTGCAAAGACAACATACAGCTATTTGTGGGCCGAGTAGACGGTCTTGCGGCAGGAACGGGTGCATTGGTTGCCAATGGCGACTATGGAGAAGTCAAATCCATGTTCACCAGATCCGACTTCCGTGGGCAGGGCGTTGCAGACGCGGTTCTTGATCGGATCGTTCAAGAAGCACGCAAATTAAACCTACCCTATCTACGCCTTGAAACCGGTGATCTATTGCACGAGGCCATGCGTCTTTACTCGCGCTTCGACTTTTATGATCGCGGTCCGTTTGGCGACTATGAAGACGACGGGTCTTCGGTTTTTCTCGAGAAAAAGCTGTGACCAAAGTGACTGGCCACTGCTTATGTGGTGGTTGCCGGTTCACCCTTGAAGGACCACACAACTGGGTCGGCCATTGCCATTGTGACAGTTGCCGCCGTGCCACGGTCAGCCCGATCACTACGTTTATCGGCCATCCGGACGGTCACTGGCAGTTCTCGTTAGGCACACCCGCTATCTTTCCATCTTCTCCCAAAGTTGAAAGAGGCTTCTGCCGCGACTGTGGAAGCCCGTTGTTCTACCGGTCTCAAGAGGTTCCCGGGGAAACGCATTTCTACGCTGCTTTACTGGATGATCCTACCTCGGTTGAACCAACGGTTCACTGGCATTTTGACGAGGCTTTACCGTGGCTGCATCTTTCAGATCAGGTTCGAAAGGCTGGATTATAATCTCCAATCAATGTGTTACTGGATAGTTACACATGCGACAATTCATACATAAGCACCCTCTTTACATTCCATTATTGGAATATTTATACATTCCACTTATAGAATATATAATGGAGCAACACTATGTCCGAGCACATGTCAAAACCTGCCGACAAATATTCCCCGCTTTACTTTTTGGGGTCGGTCGGTGCCGGAGGGTTAACGATCACCTTCTTCATGTATTTGATGTTCTGGGTCTCTCACAAAGGACGCCCTGTACCGATCTATGAAGATGTCATGACAGCTTTTTCCAATGGGTCAACTGCGCTACAGGCAGCAATAGCCATTGCCTTGATCGGCATCGCTGTGTTCGCCTTTATGAACATCAAAGCCCTTGTGTGGAATCTGTCGGCCTATTCGGCTTTTTCGAAAACAGAAGCCTATGAAAAGCTAAGAAATTCAAACGCCGAAACCACCTTGCTTGCCCGCCCCTTGGCCCTTGCCATGAGTGTGAATGTCTTGTTCATCGTCGGGTTGGTCTTTGTTCCCGGTCTATGGGGCATCCGCGAAACTCTATTCCCGATTGCGATGATTGCGTTTTTCTTGATCGGCATGATGGCCTTTACCACAATCGGTGATTTCTTGGGCCGCGTGCTGACCAAAGGTGGATTGTTCGACGTAACGGCTCACAACAGCTTTGCGCAATTGCTACCGGCCTTTGCCTTGGCCATGATCGGAGTGGGCTTTGCCGCTCCTGCCGCCATGAGCGGATCGCCCGTT
>Ga0181584_10004616_pt1 | contig 10430 bp, 7 predicted proteins | sample 071ome_30_FD_132462 | JGI IMG/M metagenome (GOLD analysis project Ga0181584, IMG submission 132462) | Coastal salt marsh microbial communities from the Groves Creek Marsh, Skidaway Island, Georgia - 071406AT metaG (megahit assembly) | ecosystem: Environmental > Aquatic > Marine > Intertidal zone... | reverse complement strand
CGGTATTCAATATGCCGCTGGTGGTGTTCCCGCTATCGGCAAACCTGAATATGGCAGCCTGCAAAATTGGTCGGTTGCCGGCGTGGTCATTGTGGTGACCTTGGCGCTTAAATTTTTTGCGCGCGGCATGCTATCGGTGGCGGCTGTTCTTATTGGTATATTGGCTGGCTATGCTGTTGCTTTTGCCATGGGTATGGTCGATTTTGGTAATGTTGGCCGGGCCGCTGCTGTGGCTTTGCCAAAGCCGTTTCACTTTGGTGTTGAATTTACCGCCGCTGCCATAATCGGATTTTGTGCCATGGCCTTTGTCTCGGCTGTTGAAACTGTTGGTGACGTCTCTGGTATCACCAAAGGCGGTGCCAACCGCGAAGCAACCGACGATGAAATCAAAGGCGCGACTTACGCCGATGGTATCGGTACAGCGGTGTCTGGATTTTTTGGTGCCTTGCCAAATACATCCTTTAGCCAAAATGTAGGGCTGATTGCCATGACCGGCGTGATGAGCCGCCATGTGGTGACAATCGGGGCAATTTTGTTGATTGTGGCTGGCCTCATTCCAAAAGTCGGTGCCATCATTTCCACCATCCCAATCGAAGTTTTGGGTGGCGGCGTGATTGTGATGTTTGGCATGGTTAGCGCGGCTGGCGTGTCACTCTTGTCGAGCGTTGACTGGAACCGGCGCAACCTGATGATCTTTGCCATTTCACTATCGGTTGGCCTCGGTCTGCAGCTAGAGCCCGGCGCCCTGCAGCATTTATCCGGTACTGTTAAGGTGTTGATGACATCTGGTCTTTTGCCAGCCGCGGCACTGGCAATCATTCTGAATCTGGTGCTACCAGAAACGGTTGAATAAAACACATTAGAAATGGTGACAGCCTGTGTATGTAACGGGCTGTCACGATTTTATCTTGCCTGATGCCCCGCACATAAACGAAATCTTGCCTGTCGGCGCATCAACCAAGACCGCCCTGGCTGGCGCATAATCCAAATGCGGTTAGCGGCGCAAAAAACAATAGGTATCTTGTCGCTGTTAAACAGCTAGAAACCCATGCTTTGCGAATCTGTCTTTGATTTGCTGGACGCCTTGCATACCATAATGGCTGGGGTGCAACTCGATAATCACCTTTTCAACATTTTGCAGATCTTTTGGTGGCAGAAATTCATTTTCAGCACCTTCGATGTCGCAAAAAATAGCTGTTGGATTTTTCTCTTTTATAATTGTGGCCAGACTGACTGTCGGAATCTCAATTTTCGTGAAATGTTTAGTATCCTTTGGGGCATCAAACGAACTCAAGATATAGTCATTGGCGGCATAAAATTGAGATGTTGACCCGTTGCCTAGCGCCCGTTGATCAACGTCAATTTGCATGTGATTCAATGTGAATAGATGTCTGGAATAGGCGGCCGCAACTGGATTAGCTTCAAAACAAAAATGTGCTTTTGGATGAATAGCCCGATGCACACGCGCCGCGGCAATGCCAAGACCTGATCCAAATTCGACCACAACATCATCCGCGGTGAGATATTTTCTTGCCAGCGCGATCTCTTCAGCCTCAATCGCCCCAGCCGCCAACGCAATGAGCCGTTTACCATCCATTACCCCAGCATCAAATGGATAAGTAACATCTTCAAAACGGCAAGCGGTGATAGACCCTGACATATATTGTTCTGCAAAGAATTTTCGGGTCCCAGCAAAATGCCGGGCGATAAAACGCAAAGCGCGCGGTAATTCTATAATCATAACCTAACCATCATATGCACCGCCTATGGCGATAGCCGTTGTCAATCAAACCCATTCCGCCCCGGAAAATCTGGGGCTAGGCGTCGCGCATTGTCCATTTTCAGCCACAAACGCAATTTTTTGCGGTGACGCGCCGGATCATCATCATCCACGAAACTGGTTCTAGAATGCATCACCATATAATTATTGGCGAATTGAATATCACCCGGCTCAAGCATCATATCAAGACGCATGGCGGGATCGTGGGTGATGCTGTCAATGATATCGAGCGCCTCTATTTCCACCTGTGACAATGGCGCCCCCATCACCTCATGCCCTAGTTCTATATAGTGCCGCAAATAGCGGCAGGCTAATTTACCATCAAAAAAACTCAACAGCGGCGACAAGGTCGGCAAATCACCACCAAGATGCGCATAGTAAAATGGCCGATGCAACAGCCCCAGATATTCCGGGTGGTCACGAATCAAACGGTTATAGAGCGCTGCAATACTGACAAGGCTACTTTCACCGCCCTGTTTGGCCTTACGCACACATAACAGCCCTACAACATCTGACGGATCGGTATGATAGGGAAGATATTGATTGGTCTGATAAACACGGGTGTTTTTATCATTTGGATCGCCGACATTCATCACCACGCCCAAAAGATCACCGCGCGGATTTTGCCTGACTGGTTGTCCAAGGTGAAGTCCGATGCCGTAATAGGCAATCTCAATCTCTGCGTCACTATAGCGGTCAACAGGCAGGCCGCGCGCCAATAAAAAACCGCGCCCATTTTCCAATTCATCGGCAAATGACCAAAGCCGGCCGTCCCATCCTGACAGAGGAAAATCATCTTTGCCAAAATCGGGAAACCGCAAACCGCGCGCCATCACCGCCGCAACGGCCTGATCAAGAGCGGCGATTTCTGCATCGGTAAAATGCACCACCCAAGATTGATCGCCAACAAGATCGGCCCCGCGCCAACTCGCCGCTATATTGATTTCCTGTTTATGGATACACCCCATTTGCCCCTCTAAATTTATGCCGCGTCTGCTGGTCATCACTGGTCTTTGTGATCGCGCCATTTTGATATTTACAGATTGCCAAGCCTAGCAGTTTCAGAGACAGTGAGGCATCTTTTTTATCATATGTGATCAGATAAAATGAATTTTGCGCCGCTTATGGCGTCACTTGACGTCACCAACCCTGCTTTGTTTCTGGCGCTTGCCTTTTGCGCGGCCTTGACCACCGCCATATCAAAAGCCGGGTTTGGCGGTGCTGTGGCTATTGGCATCCCTATTTTATTGCTGGTGACAACGCCGCGCATCGCGCTTGGCGTCACTTTGCCTATTTTGCTGGTGATTGACGTTTGGGTTCTTTATGCCATGCGTGATAAAATTAACCGCCAACTTCTCGTGATCATGACCATATTTGGCATGGCTGGTCATGGTATTGGCTGGGCCTTTTTTGACTATATTTCAAATGATATGCTGACAGCCTTTATTGGGGGGATGTCGGTATTTACCGCCATTTTATTTTTTAAACGCCAATTCAGCGCCGCATCGCAATCTGCAACAGCCAGTTATTCTGCATCACATATGTGGCGGCGTGGGGCGCTTTGGTGCAGCTTGTCCGGGGTATCCAGCTTTATTTCGGTCACCGGCGGTATACCGTTACAAATATTTTTGCTTCCCTACAAATTACCGCGCGCCTTTTACGTTGGCACGGCGGCGGCATTTTTCTTCTTGTTGAATTTATCAAAACTGCCGCTGTATTGGGATTTAGGCATTTTGAATATGGATGTCGTCATGGTCGCGGCGTTGCTGTTGCCAGCCATCCCGCTTGGCGTCTTGCTTGGTAAAAAAATGAACCAGCTATTAACGGACAAGCAATTTTACTTTGTGCTTCATGTGATTTTGGGCATCACCGGTATACATCTATTGATTGATGTATTTGGGTGATTGATCACTATGCTGAAAAGCACGCACAGACAATGCGGTTGCAACCGCTTTGCCGCACTGGTCATTGTTTGCTAGCCTCGCGCCATGGCACATCAAAACACAAGCGATATATTGGTCATTGGCGGCGGGCTTGCGGCGATTTGTGCCGCGATTGGGGCGGCGGAAACCGGCGCGGCGGTGATTGTTGCCAATAAAGGGATCACCGGCAAATCTGGATCTTCGGCAAAGGCCGCTGGTATTTTAGCCGCCGCATTTGGTCATGGCGGGCTGGATGGGGTTTCCATTGATGATAGCCCGGCCCATCATGCCGCTGACAGCCTTGCCGTTGGTTATCATCTCGGCGCGCCAGAACTGGTGACAATCATCGCTGAACAGGGATGTGATGCGGTCAATTGGTTAGCACAGCACGGCGTTGCATTTAGCCGGACCGAAACTGGCAAATTTGTTCAGCTCAACGCCCCCGGCAATTCACGGCCGCGTGCCTGTTCCGCGATTGGCGGGGGCAGCGCCATTCTAGAAGTTATGATTGATGTTGCACGGCGCATGGGCGTGGTATTTTTAGACCAGCTTTCGGCCTATAGATTGCTCAGCAAAGATGGGCGGGTGATTGGTGCGGCCTTTTGCGATGCCGCCGGTACCCCGCGCCATATCACCGCCGGTGCGGTGGTGTTATGTGCAGGTGGGGCAACTGGGCTTTTTCCCACGGTCAGCGGTGACACTGATAATGTCGGCAATGGGCTGGTGCTGGGGCTACAGGCCGGGGCGGCCCTTGCCAATCTGGAATTTGTCGAATACACGCTGATTTATCGCGTCAATCAACAGCTGTTACGCATTGCTGGCATGGCACCATTTTTAAGCCGCGGTGGCCGATTGCTGAATGATGATGGCGCTGATCTTTTGGCCATGCATTTTGCTGGCACGCCGTCCGAACAAATCGGCCGGGCAGAAATTTTGCGCCTTGTACAAACCGAAATAGGGGCCGGGCGTGGGCCTGTATGGCTTGATTGCACAGATTTTTCAGATGCTGTATGGGCTGAATTCGAAGCCAGTCAAGGTGATGTGATTCTATCCAAAATCACCGCCGCAGGCGGCAATTATCGCACACAAAAAATTGAAGTCGTGCCAGCGGCCCATTCAGTTCTTGCCGGGCTGGTGATTGACCCGCAAGGTGCCACCACCGTCGCCGGATTATTTGCTGCAGGCGAGAATGTGACTGGCATTCATGGGGCAGGCCGATTATCTGGCAATGGGCTAACGGCCTGTGTGGTCATGGGAAGAATTGCTGGCAAAAACGCCAGCGTCACGGTAAGAAAAACCCCCCAGCCAAATCATGCGCCACTTGGCTTGACCGCCCCAGACAGGCTGGATACCGCCATGCGCACAAAGCTGATTAATGCCATGCGCGATGCGGCTGGCCATGGTCTTGGCATTATTCGCAATCAATCTGGCATCGCCGCGGCGCGGCAGGTGTTTTCAAAGATTGTCGATAAATTGCCTGCCCCCCATCTTCTGCACCCGGCAGACCAAGATATTCTGCAGATGGCTATTTTAGGCCAGCTTATGTGCGAAGCTGCGGCGCGGCGCCCGGAAAGCCGCGGGGTGCAATGCCGCGAAGATGCAATGGACACCGACACCCAATGGGCAAAATGGCAAATCGTCACGCAGACAGCTGATGGTGGCTATATCTGGACAGAACGCGTGATGAGTTAGCGAAAAATTTGCGTTGCACCCCACAAAAGATACAACCCAACAAGACATAACATGGCGACATTAAATTTGGTCAGCCTGAACCCGGTATTGCCAATCTGCCTTGCCGATTGGGTGACTGGCGGTTTTGGCTGTATCAGCCCAACGCGGGTTGCCAATTTGTGCAACAAGGCACCGATCGCCAGAATGGCAATTGTCAGAATAATGAATTTTCCAAACATGCCTTCACCCGCCATTGCACCAGAACAGCCCAGCCTTGCCAATCCGGCTCCTGTCTAGCAAACCCGCGCTTATCTGGCAAACAAACTCGCCGCGGCGCATCCATCTTTTGATGCCACCGGTGCCGCTGATCGATAAACGCCCCTGCCCATCACGCACCACCCACAGCTAATGGTTGCGATTGTTATTTTTGGGCCTAAGCTATTACCCGATCAACAACCCATGGTGCCTTGCGCGGGCATTATGTTCCAAAATCAATAAAGAGATCTTTATGCAACAACGTCAGCTTGGTTCACATGGCCCCACAATATCTGCCATTGGTATTGGCGCCATGTCATTTAGCGATTTTTATGGTGCCACATCCGAGGCTGAATCGCATGCTATTTTAACCGCCGCTTTGGATGAAGGCGTCACCCATATTGACACAGCTGATGTCTATGGAAATGGCACCTCTGAGGCTGTAATCGGGTCATTTCTAGGGCGTCAAGGCGGCCAAAAACATAATATGTTTTCAATTGCAACAAAGGCTGGAATCGCCACCGACAGCGATAGCGGCAAGCGCTATTTTGACAATACGGCCGCCTATCTCCAGCAAGCTGTTGATCGCAGTTTGGCACGTTTGGGCCTTGAACATATTGATTTGTTTTATGTACATCGCCGCGATGCAGACACCCCGATAGAGGAAGTCACTGAAACGCTGGTCAGTCTTGTTAAAACGGGCAAGATCGGCGGGTTTGGGTTTTCTGAAATTGCACCAACATCGCTTTGCCGGGCAGCGGCCATTCATCATGTGACCGCGGTGCAATCTGAATATTCCTTGTCTGTGCGCAGTCCCGAACTTGGCCTGCTTCAGGCAACCGCCGCATTAGGCACCGCGCTTGTGGCATTCTCGCCGGTTGGCCGGTCACTTTTGACTGACAAGCCGCATGATTTGGACGCCGTGCAATCGATGGGCTGGCTTCGACAAAATCCACGGTTTACTGCTGAAAATCTCGCGGCTAATGTGGCCGCTACAGCTGGTTTTCGGGCCTTTGCGAGCGACAAGGGATGCAGTGCTGCGGCGCTAGCCATTGCCTGGATTTTGCACCAAGCCCCCCACATTATTCCCATTCCCGGCACGCGCTCGGTAACGCATTTTCGGCAACATTGTGACGGGGCAAGATTGCATCTGACAGCTAGCGATCTGGCAGATATCGAAACCTTACTGCCAGTTGGCTGGGCGCATGGTGACCGCTATTCGCCTGCCCAATGGGTCGGTCCAGAAAAATATTGCTAACCGCTTATATTTTGGCAAACTTATGCAACGCAGATTTTCAACTGCATGCGTCACAAATGAACCCACCAAGCAAACCCCCTATGCCGCATAAACAGAACAAACCAATGAAACGGACGACAACACGATGAAATCAGCGTCCTTTGACTATATTCGGCCAGACACGCTTGATGCCGTCTGCGCCTGTCTTGCCAGCCATCCAGATGCGCGGATCATTGCTGGGGGTCAATCGCTTGTACCGATGCTGGCGATGCGTCTTGCCCGGCCATCATTGGTGATTGATATTGCGCATATAGACGGGCTTTCGGCCATTCGAGACGATGATAGTGCGGTGGTCATAGGGGCAATGGTCCGTCAGGCCAAAGCTTTATCTGACCCATTGGTTGCTTCGCATCTTCCGCTTCTTGCCAAAGCCCTGACGCATGTGGGACACCCGCCAACACGGGCGCGCGGTACCGTTGGTGGTTCGCTGGTACATGCTGACCCATCAGCAGAAATTCCGCTTGTTGCGGTGACACTTGGTGCCAGCTTGCGAATGCGCGATGCCGGTGAAGATGTTGAATTTCACGCCGAAGAATTTTTTATCGGCCCGATGTTGACCATGACCCCGCCAACAGCTTGTCTTTTTGAAATTTGCTTTGCAAAACCAACCTGTGCCTATGTTGGCACGGGGTTTCATGAAGTTGCCGCACGGCGAAGCGATTACGCATTGGCCGCGGCGGCGGCGCATATTGAGGCTGATGATGCTGGCGTCGTTCAGAATTTGCGGCTTGCGATTGGCGGCATCAGCGATTTTCCGCAACGCCTGCCAATAGATATCCATATCGATCTTTCGGCTGGCATGGCAGACCTAGGCACCAGCCTTACCACTGCCATTGATGCGGCGCTTGATGACGTTGATATTGTCGAAGATATGCATGCCAGCGCCAGCTATCGGCGGCGAGTGGCCGCGGAACTTGCACGCCGCGCTGTCGATGATGCTTTGCGCGAGATAGCACAGGATTTGTCATGAACATCACAATTGATATTAACGGCAAAGACGTCACCGCGGCCATTGAACCACGGGTGACTCTGCTTGATTTCGTTCGAGATGTTGCCGGGTTAAAAGGCACCCATGCCGGATGCGAACATGGGGTGTGCGGTGCCTGTACGGTATTGCTTGATGGTGAAGCGGTGCGATCATGTCTGATTTTGGCCGCACAGGCCGAGGGCAGCCAGATCACAACAATCGAAGCGGTTGATGGGATAACGCGCCAGCCGGGTGAATTATCAATTATTCAGGATGCGTTTTGTGAATCGCATGGTTTGCAATGCGGCTATTGCACACCCGGCATGGTGCTGGCGGCAAAAACATTACTGCAACATAACCCAACGCCAAGCCGTGAACAGGTGCGCGACGCCATTTCAGGCAATATTTGTCGCTGTACTGGTTATGTGCAAATCATAGACGCCATTATGCTGGCGGCCGAAAGGCTGCAGGGCCGCAACCAACTGGCCGATGGTGCATAATAGGGGGCCTAAACCAATGCGAGATAAAAAATATAGATTTTTATCGCAACCCCGCCGGGTTGTCGAAGACCGCCGATTTGTAGCTGGTAAAGGTCATTATATTGCCGATTATGACCATGCTGATATGGCGCATGTCGCGCTGATGCCTAGTCATCTGCCAGCCGCCAGAATTGACGCCATTGATGCCAGTGCCGCATTGGCCATGCCCGGCGTCATTGATGTTGTAACCGGGGCCGAACTTGCCGCCGCAATCGACCCATTGATGAATGGTCTGGACACCCCCAAAGTCAGACGTTACCCACTTGCCGTCGGACAGGTGCGTTATGCGGGTGAATGGGTGTGTGCGGTGATTGCCGAAAGCCGTGCGATCGCCGAAGACGCCATTGAACATATTCGCCTTGAAACAACAGCCCTGCCGTTTGTGCTTGATCCAGAACAGGCATTACGTGACGACAGCCCGCCCGTGCATCCAGACCATAACAGCAATCTCTTGCTTGATAAAAAATTTGTCTGGGGGCCGGTGGATGATGATTTTGCCGCGGCTGACCATCAGCTGGATTTTTGCGTAACCTGGGGGCGCAATTCAACAGTGCCGATTGAAACATTTGGCGTGGTTGCTGAATGGAATGCGTGGGCACAGATGCTTGATATTCGGGCATCGGTACAGATGCCAAAATATGCCGACCAGATTGCCCGTGCATTGGGGCTTGCTGGCAATCAGGTGCGTGTTCATTACGATATTGATGTTGGCGGCAGCTATGGCGTCAAACGCGGTATTAAACATGCTGTTTTAACTGGTTATCTGGCACGAAAGCTCCATCGCCCAGTCCGCTTGATTGAAGACCGTTTGGAAAATATGCGCGCTGGGGATGCGCATGGGCCAGAACGCAAATTTGACGTATCGGTTGCCTTTGACAAGGATGGCACGGTGCGATCAATGAAAATGCGGGCGCTAGACAATGCCGGGGCCTATGCTGGCCGCGCGCCATTTCAACTTGGCAAACCTATCGGCGCGATTGTTGGCCCGTACCGCATCGGCTCGGTCGCCTATCAGGCCATTTCGGTAACAACCAATAAAGCCGCACAAGAAGCGGTGCGCGGCTTTGGTCAGGCACCGACAAATTATGCACTTGAAACCGCGATGGATCGGGTGGCGGCATTTCTGGATATGGACCGGTTGGCATTACGCCAACATAATTTAATCAAAGCTGATGAATTCCCCTATTTGATTCCAAGCGGCAGCACCTATGACAGTGGCGATTATCATACAGTCATTGATAAAGTGATGGCGGCGGCCGATTACCCTAGACTGGTCGCTACATGCAACCAGTTGCGCAAAGACGGCATGATGGCTGGCATTGGTATTGCCGCTTGTCTTGAACCAAGCGGCGGCAATGCATCCTTTGAACCATTATTAAATGAAAGCAACCAGACCACCACATGGATGGAATCATGCCAAATTAACATTGACGCGCTGGGTACGGTTACCGCGCGCATCCATACCACATCATCTGGTCAAGGGCATGAAACATTGGTTAGTACCGTTATCGGTGAAATTTTGGGTATTGACCCCGACAGCATTCGTGTAGTTCGGCCAAATTCACTAGAAAGTTTGCCAGGCAATTCCCCCGTTGGCAGCCGCATGGCCATTATGCTTGGCGGGGCCGCGGCGCGTGCGGCGGAAAAACTAAAGGCCAAAATCTTGGCCATTGCCGCGCACCATTTGCAATGTGATGCCGCCAATATCGACTATCAGGGCGGCGCTATGCTGTCTGCCAATGGCCGCCATATTACATGGGGTGATATTATTGAATTAACCCACCGCCAGATCCATGGATTGCCAGACGGCATGGACCCCGGGCTGGCCAGTTTTGATATCATGCAGGTGCCAACCGGCGGTGACCTGCCAAAGGATGGCAAGGTGCATATGTACCCATGCTATTCATTTGAATTTCATTTGGTGCTGGTAACGTTTGATCCAATTATTGGCAAACCTGAAATTCGCTCCTATACCATTGGGCATGATTGCGGCACGGTG
>Ga0181584_10004597_pt1 | contig 10453 bp, 10 predicted proteins | sample 071ome_30_FD_132462 | JGI IMG/M metagenome (GOLD analysis project Ga0181584, IMG submission 132462) | Coastal salt marsh microbial communities from the Groves Creek Marsh, Skidaway Island, Georgia - 071406AT metaG (megahit assembly) | ecosystem: Environmental > Aquatic > Marine > Intertidal... | reverse complement strand
TTTGAGGAATCAGAGGCATCAATCCAAGCGACAGTGCTAATGTCACTTGCTGTCCAAGTGGTTTGTGGATCAAATCTATCTATGTCAGCATCGTAGGATTGTTGTATTTCTGTGGGTGTGCGAACACCACTATAAAGTTTCATAATACTGACCGCACCATCAAAATCACTACCATCACCTTGATTTGTGATTGTGCGATAACCAAAGTTCATATAGAAATTAACACCATCATCTCCCGGACTATCCCAAGAAACATTTGTAGTTCCTACCTCTGAGCCATTCACATATCCCCTAACTGTTGTTCCATCATAAGTGAGGGCAATATGATGCCATTGATTGAAAGCAATTGATCCTGTAGCACCTGTACTTGTTATTCCACTACCATTCCAAAGACCGAACTCTACTTGACCACTCACAATCTCAATTACAGAAAAGTGATAATTACTGTTTGGTGTGGCAGTACCATTCCATTGGGCAAGCACCCCATTACCTGTTGGATAAACCCACATTTCGATTGTGTGTTCTTCGGATGTGTTTGAAATATGAGCACTCAATGATGGAGATTGAATATAATCACTAGCACTCAAAGTGAATGAACTGCCATTATAGGTTGGTGCTCCAACCACTGTGGCATTGAGATTGTTGCTAGTGAGGTCATTGAGGGTTGTTCCACTACCACCATAACTACTACTATTTTCCACATCGTAATGAAATATGATTGTACTTGTGGCGGCAGGGGCTGATTTTTTCTTTGGTCGCCTACCTGCTCGAAATGAACCACTAAAACTACTGAACATTATGAAAAGTCCTCAATCATTTGACCTAAGATGACATAGGAGGCAGCTCTCCTCATAATGTTGAAACAGAAAACATCTGTTGCACTTGCTGTTCCTGTGGGAGCAACTCCACCTTGCCACAAAATAGTACCCAAAGAAACCCCACTACTCTGAATTGCACTAACTGTTTGAGGTGTTGCACCTTGAGCCACAACGAGAGTTATGGTCGTTGCTTGTCCTGCGGCAAGACTGAAATTGATGAGATTGATTGTTATGTTCCCATTCAAGCCATTGTGATAAAAGATATGTCCATTGTCGCAATCATGTGTGACCGTTCCCGATTGACTAGATAACTCTGAGAACTCCTCTGTGACTCCTTGCGAGATAGCGAGATTCTTCGTAGAGATATCGTTGTTGATTGTCATACCCGTTAAGGTGTCAAAGGTGAAACTTGCATCACCCACAAGAGCACCACTTGCACCCCCATAGACAATATGACTTTGTGTGAGAGAACCTACCGACACATTGGTCGGAGAGAAAGTGCCATTGACCGTAAGATTCTGTGTTGTCAATGTTCCACTGAAACCCCCATCTGTTGCTGAAACATCTGTTGCGGAGATATTTCCTCCAACATTAAGATTCTCAGCAACACCAACACCCCCATCAATTACGACAGCCCCTGTTGTTGAATTTGTTGAACCTGTTGTGTCGTTAAAGTTTGTGACACCATCAACGGACAAAGTTCCATCCGTAGAGAGGTTTCCTGATGAATCAATAGACAAGCCCCCATCGGTGAGATCACTGTAACCACCTCCAACAGAAACAGAACCAAAAGAACCCGCTCCTGTGAAAGTGGCATCTCCTGTCACTCCAAGTGTGCTATCGAGAGTGACAGCCTCATCTACATTTAGGAGTCCTTTTATTGTTGTCGTTGCACCCGTTGTGGCAATATTGACATCGCCCCCTCCTGTAGCGAGAGAGGTTGCACCACTTGAATCGAAAGTTGAAACAGAGGTATCTCCTGTCACATCCAATGTTCCTGTGAGATTTGTATTCCCTCCAACGCCCAAATCCGTTCCTACGGTCACTCCATTTGTCGTTGTTAGGCTATCCCCATTGATTGAACCATCTGTTGTCAGATTGCCATTTGAGGCTGTGATAGAAAGCCCTGTGCCACCACTCCCACCACCAACATCAAAAGTTGTTCCATCAAAGGTAAGTTGATCGCTATCTTCCAGCTCGCTATTTGCTCCTGCGATAATCAATCGAGTGGCTGTCAAGTCGGACACAATAGCGGAGGCGAGTGTTGCTTCTGTTCCAACAGAAAGGTTTGTGGCACTGAGAGTGCTACTCGCATCTGTCCAAGTGAGTCCTGCATTTCCAACTAAGTTTTGATTAGCATCTCCATAGACAATATGTGTGGCGGTGATACCCGAAAGAGTGATTGAACTTGGAGATAAATTTCCTGTAATAGAGAGGTCGCCACCCACAGAAACATTCCCTGTGGTGGTCAAGGTGTTGGATAGGATATCCCCATTTGTTGAGAGATTTCCATCCGCGTCAATACTCAAACCCTCTGTGAGATTGTTGGAATCGTAGCCTCCTCCAAAAGAACCTGTTGCGAATGTTCCCGCACCTGAACTTGTGATATCTCCACCTGATTCAATGCTCGTACCAACATAGAGATTTGAACTTGTTGAGATACCTCCCGTAGAAACAATCGCACCCGCACCTGATGAGGCAGCGGTAGTATCTGTGGTTGTGATTACCCCACTTGTTGAAACACTCGCCCCTGTGATTGATCCATCTGTTGAAAGATTTCCATTGGTATCGACACTTAATCCTGTGTCGCCAACACCCCCACCCACAGAAAGGGATGTTGTGGCAACACTCCCTGTCACAGAAAGTTCAGAACCATCGAAAGTCAGATTGACATTGTCCTCTAAAGCACCATTTGTTCCCGCAAGAACGATTCTTCCTGAGGTGAGATCAGAAACAGTCGCACTAGAAAAAACACTCTCGCCTGCTGTCAATGTTCCAGCGATAGATGTGTTGCCACTTGAAATCTCAATGGTATTCAAGCCAACAACAAAGTTCCCATTTGGATCAAAGGTCAATCCCGCATTGTCTGTGATCTCATTTGAAGCTCCCACAAATAAGACTCTCGTTGGTGTCAAATCCACACAAATGATTTGTGAGCCTGTTTCGATGGTGACATTTCCTCCGAAAGTTGAGGGTTCATTTACATCAAGAGAACCATTGACGATAATATTATCCGCAGCATTATCTCCAAAGGTCACTCCACCATCTGTGGATAAGGTTGAGAACACACCATTGGTCGCATAGAGATTAGCCCATCTTTCAAGGGGATCACCAACATTAAAGATATTGTCTTGATCAGGAATTAGGTTTGTTGTAATTTTACCAATGACAGAGATGTCATCAGCATTGTCATCCCCAAGACCGACATTCCCTGTGAAAGTGGCGTTTGAAGCATTACCCCCACCCGTAGTAATTATTTTTGGTTTGAGCCAAGATTGATTGTCAGATAAAGCCATAGGATTCTCTCAATAAAGGTCTTTATCTGTGTGCTTATATACAAAGATTATTGTGTGTCTTTTTTCTCTTTATGTCCATTGTCGTTTGTGGCATATTTCACACCCATAATCGTTCCGATGATTGAGAATGAGTTGGTGAGGAGTATCCCAAACATATTGCTCCAAGTGTTTCCCAAAAGAGTTGTTTCGTGTCCTGTCCAAATAGACAACCCATACATTATGGTTGTTGAAACACCCACACCTACAATAATCCACAAAGCCACATTAACGATATTCCCAATGAGTTCAAACTGTGTCTTTTGTTGAAGAACATTCAAATCGTTGAGTGCTGTCTTTTTGGCGTTCTCCGCTTTCTCAAGTGCTTCTTGCAAGTCCTCCATAAGATTTTCATTCTTAGAGTGACTCTCTTGGAGTTTCTTGTTCTGTTCCATAACCTTATTGGCGGATTCTTTTGAGGCGTTCAAGGCTTCTTGAAGCTCGCCATTCAAGAGAGCATTTTCCTCTGCTTTCTTTTCAAGGGCTTTGTTCTGTGCTTGAAACTGTTTGGTAATGTCCAAGCGTTTCTTTCGATTGGTTTGGTCGAGTTCCTTTGCTTTTTTTAAGTAGGCTTGGAAATCTTCGTTGTCCGATTCAATCAACTTTAGGATGTTGCCCTCCAAATAAACATTCCTTTGGGAAGCAACATCCATCAAGTGTTGTTCGTCTGCGGCACAGAGTCTAATCATTTATACACCTTGAAAGAACCCGTTCGAGTTTTGTAATCCTCGTAGTCATCTCGAAAAGATTCTAAACGAGGTTCTATCTCGTCAGATTTCACAATCCAAAATTGAGCTCCCGCATGAACACTCCGAGAGATTTCTTCTTGATCGGCGGAGGATGAAATGATTCCAACAACGACACCATTCCCATGTTCGTAGTTGATTCTTCGTACAAGTTCGATTCCATCAAAGGCAGAACCTATGATGTTCAGATCAACAAAAACACACTCAGGTTTTCCTGTTGAATCTATGTGCCATTTCTTGAAAAGTTCTTCGGCTTCCTCTGCACTAGAAAGCGTTTGTAGATCAAGGGTGATATCAAGGAGGCTACAAGCATCCTCAAAAACAAGGTGGAAAAGATTCTCATCATCCACAAGTAGTATTGAGTTAATCATAGTAATTCTATTTGCTCCATAGGGGTAAGTGTTCTGATTTTGATTTTTATCATTGTTCCTTGTTCTTGTTGTTCTCCAACCGAAACAGAGAAACCATGTTCGTTGAGGATAGCGACACAGATATTCAAGCCTAGTCCTGAACCAGCTTCTTTTTGATTCGCTTTCCGTTGGTAAGGTTGAGATAGTTTTATGAAATCCTCTTGTGTTAGACCTCGACCATTGTCAATGACCGCGAGATGTTCATCATCTACCATTGTGATAGCGACCATCTTGAAATCACTGTCGTTGTATTTCAAGCCATTTCGTATGAGATTGTCGATAGCCGTACAAAATAGAGGTGCATTGACCTCAATATTTGGGAGAGTATCCACCGCTACTTGATCCGCATAGGCAGTCTGAGAGAGATATTTCTTTAATATTTCAGACAAGTTGTGGGATTCTTTTTCGATCTCTGTATTGTCTCGGACAAGGTTGGTAAATTCATAAACACCTCGATAGACTCGTTGTGTGTGTTCAAGTCCTTCTTGAATTAACTTGATGGGCGATTCAAGTTTCCGTTCTTTGATAAGATCATCACCCAACTTTCTCTTTAGGGCTCGGATGCCTCTTGGGAGATAAGTGTTGATTCCTGAGTGCATATCGTGGCGGAGAATCTTTGCCGCGTGTTCAAGGTACTTGTTCTTTCTTAATAGGTCATGTGCGAGCTCTTTTTCTTCTGTGATATCCATAGCCACTTTTATGACTTGATACACAGCACCATCTCCTGAACGAATAGGGGCGTATGTTCCATGAATCCATATCTCTTTGCCATTCTTCGTTTCTCTTTGGAAATCGTCCTCAATGTGTACTCCCTTTCGGAGTTGTTCCCAAAATTTGATGTACTCAAGACTATTGGCGACTTTTTCTCCCACTAACATTTTGTGGTGTTTCCCTATCAGTTCGGTTTCTTTGTACCCCATCGCTAGGCAGAAATTTGAATTCACCTCAAGGATGTATCCTTTCTCATCAAAGACAATCACCATATTTGATAGGTTGATTGCCTTGTACTTATCTCGAAAGGCTTGCTTCTCCCCTTTCAACAAGTTCCAATAGCCCCAAAGATAAATAGAGAGAAACACACAGCAGAGCATAATCAAAGAGCCATTGAGAAAAGCCCAATTCCAACTCGCCTCCACAAAACGAAAGACAAGAAGCCCTTGTAGAACAAAGAACCCCGCTAAGAGCTTCAGTCCTAACCAAAGGCATATTTTCTGTGTCTTACTCATCAATTTTCACCATCTGAACCGAGATGTCTATCTTGACCTCATCCCCAATCAATAGTGTGGAGTTTGTTCCCGCCATATTGAAACATAAATCCCAATCGGAACGCTTAATTTTTCCAACCAAGTCAAACCCGTATTTTTCTTGACCATAGGCATCTGTGTCCGAACCATTGTATGTTCCTGTGAGTTTGATTGGCTTTGTGACTCCCTTGATTTCAAAGTCGCCTTTAATAAGGTGTTCCCCATCAACCACATCAACACTTGTAGAATTGAACCGAATGGCAGGAAACTTTTCAATATCAAAGAAATCAGCACTCCTCAAATGACTGTCCCTGTCTGTGATTGAGGTATTGATACTTGCCACATCTATCTCACACCAAAACTTAGCATCTGAAAAATCTTCTTTCTCGGATTCCATCCCCGCTGTGAAAGAGGTGAATCTCCCTCGAACGGAAGAAATCATAAGGTGCTTAATCTTGAACTCAATGTCGCTGTGTAGTGGATCGATTACATATTTCATTTCTTATCTCCTGTGTCCTTTGTGAGAATGGGGTAAGCCCCCTTGATGTATGAATTGTCGATAATGTACTCTTTGAAAGAGATGTCTAGGTTGATTCGGAAAATGGTGCCTTCTTCAAGTTTCTCAGGGTAGATGTCAAAGCCATGATCAAGAATAATGGCTACGGCTATGTTGAGCTCTAATCCTTTCACCTCAACATTCCGTTCCTTGCGAACATAGGGTTTGCAATAGAGTAAGAAATCTTCTTTGGAGAGTCCAACACCATTGTCTTGGACACAGAGAACTTGTGGGCTTTCCATATAAATCTTCACCCATTTCTTTTCACTTTTGTTGAATTGCAATCCACCCTTGATGAGATTGTCGATGGCGGTACAAAATAAGATGGGTTGAACATCGCACATTGTGAGATCGTCAATATGCACCTTGTCCGCATACGCTGTTCCTGAAATGAAATCTGTGATAATCTCTTTCAAATCACAATAGGTTTTCTCCAAAACCGCACCCTCTTTCACAAGGTTTGTGAAAGCATGGACACCCCAATACACTTTCTGTGTGTAGGCGATTCCTTCTTCAAGCAAACGAATAGCACCCTCAAGATTATGTTCCTTGATGACACTCTCAGGCAATCTCCTCAAGAGGCTCTTGATACCTCTTGGGATGTAGGTATTGATCCCGCTGTGCATATCGTGTCGGATAATCTTAGCGGTGTGTTCCAAGAAAACCTTTTTCTGTTGGAGTTCTTCTTTGTCCTTGATTTGTTCGGTGATTGAGTAGGTCATATTGTGGTACTCAGCCAACCACTTGTCGTACTTAGGATCATCGTTTGGCATAAACTCGCCCACACGATAATGTGTCGGAACTTTCATCCCTTGATCCTCTGTGATAAACACACTCACTCTCGAAATGGCAATCAAACGGATACGATCAAACTCATTGATGAGATGCCCCTCAATTTGTTGTGAATCTTCCTCTGCATACAAGAAGCGAGGTGCTTTCTTGAATTGCTCAAAGGATAGTGGATTGTAGAAATCCACTATGTCCCATTGTAAGCAAAACCATTCCCCCTTGTGTGCTTTCATTGTCTATTACCAAGAGGCTAGTGCTACTCGTTTCCAAGTATCTGTAGCAACACACACATAGAGATAACTATCATCCCACGCAATCTCACCCTTTTGACCAAAGTCACTCGCACTAATTGGTGTGAAAGATTGTCTAATTCGCAAGGAGGTTGATTCGCAGTCAATAGCGGAGGTGGTACTCCCACTTTGAAGGGTTCTATTGAGAATAGAAAACTCACTTTCATTGGTCAAAGTAAAACTGTTAGAACCTATTTCATCATTAAGATTGATTGTGCCACTGAGAGTATCCCCATTATTGAAACTTGATAAGGCACTTTCTTCGCCCAGCTTGAACCAAGAGATAATGCCCGCACTTGCAGAATGTGTGGAGGGATCAAAATAAAGACCACGATTATACAACTCGGATATAGCACTCTCTGAAAGCAAACTGTTCCAAAAGACAACATCGTGCATAGCTGTGCCATCATCAAGGTATATTCTAACATTGTCTATGCTAGGAGTAGTTCCACCAATGGATGTGTATCCTGTACTACTTATCTCAACACCATTCACCCACAATCGAGGAACACCTGTAGATAAGTTAGAAACATCAAAGTGTGCCACTATGTGATACCAATTTCCTTCTTCAAGGTTGGTATCAAAATCTGCATTGTCTAACCCACTCGCGGTATTCTCATATTGAATTGCCACATCGGGGAATCGCAAATCCAACACATGTCTTTCGGTGGTACTCTGCAAAAACATTATCTTTGTATTTGTACTAATAGGATCACTATTTGTGTCGTTTTGGTAGAACCAACAAGAAACTGTGAAATTGCTGGTGCCAATACCACTAAAAGTAGTGTCTTGAAGAACAGCGGTGGTTGAGGATGTTCCTTGTAGGGTTTTCTTAGTGATCGTTTCGGTGAAATCAAAAAGAGCGGAGTTGTCAGAAATACTTACCCTTGTGAGATCATTTGTTTTTATGGACAAAGGGCTACTTGGTGCGTTGAGGGATTCTCCCCATAAGTTCATTCCATAAACATTCGCCCAAGCCTTGCTCGGATCACCAAGATCGAAAGAGTTATTCACATCAGGAACAAGGTCGCTGTCGAACTCGGCATTGACAGTAATTGTGTCTGTGTTCGCGTCGCCTAGATCAAGGTGTCCATCAATCTGAGCTGTGTCCTCAGTGCTAATACCTTTCACTCGACCTGCGGATAATCCTGTGAGTTTTATGGTTGCCATATTCCCCTCTCAACAAATAATCTTTCGATACCCTTTGTTAGATATACAAAGATTATTGTATGAGAGGGGGAACAATGGATGAGTTATTTGCACACATGAACAAGGCGATTGAAAAAGCAATCGAATATATGATGGGCTGGGAAATCTCTCTCAAGAAAGAACTCCCAAATGGAGATATTATTGTGATTCGGAGCGGGGTTCTTGACAATATCCCTCTTTGGTTCGTTGCACTCCAAACAAGTATCGACAAAATTCCAACCGAAGAATTAGCAGAGGATGTGTGGGGTGAGAAAGTTCTCGCCTCTATGATCGCAGATGATGTTGGACTCGTTATTTGGGTATATGACGATGCGGACGAGATGATGTCTGAACTATCTGTAATGTTTGAACTTTTCCTTGCACCTCGCATAGAAGAATAAGTTCAGAAAGTCTTTGACAGTCAATATTTTTTGTCTTATTATACACCTTGTATCTGAACAATCTTACAAGGGAATACTATGCACGCAACAGCCATTTACGAAAAATATGTCGGTCAAGAATTATACACAAAAGCAGAACATGGATCAAAGTCTGTCTATCTCCGAAAAAAAGGAGATAAGGTTGTGTTCGAGATGGGAGGCAAGGAGTTTGAATCCGCTTACAAGTTCTTTTCTTCTTTGTACGGCAAGAAAACACGAATCTCTTTTCAACAATATTTTAGTTGGGCTGACGAACCCCAGCCCCTCTTTGATCCGATAGCGGAGTTGCATGCGGTTAGCACCTCCCATCTCGGAATAGATTTAGAGAACCGTTCCCACGAGGTTCGGAAGCTGTTCTTCGCTGGATTTGGAAAACAATGCTATGCCGCAGGGTACGATCCTGAGGATGTTCTCCAAGAAATCTATCGAGGACTCCTTGCGAGAAACAAAGGAATCTGTCCTTTTGATCCCGTAAAGAGCTCTTTTGGACATTATGTCCATATGGTCTGTGGGTGTGTTGTCGCCAACTACCACAGAAAGATGAACAAGTTGAAGCAACGAGAACAAGTTGGGATTATGGGCTTTGATGAAGATGGCAACAAGGCTCTTATGGATGTTTCAACCTATGCCGTAGAGGAACACTTTGCGACACCTGATAATACAATGGCAGAAACAATCGCAAGAGAAAGCCTCACCAAGTTTATCCGTAAGCATGGAAAACACCTTGTGCCGATTCTTGATATGCTCCTCTTAGGAATGACTCGAAAAGAAATCGCTCAAAAGTTGAATTGCGAGTTGAAAGACATCTCTCAACGAATCAAAAGAGTTCGAGAATTGACGACCACTTGGAATCAATAAATTGGCTATATGCTATTTCTTATATATGGAGGTGTCCTTATGGCTTTTATGAAAACAAGTATTTCGATCAGCAAGATCAACGAAATGGCAAAAGAACAACAAAACAAGTTGGTACAATTCCACAAGATCAACCGACTCACAAGAGATGAGATTGTTGCGTTGCTTCAACAATACAAAGATGGTCAAGAGATAGGATTCACTCCCACTCCTGAGTTGCTCAAAAAATACGGATTTGATTCCTAGATTCCAAATTGTCTTGATAAAAGAAAAGACCTCAATGTTGAGGTCTTTTTTTGGTTCAAGGAGTAGAGGACTTAATAACCTCTCGCCCAGCTCTTGAGGGATTTGAACAATCGATCAGAGATAGGAATCTCCTTGCCTGTCTTGATGTATTTCAGAACCTCATCCTTAGTCATACCCTTGTCCTTTTGGATGCTGTCGATCAAAGCATCTGCCTCACCAACACCCATTGTGCCATCTGACAGAATGTAGTTCCATTCCCAACTTGATCTTACAAAGAATTGAACAGTAGCACCCGCTTTCTTGTCCATATAGGTACTAG
>Ga0181584_10004588_pt1 | contig 10469 bp, 9 predicted proteins | sample 071ome_30_FD_132462 | JGI IMG/M metagenome (GOLD analysis project Ga0181584, IMG submission 132462) | Coastal salt marsh microbial communities from the Groves Creek Marsh, Skidaway Island, Georgia - 071406AT metaG (megahit assembly) | ecosystem: Environmental > Aquatic > Marine > Intertidal zone... | reverse complement strand
CCTGGGCGTCCTCCAACTCTGCTCCACTCTCTCTCTCAACAACTCACAACTCACAACTCACAACTCACAACTCACAACTCACAACTCACAACTCACAACTCACAACTCAGCGCTGCTCCCTCGTTCGTTCGCCCACGCCTTTCAGATGAACCCCGTCGTCCCGCAGCAGGCGGGTGCTTCCATGAACCTCACGTCGAGCTCGTCCGTGGGATCGACGTTGGGACTGGCGCCGCCGGCGTGGATGGATCCGGCCTTCTCGCCGGTGTGTCCGAGGAGCAGGCTGCCGACCATGAACCCGAAAACGACCGCCAGGATGATGCCAATGTTGAAGGTCATCACGATGAGCATGAGCATGTAGTCGAGGAAGACGATGATGGCGGTGAAGAGGGACCGGATGATGTTCCGCTGGAACTGGGGCTTGCTGAAGGCGCACCAGCCGAAGAGGGCGTGGAGGGTGCCCCCGAAGAGGCCCCTTCTGCCGGCCGGAACGGGGACGGGGACGTCCCGGCCCGAGGACGAGTTGGAGCCAGAGCTTCCTTGCTCGTTTCGTTCGTCTCGTTCCTCTCGCCCGCCGGCGTTTCCGGCGCAGCACGAGGGCACTCGAGGGGACTCCATCGAGCTCCCACCGGCGCCCGCCCCGCAGCACGGGGCGCTGCCACCCCCGTCCTTTCCTCCCATGTCACCCAACCCGTCGATGTTGCTCCCACAGGCCATGTTCCGGCAGGGCAATACGGGCCGCTTCGACGCCCAGACAATCTCCCGCTCGATCTTGGCCGCCTTGAGGTACTGGCAGAGCAGGGCCGTGGCGAAGCAGGCCACGAGCGTCCCGAAATAATACCCGCCGTCTGTCGGCACCCACTCCTTGATCAACACAATGTCCGTGATCCCCGTGTGCAGCCACATCCGCATCGGCGGCAGGTAGTCCGACGAGCTCGAATCGGCCTCGCAGAGGCCGTTGAAGGTCGACGCGGTCGCACCGTCGCCGCCGCTCTCACTGCTCCGCACCACGTTGCACATCGAGTAGAACTGTCGACAGCCCTCCATGTACGGCATGCCGAGGCAGATCTGGGAAAGTGTATCGAGGGGGTGTGGGCACTCGGCGGCCGACGTGCACGTCTCGCACCCGACCATGCCGTGCGTCGAACACATCGATACGACCGTGTCCGTGGCCTCCCTCGTGGTCGGCGCGTACGGAACGGGCGGGTTGTTCTTGCACTGCGGCACGAGCGATCCGGCCTGGCACACGCTGTTATACGTCGAGCAGCCGCGCATGGCCGGCATCTCCTCGCAGATGGTCGCCAGCAGCGTGAACGGCTCGCAGTACACGCTCTCCTTGGACGGATCGGATGACGCATTGCATGCCGTTCGCAGCGAGCACCCGACCATGTTGGGCATGGCCGTGCACAGCGCGTCCAGATCGGCGTCCACGGCAGCGTCTGGCAGCGTGAAGGAGGCGCACGCCATGGACGTCGGGTCCGTGACGCAGGCGTCCGTGTTGGTATCCGTGTCTGGCGTCGTCGGTGCCTGTGCGGTCGACGTCCCGACCAGCAGAGACACCAGGACGAGGAGTGCGAGCAGGACGAGCCGCGGCTTGGCCGCGGTGCCTGTCCAGTTCGTGCGCGCCATGGTCGTTCTCGGCGGACTCCACGCGTTCCCAATCCCCGGGACTTTCCACTGCGGTTGACCGTATTCTTGTTCGCAATTCGCGAGGGGGTGATGGGAGCGAACGCGGCAATGGGAGCGAACGCGGAGATAAATTTGCGCAGCTTCCGACCGCTCCTCTCAATCGTTCTCTTCTCAATCGTTCTCTTCTCAATCGCGATCCACGAGCTGAGATGGATGCCCTCATCACGAGCACACGATGATGATGTCGTCGATACGGCCGAGCGCGAGCGCAGTGATGAGCCGCTTCAGCTCTGGCTTCTTTTCGCGTCGAACTGTCCGGACCCGTTGTGCCCACCAGCTCACCATTCCCAGCGGCGGCGACAGCAGCGACGTGCTCGAGTTTGTGCACGAGATCGAGGCCAAGAAGTCTCGGTTCGTCGCATTCGGCTGGCACGTCGACTCGGAGGACCAAGCCCTGTCGTACATCAAGGCCGCGGCCGACCCCTCTGCGTCGCACAACTGCTGGGCGATTCGAATCGCGGGGTCGACCGTCCGGTATCACGATGACGGGGAGCCGGGCGGCACGGGCGGGAAGCCGATCCTGTCGGCGTTGGAGACGCTCGGCGTCGACCGGAGTGCCATCATGGTGACGAGGTACTACGGCGGGACCAAGCTGGGGACCGGTGGGCTGATCCGCGCGTACGGCGGCGCGGCCCGGGAGCTCTTGAACGTGATCGAGCTCGAGGAGATGGTTCCAATGTCGCGGGTGGAGGTGTTTGTGCCGGTCGACATGGTGGGGGTCGCGTACACGTACATAGATGCGGCCGGCGGGCGCGAACCCCGGCAAGGCGAGTTTGATGACGCCCGCGGCGGCTTCCCCATGTCGTTCGATGTCGTCGAGGACGAGCGGGGGGCCGCCCTCGACAGGCTCCGCGACGCCAGCCGGGGGAGGATCTCGTAGCAAATTTTGTGACAAACGACAAACACGCGTTCATAAACAACAAACTATTTGCACTAGTCACCCATCTAGGCGAAGAACTTCTTGATGGCCTCGGTGGCCAGCTGGGCCTCGCTCTTGCCGGAAGACTCGGCGGCGCTCTTCAGCAAGTCGGCCGCGTCCTTCGACACGGCGACGGTCGGCAGGTCCTTGATCTGTCCCTCCGGGATGTACGACTCCTGGTAGGTCCTCAGGGCGTCAAAGCCGACGCGAGCGCAAAAGTCGCCGAAGGACTCGTCTGCGCGCTTCTGGCTCTTGAACATGGCGAACAGCGGCTCGAAGAACGTCTCCATGTCGGCCAGCTTGACGCGTCCCTGGTAGGACTCGGCCAACCGGGCGCCGCTCGGGGATCCGCCGAGCCAGATCTGGTACGAGTTGGGGCCGTCGCCGACAAATCCGACCTCGGCATTGTACGGCCTGGCGCAGCCGTTCGGGCAGCCAGTCATCCTGATGATGAATTTCTCGCTCGAGTCCAGTCCAAGGTTGGACAGGACGGTCCGCAGCCTGCTGATGACGTCCGGCAGTCCTCGCTCGGCCTCGGCGATCGCCAGCCCGCACAGGGGCAGCGCCGGGCAGGCCATGGATCCCGCCTCGAGGGGATCCCACTGCTCGACGTCCTTGATGCCGGCCGCAGTAAGCGACGAGATGATATCGTCCTTCCAGGCCGGCGAGATGTTCCTCAGGACCAGGTTCTGGTTGGCCGTGATGCTGACCGGGATCTCGTACCTCTCGATGACGGCCCTGAGCGTCTTTTTGGCCTCGCCCTTCACGCGGCCGTTCTGCACGTAGATCCCGTACGCCAGCTTCCCGTCTCCCTGGTCCATCCATCCCAGGTAGTCCATAAACTTCCACGCCGGCAGCGGGCGGAACGCCTCCATCTTCTTTCCGTAGTACTGCTCGACCACCTCCCTGAACTTGTCCACCCCCCAGTCGTCAATCAGGTACTTGAGGCGCGCCTGCTTCCGGTCATCCCGGCGTCCATAATCGCGCTGCACCGCCACCACCGACTTGACGATGTGGAACACGTCCTCGGCCGGCACGAAGCCGAGCGAATCGGCCAGGCGCGGGAACGTCGACGCCTTGCCGTGCGAGCGACCCATGCCGCCTCCCACCAGCACGTTGAATCCCTCCAGCTTCCCCTGCGCATCCGTCATGACCACCAAGCTCATATCGTTCGTGAACAGATCCACCGAGTTGTCGCCCGGGATGGTCACCGCGATCTTGAACTTGCGCGGCAGAAACAGGTTGCCGTAGATGGGCTCTGGCGAGTTCTCAAAGTTTGTACCGAACCCGTTGAACGCCCTGTCGGCCGTCACCTTGCTGTCCTCCATCTCGTGGCTGAAGAACTTCTCCCCGTCCAGCCACACATCGTAGTACGCCCCGCTCTGGGGCGCCAGCAGGTCTGCGATATCGTTCGCATACTTCTGCGCCAGCGCATAATCCGGCCTGCTCTCCGCACTGTACACCGCCGGCGGCGCCATCACATTCCTATTAACGTCCCCACACGCCCCGAGCGTGCTCCCCATGTTCTTAATCACGCTCGAAAACACCGTCTTCAGGTCCTGCTTCAGCACACCGTGCAGCTGGAACGTCTGCCTCGTGGTCAGACGCAACGTCCCGTTCCCGTACAGATCCGCAAGCTCATCCATCACCAGATACAACTGGTTCGTCACCGTCCCGGCCGGCTGACGGGTTCGCATCATGAACTGGTACGCCTTGCCCTCGCCCGGACGACGCGCCTCCCTGTCGTCCTGCTGATACGAGCCGTGGAACTTCATCAACTGCACCGCATCCTCAGAGATATTCGTCGCCTCCGTTACGAGCTCCTGCATCAACGGGTGACGCAGAAAGTCGCTCTTCTCCTTAATCAGCTCGACGGCCTGCAGGGTGGAGGAAAGGAGGAGGGAACCGATGAAATCGGGGAGCCTGTCGCGGGGGCGTCGGTCGGTTCGCCGTCGAGACGGAGAACATCGCGACGAGTACACGCAAGTGAACACGTACCGACCGCTTCGGCGGCCGCGAGCTGGGGGGCCTGGGCGTCGCCACGTTCGTGACGATTGAAGTCCGCGATGAATAGCATCCGCCGAGCTTGGCGCTGAGGGGGGCCCTCAGCGACGTGACTGGGAGCATGATGTAATATCAAGTCGTATACGACGATATGATGTGGGGAGCGGCGCGGGGGCGGTTTCAATTTCGAGGACAAGTGTGGGGCGGGGCACGAGCCGGAGAGGGCGGTCGGTCGTTGCGCGGGTTCTCTTCCGGTCCCGGTTCTGTTGGCGGGTCCCCCTTCCGGTCCCCCTTCCGGTTCCGGTTCCTGTTCCGCCTCCAGGTCCGGGTCTGGGTTCCGGTGTCTAGGTGGCCCGACTGGAGCACCGGCGGTGCGCGTCTTGAGCACCGGCGGCTCGCCTGAGTGGGAGCCGTGTGATCATCATCAGCATCATCTAGACTCGACTACCGTTCCGAGCGCACCGATGCGCTCGGAACGATGGAGCAGCAGAGCCATGATACGATGCTGCCGGCGAGTGCCTGTATCCTGTGCGTGTGGCCCGGCGCCATGAACAACGAGTTTGTGTTTTTCAGCACCGCGCCACGATCCCTCACCTCATCATATAACCATTGCGACACGAAACTACCCGCGCGGCGAGTGTGCGAGCTGGACGTGCCGCTGACAAGCAAGAACAGCATCTAACCGACCACCCAACGAAATCTTGACATGGCCTCGTTCGTCCGCCGGCTCCTCCGCGGCGCAACGGCAAGCGCTAACGCAGGCGAGACCGAACAAGCGAGACGGCACACGCGGAGCGAAAGCGCGACAAAGAGGAGGAAGAAGAATTCAGCGCCAAACCGATCGCCTCGGCCAGGCGCGAACCCGAAGAGCTCGAAGAAGAAGTCGACGACGCCCGTCGTCGTCCCGCCGTGGTCGTATTCTCTCCGGGAGGTGAAGGAGAAGGTGAAGAAGCGGGACGGGATGCGACGTCGGGCCGTGGGCGGTGACGGGGAGAGCGACGGGCTGCTCGTGATGGGGGACGTCGAGGGATCGTGGGTGTCGGCCTCTTTGGAGGACAGGCGGTTCCTGCCGACGGCGAGGGAAGAGGAGCGGCTGGAGCGCATGTTTGAGAAGGCAGACGAGCGGTCGGCGTCTGGGAGTCACACGGAGAACACGGAGAACACGGAGAACACGGAGAACAATCCGTTTGGGCGCGGGTCGTATCGATGCCGAAAGTCGATGGGAGACGCCCGTTGGGGGGCGTACAAAGAGCGGGAGGCGCAGCAGCTGACGTATCACGTGGAGATTCTGGAAGAGCGCTTCGGAAAGCGGTTCGTGCGGGAGTCTCGGCGCCATGTGAACAGCGGGGGGCGCCTGGCGACGACGACGACGACGACGACGAGGGCCAGGCAGGTGGTGCCGTCGCGGCGGCTCAACGTGGGCGTGTCGGTGGGCCAGGCGACAAGGAAGCGGCCGAGCACGGCGGAGGGGACGTTGAAGCAGGCGAGGGTGGGGCACGAGGAGGAGAGCGACGGGGAGGACGGGTGGCGAATTGGAGCGATGGCCGCGAGGCCGCTCAGCGGGTAGGTGGTGGTGGTCGTCGTCGTCGTCGTAGTATCAAGTTAAGAGCAATAATTATCAATTCAGCAGGTAAGTTTCCCAGGATTGAGTTCAAGTTCGTCTCAAACAGGCTGGCCAGCGCCCCATTCCTCGTTCAAATCGTTCTCTCATCGTTGTCCCGTATCGTCAAACTTCGCACATTCAAGACATTGTAAGGTACTGCCGGATACATGATCGGCACACAGGTACATTTGACGGTTCGTGTTCTCGTCCTTCTCGATCTTTCGTTCGTTGGCTCTCGTCGAGCATGGTCGGCAGCGGCTGTCGTCCTGCCGGCCTCATCATCATCGTCATCGTCATCATCCACACACACATCTTAGTATACAGATCTGATGGCAGTAGCCCGGCTACTGCCACTACAGACACAGGCCAAACCCACCAGCCAAACCGGCCACACGAGGCGAGGCAAAAGGCGAACGGTTGTTCGTGTCTTGCGCTGCGACCGTCGAGAGCGAGCACGACGAGCTGCACCTCGACATACCGCCGCTATTGTTCAAGCGCTCGCGTTCGACCGTCGCGTACAGCTCGAAGAACTCGGGGTTCTCCTGCTCGAGCCGTTTCCAGACGATGCCGGTGACAGTCGCGTCGATGCCGTTCTTCTGGAGCGCAGCGATGCACTGCGTCCGGTTCATGCACTGCTCGATGGCGAGCTCGATCATCGCGTGGACCTGCGGGCGGGCGGGGTGGGGGGCACGAGCGCAAGGTGAGGAATTTTTCGAAACGAATTGCTCTCGAACTCGGCCGCCCCGCAAACAACTCGACGGCATGAAATGAGACGTACGTATGCCACATCATCAGCAGTGACAGGCTGGCCTGGTTGGCTGGGTACGCGGCGGAGATTCAGCTCGTCCTCGTCGAGACTGACTGAGGTCCGGAATTTGACCGCGAGAGCCTCCTGTTCGTCTCTCGTTTGTGTCATGTCGTTCACAGTGTATGTTTATGGCCACATGGAGTGCGAAAATGATGGGCACGAAGAAATGAGTGTGTTTGACAAGTCGACCCTATCCATCAGATTTCCAGATCTCCGGGAGAGAATCTCCAGCCGCCCCGTTCAGTCTTCGTCGGAATCGAGTTCTATCAGTAGATCCTCCGGAATGCCCCTATCATGGATCCTTTCGTACATCACACCCTGGCGAACGAGCGAAGCGCGAGTGAGAGCGAAAGTCAGGCGTGGTCGGAGTCGATTCTATCACCCACCAGTCGCCTTCTTGGAGTTTCAGCGGCAGGTACGTCTTCGTGAGGTACTGGAAGCCGAACGAGCTCAGCGCCTGAATCTCTGCCTTGACTTTGGTGTCCACCATGATCTCCAGTTCCCGCACCCAGTCCGGGTTTGCCTTGACAAAGTCCTCCTCCAACAGCTTCTTCCCCGTCTTGATATCCTCGTCGGTCATCGGCAGCCTGCACTGCTGCGGGATATTGAACCGGTCCAAGTCGCTCGGCCGCACCCCCAGCCATTTGATATCGGGCGTTGTCAAGTTGGAAGAGTCGTAACCTGGCGAGCGGGCGCGGACGGCGTTTTGGGCGAGTGAGCAAAGCGAGCGGGAGCGCGTCGGGTCAGACACGTACTCATGTTCATCGACCCCTTCATGTACACCGATAGGATTTTGAGGCCGTACGGATCCGAATCCACCAGCGCCAACACGGGAATCTTGAGCGAGTACCGCAGTTTCCGCAGAAATAGCCTCGTGGCCACGTCCGGCTGGCCCTTGGCCGTGATGATGATGCACGGGTAGGTGGAGTAGAAGCGGTCCTCCGCCAGGCGCATGAACGCGGCATCCTTCTCCACGAGCAGGATGAACTTTGCGTCCGACCGGATGTTGGCGACCTTGTCCATGTTCGGCGGGATGGCCTTGCCACCCACGCCCATCCGGCTGCAGTCGATCTCGTCGCCGTCCTCCGTGAACTGCAGGCGTCCGACCACGACGCCTTTCTCCGACGCGACCACGTGGAGGGAGGAGCGCGTGCAGGTGAGCATGCACGCGACGTCGTCCAGCACAGCGTCCGAGTTGCCCTGGTCCTCGAAGAGCTTGACGTCCGTGTAAAACAGGTCACGCTTGGTCACGTGGATGCGCTTCAGACAGAGCTCGTGGACCAGCTGCAGGATGCGTGTCGTGATGACCGTTTTCCTGCACGTGGACGTGTTGGCAAACGGCCTGTGCGAGAGGGAGTCCTTGAGGACGATGCGGTCCAGCTCGGGGACGTAGAGCTGGTTGGCCTTGGACCTGTTGGGAAGGGAGTACGTGAACCCGTCACCGTCGAGGATGCTCGTGGCCACCTTGAGGATGGACGACTCGATCTCGTCGAGGACGGCCTTGGCGTCCTTGTCGACCACCTCTTTGACGCTGGGCAAATTCAAGTCCTTGAGCGTCCGGATCTCTTGCTTCTGGGCCTTGACGGCCCGTTCTAACTGCTCTACCTTCTTCATAATCTCCTGTCGATGCCGAGGGGCGGGGGAGGGGAGGGGCGCGTGAGCGTTGAGCAATTCGGTCACGGGATTTGAATTTCGTCAGCAGATGATCCGGGCAAAAGACGGGCGTACCTCCTTCCCCTTGATCTTCTTTCGGATCTTCTCAAGTCCGGCATCCCTCGCCGCCTTCTTGCGGGCAGCAGTCGTCGACATCTTGGAGGGAAAGAAAGAAGAAAGGTGTTGGGGGCAGCGAACGAACCAGTACCAGTATTTCACAGTGACGATGAGTCAGTGTGCTGTGAATTCTTCCTCCTCGACAACTTTGCAAACGTCTTGCCCAACGACCACCTGCTCCCCCCAGCCCTGCCTCCTTCCTTCTCCGTCGCCTCCCGCGCGCGCGCCCCCTCACCCCCGCCCACCCCGCCCACCGCCGTCCTCCACGAGCTCTCCAAGGGCACCTCGTCGTACAACAACGCCTCTTCTCGCCTCACGACAACAGATCCCGCCCCCTCTGCCACGTCGACAGTCCCCACGTCGACTTCCCTGGCGAGCCAATCCAGCTCTGCCTCGCCGAGCGCCGTCGTCGGCAGCATCACGCCCTCCTTCTGCTCCATGATCGAATTCACGACCGCAATGAACGCACAAAACTTCCTCCGGTCGAGCTTGCACACCGAATCGGGATCCACCAGCATCCACGCCTTGCTGAAGTTGACGTGCGAGGCGTTGACAGCGTGGTACATGTCGATGGCTTCGCGTATGGGGAAGAATCCATCCTCAGCGTACTTGTCACGGAAGGAATCCAGGCAAATGCGCCTCTGGGACGCCGAGAGCGGCTTCAACGTCGAGCCTCGCATGGCCGGTGGCTCGATGCTGGTCGAAGTGGCTCGCGGAGCTGCCAGCGGAGAAGCCTCGTCGTCATCCCGCCAGTGCGTCCGTTGGTATGCATGTACGGACATCGGCGTCGGCGTCGACATCGAGGACAAGCCAACCGCCAGCGGCGAGTAGAGGCCGGTGTCGTCGTCGGGTTGTGGGAGGTGGAAGGATGTATCGATCCGCCAGGCGTCAGCGTCAGCATCACCGTCGCCGGCGGCTCCCTTCGCTGCCTTCATCTCGATGTTTTTCTGCAGAGCATCCTGGGAACGAGGAGAGGAGGGGAGAACGCCGCTTGAGTGAGCTGGACTGGACGAGAAATTCGAGTTTGTTAGAGCATCCCAGGTCGTTATCACCTACCCTGGAAGCGCTCCCCCCGTAGCAAGGGTCTGTCACACGCATTGCGTAATCTGTAGCATGCAGCGAGACACGACAAGGCAACGACTTGTTTTCACTGTGTGTGTGGCCCGACGACAGGTCGGGTTCACGGTTCCGAAGTCGTTCCGGGAAAGGGTCGTATCTACCATTGCCAAGAGATGGTCATCGTCATCGCCCTCACCGTCGTCACGGCTCTCGTCACGGCTTTCGTCACGGCTCTCGTCACGGCTTTCGTCATGGCTCTCGCCGTCGCCATCGGCGTCGTCGCTGCCTGTTGATCATCACCGCCGAGGAGGACCTCGACACGTCGATACCTCGACGGGCGTGCGAAGAGCGCACGAGCGTACTTCTCTAGAGATACTCTCGTGTCTTGGTGCCTGCTCGGAGAGGCCGCGGTTGGCTGCCCCGTCGAGCTCTCGTGCCTCGATCGAGGCCCTCGCGAGGGCATTCAAAGTCGCCCCACTTCTTCAATTCGTCCACAGAAACACCCTCATCTCATATATATTTATAGATACGGAGGTGGGACAGACACACAGCCACAGCCCGGCGGAAACTGCCGACTCAATTTCAAACGCCAAATTTCAAATTCAGCACTTGAATCGAGG
>Ga0181584_10004571_pt1 | contig 10491 bp, 2 predicted proteins | sample 071ome_30_FD_132462 | JGI IMG/M metagenome (GOLD analysis project Ga0181584, IMG submission 132462) | Coastal salt marsh microbial communities from the Groves Creek Marsh, Skidaway Island, Georgia - 071406AT metaG (megahit assembly) | ecosystem: Environmental > Aquatic > Marine > Intertidal zone... | reverse complement strand
CTTAGCTCATGTGGACAGAGTTATTGTTATTAATCAAGGCCAGGTTGTGATGAATGGCCCAAGGGATGATGTGTTTAAGCAAATTGCAGAACTGAAAACAAAAGCGCAAGCATCCGTTAAACCGAATTAAAAAAGAATTTTCATGCAGTATTCATCAAAAGAAGTGAACGATATCAATGCTGAGATAGGAGATCAGCGTAGCATTTTATTTTTTGCTGCCATCATTTTTGCCGCTTTTGTTGTATGGGCCTTTTTTGCTGAGATCGATGAGGTAAGTCGAGCGCCGGGACACGTAATGGCAAGTTCTCGAACGCAGGTTATCCAATCCCAAGATGGTGGTGTTTTGGAGGAGCTACTTGTTGCTGAAGGAGACAAGGTAGTAGCGGGACAGCTTTTAGCGAAGATTGATAAAACACGAGCAGAGGCTGCATTTTTAGAAACACGCGCACAAGTCGCGGCTTTGTCAGCAAGAACATCTCGTTTAGAAGCCGAGTTATTTGACTCGAAGCCCATGTATGACGATACCGCTAATGAATACCCTGAGTTTATTTCAAATCAGAACAAGTTGATAAAGGTGAGACGTAAGGCTCTCCAAGATGAATTAAAAGCTATCTCTGATATTCAGAAACTGATTCAAAAAGAGCTGGACATGAACTTGCCATTGGTCGAGATGGGGGATGTCAGTATGACCGAAGTCCTGCGCTTAGAAAGGCAGGTCGCTGATTACTCAGCACAGAAAACGATTAAGAGAAACGAATACATTCAAGAATTACAAAATGAATTGAGTAAGTCGCGAGAAGAACTTACAGCTATGCGTGAATTGATGCAGCAGAGATTGCATATACTTAACCAGACTGAGCTGAAATCTCCAATGAACGGCATTGTTAAGAACGTGCGGATTACAACCCTGTCGGGTGTTATCAAGCCAGGGGAAGATATTATGCAAATCGTGCCCAGTGACGACGATTTACTCATCGAAGCAAAGATGTCCCCTTCGGATATTGGTTTCGTGAAAATAGGGATGCCGGTATCCATAAAAATAGATGCTTATGATCCCAGTATTTATGGAGATTTACCGGGCGAGCTGATTTTTATCAGTGCGGATACGCTTGATGAAGACTTAAAGCAAAACGAATCGCCATATTATAGAATTAGGGTTAAATCGCTCGGTAGGAGCTTTAGCGCTAAACCTGATTTAAGTCTAGAGATTCAACCAGGTATGACATCAACTGCTGAAATTAAGACTGGTAAGCGTACGGTCATGCAGTTTATTACAAAACCCATCATAAAAACGCTATCAAGCTCGTTAGGTGAAAGGTAATAAACTCACAATTACCCTGAGGTTTTGTTTAAAAAATCGCAACTTTATAACGCCTTGATTTTAGCCTAAATGAACGATTTGTCCTAGTCTGAACATTTATTTTTGTTTTAATTTAGTAAAATCTTTTTTATTATTCTTTAAATACATAATTTTTAATAATTGTTCGTGGGTAAATATGTCTTTTCTCGAGTCACTAAAAGCATCTCTTTCTAATGTTTTCCAGGCGACAGTTAATACGAAAAACAAGCTTTTCGTTGTAATCGATCCAGCAGGAAACGAAATTGTTTTAACTTTAGATGAGCTTTTGGTTTATCCGATTCCACCGGGCTCTTCGATAACGCTTTTAGTACCAGAAGCAGATGTAAAACCAAATGCGAAACCCAAGTTATTTAAGGTTGGAGATAAGCTCGTAATTCAGGAGGGAGATTTGGAGCTTGAGCTCGAGGGTTTGAGTGTTGATGTCTCCACTTTTCAAATCTTAGACCCCGCTGCAATGACGGCTGAGACGCAAGCAAATATCGCTGCGGCAATTAATAAAAAAGGTTTCGATGCCGCCATGTATGAGTTGTTGTCTGATCAGTCAGCAATCGTTCCTGATGTAAGTGCAAATCAATTTAATCCAGCGGTTCTCGCCGTAGGTGGCCTTGCTGTCGCAGTTGGTGGCGGTGGTGGCGGTGCTGGCGGTGGTGCTGGCGCTGATACGACTGCCCCAACGCTGCAATCCGTAACGGCATCTACGCGCAATGACACCATTACTCTAACGTTTGACGAGGCGCTAGACACGGTTAATGTTCCCACTGCTGCGGACTTTACAGTGAACATTACGCCCAATGGCGGAGTTGCAGCTCCTGCGGTTATAACCTCAGTAAGTGTTGTTGGTGCCACAGTAGTTTTGGGTATCGGGGCAGGCATTAATGCGTTGGACTCCATTGAGGTCATTTATGCCGACTCAGATGCCACAGATAATAATGATGAAATACAAGATGCCGCAGGAAATGATGCTTTAGGTTTCACTGACAATACCGCTGTTTTAATTGCCGCAGACGGTTATATGCGTGGTGCTCAAGTTTGGTTAGATACTGACAATGATGGTGACAAAGACCTCAATACCGGTATCACAACCAACGCTGATGGTTCATTTGCGCTGCCATCTGAGTACCTTAATAATGGCGGCATTGTCATTGTCGGCGGTTTCAATATCGATACGGGTGTTAAGAACACCATGGAGCTCAAAGCGCCTGAGGGTGCCTTGGTTATCAACCCTCTTACTACGTTGGTGCAAGGGCTGGTTGAACAAGGTCAAGATGCCGATGCGGCTGAGACAAATGTTGCGAATGTTCTGGGTATTGCTGGCACGGACTTATCCAACTATGACCCTTTGGCCGCTGCTGATGCAAACGTTCAAAAAGTAGCTGCGCAGATCGCTACCGTTGCATCTTTGGCAGGTGAGTCAGGTGGCGAAACAGTTGTTGCAAACTTGGTAAGCCAAATATCCGATGCTGCTGAATTCGAGGTGGGTGCGGATGATGTTATCAACCTTTCAGACGATACAGCCTTGGCAGGCTTGTTTACGGGTGTTGAGGTTGAAGCCAGTACATTTGTAGAGATTTCAAACGCTGCCAAAGTCATTGATGAGGTGGTTTCTAATGGTGGTGATATTGGTGACATATCCGATCAACAGGGTTTGGCATTAGACAGCACGCCGCCAAGTACGCCTGAATTTGCTGATAATGATTCAGTTAATCCAACCGCTGCTGCTGGAACGACTGCAATCCGTGTTGTTTTGGATGTGGATTCAACCGAAGGTGCCGCTGTTGTCTCTGGTAATACAGTAGCCCTTAAAGTTGATGGCCAGATCGTAACTCTGCAAACTAGCCTTATATCAAGTGGTGATATTGATAATGGTTATATCGATCTTGAGCTTACCGGTGACTTTGCTGATGGATCGCATTCGATTTCTGCTCAGATCACCGATAAAGCTGGTAATGCCAGTGCATGGTCTACGGCGGTTGATGTGGTTTTCGATACCACTGCGCCTAACAAAGGCCTTATTTCAGATGTTGAAAATGCAATTGTTAACGATGCGGCACAATCCATAAGTGGTTTTGCTGAGCCTCAAGCTTCGGTAAAAATTTACAATAACATTGCTGATGTCAATTCAATTCAAGACAGTGAATTGGTAACTACTGTTACGGCTGATGCCGATGGAAATTGGTCTGCTGATGTTGAATTAGGCGAGGGTGATAATGTCCTACAAATTGTTGTAGTTGATGCTGCTGGTAACACGTCTCTCCTTTCTCTATCTGAAACGATCACGCTTGATACAAGCGAGGTGACCAAAACTGCAACGCTTGTTAGCGCCTCTAATTCTGATGGGGAAATTACAGCCGTTGATGACGTTTTTACAAGTGATAAAAACATTGTGGAGCTTGCGGGCGCAATCAGTGGCGCACTTGCCGCAGGTGAGAAGGTTGCCATCTTCGAAGCAGATAACTTTTTGGGTTATGCGACGGTTGTTGATACCGACTGGACTTTCACCCCGCTTGGTTTATCAGATGCGGATCATTCCTTCACAGCTAAAGTTGTTAACGCTGCGGGAACAGAGGGTGCTTCAAGTGATGCGTTTGCATTAACCGTGGACGCTAACGCTCCGACGCATGTAATCACCATTGAGGACATCCCACTAGGTAATGTGTCTCCCACGATTTCAGCATCAGTGGATAAGGCCTTGGCTGATGGAGAGAGTATTCAAGTCTATCTTGACGGCGTGGCAGTTGATGCCACTATCGTATTTGATGGTACAGACTTTACGTTTACGTTAGACGTTGACCCAGGTGAGGGTGAATATACCGTCCAAGCTATGGTTGTCGATGCTGCAAATCAAGGTCCTTTGAGTACCGCTTCATCCTTTGAGATAGACACTAGCGCTCCTGCTACTGCCACAGTCACTCCTATTGGCGCAAATGGTAATGTTAATGCCGCCATGGCAGAGGCTGGGGTTGTGTTGTCAGGTTTTGCTGAAGCAGGCGCCTCAGTTGAAATTGCGGCATTGAGTATGTCAGGAACTGTTTCAGCGTCCGGTGCGTGGTCTTTTGATTTGAGCTCAGACGATTTAACAGCATTGGACAATAGTGATGGAACTGCAACTGTTGTTGTAACTGTTACAGATGCTGCAGGTAATCCTAATGATACGGATCTGACCTACACTTTTAATCTCGATGTCACGCCTCCGGCTGATCCAGCGTTCACCTCGGACTTCAGTTTTAGTAAATCTGATAACGATGGAACCAGTGCGCTGATTACTTTAACCGCAGATACGGGTAGTAGGGTTCTACTGACGCTAGGTGATAAGCTTGTTACCTTGGTTGAACACGACGCTGATGATAGTCCCGGTGAATTCCAGTATGTACTCACCACGGGTGACTTTAAGGCACTGGGTCAGGGAGACACCACTATAAGTGCGCAGGCCGTGGATGCCGCGGGTAACGAGAGCGATGGTAGCGATGAGGCGACTGTCAGCATCGATACAATCCCTCCAGTACTCACGCTCTTTACCATGAGTGTTCCGGACAAAACAGGAACCTTCTTGAATGCAACAGATACGCTTGACTTGACATTCACTACCGAAGCGTCGGTTGATGTTCAGGTAAGGATCTACACGGTGACTGATGGCGTCGTTGATATTGATGATGGTCCAATTTTAACAACACTCGACGGAACCCCTGCGTTCGTTACAAGCCCAGGTGATGGTGATGCAGAGGCTGGGGTCTTAGCTCCACGAACAATTGAGGATATTCTCAGTAATTATAATTTAGCAGATGATGGCGCCTACAGTATCCAGCTAACAGCAACTGACGGCGCTAATTCAACAACGATTAAGGGTAAATTTACTCTTGATGCTACTGCGCCAAGCTCACCAATTGGGTTGTCGTTTGAGGAAGACTTGGGTGTCGCTTCAGATGACAATTTAACAGCGGACAATACGTTAGAGTTGTCTGTCTTGGCCCTCAAGGCAGATAAGGCCAGTATCTATTTCCACCAATATGATGCTGAATCTGGTTCGTATTCGCTTTTACCTGGTAAGGCTAGCATTGTTTATAAAAATGGCACTGCATTACTCTTTGACGAGAATGGTGACGAAGCTGAAGATGGGACCTACTATAAATATTCTAAACAGCTCGAAGTTTATGAAGATGGTTCATATCAATTCGCAGCGTCTGCGGAAGATAGAGCTGGGAATGAAGTCATTGCTAATCTGTCAATTCCTTTAACTTCGTCTGATGCTATTGTGGTGACTGCTGCTGCTAGCGAGCAGGGCGGTAATGCGTACTTCATTAACGGCGAAGAATCTCCGGCTATTGTGCTAGCAGAAGGTGTTACCTATACGTTCGACGTTTCAGATACTTCGTTAGCAACACACCCGTTTAAATTTAGCTTAACTGATGACGGCACTCACAATGCTGGAAGTGAGTTTACAAGTGGTGTTGTTGCATCTGGAACTATTGGTACTGAGGGCGCAACAATTTCTGTAACCGTGCCGGTTAACACAGGTGCTCTTTACTACTATTGTTCTGCTCATGCAGGTATGGGATCTTCAATTGAAACCCCTGAAAACCTTCAAGTTACCATCGATACGTCTAAACCAGAATTTGCATCCGATGAAGCAACAGCAGATGCCATAAATGAGAATACTGGAGCTAGCGCAGCAATCTTTACTGCTGAAGCGACGGATGCCTCTGCTATCACATACACCCTAAAGAATCTAGATGATGATGACCATGCACTCTTTACAATTAACGGTGACACGGGTGTTGTCACATTAACGGAAAATGCTGATTCGGAAGTGACTGCAAATGCAGATGCTGAGGACCGTGGTTATTACACCTTTACGGTTGTGGCTACTGATGTGGCAGGTAATGTCTCTGAGCAGCTCGTCAAGTTGCCAGTGAATGACTTGGATGAAACTGACCCAGTCTTCGAGGCTGGCACAGCGGATGCCATCGAAATTATTGAAAATTCTGGCGCAGGCCAAGTGGTTTTCACTGCTTCTGCTGCTGACACAGCCGACGTCAATGACGATACCGATACGTCTTCTTCACTGTCTTACTCTCTTAAAGCAGACAATTCAGACAACGCTGATTTGTTTGAAATTGACGCAGAAACGGGTGAAGTAACCTTAACAGTCGATCCTGACTCTGAAGCGACTACGGCAGACGGTGGTGATGGTGCCTATCATTTCACTGTTGTGGCGACTGATGAGGCAGGAAACAGTGACGAGCAAGCGGTATCGCTAGCAATCACTGACCTGGATGAAAGTGCTCCTGAGTTCTCTGCAGAATCAGCCACTGCTACAGCTATTGATGAAAATAGCGGTGCAGGTCTAGTTATCTACGATGCATCTTCGGTTGTATTGGATACGGCAGACGTTGACGACCCTACTGATACCTCTGATGCATTAGTTTATAGCTTAAAAACAGACAATGAAGATGACGCTGAAGCCTTCACTATCGATGCTGCTACTGGAGTGGTAACGTTAGTCGCTAATCCAAATTACGAGGAAGCCTTTGGAGGACAAGCAGGTTATACCTTTACTGTGATTGCAACCGATGCGGCGGGTAATGCTGATGAACAGGTTGTTACGCTTGGTATAAACGATGTTAACGATCAACCTTCAAAAGTAGGCGAAATTTCGCAAGTACAGACGGCGGTTCTCAGTAAAGAGTTCAGTGGGGATTACTCTGGCTATTTTGAAGATCAGGATGGCGATGTTCTGACATATGCAATCGATGCTGGCGATGCCGATTTGTCTACGTATGGTCTTTCTTTTGATACTGACACGGGTATCTTGAGTGCTACTGAAGTAACTGGTGATAAAACGACAGAAAACATTACCGTCACCATAACTGCGTCTGACTCTGCTTTGACGCAAACCCAGTCATTTGATCTACGTGTTGTGGCCGCTCCTGAGATAGTCTCTTTTGAGATCACCACTGAGGATGATCAATCATTAGGTAAGGCGGGTGAGACTTTAACAGCGGTTGTGACCTTATCTGAGCCGTTTGAATATGTTGCTGGCACAGCGGCACCAACCTTAGAGTTTGTCTTTGATGACCAGACGGCTACCGCGACTTATGCATCGCATACAACCGGTGATGTTGATAGTTCAGTGCCCGGAACTTTGACGTTTACCATGGAGGCGCCATCGGCGGATGCGACGAGCGTGTCACTTGGTAATATCACAATGAATGGCGTTGACATAACCGGCCTGATTAGTGATCAGCCGTTTGATGAGACGGTACTTTCAGCGACTTCAGATACGTTCGAGCTTGATAGCACTGCGCCTGAGGCACCTGATGCGGCATTAGTTGCCGATACCGGTGGTGCAGGTGATGACGCTGTTACCGATTCGTTGGCGTTAACTGACATTACCAATAACGAAGATACTGCTACGGTTGAGTATCGTATTAATGAAGGTGATTGGTCTGAAACCTACACTGCACCAACAACAGATGGTGATTATCTGATTGAAGTGCGTCAAACAGATGCAGCTGGTAACGTCTCAGCTACCACAACGATTGATGCCACTCTCGATTCTACGGATCCATCCGTACCAACTGATCAGGTTGCGGCCTACGAGAATGCTTCTGCAATAGGTACCTTTACCATTACAGACTCTACTGCAGTGAGTGTTGCGTTAGCTGCCTATGATGAGACTGATGATCTTGATATCAATGATGTTGTTGCGCTGGTGGATAACGGAAATAATACCTTTACACTAACGTGGAATGCTGATGCGTTAACGGCTGACAGTACGCTTGGTGATAACGGCGGATTTGATTTCGAATCTATTCCAGCTGAACTTCGTGTCGTTAATCATGTAACGGTCGTAGCCACTGACGCTGCTGGCAACGAAAGTACAGTTGAAATACCTGTGATGGTAACCAACAAGAACGAGGCACCTACCGTTGTTACTGATGCCATTCCTGAAGAGATCATTTTTGTTGTAGGTCGTGAAGATAGTTTTGATCTTGATGACTATTTCACGGATCAAGATGAGGGAGATTCACTAAGCTATACAGGGGGTGGTGAAACAGGAGCACTTCTGCTAAGCGGAGATTTTGAAGGAGTGACCTACAACGAAGAAACACATGTCATCACTGGTACCATTAGTGAGCTTTACGAGGGCAGTATTACAGTCACAGCTACCGATAGTGAAGGTCAAACGGCAACGACAGAGATAATTCCGCTGAGAGTTATTGAGGGTCCCTCATTATCCACCTCTATTGAGGGTCGAGATGATATCGACCCAACTAAAGCACTTCGTGTGGTTTCAACCGAAGCGTTGAACTGGGGTGCTGATGGTGTTCACACTATTACCATTACCAACCAGGCTAATTCAGATACGAAAGATGGCTTTGCCTTTGTGGTCGATGGCAGCACGAAGGTTGATCAGGGTGAAGCCACAGATAACACTCAACAGATTGTGGTGACAGTTGCTAGTGGTGCTATCACACACATCAACGATGTTGCTGTTGATGAAAGCTATACAGGGCCTATGGTATCGCTCAGTGAAAATGGCAAGATTATTACGATTGAACCTGAGTACGATCTTGATTTCGAGAATAATTACTCACTTTCTATCAGCGAGTCAGCTTTTGTTGGGCAATCATCGAATGTTGCGATAGATGCTTTCAGTGTTGATTTTGCAACTGTTACCGTTGGTACCGATACAGATCTAACCAACGATGACCTGTCGCAGTATGTTTCAGCAGACGGCATACTCACCGATGGAAGTTATTTTGTTAATGGTTCGCAAGGTAAGTACGGCTCTTCTGTTCAGATCAAAGAACTGGATGTCAGTACAGATGCTGTCACTCTCGTTTTAAGTGTTGATGATACCGGTTCTATTCCTGATGGATTCATGTACCTCGATGGTTTTGGTACTAACGATGCGATTTATTGGGACAATATGGGTGATAACACTCTAGAAAGTTTTGGTATCAACCAAGCGGCTCAGAAAGCAAATCAATTAACTCTTTGGAGGGATGCATCTGGGCAAGAGAGGGAATTTGACGCAGATGATCAAAGTCTCACTGTACAACACACATCGGCTGGACCGGTTGGTTCCGGCTCTAAAATAGTGCTTGGCGGTATAAGTTACGCTCCGGTTTTGGATGCTTACTCAGAGGCTGAAAACACATTTTTAGAAGGGTAACTGCAACTTATTTCTTTAGATGTAATTTGATAGTTAGAGTGCTAATTTAAAAGCTATATAGCACTTTATATCAAATCTATTTTCATAATAATAAATTGGTACGATCTTTATGGCACGTAAATCAACGCGTTACTTCATCAGAGAAACATCAGGAATTTTTCTGGAGCTTGAAAGTGACATAGAAACATTGCCCTTGGTTGACCACTCGTTTGCAATTTTTGGGTCTTCAGGTGCTGATCAGATTTATGTGGGTAATGGTACAACGGTTGATGCGAGTGATTTAGGTACAGGTGCCAACAAAGTTTATTTGCAGGGTAACTTCGCTGATTACACGGTAACACTAGAAGACCAAGATTCAGGTACTTACTCAATTATAGGCAATGAAGGATCTGGCCGCACAGAATCTGTGACAGTTGTTGCCAGTGCGAATACTTTAGGTGATTCTTACAATGCTGCTGCTGAGAACCAAGTATTTTTTGCTGATGGCAACATCGCATTAAGTTTTCAAGATTTAGCTGCTGGGAATGGATACGTTTATCCTGTACTGACTCAATCTGATATTTCTGGTTCTGGGAGTCCTGCTTTTCCTGTTGAGTCGGTTCCTGAGCAGGGAACGAATGCTACTCGCGTTTTTATACGTGAAGGAGAGGGTGCACACATTACAGCATTCAAAGATGGTGCTCATGCTCAAATATTTGGTGGCGGGGGTGCCGATACAATCCTTGTAGGTAATGGTACAACGGTTGATGCGAGTGATTTAGGTACAGGTGCCAACAAAGTTTATTTGCAGGGTAACTTCGCTGATTACACGGTAATACTAGAAGACCAAGATTCAGGTACTTACTCAATTACAGGCAATGAAGGATCTGGCCGCACAGAATCTGTGACAGTTGTTGCCAGTGCGAATACTTTTGGTGATTCTTACAATGCTGCTGCTGAGAACCAAGTATTTTTT
>Ga0181584_10004570_pt1 | contig 10491 bp, 5 predicted proteins | sample 071ome_30_FD_132462 | JGI IMG/M metagenome (GOLD analysis project Ga0181584, IMG submission 132462) | Coastal salt marsh microbial communities from the Groves Creek Marsh, Skidaway Island, Georgia - 071406AT metaG (megahit assembly) | ecosystem: Environmental > Aquatic > Marine > Intertidal zone... | reverse complement strand
TCCAGTACGATAACGTCGGTTTCCTCGATTCCAACCGGTACAACATGTTGTACCCGCTCGTCGTCGAACAATTAAAGGCGAAACCGCCGCCGTCGGATTCTGACGAGGACGACTACGACTCGTACGCCATCGAAGGATCGTTCGGGTACGAAGTCGTCGGCGCGTGCGCGTCGCTTCTCGCCTCCGCGCCCGACGACGCGCACTGGAAACCGCTTCATCGCGCCATTTTAATGTGCGGGCGCGACGACGCCGCGCGAGCGCGCGTCCTCGTCGTCAAGACGATGGACCTCGTTGTGGACAAGCTCCAGGAGGAGTATCTCGTCCTCTTACCCGAGGCGATTCCGTTCTTGGCCGAACTCACCGAGGACATCGAACCGGAGATTGAACGCATGACTCGGAAGCTCACCAAGAGGTTATCCGAACTCTCGGGTGAAGATTTAAAGACGCTGATGACGGACGGGTTCACGCCCAAGGGGAAGGAAACGACGCTTGACGACGAAGAGGAGGACGAGGAATCGGACTGAACGCGTCGTCGCGACCGTTTAGAACTATACTAGTAGCTAATTCAATTCACATACATTCTTCTACAGGACGTTCCAGCGCTGCGCCGAGTCTCATCAAAACTCGACGTCGATGGCGGCGGAGAGATAAAACTCGTTAAAGTCGACGCGTTGAATCAACCCGCTCGCGGCGTCGCTGCTCGTGACGCGCGCTCGGAAACACAACTGCGTCATCAAGGCGTGAAACTTAGCGTGTACGCTCTGCGCGCGCGTCAACGTCGGACCGTCGTCGAGGAGCGTCTCGACGTCGGCGTCGGACAACGCGCGCGCGAAATCGAGCGCCAGTTGTAAACCCTCATCGACGAGCGCCTTTAACGCCGAATCGACGGGACGAAGGAAACACGCCGCGTGCGCGCGGACGCAGAACTTCTCGACGACGTCACGAATATCGTCCACGTGCCGAGGGAGAATTCGACCGTCGTCGGCGCGAAGCGCGCTAAATAAGGCTTCTTTTGCGCCGATGTGAATCGCTTCGAGCGCGTGCGCGCTCGCCGCGTCGACAAAGTGTCGAAACGCCGCCGCCATGAGACATAAATTTCTCGCGCGCCGCTCTCTCGCGGTCGCGCTCGTTCGCGACGCATCCATCAACGGTCTCCATCGCGCGCTCGCGTGAATGAGCGCCGAGACGTCTTTCACCGCGTTCGCCGCGTGACACATTTGTAACAGCGCGGTTTGCGCGTGTCGCAGCGCGTACTTTTCGCGAACGCCGGTAAAGACGAGATTGATCGGCCACGGGGACGCGTACTCGCACTCGACGCCGTTTGCGAGATCCAAGTTGTACGCGTCGAACGATGTCAACGAATCGTCGCGTTCGCGCAGACGAAGACGTGACGTAAAGGCGTCTCGCCGTACGCGCGCGTCGTCGACGGCGCGATCCAACGCCGCGCGCATCGCCGGCGCCGACGCTCGAGTGACGCGAGCCCTCGTGTCGCCGCACGCGTCTCGTAAACTCTTCATCAACGCGTGCGCGAAGGCTATTTCACCCCCGAGCGCGAAACGCAACACCGCGTGTAAATGCTTCTCCAACGCGAAGTGATCGAGGAACACGGACACCGTGTAGTGACCAATCGTCGCGTGCTGTCGCGCGACGATTTCTCGCATCTCCTGCGCGAGCAACAGCGGTAAGGGGGTACCGAACGCGTCGGAAAGATGGTCGCGCATCGCGTCGTCCTCCTCCTCGCGCGGTATCGACGCGTCGAGCGTCGCCGGTTCCATAATCGTCGTCGGCGGCGTCGGCGGCGGCGCGAGCGTTCGCGCGGCGTCAGAGCTTTCCTCTTCCATCGCGTCATCCGCCGCGGAACGCAACGACTCGGCCGACGACGTCGGCGTCGATTCGACGACGAGCGCTTCCGGCGCGTCGGCGAAATCTTCCGATGACGAAGGCGCCTCCCCCGAATCGCTCTCGCGTGTCCCGTTCTCCGCCGTCGGCGCGTCCCCGTCTTCACCGTCGTCGTCGTCGTCGTCGTCGTCGTCGTCGTCGTCGTCGTTTCGTGGAACGCTCGCGAACGCGTCGACGACGAGCGGCGCCGGTTTCGATATTCTCACACCGTCGCGCATCGCGTCGGCGAGCGCGACCACCGCCTCCTCCTCGTGCGACGCCTCGAGTTGGCGCACGAACGCGCGTCTCTTCTCCGCGAGCGCCAATCTCGACGTCTGCCACCCAAACCAACGCACTTTCGCATCCTCACGTTCCAATCGTACGCGCGTCTCCTCCATCTTCTTTTCCAATTTAAATCGTTCCACCGCGCGTTGCTTCTCCTCTCGTTCCTCCAACCACGCCCGCTCGTCGGCGATTCTCCTCGCGCGACTCTCCTCGCGTTCGCGCTCGCGGGCGTCGAGTTCCTCGAGCTGCGTCTCCCGTCGCGCTCTCTTGGCGACATCGATCGACTCGAGGCGATCGAGACGCGCCTTTTCGCGCACATAGAATTCAGCGCTCGAGCGCGCTTCGACGCGTTCTCTCGCCGCGCGCGCGGCGGCTTCGTGCGCGTCGCGTTCGTCTCGCATGGCGCGAAGACTCTCTCGCGCGGCGGCGACGACGCGTGATTCCAACACGCGCACGCGGTTGAGCCATCGTCGTGCGCCGCCTTCATCGCACGCCTCGAACGCGGACACTTTCATAAACGCGTCCTCGACGGCGCGCGCGAACGCCTTGGTTTGCGGGACGCGTTGTAACAATCGCAACTGCGTCCCCGCGCGAAGAATGTCTCGCGCGCTCCCGGCGACGAGCGCCGGCGCGGCGTTCGGTCGCGCGCGCGCCATCGAGAGCGAATCCGTCTCGGTGTCGTCGCCCTCGCCGTCGTGCACGGGACCACCGAGCCAACACGGGACGTCGTCACCGCCGCGGTACCTATCGAACGTCTCGAGACTCGTCCACGCGGGCGCGTGCTCGACGAAGAAATCAGACGACAAACCGCCCGAGGGCGCGGCGCGGTACATCCACGAGAGCGCGTCGTCGATTACCGGCTTGACGGCGCGCGCGTACAGGTATCGCATCATCGGTGTATCTTCGTCCTCGACGTGCGAGAGCGCCGTCTCTAACCGACGCACGAGCGTGGCGTGCGAGACGACGCGCGTCTCGTCCGCGCGCGCGTTCGTCAAGAGATGCCACATCGCGTCCACCTGGTGACGAAGTCGTTTCGTGTGCGCCATCATCTCCAAGAGCGTCACGTCCGGAACATCGACGCTCGTTGAAACGACGCCGTCGTCACGTCGTCGCTCGGCGACGGCGTCCGTGATGGCGTACAGCGCCGCGTCGTGCGATCGAAGCACGTCGCGCGCGGCGCGCGCCGCCGGTCGCGCGTACGGCGTCGTCATCTCCTCGAGCGCGTGTTCGAGCTCACACCTGCGCTCCGCCGCCACAGCCATCGTTTTCAACGCGTTTTGAAACGCCTTCGTCGATCCCGACGCGAATCGCATCGTCACGTCGCCCTCGCGGTTTCCTGCGGCGACGAGAATATCCGCGCTCGCGCGACATCCCGCCAACGCCGCGGCGACGACGTGCGCGCAATCCCGTTCGCTCGCGATGACCGTCTCGCCGTCGATGCCTCGCGCCGACGTAAACGTCGAGCGGTACGCGGCGTCGAACGCGGCGGCGCCGAGACAACTCGCGCCGTCTCGAGCGCTCGCGTCGCGCGCGTCCCACGACATCAGAGACGTCGTCGAGTCGCGAGCGGCGCGAATCCACGCGCTCGCGCTCGTCGGTGCGTCGTCGTCGTCGTCGTCGTCATCGTCCAAGATACCCTCGTCCGAGACACACACAGTCTCTTCTTCCTCTTCCTCTTCCTCGTCTCTCGCGCCGAACACGGCGCCCAAACGAAGCGCCGGTACGCGCGTCGCCTCTCCGCGTCCGTCGCCGCGCGCGCGAGCGCGCAACCGACCGACATCCGGCGTCCCCCCCATCCGCGCCATCGCCCGTCCACTCGTCTCCCCCACCACTAACACATCCACGCACCCACCACCGAACGCGCGCCGCGCGTCTCTCGCCCGCGCCGTCGCCTCGCGTCTCTCTTTCGCCGCGCGTTCGCCGCCCGCGCCTTCGAGCGCGAAGAGCGCGCGCGCCACCGCGTCGAACCCATCGCCATCCTCCCCGAACGACGTCCGCAATTCGCACACCAACGCATCGAATCGTCTCGCCGCGACGTCATCGCCGTCTCGTTCGCACAGACGCACGTACACGGCGTCGACGGTCGTCGGCTTCGCGCGCGACGTCGCGCGCGATTTTCGGCGCGTCGACGCGGATTCGCCTCGTCCGGTAATCTCTCTCTCGCGCGCGCCGAGCGCGAGCTCGTAACACGACGCCACGGCGCGACGCACGGCGACTCGCGAGAGATTCTCGCGCGACTCGTCGTCGTCGGACGTCGCGGCGACGCGCGGCGTCGGCGTCATCAACGCGATGACCAACGACTCAAACGTCGACATCATCGACGCCTCGCGCGACGCCATGACGCGCGACGACGCGTCGGCGACGACGACGACGACGCGAGTCGCGACGAGGTCGACGCTCGCGTCGCGCGCGACGGCGAGACGCGCGCGAGAGACGACGATCGCGGACGCGGCGAACGATGACGCGACAGACGACGACTCGCGCGACATCAATCATGGCGACGGACGACGCGTCGACGCCGCACCACGGCGGCGCGACGCCGCGTGGTGCGTTCGCGCCGACGCTTCCGATGCCGGTGTACGGGTTACCGGCGTCCGCGAGCGCGTTCGGCGCGACGCCGGCGTTGAGAGACGCGACGGCTCGTCTCCCGCGTCTTGACGATTCATCGTCGTCGTCGCGCGAAGAGACGACGCCGCGCGAAGAGACCGAGTCGAACGACGAGAGGAGCGTCGCGCCGACGATGACGGTGCACAGACGCGCGCGACGGAGTCAAAGAAGCGCGCGAACGCCGCCGAGAAGACGATGGAAAAGATTCGGTTTGTCCCGACTGCGACCGCGACGCATCAAACGACCGCGAGCGCTCACGCGCGGGGCGGCGCGATTGGCGGCGCAGCGAGACAGAGGGGCGGAGTGGTTGGCGGGCGCGGCGGCGCTGACGAGCGGTGGGATCCGGGAGGCGGTGGGCGCGTTCTCGCGCGCGGGATGGTTGGGGCGGGCGGGACTTGCGGCGAGAGCGTTCGGCGGCGCGGCGAGGGCGTTCGGGACGGCGGCGATGGGCACGGCGCTGCGATGCTGGGCGCCGCGCGTGCACTCGGTGTTGACGGTGTTGGTGGTGGCGGCGGCGACGACGAAACGAGGGGAGTCGTCGCCGTTGGCGAGGTTCGTCGAGGCGAAAATACCGGGTCGCGCGGGCCGCGCGGGCGCGCGCGCGGTGGCGGCGGCGTCGGTTCGGGCGAGGAACACGCTGCGACGGTGGGTGACGTGGCAAGGGATTCGTTTGACGATGCGCGTGGTGGCGCGCCGGCAGCAGCGCAAGGTGGATTACTCGTTGCGCGTCGCGCCCGTCATCGCCTCGTACATGGCGGCGAAGAAGCGCATCGGACGGATTCGAGACGAGGAAAAACGCGACCAGGCGTGGGATCGTCAGCATCAGTGGGGGGCGGCGCGCATGCGAGACGTCATCGAAGATTTCGGCGGCTTTTACCGAAAGGTTGGACAGATCGCGGGAACGGCGAAACAGATGATGCCGGCGCCGTACATTGAGTGTTTTTCAAAGACGATGGATAACAACCCGCCGGTGTCGTTTCGAGCCGTTCGTAAGACGTTGGAGGAATCCCTCGGCGGCGCGCTCGGTCTGCACTTTGCCGAACTCAATCGTAAACCCGTGGCGACGGCGTCGATCGCGCAGGTACACTTTGGTAGACTTTTGGACGGACGCGAAGTCGCCGTCAAGGTGCAAGCCACCGACGCGGCGTTGATGCGAGGCGACATCGAGAGCATGTTGCACACCACCAAGGCGATGCGTTGGTTGGGATTGGACGAGGGTTTAGATTTCCCCACCATTTTCCGCGCGTACTTGGACGTCATCGACGAGGAATTCGATTTCACCATCGAGGGCGCGAAGACGGAGGAATTTGGAAAACTTCTCGAAGGCGCCGGTTTGGGCGATCGAATCGCCGTGCCCCAAGTCATCACGGCGACGAGACGCGTGCTCATCATGCGACGCGTGCGCGGGGCGAAACTATTAACCATTTTCAATCGAGCGAGCGCGAGTCACAAGGTGCCTCGCTGTCCATCGCCCGTGGCCAAGTGTCACGCGGCGGGCGGCGCGGGGTGGGAGGGCGTCTTTCACTCGATGTTCGTCGCGTGGGGGGTGATGATGTTGAAGCACGGACACTTCCACACCGATCCGCACCCTGGTAATTTCATGGTGGCGAACGATGGTAAACTCATACTCCTCGATTGGGGACAAACGAAGCGCGTGAGCCACATCGAGCGCATGCACATGTGTCGTCTGTCGCTGTACATGGCCAACGAGGATCACGCGTCCATCGCGCGAGAGATTGAAAATCACGGCGCCGTGCGACTCGAGCGACCGACGACGGAGGCGTTGAGCGCGCTCTCGTACGCGTACTTTGACACGCGTCCGTCGCCGTTGGCGGAGATGAACGTCATGGATTTCAAAAATTCACCCTTTGTGCAAAATAAAATTTTGCAAAACACGCAAGAGGGATTCTTCGCCATTCGAAGCGTCTTCCTCTTGCGAGGCATGCTCAGCACGTGCGGTCTGCGCATGTCCATGGTCGAGAGTTGGCAATCAATCGCCCGGGAGGCGATGATCGCACACGGCGAAGCGCCGCCGAGTCGATTCAGACTCAAAACCAAACTCGTCATCAATCGCTCGTGGCTCGGTTTACAGCGTCGCTTGAATTTAGGCACCGGCGCCAGGGTGAACGCCGTCGAGGAATACATGGCGGAGAAACGCGAACACGCGGGCATGAGCTTATGGCCGTCGAGCTCGAGTCTCTTCTAGACAAAAAAAACTACTGTACGAAAGCTAACGATGACTCCTTGACTCCTTGACTCCCGAGATTCCCGCTCACTTCGGCGTCGGCGCCACGCACACGTCCTTGGCCAAATTACACTTTTTAAAATACCCCCCGATCGCGCTCCGTCGGTACGGTCGCGTCGCCAAACACGTCGGCACGTTCTCTGGTTGTTCGTTCCACAGTTCGTGCTCCACACCGTCCGCCGCGAGCGTCTCGCTCAGTTTTCGCAGCGCGTTTTCATTCTTCACCTCGAGCACCACTTTTCGCATTCCCGCGATGTTTTCACTCGCGCAATAGTCGCGCGTCTCCTCCCGATCGCTATATTTCCACACCGCCGCCACCGCCGCGTGCGCGCACTGCGCCGCGAGCGCGCCGAGCGGCCATCCGAGCGCGCGCCCCAAATCTTTGCGCAAAATGATGAATTGATAGAGATGGTCGTCGTCGCTCGTCGCGGCCGCCATCGTCGTCGACGCGCGTCCGGCGCACGACGACCGACGCGCGCGCGTCGATCGGGCCGGCCGCGTCGACGCGCGCGAGGCGACGACGCCGATCGTGCGCGCACCCCGCGCGAGCATGGAATGAGGCTCGAGTTCGCCGGCGCCAAGCTCGAAAAGAAGCGCGCGGTTCGATTACAAGTGCAACTTTCGTAAATCGATGGGTTCTTCGTCGTCGGCCGCGTCATCACTCGTCGTCGCGCGCGAACTCTCGGTGATGTCGAGTCCGAGCTCGCGTTCGGCTTCGATTTCTCGTCGCCACAGGGCGGCGTTGTTGTGCAAGAGGGCGACGATGGCTTCGGTATCCTCGCGTTCGTCCGAATTCTCCACCCGCGCCATCTCCGCGCGCGCGCGACGCAGACACGCGTCGGTGACCTCGAGCGCGCCTCGTCTGTTTCCCGTGATTTCGTACAGTAAGACGGTTTGATTGAGGTAGAGACCGAGTCGAAGCGGGTTCGTCATCGGCAAGTCGCGCGCGAGCTCGATGCCCGCGCGATAGGCGTCCTCGGCGTTCGCCGCGGCGTTTCGCGCGTCGTCGGCGTTCGAGCCGAGCGGGACCTCGCAGAGATACCTCCAGTAATCGCCAAGACACTTGAGCCAGAAAACGCGAGCTTCGATCGAGATTTCCGCCGCCGAGGCTTCGACGCGCGCCTCGACGGCCGAGATGCACGAGACGCACGTCTCGCGCATTTCTCGGGACAGCTTCTCAACGTAGTCTCTCGCCAATCGCGCGCGGTTTTCGTGCGCCAATTGCTTCTCTCGACACTCGATGGCGCGCGCGATGGACAGCGAGGACCGGAGATTCTGCACGACGGTTTTAAACGCCAACGAGAACAAGTCGCGCTCCTCCGCCGAGAGCGGCGAGGCGTCTCGCGCGGCGGCGGCGGCGAGCGCGCGCATGTCGGCGATCATGTCGTCCTCTCGTCCGCACTGTTGCGCTAACTTGGCGCGAAACACCAAGGATTCTCTGGGAACACCGCTCATGTCGTCGCGTCGCGCGCCGGTCGTGGGGCGTCGACGAGTGAGGCGGCGGCGTCTCGGTCTCGGGCCCGCGTCGGTCGTCGCTACGCGGCGGAATCGTCATTCTCGCGATCGTGTCGTCGCTCGAACGCGGCGGCGAACGCGGCGGCGCGTTCCTCGCGAGTCATCGGTTTCGGTCTCGCGTCCGCGATCGTCGTCGCGGGCGCGTCGGTCGCGGACGCGTCCTCGGCGGCGGACGCGTCTTCGGCGGCTTCGTCGTCGCTCGATCGTCGTCGCCCCGACGCGAATCGCCGACGCATCTCTCGAGCCGCGGTCGACACCGCGTCCATCGCCGACGCCACGATCGACGCTCCCGCGCGTTCACCACCGCTCTCTCGGTCTCTCGTCACCGGTAACGTCTGCCCGTTCACCGCCACGTATCCCGAACTCTGACTCGCGAAGGCGAGCGTCGTATTTTCTAAATCCGCTAAAAACCCATCGCTCGCCACCGCCCACGCCGTGTTCGCCTGTCCCAATCCCCACGACGTCCCCACGTACAGCGCCGCGAACACTTCGATAAAGTTCCACCCGAATAAAATCAAAATCACCCCCGCCGCGAACGGCGCCCGCTTCGCCGGCACCGCGACTCCGAACGGCGTCGCGAGCTCCGCCGTCGCCGGCGCGCGCGTCGTCTCTCGCACGAACGAGACGTACACCGCCACCAACACCCCCGTGTCGCCTAAAAAGTTTGCCCGCCACACGATGTGCGGCGCGATCGCCCCGGCGAGTATCGAGAACGCCACCGCCGCGCAATTCGTCAAGAAAATCGCGCTCGCGCCGTCGAACGCCGTCCGCAGCGTCCCTCGACTCTGTTCCCACGGCGCGATGATTCGAACCGACGCGACGCAGCACGCGATCGTCCCGAAGACGCCCTCGACGTAGAGCGCGCTCGTGACGAGTCGGTGGAGTTGTCCGCGCGTGAGAATGTCCACGGGACAAAACGCGACGACGTCGTCGAGGCCAAAGATTGGATTTAAAACCACACCGATGACGACGACGCCGACGACGATGAGTCTTGAACACGGTGGGAGGGCGTAGAACGCGGCGTGTGGGTCGTCGAGCGACATGGAGGGGGGAGGAGACGCGCGCGCGCGGGCGTGTGGGGACGCTCATCATCATCATCGTGTTTCTTTTGTGGATTTTTTACACGCGTTCGTACGAAACGTTAATACGCGTACGTTTCCTCCGTTCGTGGGTACTCCCAGTGGTACACGCCGAAACGAGCGATCCGGTCTTCGTACTCGCGCGCGTTCGACGAGTCGCTCGAGTCGTCGTCGTCGTCGAGATGAATCGGGAAGACGCGTTCGCCGACGGCGTACGAGACGCCGCAAAATCCGCGCCGCGCTCGAAACGACGCCGTCGCGCTCGCGTACGGATGAAACGCCACAGAATTCACCCTCGACCCGTTCGCAGTCGTCACGGTCTCGCGCGAGAAGGCGCGCTCGCCCGTTCGAAGATCGAACGCGTGGACGCCTCCGCGCTCGTCGCCGGAGACGAGATGTCCGCCGCACGGCTCCAAATCAAAACGCAGGCGTTGATTCGTCCTCGATCCCGGCCGTTCGAGCGCGTACACCACCCCGCCCGTGTGTCTCACGTCTACACACGAGATGTGATCGCTTCGTCGACTCGCGACGTAGATAAAGTTGCCGTCGACGCTCCATTTAATGTGCGTCACGCCGCCGCCGCCCGCGCGCCAACTGAGCGCGCGACCGCCGTCGACGCGTAAATCGTACACCCCACAATCGATCGCGGTCGCGCTTCCACCGTACGATCCGCACGCGAAGACATCTTTTTCCGTCGGACAGCAATCTAGCGTCGACACGAGTCCTCGCTGCGCGCCGACGTCGTCGGAATTTCGCGCCCCTCTGGTGACGACGCGCGTCGCCGGATCCCGTCCCGGTCGCGCGCAATCGAACGCGTCCACCCATCCATCGCACCCGCACGCCAATTTCGAGTACCCATCGACGTAACTCACGCCGCACGCC
>Ga0181584_10004568_pt1 | contig 10496 bp, 8 predicted proteins | sample 071ome_30_FD_132462 | JGI IMG/M metagenome (GOLD analysis project Ga0181584, IMG submission 132462) | Coastal salt marsh microbial communities from the Groves Creek Marsh, Skidaway Island, Georgia - 071406AT metaG (megahit assembly) | ecosystem: Environmental > Aquatic > Marine > Intertidal zone... | reverse complement strand
GAGGGTATACCAAAACATCAGCACAGGCTCCACGGGCTAAAACGGCCTTAATTTCTATCCCTTCTGCCAAAACAGTGGGGACATCTTTTAAGCTGTGCACCGCAATATCAATTCTTTGGTCCAGTAAAGCAGCGTCGAGCGTTTTGGTGAAAATTCCTTGAATGCCCATTTTGTAAAGCGGATCCCTTAGGTTTTGGTCTCCCTCACTTTCTACAGGTATCAGTTCAGCAGAAACTCCAAGCGCTTGAAGTTGATTTTTAACTTGCTGGGCTTGCCAAAGTGCTAATGCACTATTTCGTGTTCCGATCCGTATCATTTTTCGAGATATTGCTCAGGGTTCAATTCAAAAACATCCTGAAGCAAGTGAACGGTTTCATCTGCTTTGTGTGGGTTTGATCTCAAATAAGCAGCCAATTGTCCCATGATTTTTTGAGCCGTATAATCGGCATCGTTTTCTGAAAGCGCCTCTGCATTGGGCTTGGGTTGCTTTATTTTTTCCCTAAACGCTTTAAGAGTCGGTACGTATTTACGGTGGGTCAGCCATTCCAAAAATTCCAACTCCACACTCTTTAGTATGGCTTCGGCTTGGGGGATGAATTGCTTTCTTTTTTCAAACGTGGCATCGGTAATTTGAGAAAGTTCATCCAAGTGAATCACATGAGTTTGGGGTCTTTCGTTAAGTGCGGGATCTACATTTCGAGGAAGTGAAAGATCTAAAATTAAAAGCGGTTTGTGGTTGTGAATCAAATCGGCTGTGATGGTTGGCTTCTGGGAACTGGTAGCAACAATGAGCACATCGCTTTCTCGGATGGAGGCTGTTAATTCTCCAAAAGGTCTGACTTCTACAGGGAATTTTCCGGCAATTTTTTCCGCTTTTTCTTGGGTTCTGTTTATCAGAACGATATGGTCATTTTGACTGTGTTTCACCAAATTTTCACAGGTGTTTGCACCAATTTTCCCGGTTCCAAAAAGCAAGATATTTTTTTGAGCAATGTTTTCTACATTTTGTAAAATGTATTGGACGGATGCAAAGGCTACTGAGGTAGCTCCGCTGGAAATTTGGGTTTCTGTTTTAATTCTTTTGCTCGCCTGAATTACAGAATTTATGAGCCGCTCCATGTTTCCTTGGGCAAGTCCCATTTTTTTAGAACGATAAAAGCCCTGTTTGATTTGGCCAATAATTTCAAAATCTCCAAGAATTTGGCTTTCAAGTCCCGTTCCCACACGGAAGAGGTGATGAATTCCCTTGTCTTCTTCCAGAGCATATCCTATTTGATCAAAGCTTTCTCTAGATCCTGCCGTATGGGCACAGAGTAACTCGATCAGTTCTGTGGCAGAAAAAGTCCATCCGTAGAGCTCCGTTCGGTTGCAGGTATTGATTAGGAGAAGGTCTTGTATTCCTCTTTCTTTTGCCTCTAAAAAGAGCGCATGGAGTTGGGAGTCACTAAGGCTAAAGTGCCCACGACGGTCGATGGAGGCTGTTTTATGGCTAACCCCTACAACATAAAATTTTTTGTTTTTAGTCAAAAAAGGGCGGTTTAAATTCCGACACAAAAATAAGTGAGTCAGGGGTTAAAAAATACCGCTATAAAGTTTTAAAATAGCACTTTAGGTTTTTTTGCTAGAATTCTTAAAACTCTTTTAAAAGGCTTATTTTTGTAGCCCATAGCATAGTTTTATTTTAATTGTGCATATAAATTAGAATCCTATGAAGGAAAAAAATAACGAAAAAAGTTCTTTTGAACTTACGGAGATAAATTCGGGTTGTTTTGTAATGCGAACCAAAAATGATACCGATCAGATTTTGGATCTAACCCATGCCGTGGCTCAAGATTTTTTACAATTTCATTTTTGTTTAAAAGGACAGATGAATTTTCGATACAACCAGGGCAGCTATACCTTTCCTTTAAATGAAAATCATTCTATGTTGCTCTACAATCCCGCCAAAGAACTGCCTATAGATGTGGAGCTGAGCGAAAATACGTGGCTTGTTAGTGTGTTAATTTCCATAACCAAATTCCATGCGTTATTTTCTTCTGATGCGGATCATATTCCTTTTTTAAGTTCAGAAAACAGTTCAAAAAAATACTACGACAACCTGCCTTTCAATTCCTCTATTGCTGTGGTTTTGAGTCAGATCTTGCAATCCAAAGTACACGATAGTTTAAAAACACTGTACATACAAGGAAAGGTCTATGAGTTGTTAAGTCTGTATTTTAATAAAAGTGAAGATCCCTCCGTAGAGCAATGCCCCTTTTTGGTAGATGAAGAAAATGTAAGAAAAATCAGAAAGGCCAAAGAAATTGTATTGGATCGTATGACGGATCCCCCTTCTTTAGAGGAGCTTGCAGTTGAAATTGGACTTTCCTTAAAAAAATTAAAAGAAGGGTTTAAAGAGCTTTATGGCGATACGGTCTATGCCTATCTAATAGATCACAAAATGGAAGAGGCATGCAGGATGTTGAATTCACAAAAGTACAATGTAAATGAAGTAGGAATAAAGCTAGGCTACAGTTCGGCAAGCCATTTTATCGCTGCCTTCAAAAAGAAGTATGGAACGACTCCAAAGAAATATTTAGGTTCAGTATCTTCGTAAAAAAATTGTCAATGAAAGGTGTACTTTTAGTCAATCTGGGTTCTCCAGACAGTACCGAAACAAAAGATGTAAGGTCTTATTTAGATGAGTTTTTGATGGATGAAAGGGTGATCGATCTTCCCAAGTGGTTTCGAACCTTTCTGGTCAAGGGCATCATCTTAAAGACACGACCCAAAAAATCTGCAAAAGCCTACAGGAAAATTTGGTGGGAAGAAGGTTCCCCCTTGATCGTACTCTCTGAACGGCTTCAAGAAAAAATTCAAAAAAAAGTTTCTACTCCAGTGGCTTTGGCCATGCGCTATGGAAACCCTTCCCTGCATTTTGGTTTAGAAGAGTTGGCAAAGCAAGGGGTTACAGAAGTGCTTTTGGTTCCGCTTTATCCTCAATTTGCAATGGCTACCACTGAAACCATCCTTGTGCTGGCTGAAGAAATTAGAAGTAAGTATTTCCCCCAGATGGAATTTACTTCTTTACCGCCATTTTACAACCATCCGGATTACATTCGCGTATTGTCAAACTCGATTCAAGAAGCGCTGAAGGGGAAAGACTGGGAGCATCTTTTGTTTTCTTACCACGGGGTTCCTGAGCGGCACATTCGCAAGTCGGATGTCACCAAATCGCATTGCAAAATGGATGGAAAATGTTGTTTCGAAGAGTCTCCAGCTCACGCGTATTGCTACAGACATCAATGCGAAATGACTACGAAAAACGTTGCGGACTATTTGGAGTTAAAAGAAGGCACCTATTCGACAAGTTTCCAGTCTCGGGTGTCGATTTTAGGTTCTTGGTTAAAGCCCTACACTGACAAAACTGTTGAGGAATTTGCTAAAAACGGAACGAAAGAATTGGCGATTGCTACTCCCGCTTTTGTGTCGGATTGTTTAGAAACCCTCGAGGAGATTGGAATGGAGGCAGCAGAAGATTTTGAAGAAAAGGGAGGCAAAAAGTTGCATGTCATTCCGTGTATCAACGATAGAGAAGATTGGGTAAATGTGATGAGCAGGTGGATCGACGAGTGGGCGCTTAACAAAGCTGCTCAATGAGTGTCAAGTCAACCGAAGCGCTTGGAAGCAAACCCATTCCCAAACTTTTAATTCAGCAGGCAGTTCCCGCTTCCATTGGAATTCTGGTGATGTCGTTAAATATTCTAATCGATACGATTTTTGTCGGTCAGTGGATTGGTTCCAACGCCATTGCCGCCATAAATGTCGTCCTACCTGTTTCGTTTTTTATTGCTGCCTTGGGAATGTCGATCGGCGTAGGAGGGGCTTCCATTATATCCCGCGCCTTAGGAGAAAATTTAAGATCCAAAGCCGAATGTACTTTTGCCAACCAGATTTCGTTAACCCTATTTTTAACGGTAGTCGTCGTGGTGTTTGGATTGTATTTTGTCAATGATATTATCCCGCTTTTTGGAGGAAAAGGAAGTTTGTTTTCTTTGGCAAAAACCTATTATTTGGTCGTGATGTACGGGGTTCCCGTTTTGGCATTTTGTATGATGTCTAATGCTGCAATTCGGGCTGAGGGAAAACCCAAAAATGCGATGTATGCCATGTTGTTGCCCTCGGTTTCCAACTTGGTTTTGGATTATATTTTCATTCGGGTATTTGACTGGGGGATGCTGGGAGCAGCTTGGGCAACTACCCTCTCTTATGGAGTATGCGCCGCATATATTCTCTATTTTTTTCTTTCAAAAAAATCCATACTTCAACCAAAATGGGAAGATTTTACGTTGGAATTTACCCTTATAAAAGAAATCGCTTCTTTGGGTTCGGTCACACTGGTTCGTCAAGCCATGGTAAGTTTAACAGTTTTATTGGTAAATACCCTGCTTTTTTCTTTTGGGGGCGAAGCTACAATTGCTGTCTATGCCATCGTGAGTAGAATGCTCATGTTTGCGACGTTTCCCATTTTTGGAATAACGCAGGGATTCCTTCCGATTGCCGGATTTAATTACGGCGCCAAGAATTGGAAGCGGGTACGAAAAGTCATTAATATATCTATCGGATATGCCAGTGTTTTAGCTACTCTAGTGTTGCTGTTTATCCTGTTTTTTGCGGATCAGATCCCTACTCTTTTTTCTAAAGATACGGTGGTCAATGCTCAAACCCCTGCAGCACTTAAATACGTATTTGCAGCTTTACCAATTGTTGGCATACAGCTCATTGGAGCAGCTTATTTTCAAGCTGTGGGGAAAGCTTTGCCAGCGCTGTTGTTGACCCTCAGTAGGCAAGGCTTGATTTTTATTCCTTTATTATATCTCCTGTCTTCTTTTTATGGCGTCATTGGAGTTTGGATGGCATTTCCGATTGCAGACGTAATTTCTACGATCATTACAGCTTACTTTCTCAATAGAGCAGTTCGAAAAGAACTTTTTGTTTAAGGTCGATGGGAAGTCCAATGCAATCCACCTGGCAATAGGAATTTATTTTATACTTTTAATTGATGTAAATCCGACTTTTAAAAAAAATTAAAACATGCTAAGAAATCAATTTTTTTCCTCGAAATTGTTTTTATCCTTTTTACTTCTATGCGTCTTTATTGAGCCCGCTTTCGGTCAACGCAGCAAGAAAAATCAGACGAAGAATACGTTGATTTATCCAAAAGAAGCCTATGCACCGCTTCAGTACCGTTCACTAGGGCCACACAGAGGAGGTCGTTCGGCTGCGGTTACGGGCGTTCCCGAAAAACCAAACCTGTATTATTTTGGTGCTACTGGGGGAGGTGTTTGGAAAACAGCGGATGGAGGCCAAACCTATGAGAATATTTCTGATGGATTTTTTGGAGGCAGTATTGGTTCTGTAGCGGCAGCTGCTAGTGATCCAAATGTCCTTTATGTCGGTGGAGGTGAAGTGACTCTAAGAGGGAATGTGTCCTCAGGTTATGGACTTTGGAAGTCTGTTGATGCTGGAAAAACTTGGAAGTTTTCGGGTTTACCCAATTCCAGACATATTCCTAGAATTGTGATTCATCCCAACAATCCTGAGATTGTCTATGCCGCTGTGCTTGGAAATATTTACAAACCAACAGAAGAAAGGGGGGTATATAAAAGTATAGATGGGGGGAAAAATTGGGAAAAAGTATTGTTTTCCAATGCAACTGCTGGAGCGGTTGAATTGGTTATGGATCCTAGTAATCCGAGAGTGTTGTATGCCTCAACCTGGCGGGTGAATCGAACTCCTTACAGTTTAAATAGCGGTGGGGAAGGTTCAGCCTTATGGAAAAGTACGGATGAAGGGGAGACTTGGGACGAGATCAGTTTAAATCAGGGCTTTGCTTCTGGAATATTAGGGATTATGGGGATTACCGTTTCCCCAGTTAATCCTCAAAAAGTTTGGGCAATAGTTGAAAACAAAGAGGAGGGGGGTGTCTATTTTTCTGAAGATGCTGGAATGAGTTGGAAACACATCAACGACAGTAGAGCACTACGTCAGCGCGCGTGGTATTATTCCAAAATATATGCAGATACGCAGGATGAAGACATCGTTTATGTAATGAATGTTTCCTATCATAAGTCAAAAGACGGAGGAAAAACCTTTCAGAGTAACAATGCTCCCCACGGAGACCACCATGACCTTTGGATTGCTCCCGAGGACAACCAACGCATGATAATAGCAGATGACGGCGGGGCACAGATTTCCTATAACGGAGGTGCGACTTGGAGCACGTATCACAATCAACCAACTGCTCAGTTTTATAGAGTTACTACAGACCATTCTTTTCCTTACCGTATCTATGTAGCGCAACAGGATAATTCTACTTTGAGAGTAAAACACCGCTCTGAGGGTAGCGGAATTTCTGAAGCGGATTGGGAGCCTACTGCAGGAGGAGAATCAGCACATATTGCAGTAGATCCGCTCAATAACAACATTGTTTATGGAGGAAGTTATGGAGGCTATTTAACCCGGGTCAATCATGAAACCAATACAGTCAGAGGGATAAATGTGTGGCCTGACAACCCGATGGGCTATGGTGCAGAGGGAATGAAATACCGTTTTCAGTGGAATTTTCCAATTCATTTCAGCAAACACAATCCCAAAAAACTGTACACCTTTTCGAACCGTGTACACGTCTCAGAAAATGAAGGCCAAAGCTGGGAAATTATCAGTCCAGATCTGACAACCAATGACCCTGAAAAATTAAAATCCTCTGGAGGACCGATCACTCAAGACAATACGAGCGTAGAATATTACTGTACCCTTTTTGCCGCCAATGAGTCTCCTTTACAGGAAGGGCTTCTCTGGGTGGGTAGTGACGATGGTTTGATTCACCTAACGCGTGACGGAGGAGCCAATTGGGAAAATACCACACCGTTACAAATGCCTCAATGGATGATGATAAACAGTATAGAGCCCTCTCCATTTGATCCGGCGGTTTGTTATGTAGCTGGAACATTGTACAAAACAGGAGATTTTCAACCTTATCTATACAAAACCTCCGATTACGGTAAAACTTGGAAAAAAATTACAGACGGTATCGATAAAGAACATTTTACCCGGGTGTTAAGAGCAGATCCAGCAAGAAAAGGCTTGCTCTATGCAGGAACGGAAACAGGAATGTATGTTTCTTTTGATGACGGTACAAACTGGAAGCCCTTTCAACTGAATTTGCCTATTGTTCCCATTACGGATTTAGCGATTAAAGAAAACAGCTTGATTGTAGCTACTCAAGGACGCAGTTTGTGGATGTTGGATGATTTGACTGTTTTACATCAGCTCAATTCCACCACAGCAAATGAAGCGTTCACACTTTTTAAGCCCAAAGACAGCTATCGTACCCAAGGAAGGTCAGCAGGGCCATCCTTAACCCAAGGCACCAACCTGCCTAACGGGGTAGTGGTATATTTTAATCTTAAAGATTTTGACAAAGCAAAAGATACAGTCCAATTGCATTTTAAGGAAAAAGACGGAACTTTAATCAAAACGTTTAGCACCGCTTCTGAGGAGCAGGCACTAAAAGTGACTGAAGGAGGAAACCAATTTGTTTGGGATACGCGCTATGAGGGTGCCGAAACCCTAAAAGGGATGATTTTTTGGTCCGCCTCTTTTTCAGGAGCTAAAGCATTGCCAGGAAATTATACGGTAGTATTGGAAAAAAATGGTGTAGCACAATCCCATGAATTTACGCTATTAAAAGACCCCAGAGCCGAGGTTGGACTTGCTGAAATGAAGCAGCAATTTGAGTTTGTCAATAAAGTCAATCAAACGGTAGATCAGGCGCATAAAGCCATTAAAAATATGAGAAGCATCCAAAGCAAGCTCTCAGATTTTGAAAAGAATTACGGTGATTTGGAGGAGGCTAAAGGCCTATTGGCCGAGGCAAAAACACTAAAAGAAGCCTTTTCAACCATTGAAAAAGCATTGTACCAAACCCAAAACAAAAGCAATCAAGATCCGTTAAATTTTCCGATTCGATTGACCAATAAATTGGCACATTTAAATCGATTAGTTACGATCAATGATTTTCCGCCAACCGAACAAGACGAGGCTGTTCGGGTTGAGCTTACCGCTAAAATTGAAAACCAAATGGAACATTACCAAAAGCTAATTTCAGAGGATTTGGAAACTTTCAATGCCGCTTTTGCCAAGTTAAATCTAGATTATTTAACCCTCAGATAGCACTATTTTGTATTACAACTATATCAAGGCTTTACATCTTATTTTTGTCATCACCTGGTTTGCAGGATTGTTTTACATGCCCAGGCTCTTTATCTATCATATAGAGGGGGCATTGAAACCAAAAAATGAAGCCGATATACTGACTGCCCAATTTAAAATCATGGAAAAACGGCTGTGGTACATCATCACATGGCCCTCCGCTATTTTGACGGTACTTTTTGCAATTTGGTTGCTGGTACTGATGCCTGACTGGTTGATCCAACCCTGGATGCATCTCAAATTATTTTTTGTTTTATTGTTGCTACTCTATCATTTGAAAATGCATAAGATGGTACTTCAATTTCAACGAAACGAAATAAACTACAGCAGCATGTATATGCGAATTTGGAATGAGGGAGCTACGCTTTTTTTGTTTGCTATTGTTTTTCTGGTGGTACTCAAAGACAGCTTGCACTGGATTACTGGAGTTTTAGGTTTACTCGGACTAGGAGTCGTTCTTTTTTTAGGGATTAAATTGTATAAAAAAACGCGGAAAGAATGACCCCCATGTTCAAGAATCCGAAAAAATTTTCATTTCGAACACGGTTGTTTGTCGTAATGATCGTCATGTTGCTGGTTGCAGGCTTGCTGATTTTGGGAACTACTACCATACAGTATGAATCACAGCGAGAAAACTACCACTTAGGGCGTTTAAACAGAAAGGAAATACAGATCCAGCGGCATATTGATTATTTGATTACTAAACACGAACTAGTAAATAAGCCCGACAGCGTATGGCAAGGTTTCAACTCTGATTTTGAGAAAATAAATGAAATTCACAACGTGCAATACTCGCTGTTTGCTACAGATGGTCATCCCTTGTTTATTTTCCATTCTCCGCTCGAAGTGATCGCCAATGACTACATCCTTGACCCCATACTTTTAAACAAAATATTTTCAAGTGAAAATGGGCGCTATTTGGAGCATTACACTTCAGATATTGACAAATTTCACGCCTCTTACCGTCTTTTAAAAGATCGTTTTCAGCGGCCCTATGCCATATTGTTTTTTCCCTATTTTGAAGACGTTTCTTTTTCTGAAAATGAATTGAATACGTTTTTAGAGAACCTGTATCAGATTTATATTTTACTGCTCGGAGGGGTTATTTTTATCGCTTATTTCTTGTCAAAATTTGTCACCCGTTCCTTAGAAACCATACGAGTAAAAATGGGGAAAATGGGACTGGAGAAAAAGAATGAAAAGATTTATTTAAAAAATGCAACGCGCGAAATAGACAGCTTGGTAAATTCCTACAACAAAATGGTGGACGATTTGGCTGAAAGTGCAGAAAAGTTGGTAAAAAGTGAACGAGAAAGTGCATGGCAGGAGATGGCCCGACAAGTTGCTCATGAAATCAAAAATCCCCTCACTCCCATGCGTCTCACCATTCAGAGTTTTCAACACACTTTCAATCCAGACGATCCAGACAGCAGTCAAAAACTCAAAGACTTTTCAAAATTATTGATTCAACAAATCGACACCATGAGCGAGGTAGCAGAGGCCTTTTCTGATTTTGCAGCACTGCCTAAACCTACGATGCGAGATTGTGATTTGGTTGAAGTAACTCAAATGGCGATTAATATTTTTCAACACGATTATATTGTATTTTCCTCTAATGAAGCCCATATTTTTCATAAAATGGACCGTACCCAATGGATACGAGTAATCACCAATCTGATTCAGAATGCGCTTCATTCCGTTTCCAAAAAGAAAACCCCTCAAATTGGGGTTCAAATTGTATCAGAGCCTACAGAAACTATAATTTCGATCACGGATAATGGAAGTGGGATTCCCGATAAATTAAAAAACAAGATTTTTGAACCAAAATTTACGACCAAAAGCGCGGGTATGGGGCTGGGTCTGGGGATAGTCAAAAACATCGTTAAGTCCCACAACGGGAAAATTAGTTTTATTTCTACTCAGGACAAAGGGACTACTTTTTCTATAGTGCTTCCAAAAAAAATCGACTAGTTCGGTTGATTTTTTAATACTTCTTGGTGAATTTTTTGTTCTAATTTTTCGATAAACTCAACGGGATTTTTATGGTCTATCTCTAGGGGTCGATGAACCCTATGCTCGAGTTGAACACCAAGCGGCATAGGAAAATAGCGGTAGGCTCCAAATTTCCATGAATTTCGAACGCTTATGGGAACCACCAAGGCATCGGGTAAGGTCTTAAATAGGGAGAGCAATCCGGATTTTTGAAACTTTTTTGGAGTTCCGTTTTTACTCCGCGTTCCTTC
>Ga0181584_10004566_pt1 | contig 10500 bp, 8 predicted proteins | sample 071ome_30_FD_132462 | JGI IMG/M metagenome (GOLD analysis project Ga0181584, IMG submission 132462) | Coastal salt marsh microbial communities from the Groves Creek Marsh, Skidaway Island, Georgia - 071406AT metaG (megahit assembly) | ecosystem: Environmental > Aquatic > Marine > Intertidal zone... | reverse complement strand
GCGGGAAGAGCGGGAAGAGCGGGAAGAGCGGGAAGAGCGGGAAGAGCGGGAAGAGCGGGAAGAGCGGGAAGAGCGAGGTGAGCGAGGTGAGCGACGTTGCTCACCGGGCCTATCCCGATGCATTCCTCCATCTCCTCCTTTCCTCCACCGTTCGTTGATTTCACATCATTTCACATCTCCTTCTCTCTCGGCACGACATGGCGGGGCCAGATCACCAGCGAAGGCCCCTGGGAGGAAGGCCGGGGAGATTCAATTTCAAATTCTTCGCGGCTCTCGTTCTCGCGGCTCTCGCGCTCGTCTCCCACGCGGAGGTCGTGTATCAGGCTGCCTTTGAACCTATGGATCATATGGAGGCATTGTACGGCACGGGTCTGCAGGCGTATGGCAAAACGGACGTCGTACGTCGAAATGAGAGATCCCCTCGACCGCGATCACGCTCACCCACATTCCTCCTCCGCCCTCCCTCCCCCAGGGTTCCTTCCAACAAGTCCCGCTAACGGATGAGATGCGTGCGGAGATGAACAGCCTGAATTCGTGCGGCGCCACCGACGAATGCGAGCAGTCGAAGCTCGAGTTCCTCTTCAAGCTGGCCGGCCGCAAGCTCGCCAAGAACATCGTCCGTGAGAAGCTCTCCGAGAAGATCCCGGAGCTCCCGCCGCTCGTTCCGCCCGGACCGCCGACCCCGAACCCGCCCCCGGTGCGCCCGTCAACGTGCTTGGGATCCCCTTGCGGGGCGCTGGTCGACGGAGAGATCAAGCTCGGCCGTTGTGTCGTTGGGACGGGCGGGGCCGAGATTGCGTGTTCCCGTTACGGATTTGCCCCGTTTCCCGAGAACTCAATCCCCATCGGGTGTTCCAGGTACTCGGAGACGTACTGCCATTGCTGCGACATTCAGACTCCGGTGCCGCCACCGGTCCCGCCACCGATTCCCCCGCCCATCCCATCGCCACCGCCTTCCCCACCCGGTCCCACCCCGCCGCCCGTCCCCCCGCCGGTATTCCCGCCCCGGCCCCCCGAGGGACAGTGCGGCGTCTTCGGTTCGGCGTGCGTAACGTATATCGAGGGGGTCGGCACGGTGTTTGGGACGTGTTTCTCGAAGAAGTATGGCGACGAGGCGCAACCGGAGATCGCGACGTGCGCTGAGGTGGGAGGAGTCCCCGCGTTGGTCGCTAGGGGGTGCGGCGGGGGGTCCGAATGCATCTGCTGTGTCGACGGCGCGAGCTTGTGTACTGGGACGCCCAGTGGTAACTGCGGAGGGGGGTACTGCTCGTGCATCCTCACCTACAACGGTGGGTATCGGCCACGCTCCTACGTGCGCTCGTCTCCGTGCTCACTCGCGCTCGCTCGCTCGCTCGCCAGGGGCGAACTGCAACAACCCCATCTACCAAAACCCGCCGTACGTATCGACCTCGACCGATGTGCGTCCGCACGCCCCAACGCTCGTTCTCACTCGCGCTCCCCCGTTCGCCAGGTACCCGGGTTACGATCCGCCGCCATCCACGGGCGGCGGGTGCCAGGAGAACATGTGCAACGCCTACGCAGCCCAGCAAGGGTTCGAAGGGGGAGCGAGTTGCTGCCCGTTTTGCTCCGGATCCTCATGAGCGCGCCGAGGCCCTCGAAAATGGCGAAGCCATCATCACGACCGATCGTCCCCACCGTCGCAAGAATCATATAATACTCCTATAATCTCTGCGCAATGCCCGCGGTGCTGACACGGCAACGAGCCCACGGCGCCTCGTCTTTGACGCAAAAGAGCCCGGTACACCGACATGCAGAAATCGTTCGCACCACGCCCGTCATCGCTCGCCCGGGCCTGGCTCCGTGCACATTGCGCAGACATAGACTCATGAAGGCTATTCGCGCGGCGAAAAAGGAGAGAGAACTCAAAGTCGCACCCAGAATCGCTGACAACGAAGAGACAGAGGAGAGGGACGACCAACCGACGACCTCGTCGTCGTCGCCACCGTCGTCGCTGCCTCGTGGTCCGACGGTGAAGAGCTCGGCGCTCTCCTCCGGCTGGAAGAAGGCCCTTCGGCCTCTGGCCAACATCAAGCTGGCGGTCGCGGAGCTCACGGCGATCGCGGTCCTGTCGTCCATCGGGACGGTCATCGAGCAGAACAAGGCGCCGATGTTTTACGTTCAGAATTTTCCAGACAAAGGCGCCAAGGTGCTCGGGTTCCTCACGTACGACATCATCTTCAAGTTTGAGCTGGATCACATCTATTCGGCGAGCTACTTCCTCCTCCTGCTGGCCATGCTCGGGGCCAGCCTGATTGCGTGCACGCTCACCAACCAGCTGCCGCAGGTCAAGGTGGCGCAGCGGTGGCGGTTTCGAACGACGGAAGGGTCGTATACCAGGCTGGACGTCGCGAAGGAGGTCGAAAACGCGCGGCTCGACGACCTCGCCAGGCTGCTGGTCGCCAAGAACTACCAGATTTTCGTCAAGCGAGACGGTTCGTGTCAAACTCGGCCAACGTGCGCGGGATCTCGTCGCTCTCGTCGCGCTCGTCGCGCTCGTGCTCTCACGCTCGTGCTCCCACGCTCCCTGATCTTTTCACGCCAGGCACGTCGCCCACGCTGTACGGCTTCAAAGGGCTCGGCGGGAAGCTGGCGCCCATTGGGGTGCACGCCAGCATGATCTTCACCATGCTGGGCATCGTCTGGGGGATCCTCGGCGGATATCAAGGCACGGCCATGATTCCAGAGGGCGGCGCGGAGCCCTTTTCGGACCTGCTGCAGCCGGCGACCATGGTGGCCATCCCGCCAAAGGGCAGCTCGGCGCTGCTCAAGGTCGACAATTTCCGCATCCAATACCGGCCAGACGGCAGCATTCAGCAGTTCTACTCGGACGTGGCCGTCGAGGACCGGTTCGGGAATGAACTCAAGCACGAAACAATATCGGTGAACAAACCCTTGCGCTACGGCGGCATCACCGCCTACCAGACCGATTGGTCCATGACGGCGATGCGCGTCACATACGGGGACAACGAGGTGCTGCTCCCGATGGCCGGATTGGAGGGCCTTCCGGGATCCCAGGGGAAATTGTACGGCGCATTCCTGCCCCTGGAAGAGGCCCCGAAAGACGACGCCAACGCCAAGCCCAAGGGCGTGTCCCTGCTGGCCAAGGACCTCGAGTCGGTGGTCGTCTACGACAGCAAGGGCGCCTTCGCGGGCGTGCGGCGGGTGACGTCCAAGAAGCCCATCGCCGTCGACGGCGTCGACCTCGTCATCAACGACATTGTCGCATCGAGCGGCATGGAGCTCAAGGCCGACCCGGGCATCCCGTTGGTGTACGCCGGCTTTGGCGGCATATGCATCACGACCGTCCTGAGCTACCTGAGCCACTCGCAGACCTGGGCCATGCAGCGCGATGATGGATCCATCGTGGTGGGTGGGAAGACGAACCGTGCTCTTGTTGGGTACGAGCTCGAGATGAACGAGATGATCGATCAATTGCCTGAGCGAATTCAGTAAGAAACAATGTACGGGGCCTCGATGTACACGCAGAAGACCTGCGGCACGGCGTCGTCGCCGTCGTCGTCGTCGTCGTCGAGCGGCCGGTCGCCCGCGAGGCGCCGCGATCGGGTCGGCAGGGCGTTTTCAAAATCGGAACGAATCGAAACGGACACGGAAACCAGACCGGACCTCGTTCGTCGCGCTTTGCTCTCGAGCTTGGGTCTGGGGGCTCTGCCGGCGCTCTTGGAGATGCGGTCCGTGCGATCCGTCGCGTGGGCCGAGGGCGGGGAGGCGAACGCCACCGCGGATGGCACTGCCGAGCTCGACAGCGAGCGCGCGAGGCAGGGCATCGACTACCGCGTGGCAGGCCCGCTACAGGTCCTCCGTCTGCCTCGTCTAAAGCATATTTACACGTCGTGTAGCACGCCTGCGGATCGGTGCACGCTGAAGATCACCGCGTGGGTGCCGCAGGGCGGTTCGAGCGTGGGCCTCAAGGGCCCGTTCCCGCTCGCCGTCATCACCAGCGGGTTCCTCATCGGGTCAGACCAGTACAACAGCTACGCGGAACGGCTCGCGTCCTGGGGATATGTCGTCGTGTCGTACGATTTTTCGCAACAGGTGCTCGACCCGACGACGGACATCGAGTGCGTCAAGATGCTCCTGGAACTGATTGACTGGATCTCGACCTCGGGAAACCCCCTGTCGAAAGTGAGCGATGCGGAGAACGTGATGCTGATCGGACACTCGCGGGGCGGGAAAATCTCGACGCTGGCGGCGATCAACGACACGCGGGTCAAGTCGCTGTTCCTCATCGACCCGGTTGACGTCACGGTCTACACCCCGGACGACCGGATAAGTTACCCGTCTGCTACCGTGGCGCTGTCGGCTGCGATGACTTCCAAGGCCTCGAAAGAGCTGCCGGTGTGTGTTGTGGGCGCCGGCAGGGGCGGGGACTGTGCGCCGGTCGAGAGCAGCTTCGATCTGTTCTACAAGGCGGCGCGAGGACCGGCGTGGAAGGCGGTCGTCGAGGAGGCCGGCCATTTGCAGTTCCTGGATCAGCGGGCGGCAACGGCCATGGGCGCGTTCTGTCAGGCTGGGACGTCGCCGGACGACGATATCAAGGACCTGACCCGGCTGATGATGGTCGCGTGGGCCGAGACCAGCGTGCGGCGCCGTGACGGGTCAAGGATTGCCGTGGATGCGAGCGGGGCGCTCGGTGTCGCGAGGAGTTCGGGCGGTGACGGTGGCGACGACGATCGGACGCGCGCGAACGAGGTGATTGACAGTGTGTATGCGGCCATCAAAGAGAGCCCAATCCCAACGATGTTTGAGTACAAGAATTTCTAGACTCGTTGTTGTCAAATAGTGTAGTGCGCAACAAGGACTCGTCACGGCTCTATCATTCCGACTCGAGATCGACTGTGATGTCGTCTTCGTCCGGAGCCGCTCCCTCCTTCTGCTGCTGCCCTTTGTCGTCGTCCGGAGCCGCGCCTCCCTCCTCCTGCTGCTGCTCGTCGGCCTCTTCTTGCGGCTTTCTCAGGGGCGCGTCGAACGAGTTCCCCGGGAACAGCCGCAAGGCGTAAAACCCGTTTGAGTCCTTGATCTTGCCCACGTAGGTAGTTTTCTCGTTGAACAGCTTGGTGATCTTCGACGCCACAGTTCGGATGTGTAGATCTCTGCCTTTCTTGAGCAGTCCGCTGCTCTGGCCGGTGGTCCCGATGAACTTGACCTTGAGCCCGTACGGCCCCGCCACGGCCAGCAGCTTGAGGGCGCACGACCAGTTCTCGTCTTCCCTCGCTTCTTCCGACTCGAGCAACGCACGCAGCGCAGTCTCATCGGCGCCATGTGCCACGCCCTTCTCGACGGCCGTGTCCACGTCCAAGTCGTTCACCTGCTGCCCCATGTCCTCGACAGCCTTCATGCCCTTTTCCTGGTCCTTGACGCGCTTTTGAGCATGTTTGGATTCTTCTTCAGCCTTTTTTTCGAGCTCCTCGACCTCTGGGACCAGCTTGAGCAGCGACGCGAGCACCATCGTGCCCTCGGGGAAGCACCCGAGCACCTCGTCGAGCACGACGGACGCCCGGTCGCTCTTGAGCGCCTCGCCCTGAAGTCCGAGGCGGATCTGTTTGGCCACCTTGCTGAGTATCGCCAGCGGAATGTGCATCAGGTAGGCGTCTGGGCTCGCAAACACCGGCTTGTCGGCCGCCTTCTCATCCACCGGCTTGAGGTCCTTGACAATCTCCTTGACGGTATCCGCGCTGAACACCAGCTCTTGTTTCTGCGTCCCGCCCATTCTACCCGTGACGTACGCGTTGATATTCTGCCTCGAGGTGAACGGGGACACCCACTGCATCAACTGGTCGACGATCGCCTTCTGCGCCGGAATGCCCGCCTTGTCGATCTCCGGCTTGAACACCGGCTCGCACCGCAGCAGCTCTTCGCGTACCGCTTTTGGCAGTAACTTGCGCTTTTGAGAGGAAGCATTGGTCTCCGGCATCTCCTTCACCACCGCCTCCACCCGATCCAGCGCCTCGCGCACCTCGTCTGGCAGCTCGTACGGCGGGGCCTCCTTCTTGGCCTTGGCCGACTTGCCGCTCGGCGTGTCGCCATCGACCTTGCCACCGGCGTCCTTCTTCTTGGTAGACGCCTTCGAACTGCCCCGCTTCCTCTTCTTCTTCGTGCCCGTCTCCTCGTCGTACTCGTACCCGGCCTCGTTGTCCGCCTCGTCCCGCTCAATCTTGCCCCGATAGATGACGAAGCCCCGCTCCTTACCCTTGCGCCTATCCGTGATCTCTTGGATTTGAATAAACTCGCTGTCGTCAATCCAGTCGTCCAGGTAGTCGTACTGGTTGCCCCGAGTGATCTTCTTTTTCTTGGGCGCGGGTTCTGCGCCGCTCGGCGTCCCGCCGTCGTCCTTGTCCTTATCTTCGTTGCTTCCTTTTGCCCTCCCCGGTCCGCTCGCGGTCGCGTTTGCATCCCCGCCGTCCCTCCCGGCCCCCTCCGCTTCCTCCAGGTTCACCTCTGCGTTCACGTCACCGTCCCTCTCGTTCTCGTTCTCGTTCTCCTCGTCGCTCCCATCGTCATCGCCGTCGACTTCAGCATCGGCTTCCATCGGCTCGGGGTCGTACCCGTCGTCCGAGTCCGACGAGTCGTTGATCCCGTTCATCACCGCCGCCGCCCGAGTGATGATGCTCAAGTACGCATCGCGTTTCTGCACGCGAGGCTGGTTGGGGTCGGCCGGATCCCCGTCTTCCGACTGACGCAAAGCGCCGTCCGCCCCAGCGCCCCGCTCGTTCTCAGCGCCGTTTGCTGCCGCCTGCTCGTCGAGCAGGCGCTTGAAATTCACTTGCTTTCGTTCCGTCTGGTAGGGGGCAAGGTTCACGTAGATTTTGCGCCCCGGTCCCAGCGCGCGACCCTTCTCGGCTTGTTCCTTCAAATTGACATTGATCGGCGCGTTCAACGCGTTGGATGCGCCCTTATTCGGGGAGGTCTGGGGCGATGTAATCGCGATTGGCACGATACGCCTCCTCGGCTTCTGTTCTTCGACCATCCTTCCTTCCCCCTCCCGCGAGAGGCGGCAGACAGACGAGATAGGCAGGCAGAGATGAACCGAGGGCGGTTGCCTCGGAGATTCGCGAAGAAAACGAAGTGGAGAGAGGTAGGGTGTGTCAAAGGGGTGGGTTTCAAGGCCGACCACCTCCCACGATTGGGTGCGTCGATATGGGCGCCACCGCCTAGAGCAGCAGGTCCGTACGCAACAGGTCGACCGCCGTGTAGGGCGTCGGGCGAGGGTGGTATAGGGTGGCCGATGACCGGGGGCGCTGTCTTCACGTGCTCGCACGTATGGAGGAGCCACAAGCCGATCGGGGCGGCTTGGATACCGACGTGTGAATCAGACGGTGTGATTTGGGGGTGGCTGCGGTTGGGTCATCGTCAGTCGTCGTCGTCGTCGTCGCTCTCGCTGACCGGCAAGTGGTGGGTATCGTCCCACGTCAGTCGAACGCACGTCGACGCGTTCGCTCTCGTGTGGCATTTATTTCGCTGGCCACGTTGCGCGTTTCTATTTCTCGACTGTTTTTACAATAAACCCAGGACGCACCGCGATACCGCGGCGATGTCCTCGCTCCGAATCCTCGCCGCGGCGTTTTTCCTTCTCCACGAGTTCCCGAACTCGTCCGTCTCCAAAGCAGCCAGCACAGAAGACGGTGCCAACAAAGTCGGCGCCGGCCTCTTCCTTCTCAACGACGAGTTTGCCGGCGGCGATCCGCATGTTCTGCTCCTCAAGAGGTCGAAAGAAACCAACCATCCAAAGACCTGGTCGCTCCCGGGCGGAAACTACGACGCTCAACTCGACCGGGACCTGTACGAGACGGCGCTCCGAGAGGCGCGCGAAGAGCTCGGCGGCATACCCGACATCATGAGCGTGCGAGGAAGCATCCTCGTCAAGTGGGGAAACGACAACGACAACGAGTACACCGTGTTTGTCGTCGAGACTGTACGTTCTCGTCGGCGGCAGCGATGCTCGCTCCCTTCCTCCCATCCTCCCTTCCTCCCTCACCCCTTCGCATACGCTCGCTCGCCAGACGGCCAATAATGGCACATGGAGGCCCGATCTGGACGGAAACGAGCAGCACACCGACAGCAAATGGATCAACCTCAAGGACCTCGAGGCCGACTCGAAGGGTATCGAGCTGCACCCCACCCTCGAGAAGCTGACGGGCTACACGGCACTCGACATTCTCCGCAAGCTTGAGTTCAACGTTACACCCTAATCATCGCCGTCAACGTCGTCGTCACCGTCGTCCCAATCGTCGACGTCGTCGGGGAACACGTTGAGCGCGCCCTCGGTGCTTTCGAAGAACAGCAGGTCGTCGATATCAGCGTGACCCGCTCCGGTCTCTGTCGCACCAGCGGCTTCCCGCGCCTCACCGACCCCGGCGAGAGATAGGCTCGCCAGCGCGTGCAGATCCGACTCCCGCATCTCTTCCACGATGTACGAGCTCAGTTCTGGCAGTCCTTGGCCCGCCTTTTCCATCAGCAGCTGCATGGTGCTACTGGGAGGCTGATTATCCATCCAGGCCATGATGCATTCGGGAGGGGTTGTGGCGCTCGCCTTCTGGAGCAGCCGGTGGGACAGGGTCGCCAGCGAGGCGCCCTCCGCGGTCGCGGCAGCACGCCGAGCGAGGTACAGGTACATCAGGTAGACGGACGGGCGACTTATGGAGACGTTGGAGGCATCAAGATTGATCTTCGTTGGCCCCCCGTCCTCCAGAACGGCCATAAACATGGCCATGTCGCCGACGTCCGCCGCTTTTGTGTCATGGACGTGCGTCAGAAGCCCGACGGCGGCGTATGGGGACAGCAGATGCAGGAGATGCGACGCGTACGACACAAGCCTGTCAATCCCTTCCTCCCTCAGTGAATCTTCAGGCTCGTCGGGTCGCACCAGCGAGGCCACCAGCCGATAACACGTCTCGCTCGCCCTCATTGACACAGACGCGCCGTCCTGGTGCCCGGGGATCCCACTGCCCCCCGCGTTACCGCCGCTCCACATCGTCCATCCAGAATCCTTCGGTACCCGCGAGGCGATTAACGCGTGCACGGCGCTCACAGCCGACTTGACCACGCCCTCAGCCACGCCGCCCTCCGCCACCACGTCGGAAAAGAACGAAAACGCCGCCACGCGCTCCTCCACGCGCGCGCACAGTCCTCCGATCGCCGCACACGCCCGCATCACCTGCTCCGGCTCTCTCTTCTCGCAGAACGCCCGCATCGCCGACGCCGACGCCGGCACCCTCGCCATCACCAAGGCCGCACACGCGTCGGCGCTCGGCCCCTTCTTGCCTGACGAGAACAACGCTTCCAATTTCGCATCTGACACCGTATCAGGACACGCAGTGTTCGGTTTCCGCTGCTTGGTCTGCTTGGTCGTGTCGGCTGCCGGCCTCTTCTTCCGCCCCTTGGCGTCCCCCGCCGCCCCTGCCCCGCCCCCGAGCAGCCGCAACAGCACGCCCACATGCCTCTCAAACTGCGCCTCGTCGTCGGGCTCCAGCGCTTCCCGCAGCGCCTGCGGGAGCAGCGCCAGGGCCTGCCGCAGGGCGGTGGCGACCCCGTCGTGCTCCCAACCGTCCTCGTCTTCTAATCCCTTGCTTTTCAGCTGCCCGGCGATTGCATGTAACAGCTCACCAACACGGGTATCCACAGGCTCCTTCTTCTTCCGCAGCGCATGACGCCCGCCCTTGTTTGGCGGGATGAATTCCTCCTCCTCGGGATGCAAATGCATCCGACCGTGGTCACTCGTCGTGGGCTCTGCGTCGTCGCGGTCCGTCTTCCCCTTGGCCTTGGTTTTGGCCTTGGTTTTGGCCTTGGTTTTGGCCGTACCCTTCCGAGTACTCACCATCGCGTGTATTCGTTTTGTCTTGTGTGTTGCACAGGGAAGGGAAAAAGGCAGCCCCCACACCAACCATCACCTCTTCACTTCTATCTTCTAATCGCACATCAGGCTCTCCCTCGTGTCCACGCCGGTGACCGGGTTGACGCCCTTGGCGGTCGGCAGCGCACACAGCGCCTTCTGCACGTCCCTCCTGATCAGCGCATCTGTAAAGTCGGCACCCTCGATGCTCGCCATCTTCTTGAACTGCGTATTCGTCAGCATGGCACCCTCCAAAATCGCATTCGTCAGATCCGCCCCCTCCATGTTCACCGTCTCCAGGTCCGCATACCGCAAGTTGGCCCCGGTCAAGTTTGCGTCCGGCAGGTTGGCACCAAACATCTGGTTCCCCTCCAGGTTCGCCCCACTCAGGTTAATGCCGCGCATATCAGCCTTGTTAAAGTTCTTCCCGCGAAGATCCTGACCAGAAAAGTCTTTGCCGGCGAGGGACGTGAACGACGCACCGCCTCCGCCCGAGACGGCCTGCGACGCCGGGACGGCAGAGAGCGAGACCAGCGCCGTCAGCGCCAGCGACGTCAAGACCTGAGGAATCCTCGACGTCTGGGACGACGACTTGTCGTCCTGGTGCCTCGTCGCCATGGTCGCCGAGGTCG
>Ga0181584_10004564_pt1 | contig 10501 bp, 6 predicted proteins | sample 071ome_30_FD_132462 | JGI IMG/M metagenome (GOLD analysis project Ga0181584, IMG submission 132462) | Coastal salt marsh microbial communities from the Groves Creek Marsh, Skidaway Island, Georgia - 071406AT metaG (megahit assembly) | ecosystem: Environmental > Aquatic > Marine > Intertidal zone... | reverse complement strand
GTGGGCTTCGAAGCCGTTCACGTACTGCTGTTGATGGCCGGAGATATGGCCTCCGTACAAGCCTGGGACGGCGTTGCCAGGGAGCATCTCCGGTGACATGGCGGCTGGCCCCGTGCCGTCGTGGCCTCCCACGTTGGCCGGCGCAAACATGAGATAGAAGACTTGCTCGGCGGACAGCGACTCGATCTCGTAGTTCTTGATGAGATGCATGGCCCTCGCCCTGTAGTCGTCCTCGAAGTAGGGGATCTGATGTTGGGCCATCAGCCGCATGACCTCTGCGTTCACCGCAGAGTGGTCCACCAGGTCGGCCTCGGGGTGGCTGGCGACTGTCGCTCCGTCAGAGTGCGCCGGACCTTCCCAAAGATGCTGGTGCGGGTGCTGGTGCGGGTGTCCCGTCACGGGGATCATGACAACCGGGGCGTCGGCCGAGGTGTCAAACGTGGGCATGGGATCGTCGAGCAGCGAGTGATCGCTAGGTTGCTTCCCTGCGGACGCATTCGGCGCGAACTTGTGCCTTTTTGCTTCCGCCGGACCGTTTGCCCTCCTCGTGTCGATTGGTCTCAACGCTGCGTTGAGCTTGACGAGGACGCTCGCAGACCCCTCGGCAGCAACCTGCTCGGCAGCCACCTGCTTCTCCGTCGTCGTGATCCTCCTCTTCACCTTGACCTTCCTCAGTTCCACGCCTGCTCGCCTCTCTCCCGCATTGGCGGCCTTCCTCTCCTGTGCCCTTGCGCTCCGCTCGGCCTTGAGGCGCCTGTTTGCGGCGGCGATCATCGCCTTCTCCTCCGCCTTGCGCTCGGCATCCTTCAAGGCAGCCAAATCCAGGCGATAGACTTGTTCGCCGCCCAGCTTCTTGTTCGTCTTGACGAAATACGGGTAGGCGTACAGAGCGGAACGGATGCTGTGCTTCCAGCGCGGCACGTTCTTCTTGCCCTGCTGGATGGACCGGTCGAGCTGCTGCACAAACACCTCGTCCTTCTCCACAAAGGCGAAGATCTGGCTGCTCGTCGCCTCCAGGCTCTCCGGGTTGATCTTGTCGAAGGCCTTCACTGTCATATTGTGGTACGTCTTCGTCGGGTCGGCTTCCGGGCCCCTGGTGGGAGGGCGCCCGACGCGGGAGGTGCCCGGATCCTCTTTGGTGTACTCCACGCCCGTATCCGACGGCTTATACGACAAACCGTCGGACGACTTGCCCGATGACTTGCCCGAGGAATGGGAGTCGGACTTGCCAGCCGTGACTCCCACCGCTGTTGTGCCAGAGTTCGAACCACCCCCGTCTGGACTGTCCGTCGTCTTGCCCTCCTTGGCCGCAGCCTTGAACCGACCCTTCACCTCGTAGTCGAACTTGTAGGTGACAGTGTCCCGAGACCTGCCAAAACGCTTGGCGATCCGTCCCCAGTCCACCTCGGCCGTGCCCAGCTCGGACAGCCGGAGTGCCCTGTTGTTCGGGTCGCCAAACTCGAGCAGCTCTAGCACCTCCTCGTCGTTCCATTTCATGCCATCATTCGGAGGTCGCTTCAGCACGTATTTGCCTTCTGCCACTGCCACATCCACGTCCACCAGGTTGTCGAACTTCCGCTTGGCCGCCCTCGCTCCCCGCCCCAGCCTCTTGCCGATGGCGGCCCAGTCCGGCGTGGAGCTCCCAGTTATTCTCGCCCGATACACCTCGTCGCGCCCGAGCCGAAGCAGCTCGATCATCTCCTCTTCACCCCAGAACGTGCCCGTCTTTGCACCTGCAGCCGTCACCATATTTGCCTTGAGCACCCCGGTGCGCGGTGGTCGGCCCTTGCCCTTTTTATTTTGCTTGACGTCTGCTGCCGCCGGTACGAACGCAGCCGGTTCCAACGCAGCCGGTTCCAAGGTCGCCGCTGCCGCCAGATCTATCCCCGCTCCTATCGCCGCCGGCTTTCCTCCGTCGTCTTTATTATTATCATCATTGATCTCATCTCCAGATGAGCCCCGGTGGCCCTCTCTTCCCTCCTCCCCGCTTGCGCCCTCCCCGTCACACTCCCTGCCCGATGCATCCGCGTCGATGTCAAGGTCCTCATCGTCGACCGGCAACCTCACAGCCCCAGTCTCCAGGCGCCCCAGTACCCTTGACACGCCTTTCATACTCGACATCATCTCGGCACACTCGCGCCTATCTGTGGCCGACGTCCCGACGTCCCGACGTCTCGATGTCCTCCCCTCCGCGACCCGCTGCGGTCGGGAATCCAACCGAAATCTTCGCGTGCAAATTCACCGCCTCGCAAGCGCCTGCAGACGGAGATGTCGACGCAAGGTCTAAACGCCGTATCGAAGAATACAGTAAACAGGAAAGAGCACCTTGATACTTTTTTATTTCAGGAATTTCCGCGCGAATTGGTGGCGCAGTATTTCCAATTCTCGGCCCGGGTGGCTCCGTGCGCTCTCCACTCTACTACTACTACCACCACGTCGCCACGCCACGGAGCAGGGTACAGAACGAGACCGAAAGGAGGGGAAGACCCACACGCCATGACGACAGACCAGACCGACGACGACCTTTCCTATACGAACTTATCGCGCAAGCTGACTGCCCAGCAACTGGCGGGCATCAGGGACGCGTTATGCCCGGGCTACGAGGCACCGCCGGTCTCTTCGACACTGTGTCGATCCGTGGAGAAGCAGATTGCGTCCATCCGGAGGCTGAGTGAGGTGCAGCCGAGTCCGGGTGCTCGGCGGGGGGCGCTGTTGGCGGCGGCGCTGGGAAAGGGGGCGGGGAGCAAGTTGGACATGGGGACGGCGCGGCGGGCTGCTGTGGAGGCGATGGAGAAGATATCGTCGGGAGCGCATTCGAAGGAGGGGCGTCACGTGTGGAAGGCGTGGGAGGAGGAGGAGCTGGGGAGGTTGGTGGAGGATGCAGGGTACAGGTTGGAGGTGCTGGGGGACGGGGCGTTGGACTATCAGAAGCTGGGCTTGCACTTTCAGCGGTCTGAAAGTGCCGTGCGGAAAAAGTGCTGGTCGATGACGATGAAGCGGCAGGCGGTGAACGGGAAGAAGGAGGAGAAGGAGAAGGAGGAGGGCACCGCCAAGGCAGCGAGCAGTGCAGCGTCCGAGGAGGAAACTTTCCAGGATACAAAGAAGACAAAGGCGAGTCAGCAGCAGAAGCGCAAGTGGACGGACGAGGAGAATGAGCGGATGCAACAGTTTGTGCAGAGCGAGGCGTATCGGGTGGAGCGCGGGGTGCAGGACGGAGGGTCGAAGGCGGTCAAGTGGGAGGTTCTGGCGAAGCAGTTCAAGGACTGCAAGGCTGGGCAGGCGCAGAAAAAGTTCCAGGCGCTGAAGGGTATGCTGGGTGCGAACGGTGGGGTGCTGAAGGAACGCAAGCAGAACAGGAGGCATCACCAGAAGAAGGTGGCGTACAAGTGGATGATCGTGACGGTGATGCGGACGTTCGATCAGATGAAGGGGACTGCGCCGGATATCTTCGAGGCGATCGAGGGGCATCCCGACTTCAGGCTCGAGTTGGACATGTCCATCGCGCCCGGGACACAGCAAGTGCCGCGGTGGCGGACGCAGGTGCGCAAGACGCTTTCCGCGGAGAAGATCTTCGTGAACACGGGCGTCAAGGTGAATAAGGAGACGCTTTGGGACCTGGACATCAACGCGGTGGCCGACCTGATCGCCGACAATCCCAAGCAGCGGATTGGGGACCTCGACGTCCTGCCAGCGATGGGCGGCGGGTGATGATGGTGATTCGTTTGTTCGTGACATGGAAGGAATAAAAAGATGTGTACACCCGCTGCAGCATGCTCTCGCTTGCCGAAGACCAAAATTGCTACTGCCACGACTACTTTTGAGCCAGCTTTTGCAGGACTTTCGAGTCGGCGCACCGCTTGATCCAAGGGTGGTGAATCACCTGCGAGAGGTCCATCCGCTCCGTGGGGTTCTTGACGAGCAGTGATCTGATCAAGTCCTTGGCGTCCTCCGAGACGGCCGGCTCGGCCGGGAACCGCAGGTCGACCCTGAGGATCCGCTTGTACGTTTCCGAGTGACCCGCCGCCTCGAACGGCGGGTTCCCGTACAAAAACTCATAGCAGAGGACTCCCAAAGACCATACGTCGACACAGTTGTCGTGTGTGGTCCCCTCGACCATCTCGGGGGGCAGATAGTCCAGCGTCCCGCACAGCGTCTGCCTCCTCGAGTTGGGCGCGTGCACCGACCAGCCAAAGTCTGCAATCTTCAGCTCGCCGTTCAGTCCCTGCAGCAAATTCTCGGGCTTGATGTCCCGGTGGATGACGTGCTTGGAGTGGCAGTACACCAGGGCGTTGGCCAGCGACGCAATGTACGTCGCCGTCCTCCTCTCGTCAAACCGCACGCATTTCTGCAGCTCCTTGTACAGCTCCCCCTTGGCCGCATACTCCAGAATCAAATAAACCCGCGAATCGTCGTAAAAGTACCCGTACAGCCTCAGGATGTTCGGGTGCCTCAGGTGCGACTGGATCTCAATCTCCCGGCGCAGCTGGTGTTCGACGTTGGACTGCTGCAGCTGGTTCTTGAACAGAACCTTGAGGGCCACCACGTAGCCGCTCTTCTTCTCCCGGGCGAGGTACACGTTGCCAAACTTGCCGCGCCCCAGCGGCCGGCCAATGTCAAAGTCTGACAGGCGCCACTGCCTCCTCTTCTCGCTGTTTGCATTGGCGTTGAGCGCGGTACTCGGATCGATGCTCGCTTTCGGAGCGGGTGGCTGCATCGACGCGCTGGCCGTTCTCGTCGTGTTGGTCTTGTCTTGGAGCGCGCTGTGTGCGTTGGCCCCAGCGCCAGCCCGCTCTCCAGCGATGCGAGCCTTCACGGACGCCACCGCATTGGCCGCAAACGACTGGATGTTCTCCTTGTTCATAGTATCTAGAACCCAACACGCGTCGAGAGACGGCGGGAGCGTGCCCTGTTTGGCCGGGGAAACGAGAGTTTGTTTTTTCAACGAGATTGTCGTTGGCCGCGATTTCTTCCCTTCAGGCGCACCCAGACTCGTGGATCCTGTGATGAGATTGGATCTCGGGGTATCTGTTCCGGGGGGCTATGAGCGCGTGGGTACGGACGGGCAAGAGAACTTTGGTGTGTCGCGAGGCAGGCCGCCTGGACTCGTACAGCCTCGACTGCCGTGCGCCCTCGCGCTCTCACTCGCACGCTGACGCTCGCTCTCACTCTCGCGACGCGCGACGCGCGACGCTCGCTCGACAGGTCTGGTGAGGCGGCCTGGAGTCCCCGGTACGTTCAGCCATTCAGCGACGACGGGTCGGGTGCAGCGGGGTCGGGACCTCCCGCTGGCCCTCCCTTCGCTATTTCCCCTCGCGGCCTGACCCCCAATTGCTCCTTCATACGAACGCAAGCGCTCGCTCGCCCAAAAATTTTGCTTACCCCTTCTTGAAACAAAGAACGTCAGTCACGGCATCTCCTCGAGTGCGTGCGTGTACGTGTCCTGCGAAAAAGGCACGCCCCTTCGGACAAATGCGCACACCCGTCCCTCGCGCTCACTCTCCGCGCTCCCTCCCGAATAGGATGCCGAGCATCTGACGAATTGAACAGAGTGCACAGTATAGGACGCTTCTTCGCCGGCGAATCCGGAATGGCGGCTGGCACGGTCACCGCGAGCGGTGCGGGGGCGAGCAGCGCGAAGAGAAAAATGCAACCGGAGGGAGAGGTGCAGCAGGCAACGGCACCGTCCGCGGGGACCAAGGGCGCTGGCGTGATCCAGAAGACGCCGACGTCTCCGGCGGGCGCGCCCTCGGTGCACGACCGGGCCGCGAACGGCACCAACGGGCTCGTGAAGAACGACAGGGATGGGGCAGGCAAGGCCGGCAGCACGAGCACGGCGAGCACAAAGCCGACGTTGGTAGATACGTCGACGAAGGATGCGAATGGGACGAATGCACACGGTCGGGCGTCGAGCTCGATGCACTACTCGATCATAGACGACGTCGGGGCGGGGGCGAGCGGGAGCACGTTCCTGGACGAGGGGATACTGACGGCGGCGGACACAGGGGACCCGCACAGTTTGTACGGGAGCTTTACGTGGAAGGTGCCGAAGTTCAAGGAGGCGGCCAAGCGGGAGTTGAAATCGTCTTCGTTCTCCGTGGGGCCGTACAAGTGGTACATACTCGTGTACCCCAACGGGTGCGACGTGAGCGATCACCTGTCGTTGTTCCTGTGCGTGGCCGACTATGACAAGTTGCTACCAGGGTGGTCGCACTTTGCGCAGTTTACGATTGCCGTCGTGAACAAGGATCCGAAGAAGTCCAAGTACTCGGATACGCTGCATCGATTCTGCAAGAAGGAGCACGACTGGGGCTGGAAGAAGTTTATGGAACTCGGCAAGATGGACGAAGGGTTTGTGGTGCAGGACACGCTCGTGATCAAGGTGCAGGTGCAGGTGATCAAGGACAGGGTGTCGGCGCCGTTCCGCACGCTGGACTGTCACTACAGGCGGGAGCTCATCCGAGTCTATCTGTCGAACATCGAGGGGATCGTGCGGCGGTTTATCGACAAGACCAAGGAGAAAGTCCGAGGCCTGCTCAAGGACGACGGCATGGCCGAGTTCTGGGACAGCATCTCTGACGACTCGGAGAAGCTCAAGCTGGCGGCGACGCCGGCTGGGCCCCTGCTGAAGAAGTTCACCAAGACGTTTTTCAACGAGAAGGAAGTTACGTCGACGTTGATGATGGATGCGGCGTTCTGTGCCATGAAGGTGATGGACTGCAGGCACAAGTACCTGATCGAGGGGAAGAAGATCCCAGACTCGGAGGAGGACTCGGGCAAGGACGACTTCGTCAACCCGCTCGAGAGGTACATCCGCAGCATCAATGAGTCTTGGCACTCGTTGCATTTGGACGGGTCAAACGGCGTGTTCAAGTTCGAGAAGATGGACTTCGTGTCGCCCATCGACGCGCTGGGGATGTTCATCGAGCCCATCTGGATGGGCAATCTGAGGTACATCGAGGTGAGCGACAACCCGAAGAAAAAGGGTGCTGGTATCGGTGGCTCGGGCGGCGCGGGCAGCGGTGACGGCGCCGGCAACTCGTCCTCGACGGGAATGCCGACCAGCACCAAGGGCCTCGTCGACCTCAACCTGACCATGTTCACAGAGGAGAAGTGCTTCACGCTGCCTGGAGAGATGGACGAGCTCAAGCTGGTGACGGCCGCGAGGCTCACGTTGGAGGCGTTTGCCATGGAGCACATCGCCGACCAGATTGAGAACGCGCGCAAGGAGGCCGAGATCGTGCGCATGCAGGAGGAGCTCATCCGCGAGGAGGAGGAGGCCCACAAGGACCAGGCTGCCAGGAAGGCCAAGCAAGCGGAAGCTGAACGCGAGAAGAGGGCCAAGAAGGCTGCTGCCAAGAAGGCCAAGCAGGAGGCCGAGCGCGTTGCGCGGGAGGCCGAGGCCGAGCGCAAGGCCCGCGAGGAGGAGCAGAAGCGCCAGGAGAAGGAGCGCAAGCGCCTGGAACTCGAGGAGATGCGTCGCAAGGAAGAGGCTGAGATGGAAGCCGAGCGGCAGAAGCTGCTGCTCGAGCGCGAGCGGGAGATGAAGCTGGAGTTGGCCAGGCGGGAGAAGGAACGGCTCGAGAAGCAGCAGCAGCTCATGGCCCAGAAGGCCGAGAGGGAGCGGAAGCTGGAGAAGGAGCGGCTGGAGCGTGAGAAGCAGGAGAAGTTGGAGAAGCAAGAGAGACTAGAGCGCGAGCGCCAGAAGCGCGAGCAGCAGCAGGAGATCCGTTCCATCTCCAACAACTCGGAACACTCTCGCCAAGGCAGCCTCGACGGTTCTGTCGCGCTGAGTGACCACTCGGGTCCCGTGCGCACAGCGAGCTTGCCGACGAGCCCCGCCAAGGCTGGCACGGCCCCTGGCATCGCCGGGATCGCCGCGGATCCCGCCAGCGCAAAGGCCGTCGCAGCGCTCAAGGCGCTCCTTCATGCCCGTGACGAGGAGATTGAGCGCCTGACGCAGAAGGTCAGCTCGCTCGAGACGGACCTGGAAAACGCGCTCCAGCGCCTCAGCAGCCTCTCTGCTGCCGGCCAGAAAAAGTCGGCGCCGTCCACGCCGTCTCAGAACATCTCCAATATGTCGCAGCAGCACATGGCCTCGCACGCCTACATCCTGCAGCAGATGGCCATGAACCCCTCGGAGAGCATCCTCGGGGTGAGCGCCAGCAGCGGCGGCGGCGGCGGTGGAACGAGCAACAGCGCCTACATGTACGGCGTCGCCGGTGTCCCCGGTGTTGCGGGCGTCCCCGGTGTTGCGGGCGTCCCCGGCAACCCGCAGGCTAGCCCCGTCCGCCAAGCCGGCGTTGGCGTCGGCGTCGGCAAAGACGTCCCCAGCACGTCCGCAGTCTCCCCGGAGGCCGTCGCGGACATCGGCGTCGCCGCCAACGTCAACATCAACGCCAGCACGAGCACGGACGACTTTGACAGCGCATTTGCCCACCTCGGCCTCGTCGAGAGCCTCCTCGACTAGTCCGATGAGCCGGACCCGGACGAGACTGACCCAGACCACACACGGAAAGAAACAAGAAAGAACTAGAAGCTTCCGATTCTTCTTCATGGTGTTTGCTATTTTCACATTATAAATTACCCCGTTATCCACCCATAACTTACTTCCTCATCTCACGCAGCAGGTTGGACAGCTCCTCCCTCTTGCGCTTGGCCCTGATGTGCGTCCCCAGCTTCCTCTTGCAGAGCTTGAGCGCCCTCTTATCCAGCCCATTCTTCAGCAGCTCCATCACACGCTTCTCGTACGGCGCATTCCCGGCAACCTCCGCCACGATCGAACGCACAAACTTGACCTTCTTCGACGCCAGCCCCTTGCGGTTCGCCGGCCTCTCCTTCTTCGTGGTCTTGGTCACCGTCCGGCCCTTGTTCAGCCCGACAGCGATGTTTGTCTTCGCCTCGACCATCTTCTGTCTTCTGTATCTGCTGCCGATTGACAAAGGGAGAGCGAGTGAGTTGGCAGCGCGAACACACGCACAGAGGCATCATCAGGGATGCACCCCGGCGCGAAACCACCCGTCCGTGCGCCTTTCCCGCGTGTCTACGGCAACATAGACACCTAAATCTTCGTGTCGTTGCACCGACAACCCCCGGGACCCCCCGCCGAGTCGGTTCTACCCGACTCGGAAAGAGGACGGCGGAATTTTGCAACACGATTCCCGCGCGCGCTGGCCGTCGACGCGCCCGTCCCGCGTGCCACCACGCATTCTCTACACGACAGCCACGTCGAGAACGCGGCACGGGTCGAGAACGTGGCAAACAAGACAAAGCCCAAGACGAATCCGCCAAATGGCAGGCCGTCGTCTGTCGTCCGTCGTCTGTCGTGTCCTTCCCGCGTCCGCCCGTCCCGTGTATTCGACCGTACTCTGTATGCACATACAACGTACCTATGCTCGACTTTCGATTCAAAAGTGCGCCCCGTGGGTCTGGTCCCTTCTCTCTCTCTCGCCCATCATGATCCATCAGCGCGCAGACCAATTTCTCGCTCGATCTCACAATGCTCGCCACCAGTGCTACCATCAAGACCCAGTTTGCGAGGCAGTCGTCGCTGAGGAGCTCCAGGACGAAGAAGACCATGATGGTGAAGGTGCGTCGAATGGCTCGGTGGCGAAGGGAAGAGACAGAAAGGCACCCGTCTCACTCACTCGTACGCTTTGCTCTTTGCGCTCTGCTAGGCTGAGATGTCCAAGCAGGACCAGCTCAAGCAGGAGGCCGCGTGGAAGGCCGTGGAGTACGTCAAGTCTGGTATGACTGTCGGCCTCGGAACGGGCTCGACGGCTGCGTTTGCCGTCGACCGCATCGGCTCTCTGCTGAAGTCTGGTGAGTTGAAGGATATTGTTGCTGTTCCGACGTCGATTGCTACGTATGAGCAGGCCAAGGGGCTGGGTATTCCGCTGGCGACGCTGGACACGGAGCCCAAGCTGGATGTGGCCATCGATGGTGCCGACGAGGTGGACCCGAACCTGGACGTGGTGAAGGGTCGTGGGGGTGCTCTGTTGCGAGAGAAGATGGTGGAGTTGGCGAGTGATGTGTTCGTGTGCATTGTGGATGACTCCAAGCTGGTGGACGGGCTGGGTGGCTCCAAGCTGGCCATGCCGGTGGAGATTGTGCAGTTCTGCCACGAGTACACGCTGCGCAAGCTGCAGGCGCTGCCGGAGGTGGCCGGATGCGTTGCCAAGCTGAGGATGAACGGCGACCAGATTTATGTCACGGTACGTTGATGTTGCGTTGATGTTGCGTTGGGTCTGAAGGACGGCGCATCTCACTGCGCATCTCGTCGCTCGTCTCTGCCTCCCTACAGGATAACTCCAACTACATCGTTGACTTGTACTTCGAGAACGAGCCCATCAAGGACTCGTACGCCGCGGCCAAGGCCATCGAGTCCATCTGCGGTGTCGTCGAGCACGGACTGTTCATGGACATGGTCGACGTGTGCATCATCGCCGGTGCCAACGGCGTCGAGGTCAGGGAGAGGAAGTAAGTACGCACGTACGCACGTACG
>Ga0181584_10004549_pt1 | contig 10519 bp, 9 predicted proteins | sample 071ome_30_FD_132462 | JGI IMG/M metagenome (GOLD analysis project Ga0181584, IMG submission 132462) | Coastal salt marsh microbial communities from the Groves Creek Marsh, Skidaway Island, Georgia - 071406AT metaG (megahit assembly) | ecosystem: Environmental > Aquatic > Marine > Intertidal zone... | reverse complement strand
CACCGGCAAATGATAACATCATCATCGGGCTTGCTGTGCCATGCCTTGGGCGCATAAAGCCTGTCAAGAAACGCCCGTATCGTTCGAAAGCGCCTGTGTCCGGCAAGCGTTGCCGCAACAACAGCCGCATCAACGTCATATTCCCGGTCCTGTAGCAGAGCCATGGCGGCAAGCTGACCGGATAATTTGGCGGCATCAGCGCCCAACACCCCTGCTCCATCACCGGCAATATAGATTGCCGGTTTGCTGGACCGACCCATGGCATCCGTGTCAGGATCCCAGCATTGGTTGGCCTCGTTCCAGCTATGGTCCAGACCTAATGATTGGGAAAATTGAATGTTGGGGTGGACACCAGCATGCAACAATACATGGCCTGCATTGATGCTATGTCGGTTGCCACGAGAGGAAAAATCAACCCTGTGCTGACCGTTCTCGGAACTGATCCTGACATCGCTGACCGAAGTATGGCGCCGAATACGCGCATGCGAAAGCTTGCGAAGCATGCCCGCGCCCTTCAACAGGTAGGACAGGACAGTGATATTGGGACGTAGTTTTGTCGCAGCGCGGAGATAGTCAAAGCCCGTCTGTGTTTCCAACAATGCCCGCGGCGGCACCCCCATTTCCAGCATTTGTGTTGCCACCAAATACAGTAAGGGCCCCGAACCAATCAGCACTGAGTCAGCTGGAACATGCCGCGCGGTTTTCATAAGGATTTGTGCGGCACCAACGGTCATAACCCCCGGATTTGTCCAGCCCGGCAAAGGCATCGCACGTTCCAGCGCGCCGGTGGCCAAGATCACCGCATCAAAACGACGGCTATAGCTCGTCTCGCCAACCGACCAGGCAATTTCCCCCTCTTGTGTGACAGACCAGACAGTAGCGCCCCTTTCATGGGACAGACGATCACCGACCGCTGCCCTGAAATGACGGACAAGATCACCGCCGGCAACGTAATCACGGCCAAACATCGCAGCCTGCTGCAGATCCATCCGCGCAGCATTGCGATAGATTTGTCCACCAGCCAGAGGCTGTTCGTCCATGACAGTCACTTCACAATCGGCTTCCAGCAATGTCAGCGCAGCCATCATTCCTGCCGGCCCTGCTCCGATAATTCCCACCCGCATTCAGCCAGCCCCCAATGTTGTTTGCGCCGGCTGACGTTTCACCACCATTCCCTTTGCAGCCGGCGTCATGCAACCTTGCCGATTGGGGCGACCATCGATCAGCAAAAGGCAATCGAAACATGCGCCCATCATGCAAAATGGTCCCCTTGGCAGATTGCCTACCTGTGTTTGCCTGAAATCAACTATGCCAGCGCGCAAAAGCGCCGCCGCAACACTCATCCCCGGCTCAAATGACACCTTTTCATCCTCAAAATGGAAGAATTGATCAGGCATTGAACCGGTCCTCGCTGAAGGCGCCAAGGTCTGGGGCATCGGCATCGCCGAGAAGCCAGCGGCTGAGATTACGTGAATGCGTCGCGGCCAGTGTTATGCCGCTGTGACACGTCACCAGAAACGCGCCCGGCATCGTTTTGGATTGCTGATAGATTGGCAAACCATCAGGCGACATGACACGCAAGGCTCCCCATGAGCGCACCAACCTGAGTTGCCCTAGTTTTGGCATTACCTTGATTGCATTCCCGGCAATACGAGCCATCTGGGCCTGCGTTTCGTTATCGTTGAAACCCACCTCTTCCTTTGAATCACCAATCTGAATCGCGCCCTCATTGACCTGCCTGATAGTCACTGAAGGTCGGTTAAGAACAGGTGGCATCTTTTCGGTCACGAGCACCTGACCACGTTGTGGGCGAACCAATCCCTTGAACCCGAATAACGGCCCCAGTACTTTGGCCCCCAGTCCGGCACACAGCACAACCTTTGCCGATTGCACCTCAAGACCCTTTTCCGTTTTCAGATGAAACCCATCCTGATCATGACTGACCTGCAGCAACCGCTCGCCCAGATAATGCGCCAGACCACGCTTTTGGCAGGACTCAGCCAGAGCCTGTAAAAGTTGTAGCGGATTGACATGCCCGTCATGCGGATAGAAAGTCGCGCCAACCGTCTGGCCGCCAACCATTGGTTCTTCTTTGCGAATTTCATCAGCGCTCAACGCTTCCACAGGATAGTCCCCGTCCAGCGCCTTCTTCAGAACCTTGAATTGTTTGAGACGCTCCGCCATCGCATCGGAGTCGGAAAAATATTCATATCCACCATTTTGCTGAAGGCTGACCTCAACACCAGTGTCATCTCGCAGGCCGGAAACAAAATCCGGATATTCACGCACTGCCTTTTGTGACCAAGCCGCATAATGGGGCGCCTGCAGGCCTTTACCCTGCACCCAGACAAGTCCGAAATTGCCTCGTGATGCCCGAAAATCCACATCTGAACCATCAAGGCAGATGACTGACTGGCCCCGGCATAGCAACCCATGCGCAACAGAAAGGCCTACGATTCCCCCACCGATGACGACAAAATCAGCCTCTGTCCGCATCGACAACCTCACCAATGACATCGGCCTCTGTCTCACGCACGCAAGATGATTGATGCTGTGTATGCGCATCACTTAGCGGCCTGAAACTTTGCCAGCATGCCTCTTTTGCATAAGGGCACCGGGGTGCAAACTGACATCCATGGTGGGTATTTACCGGCATCGACAGATCACCAACAATCTTCGGTATACCGCGCTCAATTGTCGGATCTGGGATTGGAACTGCAGAAATCAACGCTTTGGTGTATGGATGTTTTGGATTGGTCAGTACATCCCTTGCTGAACCAATTTCGACAGCCTGACCAAGATACATGATCATGATTCGGTCAGCGACGTTGCCAAGAATGGACAAATCATGTGACACATACACACATGAAAATTTACGCTCCGCTGCAAGCGACTTGATTAACGCCAGAATGTCAGCCCTGATCGACACGTCCAGCATAGACAACGGTTCATCCGCAAAGACAATATCAGGCTCCAACACGAGTGCCGCAGCAATGCCCACCCGCTGACGCTCACCGCCACTAAGTTCATGCGGAAATCGTTTCATGAACCGGTCAGGGTCAAGCCCCACTGCACCAAGGATAGAGCGTACCTTTTCCTGAATGACCTCTTCCGGCCATAATTGCATCGCCCGCGGCCCTTCAGCGACAGCGTCACCAATCTGAAACCGAGGATTGAGCGACTCATAAGGGTCCTGAAAAATAATCTGCACAGAACGACGGAAGGTTTTCTTTTCTGCGTCATCCATCGCCGCCAGCGATTGACCACGATGTACAACAACGCCATTGGTCGGCGATAACAAACCAGCCGCGATAAGACAGGTGGTGGATTTACCACAACCGGACTCGCCAGCAATCCCCAGAATTTCATTCTCATGAATCGCCAGATTCATAGCCTGAACAGCACGAATACTGCGCGCCGGCTTGTTGGTCACGATGTCCGAGAACTTCCTTGGCAGGAAAAATTCCTGCGAGACATTTTCAAGCTTCAAGATGTCCATGTCGCTTTTTCCTTGGCCAATTGGGCCAGCATCTCGCGTTCATCCGACCGCAAACAACTCACAACATGATTAGCGCCGGTCATTGTCGCCGCCGGAAAGGTTTGCCGACAGCCATCTGCGGCGAACGGGCAACGCGGTTCAAACCAGCATTTATTTTCTTCACGCACCATCACGGGTGGCGAGCCAGGGATCGAGATCAACTCCTTGCCAAGCTCACGAATTGAGGGAAACGCATTGGTCAGCCCCATTGTGTAGGGATGCGACGGGTCCTTGAACAGATCCATTGTCGGAGCAATTTCAACAAAGCTACCGCCATACATCACACCGATCCGCGTTGCGATTTCCGACATGATCGCGATGTCATGCGAGATAATCATCATTGAGCATTTTGTTTCATCCTTGATCCGGCGCAGTGTTTTCAGGATCTTGTCCTGAACCAGAACATCGAGGCCTGTTGTCGGCTCGTCCATGATGATCAGCTGTGGATCGAGTGCCAGCGCCATCGCGATCATCGCACGCTGGCGCATGCCCCCGGAAAACTGATGCGGATAGCTGTCGAACAGATCCTTTTGCAGGCCAACACTCTCAAAAAGTTCATGCACCCTGTCTCGCGCCTGATGATCGGGCATCTGCACATGGGCGCAAATCGCCTCAACAATCTGGGGCCCGACCTTGTAAACCGGATTCAATGAGTTCATCGCACTCTGCGGGACCAACGCAATCTTTTGCCACAGGATATTCTTGCGGAATTCCTCCATCGGCATCTGCAACAATTCCTGGCCCTGAAAATTGACTGAGTCCGCCTCGACCAACCCATTGCGGGCAACTAGACGAAGCAATGCCTTGATCAGGCTGGACTTGCCGCAGCCACTTTCACCCACAACACCGAAGATTTCATTTTCCTCGAGTTGGAAGGACAACCTGTTGACCGCATGAATTTGTTGTCCATCCATTCGGTATTTTACGCCGAGATTTCGTACATCAAGCAACATGGCTAGCGCGTCTCCCGCAGGCGTGGGTTGGCATATTCTTCATAAGCACGGCTGATAAAGACAAGCGAGGTGACAAGTGCAACGATGCAGGCCGCCGGAGGAAGGAACCACCACCATGCCACCCGCGTCTTACCCGAAAGCCACAATTCATAGAGCATGCCACCCCAGCTGATGGTGTCGCCGTCGCCAAAACCAAGGAAGCTTGCGCTGGCCTCGGTCACGATAGACCACGCAATATTGAAAGATGTGTAGAGCAACAATAACGGCAACACATTGGGCAGGATATGGCGGTAGATGATGCGAAGGTGGCTGCATCCACGCGCACGTGCCGCGGTTACGAATTGACGTTGTTTGATCGAAATCGTTTGTGCCCTGATCACACGTGCCGAGGTACGCCAAACAATCAGCGCGATCGCAAGAATGACAAATTCAATTTTCCGCCCAAAAAGCGAGATGAGAATAATCACAAATGGCAAAAACGGCATGCCATAAAGGATATCCGTGCAGCGCATCAAAAATTCATCAATCAACCCACCATAATAACCGGCAATCAAACCAATATTCGCGCCTATCATGATCGAGATGAAACCTGAAATCAGGCCGATCATCACCGTTGTCCGGGTCGCCATGATCATCTGTGACATCAGATCATAACCAAGATGCGTCGTTCCCAAAGGGAACTGCATCGACGGCGCCTGCAACATCGCAAGCTGACCAGTTTCGGCATCATATTGCATTTCCCATACCGGGTATGGCGCCAGCAGCGGCGCAAATAATGCAACGGCAAAGAAAAACGCCACTACCCAAAAGCCAATTAGCCCATAGGTATTCGAGGTCATTATTTTATATTGCCTGTGGAGTGTGCTCCAACCACTGCGCACACGACTGCCGAGTGTTTGCATCTTATCCCTCCACCGTCGCCAGGCAATAATTGTCAATTTTGTCGCGGTTCACCGTGACCCCAAGTCCGGCCTTGTCTGACAACGCGACAGTGCCGCTTGTCTTCCAATCCGCAAAATCTGTGATGTCATCCGTGGTCCGCTGCACCGACATAAAAGCGTGGCCGAAATCAACAACATTTGGGGTTACACAGCCAAGATGAAGGGCCGCGGCCTGGGTAATGCCAAGCTCTATCATGCTGTTCATCATGATTTTCACACCATGCTGTGATGCCAGCTTAGTGATCGCCAGACCTTCGGTCAGCCCACCATTTTTAGAGATTTTCACACTGAAAATATCAGCGCCTTTGGCGTCGATGATTTTCTCTGCGTCGGCAAAACATTGCAGGCTTTCGTCAACTGAAATGGGGTTGCCGGACAAAGCGCGTAATTCGTGAATTCGCCCATAATCACCGGCGGCAATCGGCTGTTCTATCAACGCCAAAGGCAGATCCGCCGTCTGGCTTACGAAGGCGCTTGCCTCTTCGAAACTCCATCCTTGATTGGCGTCAACCATAAGACGTGTATCGTCCGGCATTTTGCCATAGACGTCGTGTGCACGCGCAATGTCCTCATCTACCGGCCGGCTACCCATCTTCAACATAAAGGTGCGATAGCCAAGACCGTATTTTTCGGTGATTACATCCATATCCTGATCTGATGTTCCCGAAGAGGTCGGCCACAAGCTCGGCAATGCCTGATGATGCTTTTCACCGAGCATTTTCCACACGGGCGTGTCGGTCAGCCGGCCTTTCAGATCGTAGGCGGCAACATTGATTGCGCTTTTTATCGATCCGCGAAGTCCGCTCAACGCGGCCCCGGAAATCAAGTCCCCGATCTTTTTACCAGGCAAATCTCTGGCGCCGCCACCGGTGAAATGCGCCATAACATCGTCACAGGTATCGCCGGTAAACATGATGCCGCCGGGATCAGCCTCACCCCAGCCAGACACACCATCAGCCACCAGTTCGACCACCACAACCTCGCTGTGGGTAGTGGTAGGATAAATCTTTGACAGATAATACGGATTGATCAGGGGTATGCTCACCCGATAAACATGCACTGAGTCGATAGCTATATTTTCGATATTTGTCATCTTTCGTCCATCCCTGACTTCGACACTTTAATTCGCGGGTCCAGATAGCAGTAGGCGATGTCGGTGAAGAGGTTCAGAAAGATCACCAGAACCGCAAGCATAAGGAATGTTCCCTGTGCTACCGGGTAATCATGCGATGCCGCCGCCTCGACCATCAACTGCCCCATTCCGGGCCATGAAAAAAGAGCCTCAACCACCACCTGACCACCGATCGCAAAACCAACCATGATTGAGCCAAGTGTGACCACAGCGAGCAGCGCATTCCGCGCAGCATGTTTGATCATGACAACACGTGCCGTCAGGCCCTTTGCCCGCGCCAATTCGATGAAATCACTACCCAGAATTTCCAGCATTGAGTCCCGCATCACCAGCATCGGCGTCGTGATGTAACAAAGACTGACCGTGATGGTGGGCAAAACGATTCGTTCCCAAAATCCGGGTAGCATCAGCATTTCAAGCAACCCGTCGGGGCGTTGACCCGGGGGATACATTCCGCCTGTTGGAAATAATCCAAGTTTGTAGCTGAGCAGCATGAGAAGCAGCAAGCCGGTGACAAAAGGCGGCGCTGCCTGAAACACCAATCCCGACACCGTGCCTACAACATCAATCGCACCATTGCGGTGCCACGCCATCAACACGCCAGCGCCAATGCCGATTACGAGGGTGAAGCACATACCAGCCGACATAAGCAAAACCGTATTCCAGAAGCGGTATTGCAAGATGTCCATAACGGGTTGCGAGGTGACAAAAGAGCGGCCCCAGTCAAATGTGACCAGATTTTTAAGATAGATCAGATATTGTTGCCACAGCGACTTATCGAGACCAAACGCCTCTTTCATGCGCTTCTGCACGGCCTCATCCATGGCCGGGCTGATCACCTGCATGGTGGCCTCACCCGGCAAAAGCCGGAAAATGATGAACAAAATAGACGCGACGGCAAAAATCGTGATGAGTGTATATATCAGCCGCCGGAGGAGATATTCAGCCACGCTCGGATCCTCGGTATTCTGGTTTAAATTATTTTAAGAAATAGGGTGTCGGGCAGAGCAGGAGATACACCTGCCCGACACACTGTTCTACATGCAGTTCCGGTGATTAGCCCGGATAATGCAAGGTACCTGAGGAATCCCAGCTGTAGCCAGCTTTAGACAGGATATCCTTGGCCATTTTAACATTGTTTGCCCGTGGCTTGATTGACGCTTCATGCCAGAATTCATTAGCCGGCGCGATGGTCGAACCTCCGTTTGTGGCAAAGCCTGACATGATCACTTCACGGATCACATCACGCGGCACAAGGTGATCGACAGCCTCACGGAAGGCACGGTCCTGAAGCGGGCCACGCGTGTGGTTAAACATGAAGCCGTACCAGCCATGGCTGGCATAACCCTTGCCAACAATGCCGTTAATCTTGTCCAGATCCTGCACCAAAGTCGGCTTGAGGATATAGCGCGTGCGGTCGCATTCACCGGCCTCAATGGCGGCGGCCATGGCATCATGGCTACCATAGGTAATCCGGATCATGCCGGCACATTTCGGCTTGGCAAAATGATGCTCAAAGGCTGAGACCTTCAATTCCTTGCCGCGATCCCAATAGTCAAACTTGAAGGGTCCGCTGCCGATCGGGTTTTCATTGGCAAAGTTGAGAACGTCATCCACCCCTGCTTTTTCCGGAATATCCTTCCAGATATGCTGTGGGATGATGAAGATCTGCGCAAAGAAGTTGATCATCAATGGCGCATGTGGCGAGGAAAGCTTGATCCGCATGCTGTTGGCACCTGTGATTGAGACATCCTCAAATTTTTCCAAAGATGAGATGAAGAACGGCGCTTTCCACTTCTTGTAGTAATCAAACGTGAACTTAACGTCCTCAATCGTCACAGGGTTGCCATCATGGAACTTCATGCCGTCACGAAGCACAATGTCGATTGTTGTGTTGTCGACAGCAGTGACTGATGTGGCCGCCCACGGCACCAGCTCGCCACTTGGGCCAACCTGAAGCAGACGATCATAAATGGTACGAAGCTCTTTAAACTCGTTCGAGTCAGTAACACTCACCGGGTTTAAGTTCTTCAGTGCAGATGTCTGACCATTACGCACATAACCGTCACCTGATTTGACCGACATGTTCAAATCTGTCCAAAGGCTGCCGATCCCCTCGCCAAGTTGCGGCACCACGCCGTCAAGCCTGTCCTCGCGATAGGCATTTGTCATATCTGGATGAATGATCGGAGACGCGGCAACGTCTTCGTGCAGTTTGCGTTGCATCGCCTTGACGATTTCACGGCGCTTTTCAACATTCATCTCATTCTGTTGTGCGTCGCCCATCTCGTTGATTGAGGCGTCGTTATAACCCCATTTGTTATAGTTGCCGTCAGTGTGGAACATCATCCGGGTAAAGGTCTCTGGATCAACACGGTTTGCTCGGCCAGTCCACCGGACGATGAACATATCAAAGTCCTTCTCTTGGAACACCTTGTTGATGCCCATGTTGTAATCTTCGGCGGCAAGTGTCACGTCCCAGCCAATCGATTTACATGCCTGAGCGATCAGACGGCCCATTTCAGGTCGAACCGGGTCAAAGCTGGCATTGGAAGTAAGCAGGCTCATCGGCTCCACAGGCTTTCCGGCCGCCCATGCAAACTTCGCTATCGGGGCGGTCGCGGCCGCGACCCCCAAGCATGTTGAGGCCTTTAGAAAAGACCGTTTGGAATGATCAAGTGTCATTTAATTCCTCCCCTTAATCTCTAACAAACTCGAGAGAACGGTTATTGGTTGTCTTATCGCGGCACTCTGCCACATCACTTGACTATCAAACTCCATTTTCATAAATTCAATTTAATAATTCTGCTATATGTATAAATATTATTTATGATAACGATACAACAACTCAGATTCTTCAACGCCGTAATGAAATTCGGCTCCTTGTCGCAAGCAGCTTCAGCGGTAAATCGGACGCAACCGGCTGTATCGACCGGGATAAAAACACTTGAGCAAACCCTCGACCTTACCTTGTTTGAACGCGCCAGCGGCAAATTGGTGCCAACCGCCGAAGCGCATTTTCTTCTAGAGCGGAGTGAGGATCTAATCAACCGACTGGACATTACCGAGGAGTTACTGACAACGGTCAGGAAGGGCACGGTCGGTGATCTGCGGATCGCGTGCCTGCCGTCAGCCGCGCAATTTCTGATGCCTGAAATCCTGGCGAGCTACATTGCCGAGCGGCCAGATGTCAAAATTTCCTTTATGACGCGCACCTCGCCGACCATTCATGAATTGATCGCATCACAGCAATATGACCTTGGCCTGGCTGAACCACGGCGCGATCTAGCGGGTGAATCCTATTTCATTGAGGAGTATAAACTGCCCGGGTTTCTGGCCATTAACGCCGGTCAAAGCATCGCCCAGAAGATAAAGATCACGCCGAAGGACCTTGATGGCATACCCTTTGTCGGCCTCTATGGCGAACATTACACAACCGGGCAGGTCAAGCGTCTTGTCGAAGCAGATGGTGGCAAATTTTTCCAGCGCGTTGAATTGCAGACAGCTATCTCCAGCCTGCTCTTTGTCGAGCGCAACATTGGTTATTCCTTTGTGGACTCGCTCACAATGGCGAGCTACGAGCTGATCAATTCATCTCGCAGGAACATTGTCTTTCGCCCTTTTGACCTCGAACATGGCGTTCGCGTGGCGATCCTCGTGCCCAAATTCAGACTACGCTCAACACTTGCAAACGCTTTGAAAGACGTCGTGCGCGAAGCCATCATCTCTATGGGCGGCGTGGCGATTGATCACGCATAATTCGGGGGATCCGATTTTCTCTTGAGAACGGGAATTCATAGCAGAATAGGTCCCGCGCTGGCTTATATGTCGCCCCTCCCTTGAAAACATGAAAAACAAGGTTCAAACTTACGCACATAGCGTGAAAGATAGAGAGATCTGTTATGGCCCGTCTGACAACAGCCCAGCTTGAGTTACAAGCATCGGCGCGTGACCT